>JGI24023J19991_10001081_pt1 | contig 21280 bp, 19 predicted proteins | sample Cruoilmetagenom1_FD_19991 | JGI IMG/M metagenome (IMG submission 19991) | reverse complement strand
TTAGGGTACTTCGTCGCCATTGCCACGCGGGATCGGAAGATCGGCGCGCGCGAGGAATTCGAGTTGGCGATTCCATTTGAAGGCAACCGCACGCGTGTCCTAGCGGCGGAGGAATTGACGCCGCGAATCCCCCTTAAGCCCGGCGAAGATGGAAGTAATTATCTGATATATATCGGTTTAATAGTTACTCCCGAAGAGTTGCAATACAATCGCGAGAACCGCTGAACGGCCTCACTAGCCAGACCTCGCGGATGTGTGAGCGTGCTCGTGGTTGACTTTCTCCGCCGGGCGGGTAGCTTCTGCTCGCGGTCGATGCCGGGTCCACGGGCTCAGGCTCGGTCGCACGCTTAAGATCCCTCGCGGGAGAGATCGAATGCACGGTAAGGCCCGTGTGTTCGGCGCCGAAGGAGCAACCGCCCCGGAAACTCTCAGGCACACGGACCGCGCGGAAGAGGCATCTCTGGAAAGCGGCGCGCTTTACGAGACAGGGCGCGGCGCACCGAAGGGGTAAACCGCTCGGCGCCACATGGCACCGGGTCGGTGAATCTCTCAGGTCCGAAGACAGAGGGGGTCACGGCTGTCGCTTGGGGCAGCCGAGGACCGAGATATCTGTCGTGGGGACCGAACACCTTGGCCGATCACCAGAGCGATCTGAAGCAGACGCCGCTGCATGCATTGCATACGGCGCTGGGCGGGAAAATGGTTCCCTTCGCCGGCTATGCCATGCCGGTTCAATACCCCATGGGAATTCTAAAAGAGCACGAACACGTGCGCCGTCAGGCCGGTCTGTTCGATGTCTCGCATATGGGTCAGGTGCGTCTGTCTGGCGCTGGCGCCGCCGCGGCCCTCGAGCGGCTGGTGCCGGTGGATGTGCTTGGGTTGGCGGCCGGCCGGCAACGCTATGCCCTGTTCACCAACGATGCGGGCGGCATCCTGGACGATCTAATGATCACCAATGCCGGCGACCACCTGTTCGTGGTGGTCAACGCCGCCTGCAAGGCGCAGGACTTGGCACATCTGCAACAGCATCTGGCGAGCGACTGCACGATCACGCCGCTGGAGGATCGCGCGCTTCTGGCCCTGCAAGGTCCGCAGGCCGCAGCGGTCATGGGTCGGATCGCCCCGGCGGCGACGCGATTGGTGTTCATGTCGGCCGCTGTTGTCGAAATCGGCGGCGCCGACTGCTTTGTGACCCGGTCCGGGTATACGGGTGAGGACGGCTTCGAAATCTCGATTCCGGCCGGTCAAGCCGAGGATATAGCCCGGCTACTGCTCGCCGAGCCCGAGGTTGCGCCCATTGGTCTCGGTGCCCGCGATTCGCTGCGCCTCGAGGCGGGACTGTGCCTCTACGGCCACGACATAGATACATCGACGACGCCGGTCGAGGCGGCCCTGACTTGGGCGCTTTCCAAGGCGCGGCGCCAGGATGGGCCGCGCCCGGGCGGCTATCCGGGCGCCGAGGTCATCTTGCGCCAGCTTGCGGAAGGTGCGCCTAGGCGACGTGTCGGCATCCGCCCGGAAGGCCGCGCGCCGGTACGCGAGGGCGCGGAATTGACCGACGGTGATGGCCGGGTGGTCGGGCGGGTGACCAGCGGTGGCTATGGCCCAACTGTCGGCGGACCGGTCGCCATAGGATATGTGGAAAGTAATTTTGCCAAACCGGGGATTGCCTTGGCAGCGCTGGTGCGCGGCAAGCCGCATCCTGTGACGGTGGCCAAGTTGTCGTTCGTGCCACTGAACTATTATCGCGGATAAATTTTCAACACATAAGGCGGGGATCGGGCTATGAGCGAGCGCAAATACACAAAGGATCACGAGTGGGTCTTGGTCGAAGGCGACGTTGCATCGGTGGGGATTAGCGAACACGCGCAGGAACAGCTGGGGGACATCGTCTTTATCGAGCTTCCCGATTCAGGTGCCGAGTTTGCCCAGGGTGCGCAGGCAGCGACCGTGGAATCGGTTAAGGCGGCAAGCGAAATTTACGCGCCAATCTCCGGCACGGTTGTGGAGGTCAATGAGGCGCTGGTGGATGAGCCCGCCCTCGCTAACAGCGACGCGTTGGGCAAAGGCTGGTTCTTCAAGGTGAAGATCGGCCAACCCGATGAACTGGGCAAGCTTATGGACGAGGCTGCCTATCAGAAGTTCGTCGACAGTCTGGACTAATTATTCCCGGGGGCGGGACTAGCAGAGAGGTTTTCCAATGTCGAAGGTTGGTCGCTCACTGAAAGAACTTGAGATGCGCGGCGATTTCATCCGCCGCCATATTGGTCCGGGCGAATCGCAGGTCACCCAGATGCTGGCCGAGCTCGGCCTCAAGTCGCTCGATGATCTGCTGGAGAAGGCGGTCCCCTCATCCATCGTCTCGGACGAGCCGCTGAACCTGCCGGACGCCAAGAGCGAGCGTGAGACGCTGTCTTACCTGCGGCTGATGTCGGAGCGGAACCAGGTATTTACGTCCATGATCGGCATGGGTTACTACGGCACCGTGTTGCCCGGCGTCATCCAGCGCAATGTGCTGGAAAACCCCGGTTGGTATACCGCCTATACACCCTACCAGGCCGAGGTCAGCCAAGGTCGTCTGGAAGTCCTGCTGAACTTCCAGCAGATGGTCATCGATCTGACCGGCATGGAGCTGGCGAACGCCTCGTTGCTGGACGAGGCGACAGCGGCGGCCGAAGCCATGGCCATGTCACGGCGCCTATCCAAAAGCCCGTCGCAGGCCTACTTCGTGGATGAGGACAGCCATCCGCAAACCATTGCTGTGGTGCAGACTCGGGCCAAGGCGCTGGGGCTGGAGATCATTGTTGGTGATCCCGCAACGGCGCTTGAGGGCAGCGAGGTCTTCGGCGTCTTGGTGCAGTATCCCGGATCACGCGGCGGTGTGCGCGACATCCGTGGTTTCATCGCCCAGGCGCAGGCACAAGGGGCATTGGCGACCGTTGCCTGCGATTTGCTCAGTCTGGTCCTACTCACGCCGCCCGGCGAGATGGGCGCCGATATCGTGGTCGGCAGTGCCCAGCGATTTGGCGTGCCGATGGGCTATGGCGGGCCCCATGCCGCGTTCTTCGCCACTCGCGATGCCTATAAGCGCTCGACACCGGGGCGCATCATTGGCGTTTCTGTGGACTCCAACGGTCGCCCTGCCTTGCGCATGGCCTTGCAGACGCGGGAGCAGCATATCCGCCGCGAAAAGGCGACCAGCAACATTTGCACGGCGCAAGTCCTGCTTGCCGTCATCGCCGCCCTCTATGGTGTCTACCACGGGCCGGACGGCTTGCGGTTGATCGCGGGTCGGGTGCACCGCATGACGGAGATTTTGGCCGCGGGGTTGCGCCAGCTCGGTTTCGAGATCGAGAATGAGGCATTCTTTGATACGCTGACCGTGCGGGTGACCGGGCAAGCCGCCCGCATTGTCGCCCGGGCCCGCGAGGCGCGCATTAATCTGCGCGAGATCGACCCGGACCGGATAGGAATCTCGTTCGACGAAACGACCAAGCGGCGCGATTTGACTGCCCTCTGGCGGGTATTCTCAAGTAAATCCGAGCAGCTGTTGGATATCGACAAGATCGACGCGGCGATCAAACCGTCCATTCCAAAATCCTTGCGGCGCACCAGTGATTTCCTCACGCACCCGGTCTTCCATCTGTATCACGGCGAGACCGAGATGCTGCGCTATCTGCGCTGGCTACAGGCCAAGGACATCGCCCTCGACCGCTCCATGATTCCGCTCGGCTCGTGCACCATGAAGCTGAATGCGACGACCGAGATGATCCCCATCACCTGGCGGCAGTTCAGCCATATGCACCCCTTTGCGCCCTTGGATCAGACGCAAGGGTACCAACAGCTTTTCGAAGAGCTGGAGGACATGCTTTGCGAGGTCACCGGCTTCGATGCCGTGTCGTTGCAGCCGAACGCCGGGTCGCAGGGGGAATTTTCGGGGTTGCTCGTGATCCGGAAATACCATGAGAGCCGTGACGAGGCGCATCGAAACATCTGTCTGATTCCGGCCTCGGCGCATGGCACCAACCCGGCCAGCGCCAACATGGCGGGAATGACGGTCGTGGTGGTGGCCTGTGACGATGCCGGCAACGTGGATGTGGCCGATCTCAAGGCCAAGGCGGCGCAGCACGCGGAGAAGCTGGCGGCGTTGATGATCACCTATCCCTCGACACACGGCGTGTTCGAGGAGGCCATCCGCGAGATTTGCGAGATCGTCCATGCCCATGGTGGTCAGGTCTACATGGACGGGGCGAATTTGAACGCTCTGCTCGGTATTTGCCGGCTGGGGGAGATCGGTGCCGACGTGTCGCACATGAACCTGCACAAGACGTTCTGTATTCCGCATGGTGGTGGCGGCCCTGGCGTTGGTCCGATCGGCGTGCTCGGTCACCTGGCGCCATTCCTACCGAATCATCCGGTGGTTGCCGGTGTCAACCGGGCGGCGGGCGGTCGCCGCTCGGTCGGCGCCATTGCCGCGGCGCCCTGGGGTTCGGCTGGCATCCTGCCGATTTCTTGGGCCTACATCACCATGATGGGTGCTGCGGGATTGCGGCAGGCAACGCAGATCGCGATTCTCAACGCCAACTACATCGCCCATCGCCTGACGCCCCATTATCCCGTTCTCTATACGGGCAAGAACGGCATGGTGGCGCACGAGTGTATTGTCGATCTACGGTCGCTCCGCGACTCCTGTGGCATTACCGTGGATGATGTGGCCAAGCGATTGGTCGACTATGGGTTCCATGCACCGACCATGTCGTTCCCGGTGCCGGATACGCTGATGATCGAGCCGACAGAGAGCGAGGCGAAACGGGAACTGGACCGCTTCTGTGATGCCATGATTGCCATCCGTCAGGAAATCACCGCCGTTGAGTCCGGCGCCGCCGATCCGCAGAACAACCTGCTCCACAATGCGCCACATACACATCGCCTGCTTCTCGAAGGCGACTGGTCGCGGCCCTATTCGAAGGAGCAAGCGTTCTTCCCGCTGCACGCGCTGCGTGAGGACAAATACTGGCCGCCGGTGGGCCGAATTGACAACGTCTACGGTGACCGGAATCTGGTATGCAGCTGTCCGCCCATGGAGAGTTACGGCGAAGCGGCCGAGTAAACCTTCGGTTCTTTGGGCGGTGGGCTAGCCGGCCGGGCCCTGGATGCGGGCCAACGTGGCCTCATCCAGGCCCGAAATCCCTTTCAAAACAGCGCCTGAGAAGACTGCGCCCTTTAGGTCGGCGCCGGCGAGTTTCGCTGCAGTTAGATCAGCGCCGCTCAGGTTGGCGTCGGATAGATCGGCGCCGCTGAGATCAGCCCCGGCCATTTTTGCCTGGCGTAAATCCGCATTGCGCAGATTTGCGCCGACCAAGCGCGCGCGGCCAAGGTTTGCACGGGTAGTTTGTTGCTGCAGCCCGACATGCTCCATGGGGTCAAGCTTTGCCGATGACAAGTTGGCGCCGGTTAACGTTGCACGCTCCAGGTCTACACCGCGCAAATCAGCATGGCTGAGGTCGGCACCACGCAAATCGGCAAATGCCAGGTCGGTGAGAGTGAACGTGCCGCCAGCAAGGTTCGAGTTACGCAGAACACAGCGTGCCATCTGCGCTATGGTCAGATTGGCTCCAGCGAAGGACTGTCCGCTCATGTCGGCTTCGCTGAGGTCCGCGCGGGCGCCGGTCTTGCTCAATGTGTCGAGCCAAGTCTTGTGATCGTTCAGCAGCGCCGATAACTCCGGCCCCTCGAGTCTAAGCTGGCGCGATCGAATGGACGATTTCAGCTCCTCGCTATCCATTGCCTCGGGGTCGAGCACGGCACCGCGCAAATCGGCATCGACGAAGTCGGCGTCGGAGATTTTAGCACCGGTCAAGTCCGCGCCGGCAAAGGCCGCGCCGCCGAGTTTCGCGCCACTAAGGTCCGCGCCGGATAGGCTCGTCCCGATCAGGACCGAGTTGCGCAGATCGGCGCCTCGTAGATCCGCATTGTCCAGAACGGCATCGGTTAGATCCGCCTGCAAGACGAAAGAGTCCGTGAGCTTGGCGCCGGTCATGTCAGCGCGTTTTGCCACAATGGCGGCAAGCTGGGCCGGCGTTTCCTCGAATTCGACAAACTGCATCTCGCCCTTGCCATCGTACTTGGCGAGAGAGGCGGCCCGAATGTCGGCCCCTACCAATATGGCATCCGAGAGCTCGGCCCCGCGCATGCACACGCCGCGCAGATCGGACTTGGTGAAATCGGCATGGCTGAGGTTGGCCATACGAAAATCCGCGCAAAAGAGATTGGCGCGGCGAAACGATGCGCCCGTCAAGCGCGCTTGGCTCAACTTGATTCCGGTCAGATCCGATTCCGAAAGATCGCGGTTGCTCAGATCTTGACCCGAAAGGTCATAGAAGTGCAGCGCGGCCCGCATGCCGCCAGTTTCCCTGGCCAGAAAGCGGCCGTGACGGCGCAGGATTTCAGCGATCTGAGTCGCGTTGAGTTTCGATAGAGGTACATTACCGCTCGGCGCGGTCGGATCGGACATAACCTCGGCCCTCTTTATCCCGAGATCATGATCGCGTGTGTATTCCGCTGTGAGGAAGACAAATTGCGAAGGGATGCCGGGATTGGTCCCAATTGTCTTTCAGGATGGGGGCAATTGGTAAACCGGAGATTAATCAAACACTTGTCGGCGCAGATATAGTGATTGCGTCAATGTTAGGTTGTGTAGAAAGGAAGAATTTCTCGAATACGGGTGGAGTTCGAGGGTAAATACAACCGATAGGGGAGGTAATGCCGAGATATCCCGCCTAGCGAAGCTTATCCGCCGCGTTGCGGATAGATTGGTCAACAATGGCGGCGTGCTTCTCGTGATCCAGATTTGCCGCGATGAGGCTGGCGGTTGCCGCGAGCGCTACCTCGACAGCTTGGTTACGCACATCCCGCAACGCATTGGCCTCGGCCTGTGCAATCTTGTCCATGGCCGACTGTTCGCGTCGACGCAAAGCAGCGTCCATGTCCTGCTGGGCCTGTTCGCGCAGACGCTCCGCCTCGACTTTGGCGTGCGCCAGAATTTCCTCGGATTCCTTGATCGCATCGCGATGCTTGCGTTTGGATTCGGCGAGCAGTTTCTGCGCTTCCTCACGCAGGGCCTGGGCCTCCTCGATTTCGGCCCCGATTCTCGCGCCTCGTGCGTCGAGCGCGGCGACGATCTGGCGGCTCACGGGGCGGAAGGTTGCGGCCACGAAGATCACGAAGGCGATGGCAACCCAGAATTCCGGGCTGGAAAACATTAGCCGCGTCCTCCCATCGCCTTGGCCACGGCCTGCTGCACTTGTTCGGTTCGTGGCTCGATGCCAATGAGCTTGGCGGTCGCTGCCTGTGCCGTATCGGCCGCCACCGCCTTGAGGCCGGCGAGAGCCTCGTCCTTGGCGGCGGTGATACGTGCCTCGGCAGCTTTGGTTTTCGCCGCCAAGTCGACGGCGATGGCTTGCTGACGCCGGGCACCTTCGGCCGCCATCTCCTCGCTGGCTTGTTTGATGAGGACCGTGGCTTGGGCCCGTGTCTCCGCCAACGCCTTCTCGTAATCCGCCATCACCTGATCGGCTTCCTCTTTCAGGCCACTCGCCTTCTCAAGGTCGCTGGTGATCCGCAATTGCCGCGCTTCCAGTATGTCCGAGATCCGCGGCAAGGCATGGCGCCGCATAACGGCAAACAGGGCGACGAAGATGATCGCCAGCCAAAACAGCTGCGGCAGAAACGTCGACGTATCGAATTGGGGCATCGGCGGGCCCTCAAGCTACCGTGATACGGCGGGGATCATGCGGCTCTGTCGCACTTAGAAGACGAACATGAGCAAGAGCGCGATCAGCAACGCATACAATGCGACGGCTTCAACCAAGGCGAAGCCGATCCACATATACAACGTCACCATGGGAATTGCGGACGGGTTACGCGCGCCCGAGGAAATCATCGAGGAAAAGATGTTCCCGATACCCGCGCCAACGCCACCCAGTCCGACGACGGCGAGGCCGGCACCAATCAATTTTGCGGCTTCGACTTCCATTTCTCACTCCTTGGTATTAGTGCAGATGCAGCGCGTCATTGAGGTAGACGCAAGTTAGGATCGTAAAGACGTATGCCTGCAAGAAGGCGATGATCAGTTCCAATCCGGTCAAGGCGGCCACAAGCATCAGCGGTACGACGCCAAAGACGCCCAGCAACGTCACGAACCCGGCGAACACTTTCAGCATGGTATGCCCGGCGGTCATGTTCGCGAACAGGCGAAGCGCTAAACTGACGGGGCGCGTGAAATAGGACAGGATTTCGATTGGGATGATCAGCGGCGCCATGAAAATGGGAACGCCCGCCGGCATCAAAAAACTGAGAAAATGCAGACCGTGCTTCTTAAAGCCGATTGCCGTCACGCCGATAAAGACCACTGCGGCCATGGCAAAGGTGACGACGATGTGGCTCGTGTAGGTAAAGCTGTACGGGATCATGCCCAGTAGGTTGCCGAACAGCACGAACATGAACAGGGTGAAGATGAAGGGGAAATACTTCCGCCCTTCCTGACCCACGTTGTCGCGAATCATGTTCGCCACGAATTCATAGCTGATTTCGGCCATGGACTGCCAGCGGCCGGGAATCAGCGCGCTGCGGCGCGTCGCCAGCAGCAGGAATGACGAGGCAAGAACCAGCGTAATCGTCATGAACAGCGCCGAATTGGTATACGACAGATCGAGATCGCCCACTTGCAACGACAGCAAGGGCTTGATCTCGAATTGTGCTAGGGGGCTATGTTCTTCGACTGCCACGTGATGCTCTCGTTCCGTCCAAGCCTATTCCTGGTTCTGATCGGGCGGGGGCTTTTTGTAGCCGATGCTCTGGCCCGCGCCAGTCGCCACCCGGTAAACGTTCAACATCCCGGCTCCGGCGCCGAGAAAGAAGAAAATGATCAGAAACAGCGGTAAGGTGTTAAGCCAATAATCCAACCCGAACCCAATGCCAACGCCGACGACGAACCCGACCACCAACTCCATCGTCAGACGAAGCGCAAGCGATAAACCAGCGCCGCGGGACATCTGGCCGGCCTGGTCCGTTTCACTGGACCGTTTCGCCTTGGCCTCGCGGATTCGCGTGCCGAGATCTTTCCGGGATGGTCGGGGCGTTTCCTCGCTCATGAGCGCGCGCCCCTTTCGAATATCCCCCGGTCTTAAATTCCCTATCTAAGGCCGCTTTCAGGCCCAAGATCGCGCGCACCATAGTGAGCGCTTGTAGGCGTGTCAAGGCGATGAGAGGCGCCGATTTCGGCCCTTTTCCAGGTCTTGGCGAGCCTTGTCAGGCTCCCTGTTAAGCGCTCTCGCGCAGGCCCTCGGCAATGCCCAGATCGACCGAGACCAGGCGGCTGATACCGCGCTCGGCCATGGTCACGCCGAACAGGCGGTCCACCCGGGCCATGGTCATGCGGTGATGCGTAATGACCAGAAAACGAGTGGCGCCGCCGTGGCTCAACTCATCCAGCAAGGTGCAGAACCGGTCGACGTTGGCGTCATCAAGCGGTGCGTCCACCTCGTCGAGGACGCAGATCGGCGCCGGATTGGTCAGGAAGACCGCAAAAAGCAGGGAAAGGGCCGTTAGCGCCTGCTCGCCGCCGGAAAGCAGGGACATAATCTGCATCCGTTTGCCCGGCGGGCTCGCCAGGATTTCCAGGCCGGCCTCCAAGGGGTCGTCGGAGCCGGTCAGCTTCAAATGCGCCCGGCCGCCGCCGAACAGGCGGACGAAAAGATCGGAAAAATGCGTTTCCACCTGGGCAAAGGCGGCAAGCAGCCGCTCGCGCCCTTCACGGTTCAGGCTGGAGATGCCTTGCCGCAGGCGGCCGATGGCGGCGATCAGATCGGCGCGCTCGGTCTGCATACCGGTGATCTGCTCGTCCAATTCCTTGGCTTCCGCCTCGGCGCGCAGGTTCACGGGGCCCATGTTGTCGCGTTCGCGGATCAGGCGCTGCAACTTGGCCTCTATATCGGCGTGTGCCGGTAACTCCTTGTTGGTGTCGAACGCGGCAGTTTCCAGCAACTGATCGAGCCCGCATTGCAAGCGGTCGCGCGCTTTCTCGACAACGCCGTTTAGGGTCATGTCGGCCTGTGTGACGGTGGCTTCGGCGCGCACCCGATCTTCGCGCACCTGGGCCAGCCCGTGTTCCGCCGCCTTCAACTCGCGGTCCGCCACGTTCAGGCTGGTCTCGCCCACCGCCAGGGCATCGGCGGCATCCTTGCGCCGCTGTTCGGCCGCTTCGATGTGGGTCGCCAGGACGTCGCTCTTCTCGGCCAGTTCTTTCGGCCGCGCCGCCAGGGTTTCGATTTCCTGGGCGGTAGCCTGCAGGCGTTGCTCCAACTCGGCGATATGCTGCTCGGACTCGCTGCTGCGGCGAGCCCACGAGGATTTCTCGTCCGCGATCGCGGCCAGACGGCTGACGCGCGCCTCGGCTTCGCGGGACAGACGGTCCACAGCACTTTGCCTCTGCGCCAATTCGCGCCGACATTCGGCCAGATCCGCCCGCAGTTGGTCCAGGGACGCGCGATCTGCCGCCAGATCGGGCAGTTGGCTTGCCTCGGTGCGGGCGGCGGCCAGAGCCGATTCGCTCTCGGCAATGTCCGTGGCGATGCGTTGGGCCGCTTCCTCCTGCGCCGCGAGGCGGGAGACCAGACCGGCGGCGCGCTGGACCAGCGTGCTATGGGTCTGACGGGCCGTGTTCAGATCGCCGAAAGCGGTGCCGACGGCGGCGCGGGCCGCCCGCTCGGCGGCGGCGCTGGTCTCGGATTCGGTGCGGGCCGTGTCGTGCTCGGCGCGGGCCTCGGCGGCGGTCTTTGCCGCCTCGGCTAGGATCGTCCGTAGCTCGTTCAGGCGGTTCCGTTGCGCCAACCGCTTGCCGGCGGCGGTGCGTGCNTCGGCCTTGGCCGTGAACCCATCCCAGCGCCAGAGGGCGCCATCGGACGTGACCAGACGCTGACCCGGCGCCAGCTGAGGCTGCAAACGGGCACCGGTCGCAGTGTCGGGGACGATGCCGGTCTGCGACAACCGGCGTGCCAGGGCCGCGGGCCCGCGCACCCGACCGCTAAGGAGTTCGGCGCCGTCGGGCAGGGGGGGGGCGGGGGTGTAGGGTGTAGGGCGGCAGGGTGGCCCAATGCGCCGGGGCATCCGCCTCCATGGAGGCGGCGATATCATCGCCCAATGCGGTACCCAGAGCCGCCTCGTAGCCGGTCTCAACCGAAACCGCGTCTTCGATGGGCGGCCAGTCACCGCCCGAGGCCGGCTCAAGAATCGCGGTCAAAGCCGCTGCTTCCGCCTCAAGCTTGGCGCGCGCGGCTTCGGCCTGCTGCAATGCCTCGCGCGCCGTGCCGTGCCGGGCCAGCGCCTTGCCGTGCGCGACCTCCGCGTTTTCCGACTCGGTGCGCCCCTTTTCCAGCGCGGCCTCGGCTGCTTGCACGGCAACCTCGGCAGCCTGCAAGCCATCGTCCGAGATCCGCTCGGCCGCCAACGCCTCACGTTCGCGGGACGCGGTTTCCGCTTGCGCCCGCAGCCGGGTCAGACGCTGATCAAGCTCGGCGAGGCGCCGGGTTTGCGCGGCGGCGCGTGCCTCATCAGCGGCGATTCTTTCGGCCAAGGCGCTTAGGGTCGTTTCGCGCTCAGCGGCGGTATCCGACGTCTCGGCCAGGGCCGACTGCGCTGCCTGGGCGGTTGATTCCTCTTCCGCCGTCGCCGTTTCCAGCGCCACATGCTCCGCGTCCAGGCGCTCGCGCGCCTCGGCGGCGTCACGGGCCAACGCCTGGGCCCGCGATCGGTCGCCCTCAAGTTGACTAAGCCGCTGTTCAGCCTGGTCCTTTGCCGCGGTTGCCTGGGCCGCCTCGCGCGCCAGATTGTCGCGATCCACCAGCAAGCGTTGCAAAGCCGCGGCCGCGGTTGCTTCGGCGGCGCGCAGATCGGGCAAGGTCGCGGCGGCCTCGGCTTGTGCGGTGGCGCGTCCGGCCGTTTCCTGGGTGTGCTTGGCCACGTCGCCTTCGGCTGCCGTCAAGCGCTCCCGCGCCGTGGCCAATTCTTGGCGCGCGGCCTCGGCTTCGAGATGGATGGCAAGTGCCTCGGTGCGGCGAATCTGATCGGCGATGTTGCGGTATCGGGTGGCTTGGCGCGCTTGTTTTTTCAGGCTTTGGTGCTGCGTCTCAAGGGCGGCGATCACGTCGTCGAGACGCTCCAGGTTGGTTTCGGCGGCGCGCAGGCGCAATTCCGCTTCGTGCCGGCGCGAATGCAGGCCGGTGATGCCCGCGGCTTCCTCTAGAATGGTGCGGCGGTCGGTCGGCTTGGCGCTGATCAAGGCCCCGATGCGGCCTTGCGAGACCAGCGCTGTCGAGTGCGCGCCGGTCGCCGAGTCGGCGAACAACAACTGCACGTCGCGGGCGCGCACTTCCTTGCCGTTGACCCGGTAGCTCGACCCGGAGCCGCGCTCGATCCGGCGCGCTACCTCGAGCTGATCGTGGTCATTGAACATGGCCGGCGCCGTCCGGTCCGAATTGTCGAGATTGAGGATTACCTCCGCCAGGTTGCGCGATGGACGCGAGGCACTGCCGGCAAAGATCACATCGTCCATTTCGCCGCCACGCATGCGCTTGGCCGACGTTTCGCCCATAACCCAGCGCAGCGCCTCGACCAGATTGGACTTGCCGCAGCCGTTTGGCCCGACAATGCCGGTTACGCCGGGTTCGACCAGTAGTTCCGTCGAATCGACGAACGACTTGAAGCCAGCCAGTTGCAGCTTGGTAAAACGTACCACGTTTGCTCTATCCCCTTTCGTCTAGCCGGCTACGATCCCGCGGCGATCTTGGCGAATATCTCGTCGAATTCCTCGAAGCTACGGGCGCCCTCGACCTTCCGGCCGTTCACGACCAAGGTGGGGGTCGATTCCACATTGAATGTCTTGCCGCCGTGCTGGCGGCGCGCGAGGATCTTATCCATTTCGGCTTCGTCGGCGACACAAGCTTCGAATTGAGACTTGCTCATGCCGGCAAGGCGCGCCGTCTGGCTAATGGCCTGCATCGGGTCCTGAGCCTGGGACCAGCGCTGCTGGGTTTGGAACAGCAAGTCCAGGAAGCCGAAAAAGCGCTCACCGTCGATACAGTTGGCCACCGCCGCGGCGCGCAAGGCCAGCCCATCGAGCGGAAAGTGCCGGAACACCAGCTTGGCCCGGCCATCGGCAATCCAGGTTTCCTTGATGCGCGGCAGGGCATTTTCGTGCAGGGCCGCGCAATGGGGGCACGTGAGCGAGGAATATTCGATAATCGTGAGCGGCGCCTCGGCCGCGCCGAGAATCCGGTCGTCCGGGAAAATCTCCACCGATTGCGCATGGGCCGAGCTGCCAATCCCACCGACAAGTGGGATAGCCAAAGCCGTTACAGCGAGAGAACTCAACAGTATCTGCCGACGTTTCATATCGTGACCTACCATATGTTGTGCATGCTACTCAGGCGACAGCCGATTCACAAGCGCTGTCGTTGCGACATTTTGACCCTGGGCGCGGCGCAGTGCGCCCTCCGAAAATCACTGACCGGCGCGCTGGCGCATGGCTCGGCCCAGGCGCTCCAGGGCGCCGCGCAGCTCCTCGTCCTCCACCGTTGCCACCTGCTGCCGTAGCTCGGCTTCCTCGGCGGCGCCCAACCGGCGCAAGGGCGGTGGTGGCTGGCGTCGGGACGCCCTGAGCGGCCCCTGTTGAAAGGTCAGGCGGGCAATGGCGGCATAGCCATAGTGGCCATTGATGCGCTCGATGATCTGTGGCGCAAGGTGCTGCAATTCGAGCGCAAATCCCGGCTCGACGCGGAGCATCAGGGCGCCGTCCTGCCGGCGGCCGGGCCGGGCCAGGGAGAGCTTGGCCGGCTGGCAGCGGGCGGCGATGGCGGCACCGACAATGCTTGGCCATTCGGCGATCAAGCCGCCCTCCGCGAATCCGCGCCGCCCCAGCGCGCGCTGGGTAATCGCCGGCAATGTCGCGGCCAAGGCCCGCATACCGCCACGCCGTCGGGCGGGGGTGTCTTTTTCTTTGTTACCGCTAGCCATCCCTAAGTATCTCGTATTGATTGAGGGGAGTATAGAGAAAGGGATGGGCAGGGACGCAGCCGTGGACCATGTACACGACCGCCTGTTGGCTTGGTACGACCGTCATGGGCGCGATCTGCCGTGGCGGGTGCGTGGCGCCGCGCGCCCGGATCCCTACCGGGTGTGGCTATCCGAGATTATGTTGCAGCAGACGACGGTTGCGACCGTAGGGCCGTATTTCCGCGCTTTCCTGCAACGTTGGCCGACGGTTGCGGATATGGCCGCGGCACCGGTGGAGGCGGTGTTGGATGCCTGGGCGGGGCTGGGCTACTACGCCCGAGCGCGCAACATGCATCGCTGCGCCCAAGTCATCCGGGGCGAATTCGCCGGCATCTTTCCCGATGACGAGGTGCGTTTGCGCCAATTGCCCGGCATCGGGCCCTATACGGCGGCCGCGGTTGCCGCCATTGCCTTCGATCGCCGGGCCAGCGTCGTCGATGGCAACGTGGAGCGGGTGGTTGCCCGCCTGTTTGCCGTGGAAACGCCATTGCCCGCCGCCAAGGCTCACCTGCGAGACCTGGCGGCGGGGCTGTTGCCCGCCGATTCGCCCACGGATTTCCGCTACGGCGATTTTGCCCAGGCAATGATGGATCTGGGCGCGACCGTGTGTCTGCCTCGGGCACCGCGCTGCGATCTGTGCCCGTTGGCGCCGGGGTGCGCCGGGCGGAGCGCGGGTATCGCCGATACCCTGCCGCACCAGGCGGCGAAGACCCCGCGTCCGACCCGCCGGGGAGTCGCTTTCTGGATCGAGAGGCCGGATGGTGCGATTCTGCTGCGCCGCCGGCCGCCGCGCGGTTTGCTTGGCGGCATGCTGGAACTGCCCTCGACCGATTGGCGCGAGACCGATTGGCCGCCCGCCGAGGCCCGCGCGGTAGCACCGTTGCGGGCGGATTGGCGGCCGTTACCGGGGATCGTTCGCCACACCTTTACCCATTTTCATCTGGAACTGGCCGTTTGGGCTGGATCGGCGGCTGATGACAGCGCGGGACTCTGGGTGCGCCGCGAGGAACTGGACGATCTGGCCTTACCCACTCTCATGCGCAAGGCGGTAACGCATGCTCTAGTTGAGTTCGGCGCGGACCTTTTGCCGTAGAACGTCGATGGACATCAGCTTGCCCTCGACCGGCACACACCAGAACTGCCAACCGTTGCAAGCCGGTGCGCCCTGCACGTGGGCGCCCACCTGGTGGATGGACCCCTTGAAGTCGGCGGTGATCAGGGTGCCGTCGGCGCGCACCTTGGCCTGCCAGCGGCGGTTCGTGCTGAACAGAATGGTGCCCGGCTCCAGCAGGCCGCGTTCGACCAGGGAGCCGAAGGGGATGCGGGGTTGTTCGCGCGGCGAGGGCGTATCGATAACCTCCAGATCGTCGGCGGCACGCACCTTGGCAATGCGCGCCCGGGCTACCTCGGCATACGTCTCATCGCGCTCGAAACCGATGTAGCGGCGCCCCAGGCGCTTGGCCACCGCGGCCGTGGTCCCGGTGCCGGCGAAGGGGTCGAGAATGATGTGGCCGGGTTTGCTCGCCGCCAGGATGACCCGGTGGAGCAGGGCTTCCGGCTTTTGCGTCGGGTGCGCCTTGCGTCCCTCGTCGTCGCGCAACCGCTCCGCCCCGGTGCACAGGGGAAACAGCCAGTCGCTGCGCATCTGCAGATCGTCGTTCAGCGCTTTCATGGCCGAATAGTTGAAGGTATAGCGGGCATCCTTGTCCTTGGCCGCCCAGATCATCGTCTCATGGGCGTTGGTGAAGCGGCGGCCACGGAAATTGGGCATGGGATTGGTTTTGCGCCAGATGACGTCGTTGAGGATCCAGTACTCTAAATCCTGCAACGAGGCGCCCACGCGGAAAATGTTGTGGTAACTGCCGATGACCCACAGGGTGCCGTCATCACGCAAGACCCGGCGAGCGGCCCGCAGCCAGCGGCGGGTGAACTCGTCATAGGCGGCAAAGCCGTCGAAGCGGTCCCAATCCTCGTCGACACCGTCGACCCGCGTGTTGTTGGGGCGCAGCAGTTCGCTTGCCAGTTGTAGGTTATAAGGCGGGTCGGCAAAGACCATGTCGACGGAGCCTTCCGGCAGTCGCTCCATCAACTCGACACAGTCGCCGACCTCGATAACGTTGGTTTGCATGGGTTCCACCCCCCGCGTGGTGGCAAAGCGCGCATCCTGATTCAACGGGGACTCGCCGTCAAGAATCTTTTGAGTCAAAGAGTTAGAGCAAGAGCTTCGCGGATTGGCCGAAACGAGCGGCGGTGCTCGGGGGTGACCCCCAACGCCGCGAGCGCGGTCTTGTGCGCCTGCGTCCCGTAACCGCGGTTATGCTCCCAGCCATAGCCGGGGTAGTCCTTGGCCAGCTTGTCCATCCGGTCGTCGCGCACCACCTTGGCGATGATCGAGGCGGCGGCGATGGATAGGCTGTGCCGGTCGCCGCCGATGACCGCTTCCGCCGGGTACGGCAGTGCTGGCAAGTGATTGCCGTCGACCAGGGCGGCGGTTGGCAGGATGGCGGTGCGGTGCTGCAAATCCTCGGCGGCGCGCTGCATGGCCAGCAGGCTGGCGCGCAGGATATTCAGGGTGTCGATCTCGTCCACCCTCGCCCCGCCGACACCGATGGCCGCCCCGCCGGCCGCCACGGCCTCGTGCAATCCCGCAAAGACGCGGGCGCGGGCGGCGGGGTTGAGCGCCTTGCTGTCGTCGATTTCGTCGAGCAAGCCGGCCGGGCAACGGGCGGGGTCCAGCCAGACGGCGGCGGCGGTAACGGGCCCGGCCCACGGCCCGCGTCCGGCCTCGTCCAGCCCGATGACGTACGACGCGCCGCCAATCGCCGTCAGTCTGGTCTCGTGGACAAAATCCGGCATCGGGGGTTGCCTATTTGGGGGGTGGATCCTTGCGGCGCGGTTGTCGCCACTCGGCGCCGCGCTGCCATAGAGCACCCGCCCAGCGCGCCAGCAAGGTTTTGGCGCGCCCGGCCGAACTGACGAGCGCCGTGGCTTCGGAGCCGAAAGTCACCCGCATCGTCTCGCGTCCGGAGGTAACGCCCAGCAGGGCGACACGGTGCAGGCGCCGCGCTGTCTCCAGCCAGAACGGACTGCCGAGCAGGGAGAGAACCGTCACAGCGACGATCAGGCGGTGCGTTCCGTCTTCGATCGCACCGGCCTCCAGCCCGAGGGCGGCAAGAACGAAGGAGAATTCGCCGAGCTGCGCCAGCAAGGCGCCGGTAAGAATAGCGCGCGGCCACGGCTGGCCCAGGAGGCCGATGACCAGGATGTTGAGACCGGTTTTCAGCACCGCGACGAAGGCGACGATCAAGAGCACTGTGACGAGGTTATCCAGGATATAGGCGAAATCGATCAGCAGGCCGATGGAGAGGAAGAAGACCATCAGCAGGATCGCCTGGATGGGCGCCGTGTGGTGGATCATGACCCGCCGGCTGGTCGAATTGCCGATGATCAGCCCGGCGAGAAAGGCGCCGTAGGCGGCGGAGAGGCCGAGCAGGCCGGACAGGGCAGCCGCGCCGAAGCAGAAGCCGAGTCCGGCCAAGGGAATTAAGTCGGGGTTATTGCCGACCGCCTTGGCGAAGGGTAAGCGAAGGCGTTGGCGGCGCAGCAGATAGACGATAAGGGCGGCCAGGAAGCCGATCGACAGGGCGATCTTGAACAGCGCCTCCAGGCCGAATTCGCCGCCGTCACGAAAGGCGCCGATGACCAGCATCATGGGCACCACCGCCAGGTCCTGGGCGACCAGGATGCCGATGGTGATTTGCCCGGTGCGGGTGCGCAGCTCGCCGATTTCCTGGAGCATCTTGATGGCCACCGCCGTGCTCGACAGGGCGACCACAAAGCCAAGCAGAAGGGTGCGCGGCAGCGGCCAGTCGAGAAACGCGCCGAGGGCCGACATGGCCAACACGCCGACCAGGATCTGCGCCGCGGTGGTGGCCAACGCGACCCGCCAGACGTCGCGCACGGCGCGCAGCGACAATTCCATGCCGATGAGGAACAACAACATCAGCACGCCCAGCTCGGCGAGCAGGGAGATGAATTCGCGATTTTCGACCAGCCCGGCCCCGGACGGGCCGAGGATCGCCCCGGCCAGAATATAGCCCATGACCGGCGGCTGCTTCAGGCGATGCATCGCCGCGCCACAGACCAGCGCGGCCAAGGCGACAATGGCCAGACCCGTCAGACTTTGGCCGTACTCCTGCATCGCCCGAATCTACCACCTAAACGCCCTAGCCTGTGCGCTTAACGTTATGGCGCGATTCGAGTCAACGCGGGGGTGGTTTCTCGGTTTGGAATCCTGCCGGCCCAACGTCCTGAACGTCCAGTTTTTAGCGGATCATACCTGCTTTACGCCCAACGGCAGACGTTGGCGCAGGGGCATTGGTTCTTGTCAGCCAGACAGCACGCACAGAGCAAAAGAATAAGTGCATTGTGTGTGACTATAGACTTCTAGATTCAGTTATTCCGGCTGTCGCAAGAACATTGGGAAGAAGCTCTGCTGCTTTTTCAGCTTTATGACATCACCAACGCCAATTGTGTTTGCTTTTCTGCGTTCACCGCCAGATGGTGTGACTACTTCAAGATCTGGATTTTCCGCAATCGCCGAATGTATGTCGTCCTTATGGGCTGGGGTGAGGTTATAGATTCCTTCGTAGAATTCTTCGACACCAAGAACGTCACCACAATCGGATACGAGTCTGGGAATATCATTGAACAGTTGCTGCCGGGCGTCTTCTCTGCCAGAGACATCAAACAGATAAAGCGCACTATCATCGTGGCTAGGATCGTATGATAACATGTTGAGGCCAGACCGGCCAAAGTGGGCTTGGCTGCTTGCGTTATCATGGAGAATATTGTTGTAGACCTGACGGGCTCGATAGGAATTGGCGAAATGGATTAGCCAGTAGCGCCAACCTTCGGGATTTCTGATCGAGAAGGGGCTAACATAAGGCGCACAGTTATTGAAGTTTCCGAAGACAAGGCGTTCGGCGGTTCCCAGCCATGAATTGTTGCTCATTTCACCTGTAAGTTTGTTCAAATCAGCCTGGCTCATTTGCAGATGTCGCAGTTGGACATCTAGTCTTTCTGGCTCTGATTTGCTCAGAAATGACAGCAAGGGCGCAATTGCAAACGTATAGAAGATTTCAATGGAATTACTGAGATGCATGATGTCGACCAACGTGGCGCGCTCTACATGTTTGTGCCCGCATTGATCTAGATTAAATAAAATGCTTTTGTATCGTCCTTGTTTCAGCAGGGCCTTTATTTTTGGGTAAGCGACCTCGAATGGGTCGCACAGATACTGAACCTGCAAATGCAGCTTCGGGGTGTTTTGGGAGCATGCCGCTTGAACCGGTGCGCAGTTCGATCTCAAAAGTTCAATGACATCAGGATCAGCGTCGTTGAAGAGAAGAAGGCACTCTACTTCGATTGTGCCTAAGTCTTGACTCGCTCTGTGGAGATTGACTGCGTTGAGAGCCTTCTCCAATTCCTCGATGAAGAGGATTGGTGAGCCTGCTTCACCGCATTTGTATCGCCCACCGCCTGCGAACCCATCGACGATTGCTAGTCTGAACTTTTCTTGTTGTGGGGTTTGACATCGGACGTTTAGGTACTTGAATATATATTCGCGAAGAATCTTGTGTTTCCGCCTTGAATGATCCTCCAGTGTTGCTCCATTGAGCCAATCATATTGCTTCGCGACCATAATGCCCCCAGCGCCGGATTGATTTTAATATACTTTGGCTACAGTGACGCAGCTTTCGGCATTCCATCCCACACTTGACCCTTATACTCTCTACCATTGGCTTTCTTCGAACGACGTTTATTGTCTTTGCCCCAAGTGCCCCATTGTTTGAAGAAGAACGCTACGTTCTGATTTACACAGTGCTCATATATCTCATCGATCCATTCTTCGCGAATAGGCCTTGCCAGTCTCCCGCTTTCACCACCGACGATTGCCCAATGAATATTCGACAAATCAACAAATCCGACAGGGCCGATTAAAGGCTCAAAGGAAATGAACCGAATGGCAGCCGGAACCTTCCGTAGCTCGTCAATTCTGTTGGTTACCTGATCATCCTCAATGCTGGTGCCCAGCCAGACGTTTGGCAAAGCGTTCGGCACACACCGGCCAATGATTTCCGCCATTCGGTCAGGTCGTTTTGTTAGAATTTGAAAGTTGTGACGCGGCGTTTCGTGCATGACCTGCCAGATTTCCAGTATGAATTTTTCGCTCACTTGCTCATGGAACAAATCGCTCATGGAGTTGACGAAGATTTTTCGTGGTTTTTTCCAAGCCAACGGGATTCCAAGCGATAATCGGTCCTCTTTAACAACCCCGTTCCATACTGTCCGATTGCCGCTTTTGCGAGTGAGACCTTGGTATTTTTCGATACCCATGGCCTCCAAGCGCCGTGCCATTTGCATTGCGTAACAGTTGGTGCATCCTGCGGACTGAATGTTGCAGCCTGCTACTGGGTTCCATGTGGCATCCGTCCACTCGATCTGTGTTTCTGCCATGCCGCTCCCTCAATTTGGCCAAATTTAAACCAACGACTTGACACCAACTCGGGCCTCAGAGGTGCCGAGGAAACCGGTATTGTCAAATAAGAAATCGCCCAACGAAGCGGTTTTCATCAAGCTTTTCATGCGCGAAGGCGACCCAAAGACAATACTTTAGTCTAAGGTTCTTGGATAGCCGTGCTCCTAAACAAATTGAAGTAGCTGTAGCGTGGGGGTGCTTGATACACCCTCAAAGCAAATGCAACTGCTCCCCCGCCAGCATCGGACGGCGAAAGGCGTTGTTGTCCAATGCCCAGTCGGCTTTCTCGAGATGCAGGCGTTTGCGTGCCAAGGCAAAGCGGCGGGCTAGTAACTCGGCGTGAACGCCGCGTCCCTTCATTCGCGTGCCCCAGGCGGAGTCGTACAGCTTGCCGCCGCGCGCCTCGCGCAGAAGGCTGACGACGCGGCTCTTACGCTCCGGATAGTGTGCCTCCAGCCATTCGAGGAACAGGTGCTTGATCTCCAACGGTAGGCGCAGCAGCACGTAATTGGCGGTATGGGCGCCGGCATCGGCCGCCGCCTCGAGTATCGTCTCCAACTCGTCGTCGTTGAGGCCTGGGATCATGGGCGCCGTCATGACACTTGCCGGCACGCCGGCACGGTTAAGGGT
>JGI24023J19991_10001080_pt1 | contig 21302 bp, 19 predicted proteins | sample Cruoilmetagenom1_FD_19991 | JGI IMG/M metagenome (IMG submission 19991) | reverse complement strand
AACAGGGCCTGTGCGCTATGTACCCTATGCGTTCGAAAAGACTTTTCATCAAGGCGGAAATATGATTCACAAATACTGGCGACGCAAAGACCACACCATCAGCCGCTTTCATTTCTTTTATGATCTCATCACGGTCATCTTTTAAAGGACAATACACTTCTCCTTTCAATACACAGGTATAACATCCTTTACATGGTTTTAATTTCTTTTTGGAAAGCCGTAGTATCTTAAAATCAATAGTAGGAAATGCCGCTTTAATCGATCTTAGCACGGAATAGCCTGTACCTTTACGCGGACTCCCATAAATGGCTACTATTTTCATAAAAATTGATATTTTGAACCTGTCTGCCGATACACCCGCCGAAAGATTCGACAGACAGGAATGTTATAGATTCTTTCTCAACACAATTCCCCATATACGGCATTTGTTTAAAGGTACAACATCAACAAATGATTGTCAATGATTTATATCATTGCCATATGTCAATAGATATACTACTTTAGGTTTGTGAAAAATTAGATTTAACCAAAGTAACTTTTAATTAAAATCTACTACTATGAAAAACTGTTTTGGAAACTCCCGCTCGCTATTTGTATCGCTATTGCTTTGTATCCCACTCATTTTTATGTCCATTTCCTGTAAAAAAGCTTCCGAAAAAACAAGCGAACAAATCATTGAAAAATCTATCGGCAATGATGCCGATGTTGACATTGACAAAGATAAGATAACCATCAAAACCGATGAAGGTACCTTTACTACTGATGTTTCGGATAAAATCTGGCCCAACGATATCCCGACCGACCTTCCTGAATTCAAATATGGCACTATACAAAGCATTAGTACACAACAAATGGATCAGGGTTCCGGTTGGATACTCATTTTCGAAAAAGTACCTGAAACTGCACTAAAAGCATATCAAACTGAACTCAAAAACAAGGGTTTTAAGATCATGAGTACCACCACCTATGGAGATAGTGGACAGCTGACCGCTGAAAAAGAAGAGCTGAGCCTGTTCATAATGACAGGAGGTGGCAATGCCACGGTTACCATACGCAAAGAAAATAAGTAGTTAAAAAGAACTACTTATTTTATTGTTTTTTGAGCTATATTTATTGTACCAATGTAGCATCTCATAAGTAAGTGTTGCTGTTGAAAAAAAGATAAAGAATTAATTTTTAAAATGAACCAACACTATAACATCATTATCGCCGGGGCCGGTGGTATCGCAGAAGCAACCGGGCTCATCCTCGCGGAATGGAGCGAAGTACCTCCCACCATTTTTATAGGGAACCGTACCCTTGAAAAAGCCCAAAAAGTAGCCCGATGGATCAAAGATGGTACTACAAAACCTTGTACCGTAATGGCGTTTCATTTACCCGAAGAAGGTACTTCCAATGAAATGGATCATATTCTACATGAGTGCGATGCCCTACTCGACTGCCTTCCCGGGAGCCTCGCCCCCAAAATGGCCAACCTTGCCAAAGCCTTTCAATTACACTATGCCAACCTAACAGAGTATGTTTCTGAAACAAATGAAATCATAAAGCTGGCAAGCAATGCCGAAACCGGATTTGTATTGCAAACGGGACTCGCCCCCGGTTATATTGATGTACTGGCACACAAATTATTCAAGGATTTTTGTAAAGATTATAAAGTTGACACGGTAGATACCCTCGAATTCAAAGTGGGTGCTTTGACCGACCATGCCGTGGCACCACATTATTATGGATTTACCTGGAGTCCGGTTGGAGTAGCTACCGAATATGTCAAAGATGCAGTGGTGCTTCGTAAGGGAAAAAAAGTAACCCTTCCTGCCTTATCGGAAAGAGCGCACATTATCATTAATGGCGTTCATTATGAAGAAGACCTGACCTCCGGAGGTACTGCGAATTTGCCCGATGCCTTAACCGGAAAGGTACAAACCCTTGATTATAAAACCCTTCGGCATCCGGGACATTATGAGTGGGTAGACGCTCAGTTGCGAGACTTAACAACTACCAAAGACCCCATACGCTCCTTACAGGAAATTATGGAAACCGAGATACCCCATATCGAAGATGACCAGATCATTTTGTACGCCGCAGCAGAAGGTAAAGATGCTAGCGGTACCCTTCACAGGCGCGAAGTAGCCAAGAAAATAAAACCACAACAGGTCGGCAAACATACTTTAAGGGCTATACAAACTACCACGGCAGTTCCTTTGCTTCAATCTGTGCAATGGTTACTCAAAACAAGCCCCAGAAAGGGCGTGATCTTGCAAAGCCAACTGGACCCCGATAAATTTTTAAATGGGAATTTTTTAGTACCTGTGTATGGTAATGTATAAATTGGTAATTGAACTTGTATGGTAGTCCGTTGAAATAGACAATTAGTTAGATTCCGTATCCCGCCTCGGGGGCGGGTAGGCTGCGCGGAATGGCAGGTTACTATTAATTGAACGTAGGGCAGTCTCCTAAAATAGAAAATCAGTATGATTTCTCGTCGCTCGTTTGACTTTCTCTGTCGAAATGACAATCTATTTATGAAATTGCTATATCTTTGGGAAATACCGAGAACTGTTTGACACACCAAATCCTATTTTTATAATAAAAAAAATATCCATATTGCCTATGTGGCCCAATAGTTGATTATTTTATCTTAAAATAAGAAATTATGAAACAAATATCTTTACTTCTATCGTTTATTCTCGTATTGTTTATTTCCTGTGTAGGTGACCCCGGCCCTCCTGGCTTCGATGGATTCGATGGTGCTGATGGACTTGATGGCGTTGATGGTCTCATCGGGCAGATCTTTGAAGCGGAAGTCAATTTTACCGCCGAGAATGATTACGAATTTTTGGTAGATATTCCTACAACTATTGAAGTATTCGACACAGATGTAGTGATAGCCTATATACTGACCGGTGTTGATAATGATATAGATATCTGGGAACCATTGCCACAAACCCTTTTCTTTGGCAATGAAATTTTATTGTACGGATACGACCATACTGTTTCGGATATTCGTTTCTTTCTTGATGGTACTATAGATTTTGCCAGCCTGGATCCTTTGTATACTGATGCAATAGTGTACAGAGTAGCAGTTATTCCTGCAGACTTTGCCAAAACAATTGATGTTTCAAATATGAACGAGGTGATGGATGCATTACAGGTTAAAAGTGTAGAAAGAATAAAATAGGGCCGGCTTAGAACTTTTAACGTCATTTCGAAATGACAAATAGTAGCGGAAAGTCATTTGGACATACCTGCCAAAGGTGGGGATGAGAAATCTCAGGTTGTTTTTATTCAGGAATTTGAATAGAACTTTTTTGACTTTAGATAATTTATTGTAAAAAGCATGAACGGACGAATATGAATGACGAAGTTCTTGATACTATAAGGCATAAAAAAAAAGCACCCTTCCCCAAAGATGCTTATTTTATTTTGCTATAAAAATATATATTACGTGTGTGAAGTACTATGATTTGTTTATTTCTTATTCACTATGAAAATACTTCATTATTATAACAACCATCCATTAAAAATTCCCCTTACAATCTATTTTTTATTACCCTATTCGTTAAAAGGATTTTCCACGTTCCATAGCTGCGCGATGGTATAAATGGAACGTACCTCATTTTTAATGACCTCCCCATCAGCATGTGCGATGGCAATCAGGTCTGTGATAAAAGCTTGTGCAAAGGTTGGGGTAAACCAGTCCTGGTCTTTTAAATAGTTAGCGGCTATACCTATTTCTTTTTGGATAGCTACATCCATTTTATCTTGTGGCGCCTCCTCTCCAATAGCCGTATACCATTCAAATACTGCATTGAATTTTTGGTTGATATCCGGATTACTAACCGGCACATTAGCTCTGGAAACGGTTGCAACCAACTGTTTGATCTTTGTGCTTATTGCTTCAATTTCCTGTTCATCTAAATAATGGTCGGTAGTTTCTGCGATAGCGATCATCAAAAATAAACTACAATCTACCCAATCACATGTTTTTGCCAACATTGTATACTTTTTTATAAATATAATTATTTCATCTCAATCACACCCCTATTTTTTAAAATTTAGTACGACATATATCAACAATAGATTACTATCCTTAGGCATTCGTTGAAAGCAAGGGTAGGGACTACTCTAGCAGCATATGAAAAATAAAAGTCTCAAAAACAATCTGATACAAAGATAGTTCACTACCTTTATGTTTTATTTAAATTTAAATTTGTAATCATGAGTAATGGAACAGTAAAATTTTTTAACACTTCTAAAGGCTTTGGATTCATCGAACCAGATGATGGAAGTAAAGATGTATTTGTGCATCAAAATGGATTAACCGACAAGATAACCGATGGTGATAAAGTAAGTTATGAAGTAGAGGAAACTGAAAAAGGATTGAACGCGATAAATGTCCAGGTAATTTAATTTGTCCAGTGATATTCTATTATTAGATAAGCCTATCTCCCTACACTTTGGGTTGGTAGGTTTTTTTTAATTAAAAAAGAGCAAAAAAAAATATGAGTACTAATCTGGTAAAACATACCATTTCCACTAAAGATCTGGAAGCCTTAAAAAATGCAAAAGCCAACATGGAAAATATCAACCTGGCCATGAAAGGTTTGAACCACCTTGGAAATTCCATTGAATCGGGTATACAAAGAATACCGGCAAAACAACAACAATGGATACAGGAGCTGGTGAATAAAACTTTACTTTTAGTTGTAAAAGCCAATTTGACCACCATGCAAAAAGGTAGGCCTTTTAAAAAAGCCTCGAATGCCACCTATAAAACATTGGTCACCTCTTCCGGCATTTTGGGAGGTGCATTTGGCGCTCCTGCATTTGCAGCGGACCTGACCGTATCGACTAAATTTATGATGCGCTCTATACTCGATATCGCCAGAAGTGAAGGTGAAGATATTATGAATATTGACACTCAATTAGCTTGCCTACAGGTCTTTGCATTGGGCGGAGGCTCAAAAGATGATGATGGTATGGAAACAAGTTATTATACTACGCGAATTGCCCTGAGTTCTTCCATTAAAGGTGCATCTGCCTATATGGTCAACACCGGAATGTCAAATGTGCTGGAAAATATTTTGAAAACGAGTGCAAATCCGATTCTCAAATTAATAGGTATGGTGGCTTCGAGATTCAGTGTACAGGTATCTGAAAAATTTATTGCACAAGCAATCCCCGTTGCCGGAGCCATTGGAGGCGGTTCGCTGAATTTTGTGTTTTTACAACACTTTCAGCAAATGGCAAAGGCTCATTTTACAATTCGGAAATTGGAGCGGAAGTATAGTGAAGCCGTCGTGAAAGAGTTGTATGAGAAGATTGTTATAAATTGAGAAATTGAATAGTACTTTTTTGACTTCTGATAATTTATGGTATAAGACAACTCAAGATTACGATTTTTGAGAATGAGCTGTTCAAGTGAAGTAAATTCTTATGTTATCGTAACAAGGTTAGTCTTTTAGAGAAGCAATCTACACTCTAGATTCTTTTGTTTCTTTTTTATCAACGGAAAAAAGAAGGAATAAATAGTTCTATCTAAATGCCAATTTGCTTATTCGAAAAAACATCTACCAGTTATTCTTTAAAAGCTCACAATTACTGAATGAAAATAAGTAACCAATAAAATTAAAATTCTATAAATCTCTCAACCTCAAGTACTTCCATGGCTTCTAAGTGTAATTGCACCGCTCCTACACCAACACGTACCAAACGCAATGTTGGGAAACCAACCGCGGCAGTCATTTTACGCACTTGCCGAAATTTACCTTCGGTGATTATAAGTCTCAACCAGCTTGTAGGGCCATGACGGGCATCCCGTATGTTACGATCAGCAATGGGTAAATGAGCTACTGAATCAACATAAAATGCTTTACATGGTTTCGTGATATAGTGGCCACCATCAAGTCCAATTTTTATCCCTTTTTGTAGTAGGGCAATCGCGGCATCATTGATCACACCATCCACTTGTACATAATATTCCTTCGTTACCTTACAACTTCTAATATGCTCGCTTAACTTGCCATCAGTAGTTAATAATAACAGCCCTTCAGAATTTTCATCCAAGCGGCCTATAGCCATCGTCCCTTTAGGAAAATCATACAATTCACCCAACAGGTGTTTGTTTTTTCTTCGGGTTTGGTTATTTACCAATTGGCTCAAATACCCATATGGTTTATGAAGAATAAAATGGCGGTGTTTGGCGTTTTTTTGTGTCATAAGTTTGGTACAATATTAAGAATTAAGTTTGTGCTTGCATATACTAATTATTTTTTTCTTGATAAAATGTCTGATTGGCATAAAGTAGATTTAGCGCTGCTGAACTTGTGTTTCTCACACTCATTTCTTGGAATAACTGACGGGACAGTTCGAAATGGTATCGAAATTCATTATCGGTATCAAATTCATACCGTTATTATTATTCAAAATTACCAGCTAATAGTACACTAAATTGGCTTTTATTTCGTTCTGATTCCATATTAAATTTTGTAAAAAAACTAAAACGTTATGATTCTAAAAAAAAGTTTATGGTTCCTATTGGTGGCAATAATGATCTTTTCTACTTCATGTGAAGATTCAACCGATGTTGGAGCAGCTCCTGAGTTACCTCCATTATCATCAATGGTCATTGATTTTGATGACTTCACCAATGCACATTCGACTTCAGCTCAAACTAAAACAAATGCACAAGTAGCGAACGAAAATTGGCTTTATGCCAGAGTGGTCACAGGTGTTTGGAATATAGCCCTTGTGAGTACGTTGGCCGTTCCGGTTGCTTCATTTCAAAGTGCTGTTGGACAACAGGCAGAATATTTGGGTGGAACTAAGTGGCAATGGGCCTATACCATTGATGGATTTACCAGTCAATATAGTGCCAGGCTTACGGGAGAATTGATCGGAAATGAAGTGAAATGGGAGATGTATGTAGAAAAAAGCGGAATTGATTCCTTTGCAGAATTCTTATGGTTTTCGGGTGTATCTAAAACAGATGCTACCAGCGGATACTGGATATTGAATCACAGTTCAGCCTTCCCTGAAAATATGTTGCGCATTGACTGGACCATTCAAAATGAGGAGGTCGGTGAAATAACCTATACCTACATAAGAGAATTAAATAATGACCGTGAAACAGATCTTTTTAAAGATAGTTTTGTTACCTATGGCCTACAAGCTGGTGATCTGGATGCTTTTTATGATGTTCATGTGTATGACTTTAACGTAAGCTCTTTTGTCGATGTTGATATTGAGTGGAACCGGACTAATTTTAACGGACGTGTAATGGCTCCGAGCTATTTCGAAACTTTGGACTGGTATTGTTGGGATACTAGTGGTAATGATATAACATGCCCATAGACAATTTACGATAGCAAATCAGCGATCAACCTTACTAATATGACAGCCATAGTTCCTTTTGCAGGATTGTGGCTGTTTTTTGTAAAGATTTCTCAATGTCGTTTCTACAGAGTGCATTAGTGCATAACGAGAAATCTCAAACTATTTAGGACTGAATGGCCTTAATCATTTATCTTTAATCTGAATAGAATTTTTTTGACCTTGGATAATTAAATAAAGCTAGATGTCAACTTATTCGTTCCATAAACGACCACAAACTATTTTTCTACGCTAAACCCTATTCCCAAAAATAATTGGCGTTTCACTTTCCATACCATTATTCTGCACAAAGGCAACAGCCCTTAAACCAGATACGATTGTATCCATTGTTTCTACCCTGTTCTTAATATCATTAACACCACGCGCCAGGCCTAAAAAAACTAGATCAGCTGCACCACTTCTTTCAAATAAAGTATTTATAAAATCCTTGTCATCCCTTAACATCAATCCCATAGTAGCTTCAATACGGGCCTCTTTTATGGCATATTCTATGTACCGCCCTAACTCCGTTCTTTCTTCTTCAGTATCTACCAATGAATAAATATTTACCTTCGCTTTTTTCCATTTGTTATTCAATCGAATTAAATAGGACAATAGCAACATTAGATCACCATTAGTATCTCTTCCTCCCCACCAGATATCAATTCTTTTATTGGGACTATCGGTAAAAGGCTGATTAAAATGCCCTACTAAAATATTCTTCCCGGTAGTTGCCAGGTCATCTATAATCTGTAATTCCTGTTCTTTACCTTTTGATTCCCTCGACCAGCCAAAAACTACCGTATTGGTCTTTAGTCCGGCTACTCCATGTGAAGCAGCAACGGTATACATACCACGTTTAAAATCGGAAACCACATTGACTTCCGTTAAGGCCTGTAATCCTTCGGCTGCCAATTCTTTTTGCATATCAAAAGCGATGTCGTTGCGCTTCGATAATTCTTCGGTATTATCAGTTGTGATGAGCTTTGAAATGGTCAATATACCACTATTCTGCCCTAGTAATTCTGTGAACTTAACAATATTCATACGTTTCTTGATATCCCTCACAAATAAAATAATAATTGGTCTCCAGTTCCTGGCATGGATCTTTTTTTGATTTAGGCGTAATAAAGCATAACGGCTCAGGCTTATCCAGATACCGGCGGCGGAATCACCCCATTGTTTTTCCATTTTTTTATTGATCAGATAGCTCAATATAATGGCTTCCAGCCCAAAGGCAAAAACAAAAGCCCAGGGATTGATCAGGATCATTACCACTATTGCGGCCAGGGCTCCTAAGATAGAAACATACCAAGGCACATGTATTTTAGGCCGATAAGATGGTTCCTTGATGAGTTGTTCTACGGCAGCACTCACATTTACAGCCACATATAAGGTCAGAAATAATACAGAAACATATTGCGCAAGGGTATTTAATTCTCCCAAAAATACAGCTGCCAGGGCAATCACGCCACTGATCCATGTAGCTATAGTAGGCTGTCCTGAGGAAGATAATTTTGCTAAAAACTTAGGCGCCAGCCCATCCATTGATAAGGCTTGTAAAATCCGTGGCCCACCCAAAATACTACCAAAAGCAGAGGATAACACGGCTCCCCAAACAGCGGGATATACGAGCCATGGGCCGAAGAGCGCCAGACGCGTCCAGATCGTAACCCCTGCACTGGGGTCGGCTAATTGCTCTATGGTTAACGCAGCCGTAATGGCTAAGATAAGTGGAATGATCAAATAGATAACTGCACCTGATATTACGGCTCCTAAGGTTCCTCTGGGAATTGACTTTTGAGGATCTTTTAAATCTCCACTCATCCCAACGCCAGCAGTAAAACCTGTAACAGCAGGAAAAAAAACTGCAAACACATACCAAAATCCTTCGGGTGCTGTACTATAGTTAGCTTCGACTATCGGAGCATGAAGATCCTTGGTCAATACACCAATGATCAGTGCAATAATAGAAGCAGCCACAATGATCATGATCGGTATTTGTGATTTCAATACCAACTTTGCACTTTTTCCCGAAAGGGCAGTCACCAAAATAATAAATAGAACGGTTACACCCTGTAGTGCATAAGGACCTAATACATCCTTACTTTCTGGCCAAAGTACTAATATAGCTTCGGCCAATCCGTAACAATAAAAGGTAACACTTAAGGTTCTGCATAAGTACAAGGGAATACCAATGGCGCCACCGGGTTCGAGTCCTAAACTACGCGAGATCATATAATATTCACCTCCCACACCTACCTTTATGTTGGTAGCGATAGCGGAAGCGCTCAATCCGGTAATAAAAGTAATCGAACTGGCCATCAATACAATACCGATGGTCTTAAATAATCCTACATTCCCTACAACCCAGCCAAACCGAAGGTACATAATGAGGCCTAATATGGTGAGGATACTGGGTAGGTATACTCCTAAAAATGTTCCAAATTTATATGGTTTAGGAGTTGATTGCGTTGCTGACATAATAAGGATTAGGTAAAGATAAAATTCATTTCGATAAAGATAGTTTTCTTTCGTAAAAAATCAAAAAGGGATGCTTTTGGTTTCAATTAAAAAGAGATTTATTGCAATAAAATTTCAATTAGAAATTGTACCTTAGCTATACAATTATAGTAAACTACCAAACCAATCAATGATCTCTTTTATCAAACCTCTCAACATCTTAGCCGTCATACTTTTTTTTCAATCAATACTTATTGCACAGACCACACCGCAAACAAACAAATCAACTGAAAGGCTTTCTTTTACTGCCGGGATGCTTGCAATAGAACCTGTTATTGATGGCAATGTACAGGATGATACTGTATGGCGACTCATACAACCCATTGATAAACTCATACAAATAAAACCGAAGTTTGGTGCCGCTGCTTCAGAAAAAACCGAGATACGCGTTGCCTACACAAAAAACATGTTTTATGTAGCCGTTGTATGTTATGATAGTAAACCTGAAACTATTGTGGTTTCTGATTCAAGACGCGATGCCGACCTAAGTGATGATGATAGCTTTTTATTTATAGTAGATACTTATAATGACCAACAGAATGGTTTTCTTTTTGGTACCAATGCCAACGGTATGGAATACGATGCACAGATTGATAATGAAGGTCAGGGAAATTTTAATGCTAACCGTCAGCAAGGTGGTGTGATTGGAGGTACAAATATAAATTGGGATGCTTCATGGACTGTAAAGACCGAAATCGGCGACTATGGTTGGAGTGCTGAGTTTGCGATTCCATTGCGATCACTGCGTTTTGCCACAGGCAAAAACCAAACCTGGGGAATCAATTTTCAACGTAATATTAGTAAAACCAGTGAAACAGCTTACTGGGCACCATTACCAATAGGTTTTGATATGAAGCGACTTTCCCTGGCAGGAAAAGTAGATGGGCTGTTATTAAAAAAACCGGGGAACCTAAAAGTAACCCCTTATGCCTTGCTACAATCTGTACGGGATAAATCTGTTGAACCCAGTGAAACCAATACCGATGTTGAAGTTGGTATAGATGTAAAATATAGTATTACTCCCGGCCTTACACTGGACCTCACTTATAATACTGATTTTGCGCAGGTAGAAGTAGACGAACAGCAGGTAAACCTGGATCGTTTTAACTTATTTTTCCCCGAAAAAAGGCCTTTCTTTTTAGAAAATGCAGGGCAATTTACGGTGGGAAGCCCGGGAGAAGTAGATCTATTTTTTAGCAGGCGTATAGGTATAGGTGAAGATGGTGACCTGGTACCTATTATTGGAGGAGCCCGATTGTCAGGAAAAATTGGCCAAACCAATGTTGGCTTGTTAAGTATGTTTACCGATGATATAGAAGAATTTGGTATTGAAAAAAACAATTTTACAGTAGCCCGTGTCAATCATGACTTTTCAAAAAGCCGGTCTTCTTTGGGTGGGGTATTCGTAAGCAGAGCCGGACTAGGGGATGCAACAGATGATTATAACCGTGTGTTCGCACTGGATGGCAAATGGGGACTTGGTAAAAAAGCTCAAATTACAGGATTCTTTGCGAAAAGTACTACCCCTGGAATTGATTCGAAAGACCATGCTTTTAAATTATTAGGGAATTATAATTGGGCAGGATGGGATCTAAGATTAGGATATACCGAAGTAGCTGAAGGTTTTAATCCGGAAGTAGGCTTTTTACAACGTACTGCTTTTCGTAAACCTGAATTCTTAATATTTAAAGCATGGCGCCCAAAAAATATGGGAAAATTATTAGAATTACGTCCCCATGTGTCCTACAGAAGTTATTGGAACTTTGACGATGACATAGTAACCAGTTTTTTACACATCGATAATCATTGGGAATGGAAAAGTGGTTTCGAAATACATACTGGTATTAATTTTACAGAAGAAGGTGTATATGAAGATTTTGATATTTCAGGAGTGGTCATACCAGTTGGTAATTACAAGCACTCAGAGTTACAATTGGTGATGAGTACTAATGCCAACAAAGCGGTGTCACTTAGTACACGAACTGTTATTGGAGGTTATTTTGGTGGTGACCGCATAGCAAATAGCGGTACCTTGAAAATTCGATTAGGTGATAAGTTTAACTCAAGTTTTACCCTGAATCATAATGATCTAAGGCTACCCAATGGTGATCTAACAGCGATTGTTAGTGGAGCACGATTATCGTATTCTTTTACGCCACGTATGTTTGTGCAAAGCCTGGTACAGCATAATAATGTATCGAATATTACCTCTGTCAATGCACGTTTTGGTTGGCTTCGAAATGCCAATACCGGCCTGTTCGTAGTCTTCAATATTATAAAAGATGACGATATAATAGATGTCTTGAACAATCAAAGTGTAACCATTAAATATACACACCGTTTTGATTTGCTGAAGCAATAATGAAGGTGATTGAAGATGTCATTCTGATCCGCCCGAGAGAATCTGTGCTTTCTTTATTCAAACGTAAAAGATTGCCATATCTTTCTTCAAAATGCCCACAAAACTGGAACAAAAATATCCTTGTCAAGGTCATTCTAAATAGCAACTCATTACCTCTAAATTTCAATTAGAAATAGTATCTTAGCAACAAGTAATTCAATATTAACAAACTACCTATCCCTATGAAAATCATCCATTTACTCCTCATTGTTTTATTGCTACTTCCGATAACGATACAATCTCAACGGAAAAAGAAAAAAAAGGCACCACAGCCAACACAAGTACTAAATGATTCAATATTCAATCATCTGAAATGGCGTAATATTGGCCCTTTCCGCGGTGGACGAAGTGTAACTTCTTCAGGAGTTGTAGGACAACGTATGACCTACTATATGGGCACTGTTGGTGGTGGCGTTTGGAAAACTACTGATGATGGTATTACCTGGAAAAATATATCTGATGGTTTCTTTAAAACAGGTTCCGTTGGTGCTATTGCTGTTGCGGAAAGCAATCCGAATATAATTGTAGTTGGTATGGGTGAGCATGCAGCTCGTGGAGTGATGACCTCCATGGGAGATGGTGTCTATAAATCTACGGATGCCGGCAAAACCTGGAAACATATTGGCCTGGATAATACACGCCATATTTCTGATGTGATCATACATCCTACCAATCCTGAAATTATTTTTGTGAGTGCCCAGGGAGCACAATATGGCCCTAGCAAAGATCGTGGTATATATCGCTCAACTGATGGAGGTGACCATTGGGAAAAAGTATTATATGTTGATACGATCACCGGTGCCTCTTCATTGTCTATGGATATGAAAAATCCACTTATTTTATATGCGGCAATGTGGCAACATCAACGTTTTCCCTGGACAATGGTTTCAGGTGGGGAAAAATCTGCCCTGTATAAATCTGTCGATGGAGGAATCAACTGGCAACAATTAAAAGAAGGCTTACCTAAAGAATTTGGGAAGGCAGGTATCGCTGTTTCGAGGGCAAACCCCGAACGCGTTTTTGCCGTTATAGAAGCGGAAGGCAAAAAAGCGGGTGTATATCGTTCTGATGATGCCGGTAAAAAATGGAAACAAATAAACACCGATAGAGTTACCATTACAAGATCCTGGTATTATATGGAAATTTTTGCTGATCCCCGGGATGAAAATATAGTCTATGTGTTAAACGCACCTGTTTTGAAATCAATAGATGGTGGAAAAACTTTTTCAAACCTACCTGTCCCCCATGGTGACAACCATCATTTATGGATACACCCCCATAATAATTCAATAATGATCAATTCAAATGATGGTGGTGCCAATGTTTCAAATAATGGTGGTAAAAGCTGGAGTTCACAGCAAAATCAACCAACAGCTCAGTTCTATAGGGTTATAGCAGACAATTTAGTACCTTTTAATATTTATGGCGGGCAACAAGACAATTCAGCTATCTCAATTGCCAGCCGCACTAATGGCAGAGGCATAACCTGGAAAGATTGGCATTCGGTAGCTGGCGGGGAAAGTGCTTATATCGCTTTTGACCCTGATAATCCGGAAGTGATCTATGGGGGTACGTATCAAGGGAATATCAGCAAATGGAACAACCGCTCTAGGGCACAAAAATCTATTAAAGAATATCCCGAATTGGGCCTGAGTATTGCGCCAAAAGACTTTAAATATAGATACAACTGGAACGCCCCGATCATAAGTTCTCCTCATGACCGAAATACTATTTATCATGCTGGAAACGTAGTGTTTAAAACAACCGATGGTGGGATTAACTGGTCGGTTATAAGCCCCGACTTAACGAGAAATGATACCACGAAACATGGACCCGGTGGCCAGCCTTATACCAATGAAGCAGCTGGTGGTGAGAATTATAATACCATTATGTTCTTGACCGAATCGCCTCATGAAAAGGGAGTACTTTGGGCAGGAAGTGATGATGGCTTAGTACATATTACGAAAAACGGAGGACAAAGCTGGGAAAATGTAACCCCAAAAAATCTGCCTGAAGGGATTGTGAATTATATTGAAGTTTCACCACATGACGCCGCTACTGCATATATTGTAGTTATGCGCTATAAGTTTATGGATCTAAAACCCTATATATTTAGAACCAACGATTATGGAAAAACATGGACGAAAATCGTAAACGGCATGAATGATCCACATTCTTTTGTACGTGCCATACGAGTAGACAAAAAGAAAAAAGGATTGCTATATGCCGGAACGGAAACCGGGTTGTATATTTCTTTAAATGATGGGCAAAACTGGCAGCAACTTCAGTTGAATTTGCCTGTTGTTCCTATAAACGATTTGGTAATTCAGGATAATGATTTGATCGTGGCCACTGCAGGACGATCCTTTTGGATCTTAGACGATCTTGCTCCATTTCAAAATATTGAAACAGCAAAAAAAGACCTGACCATTTTTAAACCGAAAGATACCTATCGCCTATTTGGTGGAAGTACAGCGAAGGATGTTCCTGGTCTTGGCCAAAACCCAAAACAAGGTGTGACTTTTGATTATTATTTAAAAGAAGCTGCCGACAGTGCTGATCTAAAATTAGAGGTTCTTGAAAACAATACTGTTATTAGAACCTTCACTAACAAAAAATCAACCAAGTTTAAAACCTGGCCAGGTGGGCCATCGATGCCAACTATTTTACCATCTAATAAAGGATATAACCGTTTTACATGGGACTTTAAGAGAGAAGCATCACCCTCTATTGACCGAGTTTTTATTTTCGGTGGCCATTCGGGATCAAGTGTAGCCCCAGGTACGTATGTGTTGCGTTTATCATTAGAAGATCAAATTTCTGAAACGCAAGTGACGATACTACCAAACCCGGCTATAGAAGCTACAACCAGCAATTTTGAGGAACAGCAACAACTATTAATGACCATTGAAACTACTGTAAAAGAAATGCATGAATCCGTTAACAGTATGCGTTCGGTAAAAGCACAATTAAAGGCATATTCCGAATTGTTAAAAACGAATGATATGTCCAAAACATTATTTACCAAAGGAAAAGAGCTTATAAAACGTATTGATAAATGGGAACAAAATTTAATTCAGCCAAAACAAAAAACATTTCAGGATGTTATTAATTTCAACAATAAATTAAATGCTCAATTGATACACTTAAAAGGATATATCGATGCAGAAGATCCTAAAGTAACACAAGGTGCTAAAGATCGTTTAAATGATCTATTAGCTGACTGGAATACCTATCTTAAAGAGAAAGACAACATCGTAACTACGGAGATGGCAGCGTATAATGAATTATACAAAAAACTAAAACTACCTGCTATTATTTTGAAAGAATAGTAATTCATTTATATCTTGACTTTTTTTTGAATAAACTCAAGATTTAAGTGAGCTTATGTATTTCTCAATACATCTCTCCGCTTGTGATGATAGCCATTCTCATGATTAGATCATATAAAATTGAACTAACTCAACGAGCATACATCTATTTTTTTTAAGTAACATTAGTTGCTGATTCACAATGTTTTATATCGAACTTAAATGATTTTTATTTAGGTGTTGTCTTTATTGTTTTGTAACTTTACCCATTATGATAACTCTAGATGATATAAAAAACAAGTCAATTTTAAAAGAATCGGTAACTTATTTAGAAAAGAGTGGTTTTAAAAATATTAAAGCGGATGTACTTGGATACGACACTCCAAAATCCTACCTCAAAGTAGGAACTGATGTTTCAATGGGTCCTGATATCGAAGCTGAACGCGATGGTAAAACACATTATTTTGAGATTAGCTTACGCTCAGACCAGCCACAGCTTTTAAAAAATAAATTGCAATTTTTGGCTACGATTACCAAAATGAAAGATTACAGATTTAAAATTATTACAAGACGTGGTCATTTTAAATTTACGCAAGATATGTTAGCCGATCTCCATTTGGATAAACATCCTATTCATTTGTAAAACCTTTTAGTTGCCCTTTAAAATTTCATTCTGCTCTTGCATCAATTCGGTAAGATTTGTTAGCAACTGGATGTCTTTTGGTGTGGTAACAGTTACATCTTTCGTGTCTTGAGCCTTTGCGCGCAAGCGATTCATAAATTTTACAACAATAAATATTGTCAATCCAATCAATAAAAAGTCTAAAATGGCCTCGGTAAGTGCACCGTACGCTATCGCAACTTCTTCGTTAATTACTGCTCCTGTAGCATCAGTTTCTACATCTCTCAGTATCAATCGTTTATATTGTAAGTTAATTCCACTCGATAATAAAGACAATGGCGGTAATAATACTTTTTTGACCAATACATCGATCACCTTATTAAAAGATGCGCCAATAATAATACCTATGGCCATATCCATCATATTACCTTTAACGGCAAATTCTTTAAACTCATTAATAAATTTCATCCTATCAATTTTTATAAATTATGGCAACAAATGTATTCGTAAAATTTTAGTCAATCGACTAAAATTCTTATAAAAGGTGTTTTGTTAACACCTGTTTTACAGTAACTCATAATAAAAAAACAAAAAATTAGCTTAATACAATTATAAATATTACTTTTGCAACTTATATTAATAATTTAATTTTTTTAAAATGAGTAAAGGAACAGTAAAATTCTTCAATGATTCAAAAGGTTTTGGATTCATAACCGAAGAAGGTTCAGGTAAAGAACATTTTGTACACATTTCTGGTGTAATCGATGAGATTCGCGAAGGTGATGAAGTAGAATTCGAATTGACAGAAGGCAAAAAAGGTTTGAACGCAGTAAACGTAAGAGTACTATAATATATACTATTTATCGTTTTGATTACAGAGCCTATCATTAATTGATAGGCTTTTTTATGTCTTATTTTCAAGATACAATAAAATAATAAAACAGAACAGCGACAATGAAGTCATCAATTTTCGATAAGAGTTATGCGGTCCTTTTTGCTTTCATTTTACTAATTGAATTATACATTGGTTTTTTTATTCACGACCGCGTCATTCGGCCCTACATCGGCGATCTGTTAGTTATAATACTTATCTACTCCTTTTTACGTATTTTTATCTCGAAATCATATTTTATAGTAGCGCTTTCGACTTTTATTTTTGCCTGTTTTGTTGAATTGGCACAATACTACAATTTAATTTCGTTGCTGGGCCTTGAAAAAAATAGAATCGCCAGCGTTGTAATTGGAACTTCTTTCTCGTGGATTGATATCCTGGCTTATTTTGGTGGGTTTTTAATGATAATCTTAGTGGAAGAAACCTTAAAAAAGTATATAAATAGAACTTAATTAAAGATGTTTAATGTACAACTTCATACCACCAGTAATTGCCCACTTTGTCATTGTGAAGCAGGTACTTTCTATCAATATGAGGAACAACATTTTTTTCAATGCCCAACGTGCTATGGTATTTTTCTGGATAAAAAACTAAGGCTCACTTACGAAGAAGAAATAGCCAGGTACAAGACTCATAATAACAATATTGAAGATAAAAATTACCAACAATTTGTTTCACCAATTACCTTGGCGGTTCTAAAAGATTTTACGCCAGCCCATAAAGGGCTAGATTTTGGAGCAGGTACAGGCCCGGTAATTTCTAAAGTACTTGAAGATAAAGGCCTTCAAATTGTTCAATACGATCCTTTTTTTCATAACTATCAAAATCTGTTACAATCGACTTATGACTATATAGTTTGCTGTGAGGTTATGGAACATTTTTTCGATCCGCAAAAGGAATTTACTTTATTAAAGAAACTGATCAAACCAAATGGTAAGCTCTATTGCATGACGGTGCTATATGATGATAATATCGATTTTCAAAATTGGTATTATAAGAACGACCCGACACATGTATTTCTGTACCATTCTAAGACAATTCGTTGGATACAAGAAAATTTCGCATTTTCAGGTGTCCGTATTGAAGGCAGGCTTATCACCTTCTCCAATTAGGTTTTAATCAATAGGTAAAATGGCAGTTGATTTTACTTCTGTCATTACAAAAGCACTTTGAACCTGTCCGATATTATCTACAGAGGCTAACTTTTTGGCAACAAAATACTGGTAAGCGTCCATGTCGTCCACCACCACTTTTAATAAATAATCAAACATACCCCCAATATGATAGCATTCAATCACCTCACTAAACTGCTGTATGTCTTTTTCAAATTTTGAAATAAAGGTAGCCTCGTGCTGATTCAATGAAATATTACAGAATGCCAATAGTGACAGTCCTATTTTTTTTCGGTCAACGATTGCTCTATATGAAGTAATGTAGTTTTCTTTTTCGAGCCGTTTGATTCTTTCAAAAATAGGCGTAGTTGTCAGGTTCAATTTACTTGCAATTTCTTTTATTGTAAGTTTACTATTGCCTTGCAACATTCGTAAAATCGATTTATCAGTAGCGTCAATCATTCTATAGAATTTTATTCTAAAATCAATTCAAAAAATGATTTGATAAAGAATATTATACTTTAATTAAATCAAATATAGAATAATTATCTAATATATTTATAATATTAGGAAAATAAAACTTCAATATTTAACTTTGGCACACTAAAGCCCATTCATAATGAAAACACATAATTTTAGTCCTGAAAGTTTAATGATGAGCCACGGTTACAACCACGAGCTATCGGAAGGTGCCGTAAAATGTCCTATATTCCAAACGTCGACTTTTGCCTTTAAATCGGCTGAAGAAGGCAAGGCTTTTTTTGAAATTGCTTATGGATTACGAGATAAAGGACCAAAGGAAGAATTGGGATTAATTTATAGTAGAATTAACAATCCTAATTTGGAGATCTTAGAAAACAGATTATGCTTATGGGATAAATCTGAAGATTGCGCAGTTTTTGAAAGTGGTATGTCTGCGATTAGTACCGTGTTATTAGAATTTCTAAAACCGGGTGATCTGTTGGTACATGGCAACCCCCTCTACGGAGGAACTGATCATTTTATTGAACATTTTTTAACAAAAATTGGTGTTGACGTATTGAGCGTGCATCCCGATGAAAGTGAGGAAGATATTATAAAGATGATCGAAGCTACCGGAAAATCTGCAAACCTTGCAATGATTTTTTTAGAAACACCTGCCAATCCTACTAATGATATAGTTGATATTGAAAGCTACAGTAACATTACCAACCATTTCAGTACTGACGATAAGCAAGTGCTGTTAGCTATTGATAATACGTATCTCGGTCCGCTTTGGCAACATCCCTTAAAATTTGGCGCTGATATTATAATGTATTCTGCTACCAAATATATAGGTGGCCATAGTGACTTAATTGCCGGCGCTGTACTTGGTTCAGCTGAGTTGATGGTACGTGTGAAAAATTTACGTACTTTTTTAGGTAACATGTTAAGTCCGAACACTGCCTGGTTGTTGTTACGCAGCCTGGAAACATTAAAGGTACGAATGGACAAACAAACTAAAAATGCTCAGCAAGTAGCCACTTTTTTAGAGCAACATCCAATCATTGAAAAGGTAAATTATTTAGGATTACTAAAGGAGGGCACGAAAGAATACAACATTTATAAAAAACAATGTGAAGCTCCCGGAGCAATGATTTCTTTTGATATTAAAGGGGGTGAAAAAGAGGCATTCCAATTTATAAATAATTTAAAATTATTTAAAATGGCCGTAAGCCTTGGAAGCACTGAAAGTCTGGTAGAACATCCTAATTCAATGACACACGCAGGTGTAGATGCCGAACATAAAAAAAGAATGAACATCACCGATAAGCTAATTAGATTATCTATTGGCGTTGAAAACGCCAATGATATTATTTGGGATATTGAGCAGGCCCTTGCAACGGTCAAATCAAAATTAATCTTAGAACATGTATAAATATTTCTAATTTTGATCAGTGATAATGTTCCTTGAGCTTATTTAAACAAACCAATGTGATTATCCTATAGAAAAGTAGAATAGAACAAGATTTAAAAAAATTCCCGCTTCCTTGTATAAGAAAAACGGGAAAAATTGCTATAAAAAAGAAATCGTGTATTCCCAAGTTGAATACCTTACTATAAAAACAACTATAGGTAAAAAATACTGAAAAAAACCTTTTTTAACATTTAAATGCTTAAAATACACCTATTCATGATGATAAGGTTCATTCTTAAGAATGGTAAAAGCTCTATAGAGTTGTTCAACCATAAATAGTCGAATCATTTGGTGTGAAAATGTCATTTTTGACAGTGATATTTTGCCTTGTGCCTTTTCAAAAACCGCCTCCGAAAACCCATAAGGCCCACCGATCACAAATACCAATTGCTTTATACCAGAATTCATTTTTTTTTGTAAAAAACGAGAAAATTCAACAGAGCGAAATTCATGTCCCTTTTCATCTAATAAGATCATCTGGTCTGTAGGTGTAATGTTTTTTAATATAAGTGCTCCTTCTTTCTCTCTTTGTTCTATTTCAGAAAGGTTCTTGGTATTTTTTATATCCGGAATAAGTGCTAGTTCAAACTTCACATAATGGCCTAACCTTCTTTTGTAGTCATCAATAAGTTGTTCCAAATTTTTATCGTCGGTCTTACCTACAGTGAGGAGTTTTATTTTCATAAGACAAATTTAAGGTTTAAAATTTGAGATGTGCCATTAGTGTTTCATTAATTTGAAATTTGGCGCTTCAGTTTTGTTTTCCTTATTTTTGCTTTACAAATTTCAATATATGATCTCGCAACAACAATTCGAAAAAGAACTTCAACTAATAATAAGCAATGCTATTCGTGAAGATGTCGGTGATGGTGACCATAGCTCATTGGCATGTATTCCTGCAAGGACAAAAGGTAAAGCAAAGCTACTGGCGAAGGATGAAGGCATTATAGCCGGAGTTGAATTTGCAAAATTGGTTTTTAAGTTTATCGATAGTGATTTAAAGATTGAAACACTCATAGAAGATGGCAGTAAGGTAATATATGGAGATATCGTTTTTTATGTAGAAGGAAATTCACAGTCCATATTGAAAGCAGAGCGCCTAGTACTTAATGCTATGCAGCGTATGAGTGCAAT
>JGI24023J19991_10001079_pt1 | contig 21331 bp, 21 predicted proteins | sample Cruoilmetagenom1_FD_19991 | JGI IMG/M metagenome (IMG submission 19991) | reverse complement strand
AAAGAAGCAGAGCTTCGATTACTTGCGGTAGAACACCCCTTAATGATGATTGTAGCTATTGTATTTATTACTATTGGTTGGTCTAAACACAAAAAGAAAACGACTGATACTAGTAAATTTAAAACCATTGCAATTTTTTATGGCTTAGCATTGTTATTTGTATTGAGTAGAATTCCTTGGGCACAATGGTTTTAGATTTAATTGGTGTTACTTCTACACTCGTTATTCATCAATCATCATTGGTTAATTTTTTTCATTTGATTCAAGAACAACGATTAATGATTTTTGAGTTCTGAAATCAGAAATCTACATTCGTTATTCTTTTCATGATTATTTGAATAGACAACAATAATATGTTTTTTGACTATCACATTAGTCAAAATTAAACACATTTTGACTAGTATACTTTACAATTTTACTTATATTTGCATATAAAAAGTGTAAAAACAAGTTATGCAAAGATTAATTGATACCTATCATAGGCTTTTACAACAAACTACTTTATCAAAAAAAAGATATTTATATCAAAAGATAAATTGGGAAAATAGACTTATAGCAGTTACTGGACAAAGAGGTGTTGGTAAAACAACTTTATTACTCCAAAAAATTAAAGAAAGCAAAAATACCAAAAAACACCTTTACATATCGGCAGATAGTTTATTCATCTATAAGTTATCACTCTTTGAAATTGCCTTAGATTTTAGAAATAACGGAGGTAAACACCTTTATATTGATGAGATACATAAATACTCAAATTGGTCTGGAGAGATAAAACATATTTATGATACCATTCCTGATTTAAATATTGTATTTACAGGTAGCTCAATACTTGATGTGATGAAAGGTTATGGAGACTTGAGTAGGCGTGCTGTTCATTATACATTAAGCGGAATGTCTTTTAGGGAATATTTACTATTTGAAATAAATATTGATTTCCCTAAATATTCATTAGAAGATGTTATCGAAAATAAAGTTAAAATTGATTTAGAAAACCCTTTGTTTTATTTTAAAAAGTATCTTTTAAAAGGCTATTATCCTTTTTATAAAGAAATTGATTTTGAACTTAAATTATTGAATGTTGTTAATATTGTTTTAGAAGTTGATTTGCTTCAATATTTAGAATTAAAGCCAAGTACAATAGCAAAACTTAAAAAATTATTACAAATTATATCTGAAAGCGTTCCGTTTAAACCAAATATATCTAAAATAGCAGCATTAACAAATATATCTAGATCTTTATTATTAGATTATTTTAATTATTTGCAACAATCAGGTTTAATCACAATGATTAATTCTTCTACAAAAGGAATTCAAGCTTTAGGAAAACCAGAAAAAATTTATTTGAATAATACCAACTTATTTAATGCACTTACTGGAGGATTGAATATAAATATTGGTAACATAAGAGAAACTTTTTTCATGTCTCAATTATCGGTAATGCACAATATAACGATTCCTAAAAAAGGAGATTTTTATATTGATGGTTATACATTTGAAATTGGAGGAAAGAATAAAAAATCTCATCAAATAAGTAACATAACAAATAGTTTTTTAGTAAAAGATGATATTGAAAATGCCTATAAAAATAATATTCCGCTATGGCATTTTGGGTTTTTATATTAATTCGAAACTATCGTTGTGTTTTATGGTTTGGCATCATTATTAGATTTAAAAACAATGAGTAGTGATTTTTGAATAGTACTAAATTTGTTAGTCATCATTCACCTTAAAACCATCTCTATCTTCTAAAAAACCAAATTTTGTTCTAGTTTTTGTTAAGTTTTCTTTTGAAATAGAGATTATTTCTATAGTATTTTGAAGAGGTTTAATAGTTGAAATTTCTTTACCTAAAGGATCATATGCAACTGAATTACCTGTGTATTGATGCCCGTTAGTATCAGAACCTATTATATTGACTCCAATGGTATAGGTCATATTTTCAATGGCTCTGGCTTTTAGAAGTGTATTCCAAGCTGTAATTCTGGGTTTAGGCCAATTAGCAACATAAATAAGTAAGTCATAGTCATTATTATTTCTTGCCCAAACAGGAAACCGAAGATCATAACATATCAAAGGACAAATTTTCCAACCTTTGTAATCTACTATTAATTTTTTGTTGCCTGCGGTGTAGACTTTATCCTCACCAGCCAACGTAAAGGTATGTCGCTTGTCATAGGTATTGATTTCACCAGTATGATGCACAAAAATTAATCGGTTAAAATATTGATTATCCTCTTCAATGATTAAGCTTCCAGTAATAGCTACGTTTTTTTCTTTGGCAAGTTCTTTCAACCAATTTATGGTTTCACCATCCATCGTTTCAGCAACTTTTGCTGCATTCATGGTAAAACCTGTAGTGAACATTTCAGGTAAAATAATTAAATCAACAGCATTAGAAATACTGTTGATTTTTTTAGAGAAGTGCTGCCTATTTTGTTCTGGGTTTTCCCAAACTAAATCTGTTTGAACGATAGCTACTTCAAGTATATTTTCCATTAAATCACCTCTATTATGAGGTGTTAATTTAGCTAAAAAATTATGCTTTTCTAGCCTTTTTCTTATTCTTTTTTATTTTTTCTTGTAGTTTTTCTAATTTTTCTAACCACTTTTCTTCATCATCAGGTGAAATTTTTCCTTTTCTTTTTAGCTTTTCAAATTTTTTCGATTCTTTTTCATATTTGTCTTGACTTTTTGACAAATTACTTTGAGCTTTTTCTTTATTTTTCACCTCTTTTTCTTTCTTCTTCACTTTTTTATCAGTCTTCTTTTTATCTTTTTTCTCAGCCTTTTCTTTCTTTTCCTCTTTTTCTTTCTTTTCTTGTTTTACGTTTTCTTTTTTTGCTTTTTCAAGAATATTTTTTTTGTCTGAATTAGTTATGATATCAGTAACATTAGTACCATCTAAAAATATTTTGTCTTTTTTTACTTTGTATTGTTTTCCATCATGTTTTACTTTTTGAGCAGAAACTATTGATATTGCAAGTAAACAACAAAGTGTAATTATTAATTTAAAATTTTTCATGATTTTTATTTTGTTAATTTGGGTATCAATTAAAACGTTGTATTATTTTAGATGTTGTAAAGATATACAAAATAAGATGTTTTAGTTAAAACCTGAGTTAGATGTTACAGAGAATTTTTAGAGCTTTTTGCAAAGTTTCTTCTTTTTTAGCAAAGCAAAACCGCAACATTTTTTGATCTAAATTATCCGTATTAAAAACCGAAATAGGTATGGCGGCTATTTTATGGTCAATTACCAGTTTTTTGGCAAAATCAACATCACTTTCATCAGTAATACTACTGTAGTCTAATAATTGGAAATATGTACCACTAGAGGGCGTGAATTTAAATCGTGAGTTTTGTATTCCATTTAAAAAATAATCTCGTTTTTTTTGATAAAAGGCATTCAAAGATAAATAGTGATCAGAATTTTTTAAATACTCAGCAAAAGCTATTTGCATTGGATGATTGACACAAAACACATTAAACTGATGTGCTTTTCTAAATTCAAGCATTAAAGCTTTTGGTGCAGTACAATAACCTATTTTCCAACCCGTATTGTGAAAGGTTTTTCCGAAGGAAGCCACAATAAAACTTCGTTCTTTTAAATGTGGAAATAAACACAAACTTTGGTGTTGTTTTCCATCAAAAATAATGTGTTCATAGACCTCATCACTCAACACAATAATATTGGTATTTTTCACTAAATTTTCAAGAGCAACCATATCTTCTTTGCTCCAAATTGTCCCAGAAGGATTGTGAGGTGAATTAATGATAATCATTTTAGTATTATCAGTAATCAATTGCTTTACTTTTTGCCAATCTATCCTAAATTCAGGAGCTTTTAATTGTACATAAATAGATTTTCCTTCATGTAAATTAATTGCAGGTTCGTAACAATCATAAGCGGGTTTAAAAATTAGCACTTCATCATCCTTTTTTATAAAAGNACTAATTATCGTAAAAATAGCTTGAGTNGCTCCAGAAGTNATGGTTATTTCTGTATCTGGACTGTAGCTTGTAGAATACAAACTAGAAAATTTTTCAGCAATTTGTTCTCTTAATGCAAATACACCTTGCATGGTCGCGTATTGATTATAACCATCTTTCATGGCTTTTGTAACCAATTCAATAAGTTTCGAGTCTGTATCAAAATCAGGAAAACCTTGCGATAAATTTATAGCATTATGTTCTTTTGCTAATTTAGACATGATGGTAAAAATTGTAGTTTTTACATTCGGAAGCTTAGAATTGTAGTGCATAAAAAGAAAATTATCCTACAAAATAACAAAAAGTGAAGATGAGTTCTTTATTAATTCTGTATTTTTTATCTTTGAGGCTTTCAAAAAAGAATTGCTATCAAACAATGGTGCTATAAAAGCTCATTAATTAAAGAANANAAATACAAACATCCCATGAAACTCCTCAAAANCCTTTTACTTTTTATCAGTTTACAAATTTCTGCTCAACAGGGTGGAATGTGGATTCCTTCCTTACTCAACGGAATGAATGAACAAGAAATGCAAGCTTTAGGCAGTAAATTAACTGCAAAAGACATTTTCGATGTAAACAAATCAAGTTTAAAAGATGCCATTGGCCATTTTAATGGAGGTTGCACCAGTGAAGTAATTTCGCCGAAAGGCTTAATATTAACCAATCATCATTGTGGATTTAGTCAAATACAATCACATTCATCTTTAGAAAATGATTATTTAAAGAATGGTTTTTGGGCTATGAATTTAGCTCAAGAATTACCCAATGAAGGTTTGTACGTAGAGTTTATTGTACGTATTGAAGATGTTACTACCAAAGTGCTAAATGGTGTAAATGACGGCATGTCTGTAGAAGTTAGACAATCATTTGTTGATAGTAATATTGATGCTGTTAAGAAAGCTTCTGTAGTTGAACCTTGGCAAGGTGTAAAAATTAAACCTTTTTTTAAAGGCAATCAATATTTTTTGTTTGTTGTTGAAAGGTTCGAAGATATCCGTTTGGTAGGTGCACCACCGACTAGCATAGGTAAATTTGGTTCTGATACTGACAATTGGGTGTGGCCTAGACATACAGGTGATTTTTCATTATTTAGAATTTATGCCAATAAAAATAACAGACCAGCAAAATACGCTGCTGAGAATGTACCCTATACACCAAAACATTTTTTACCAGTGTCATTAGATGGTATTTCTGAAGACGATTTTACTATGGTTTTTGGTTTTCCTGGCAGAACAAATGAGTATTTGCCTGCCGTTGCCATTGAGCAACTAACAGAAAAAACAAACCCAAGTAATATTGCAATTCGAGAAGCCACGTTAAAGGTGATGGATGCCTACATGAAATCTGATGATAAAATTAGAATTCAATACGCTTCAAAACAAGCACGAATTGCCAATTATTGGAAAAAATGGATTGGTGAAAATAAAGGACTTAAAAGAAGTAAAGCAATTGCTAAAAAGAAAGAGTTTGAAGCTGAATTTACAAAAAAAATTGCTGAGAAAGGATTAGAGGTTCAATACGGTTTCTTATTAGAAGAGTTTGAAAAAGCATATAAAGAATTTGATAGCATTAATTTGATCCGATCACGGTTTTCTGAAGTGTTTATTAGAAATAATGAGTTAATGAAAATGATGTTTAGATTGACTCAAATGGAAGATGCGGCTTATAATGAAGAATCGTTTAACAAAGCAAAAGCATATATGGTTTCAACATTAAACGGTATTCATAAAAATTACAATGCTGAATTAGATAGAGCTATTTTTAAAGAAATTATGCCTTTATATACTGATGAGGCAAATGATAAAATTTATGCTACAACCAATTTCACCAAATTAGATTCTGCCTTAGCAATGTTAGAAGGCACTCCACAAGAGGTACTTCAAAAAATAAATAATGATGCTGCTTATCGATTTGCAAAACCTTATATTTTAGAATTTTATACTCAGATAGAACCTGAATATCAAGCTAGAAAAGCGGTTATTAATGATATTCAAAAAGATTATATGAAGGCAATAATTAAAGTAATGCCTAATCAACGTTATTTTCCTGATGCCAATGGTACTTTGAGAGTAACTTATGGACAAGTAAAGGGTTACGAGCCAAGAGATGCTGTATATTATAAACCTATTTCTTATCTAGAGGGTGTTATAGAAAAATATATACCTGATGATTACGAATTTGATGTACCAGAAAAGTTGCTTGAGCTGTATGAAACAAGTAATTTCGGACAATATGCTGATAGTAATGGCAAATTACCCGTTTGTTTTTTAGGCACCAATCATACTACCGGAGGTAATTCGGGCAGCCCTGCTATTGATGCTCATGGTAATTTGGTGGGCTTAAATTTTGATAGAGTTTGGGAAGGTACAATGAGTGATTATAATTACGATGCTGAAATATGTAGAAATATTATGGTCGATTTACGTTATGTGCTTTTTATCATTGATAAATATGCTGGTGCTAAACACCTCATTGACGAAATGACATTGGTGCATCCTAAAAGAACAGGTGTTATAGAAGTAATAAAAGAAAAATAACCTTTAAATTTATTAGACCTCACAGGTTTTCAAAACCTGTGAGGTCTTGTATTGAAATTATAAGCTTCCGTCTTCGTGCTTCTAGCCGAAAACTATTTCAACACCATAGTTTCCTTAGAAAACTGTTTTAAACTAAAGTACACGGCTAATATAGCTAATACTATCAATGACCCAACCACCACAATATAATGTGCTGGCTGAATAGTACCTGCAATAATTTCTTTCGTTGCTAAAGCAATGTTTAGAATAGGAATCCATACGGTTTGCCATGTCAATTCTACCCCTGGCATTAAAGCTATCATAGCCGGAATAANNACTAAAAAAGANAGTGGTGTAGCATAACTTTGAGCCTCTTTAAAACTACTAGCTCTAACCACTATTGCTGATAAAAATCCTGCAAAGAAAACACTTAAAGGGATTAGCATAGCAAATAACATTAAGATAAACTTCAGNCCTAAAATATCATTTATTGCATTTAAAAAATNTGGTGGAATATTATCGATAAATTTAAGTCCAACAAACATGCCACCAATAGTCATTAATGCCGCNGAAATACCAATTAAAGCAATGGTTATGGTTTTGCCAAGCAATATTTTAAATCGAGATGCTGGTACCGTTAATANCGTTTCAATGGTCCCTCTTTCTTTTTCTCCTGTAATTAAATCTAATGCAGGATACATACATCCCATGAAACAAAATATAATAAAAAGATAAGGAATAAAACCACCTATCATTTTTCCTATTTGTTCTTTAGAAGAGGCAATATCAATTTTTGAAATAGAAAGCGGTTCTAAAGCTTCTGAAGATAGCTCTAATTGTTTTATTCGATTATTCATAACAATTGATTTATAACTATCTAATTTTTCTCTAATCCGTTTTTCTACCAATAAATTGGTCGATTTGTAATAGAGGTTTAATCCTCCAGATTGTAAACTTGAAACTTTTTCTTGAAAGTCAGGCTTGAATTCTAAGGCAGCATCTAAACTTCCGTTATTGATTGAGTCTTTTACTCCAGCCAAAGCGATATCATTTACCAATATAAATGTAGTATCCTTAAATTGTGAGACCATGTTTTGTGGAGCTCCGATTAAAGCCACTTTAAGTTGTTTGTTTTGTTCTTTATCTAGTAAATTTTGCTGCAATTTGGTAACTCCCAACAATATTAGAGGCATTGCTAAAGCGGGTAATAAAATAGCAGAAAACAATGTTTTTTTATCTCTTAAGGTGTCTGTTAGTTCCTTTTTTATAACAGTAAATATTGTCTTCATAGGTCTAGTTGTTTTGGTTTACACTATTGATAAAAGCTTCGGTTAACGATATTCCTTCAGATTGTTTTCTAAAAGCATCCATAGTATCATTAAAAATCAGGTTTCCTTTGGCGATAATAGCAAGATCATCACATAATAAATCTACCTCACTCATAATATGTGAAGAGAAAATTACAGTTTTTCCTTCGTGTTTACATTGTCTAATAAGCTCTATAATGCTATTGGCAGTAATTACATCTAAACCAGAAGTAGGTTCATCAAAAATTACCACACTAGGGTCATGAATCATACTTCTAGCAATAGAAACTTTTTGTTTCATACCTGTAGAGAGTTGACCAATACGTTTTTTTGAAAACTCATTGATATTCAATTGCTCAAAGAGTTGTTCTTTACGTTCTTTAAAAACGGAAGCATTTAGCCCATGTAAATCTGCAAAATATTTTACAATTTCTCCAGGGGTTAGTCTATCGTAAAGGTTTGTTGAGCCTGTTAAAAAGCCTATTCTTCTTCGTACCTCTTGCGGATTTTCAATGACACTTACTCCATCTACTTTAATGTCACCAGAAGATGGGGTTAATATAGTAGAAATCATTCGTAATAAGGTTGTTTTTCCTGCACCATTTGGGCCTAACAAAGAAAACACCCTGCCAGGTTGACAAATAAAATTTACATTATTTACCGCAGAAACAGAAGTACTATTGGTTTGTAATTCTTTGCGTTGTTTTTTACTTAAAGTATATTGCTTTGTAATATTTTCGACTTGAATCATAAAAAGGTTTTGTTACTTATTGGTAGAGCAAGTTAGTGTTTTGTTACATCTTTTAAATAAAAAAATCCCAAATGTATATACATTTGGGATTTATATAATATTGATTTTTTTATCCTTTCAAACTAGCCGCTAAATATTCTCTATTCATTCTAGCAATATTTTCTAAAGAAATGCCTTTTGGACATTCAACTTCACAAGCACCAGTGTTGGTACAGTTACCAAAGCCTTCTTCGTCCATTTGTTTTACCATGTTCAATACTCGGTCTGTAGCCTCTACTTGCCCTTGAGGTAATAAAGCATATTGTGATACTTTGGCTGATACAAATAACATAGCACTTGAATTTTTACAAGAGGCAACGCAAGCACCACAACCAATGCATGCCGCTGCATCCATGGCTTCATCTGCTGCATGTTTTGAAATAGGAATTGCATTGGCGTCTTGAGTATTACCAGAGGTGTTTACAGAAATAAAACCGCCAGCTTGTTGAATACGTTCAAAAGCAGTACGATCTACAACCAAGTCTTTAATAACAGGAAATGCATTTGCTCTAAAAGGCTCAATAGTAATAGTTTCACCATCGTTGAACATACGCATATGTAACTGGCAAGTAGTAATACCTCTATCTGGCCCGTGGGCTTCGCCATTGATATGTAAAGAACACATACCGCAAATTCCTTCACGACAGTCATGGTCAAAAGCAACCGGCTCTTCATTTTTGGCTACCAGTTGTTCATTCAAAACGTCCATCATTTCTAAAAACGACATATGTTCTGAAATATCTTTTACGTTGTAATCAACCATTTGACCTTTGTCATTTGGTCCTTTTTGTCTCCAGATTTTTAGTGTTAAATTCATATTTTTAATTTTTATCAGAAAAAAGAATATAGAGAATAGAAAAAAGACTTAATTCAGTCCATTTTGAAAACCCATGGTCATTCTTTGAAATTCTTCAATTTTATTTTCTAGTATTTTTAAAGTTTCTTCTTTTATATATTTTCTATGGTATGCAACTAATAATTGAGTTCCTAATTCGAAAGAAGACCCAAGAGAAATATCTAAAAAATGAGAAAAAGACTTATCTGTTCTTGCAGAACCTTCAGCAATATTGCTAGGCATTGAAACCGAACATCTACTTAACTGAGAGCTTAAATCATATTTTTCATGTTTTGGAAATCCTTGTAAAACATCTGAAACATCATTCGTAATTTCTAGACCTAACTTCCAAATCTTTAAATTTTTGTAATTATGTCTTTTCTTAAATCCCAATTTGTCTATTTTCTTTGTTCTTTTCTCTCTTTTCTTTTAAAACTTATTTATAAGATCTAGTCTTCAACTCAATATCATTAAATTCTAATTCTTCTTTATGTAAAACAGCATCACTAGGTTCTCCTTTATATTCCCATGCAGCTACATATTTATAATTTTTGTCATCACGTAATGCCTCTCCTTTTTGAGGACCATCTTGTTCAACAGATTCTTCTCTAAAATGACCTCCACAAGATTCATTTCTATTTAGGGCATCTTTAGCAAATAATTCTCCTAATTCTAAGAAATCAGCTACTCTTCCTGCTTTTTCTAATTCTTGATTGAATTCATTTTGACTACCAGGCACTTTTACATTTTTCCAGAAATCTTCACGAATTTCTTTGATTTCAGCAATGGCCTCTTTTAAATGTTTTTCATTTCGAGCCATTCCAACTTTATCCCACATTACTTTACCTAATTTTTTATGGAAATAATCAACAGAATGTGTTCCTTCATTATTGATAAAGAAATCTAACCTTTCTTTTACTGTTTTTTCAACTTCATCAAATTCAGGGGTATCAGTTGGTATTGCTCCAGTACGGATATCATCCGACAAATAATCGCCAATCGTATATGGTAATACAAAGTAACCATCAGCCAACCCTTGCATTAAGGCAGAGGCTCCTAATCTGTTAGCACCATGATCTGAGAAATTTGCTTCTCCAATACAATACAATCCAGGTACAGTGGTCATTAAATTATAATCTACCCATACACCACCCATAGTATAGTGTGTTGCAGGATAAATCATCATTGGCGTTTCATAAGGATTTTCAGCAATAATTTTCTCATACATCTGGAATAAATTTCCATATTTCTCTTCGATAATTGCTTGTCCTAATTTTATAATTTCTTCTTTTGAAGGATTGTGAATTCCTTTTATTTTAGCTTGTTGAGTTCCATAACGCTCAAATGCTGCTGCAAAATCTAAATAAACAGCCTCACCTGTTTTATTTACACCATAACCAGCATCACAACGCTCTTTAGCAGCTCTTGAAGCCACATCACGTGGTACTAAATTACCAAATGCTGGATAACGTCTTTCTAAATAATAATCTCTATTTTCTTCTGGTATTTGTGTAGGTTTTAACTTTCCTTCTTGAATGGCTTTTGCATCTTCAATATGTAAAGGTACCCAGATACGACCATCATTACGTAATGATTCTGACATCAATGTCAATTTAGACTGGTAATCACCAGAGCGTGGAATGCAGGTAGGATGTATTTGCGTATAGCATGGATTTGCAAAATAAGCCCCCTTTTTATGTATTTTCCAAGCCGCTGTAGCATTAGAGCCCATGGCATTGGTAGACAAAAAGTAGACATTTCCATAACCACCGGTTGCAATTACTACTGCATGAGCTGAGTGTCTTTCAATTTCACCAGTGATTAAATTACGGGCAATAATACCACGTGCTTTTCCGTCAACTTTTACAACATCTAGCATTTCATGACGGTTAAACATTTCTATTTTACCACGAGCAATTTGCCTGTTCATAGCTGAATAGGCTCCTAATAATAATTGTTGGCCGGTCTGTCCTTTGGCATAAAAAGTTCTTGAAACCAATACACCACCAAAAGAGCGATTGTCTAATAAACCTCCATAATCACGTGCAAAAGGGACTCCTTGAGCCACACATTGATCAATAATATTACCTGAAACTTCTGCAAGACGATATACATTAGCTTCTCTAGAACGGTAATCACCACCTTTTACAGTATCATAAAATAAACGGTAATTTGAATCACCATCACCCATATAATTTTTAGCAGCATTTATACCACCTTGAGCGGCAATTGAATGTGCTCTACGTGGAGAATCTTGATAAGCAAATGCTTTTACATTATAACCTAATTCAGCCAAAGTTGCCGCAGCAGAACCTCCTGCCAAACCTGTACCAACTACAATAATATCTATATTACGTTTGTTTGCAGGGTTTACTAGGTCAATTTTATCTTTATAGGTTGTCCATTTGTCAGCAATAGAGCCTTTTGGAACTTTAGAATCTAATTTAGCCATAATATCTTAGTGATTGAAATGATGAAAAAGTGCAATAAAAACAAATAATAAAGGAATTATAATTGCGTAAGCCTTAGCCCATATTTTAAAACTTTGGGTGTACTTATTATTTAAGCCCATAGATTGGAATGCAGATTGAAAACCATGTAACAAGTGTAATGCTAAAAACACAAAGGCAACTACATAGGCAGCAACTCTTAGAGGGCTTTCAAATTTATGTTGTAGTTCTTCATAATAACGAAACCCTTCACCATCAGCTAATATACCAGACATATCTCCTTGAATGTATTTTGTGTTCAATTCAGGAATCCAGAAATCGATAAAGTGTAGAGCTATAAATGCTAAAATTGCCAATCCGCTATAAATCATATTTCTACTCATCCAAGTAGAATTTGCCGCACCATTATTTTTAACATATTTTACACTACGGGCACTTTTATTTTTTAATTCTAAAATAAAACCCATTACAAAGTGAAAAACAACACCCAATATTAAAATGGGTTGCATTGCAAATTGAATTAAAGGATTGGTTCCCATAAAATGAGAAGCCACATTAAAAGCATTTTCACTACAAACCGATAATAGGTTTATGGTTACATGCATTAGCAAGAAAAATAGTAAAAAAAATGCTGAAAGTGCCATAGCATACTTTCTAGCAAGCGATGAAGATAAAAATCCGCTCATTTTGGTTTGTTTAATTAAATCACACAAATATAAGATATTGTTTTATGCTAGTAAATTGATTTTAAGTTTTTTTTCTTATTTAGAATGAGTACATTTAAAACCGATTAAAATACCGCAAGTAAGTCAATTTCTATTTTTCGACTAAGACAAAAATTTAACTAAAAAATGTACAGTAAAAAAGTTCAATTTAAAAACAAACAAGGGCAATTATTAACTGGAAATATCGACTTACCAATAGATAAAAAACCCTTAAACTATGCTTTATTTGCACATTTTTTTACTGGCAATAAAAATTTTACAGCGGTACGGAATATTTCACGTGCATTAACTCAAAATAATATTGCTGTAATGCGTTTTGACTTTACAGGTTTAGGTAAAAGTGAGGGAAAGTTTGAAGATTCAAATTTTACAAGCAATGTTGATGATTTGATTTCAGCTGCTAAATTTTTAACAGAAAACCATCATGCTCCAAAAATTATGATTGGGCATTCACTAGGCGGTGCGGCAGCAATTTATGCTGCAGATGCAATTGACTCAATTGAAACGGTGGCTACTATTGCTGCACCTTCTCACCCGAGTCATGTAGAACATTTATTTGAAGAACATCTAGAAGATATTGAGCTTGATGGAGAAGCCACTTTTGATATTGCTGGTAGAAAATTCACTATAAAAAAACAATTTTTAGAAGATATTCACGAAAAAAATTTACCTAAAATTTTAAAGGATTTACGCAAGCCAATCTTAGTATTTCACTCACCACAAGACAAAGTGGTGGAGGTTAAAAATGCCCGAGATATTTATAGTGCTGCACATCATCCTAAAAGTTTTATTTCATTAGATGGTGCCAACCATTTATTGACTGACAAACAAGATTCTTATTATGTAGGTAAAGTAATTTCTAGTTGGGCACATCGGTATGTAAATTCAGATGAGCCAGAAGAATTATCAACTGATAAATCAGTAGTGGTACGTGTTGGTAGAGAAAAGTACACCACTGAAATTGTGGCAAGAAATCATTCTATATTGGTAGATGAACCTAAAAAATACAGTGGAAAAGATGCAGGTATGAGTCCGTACGAATTATTATTAGCAAGTCTAGGGTCTTGTACTGCGATTACTTTGCGGATGTATGCTGACAGAAAAGAATGGAACTTACGTGAGGTGAAAGTACATTTAGAACATTATAAACAACATGCAACAGATTCTAAATCTTGTGAAGAAACTCCAGCAAAAATCGATAAATTTGTCCGTGAGATTAATTTAAAAGGCAATCTAACAGAAGAGCAGCAACAACGATTGCTTGAAATAGCAAATAGATGTCCTGTACATAGAACATTAGAAAATACCATAGAAATTGAAACAAAGTTGAGAGCGTAAGAAAACAACTTGAGTTGGATATACAAATAAGTGTAATTAATATTAATTAATGAAGTGTCATTCAGAACGCAATGAGGAACGAATGGAGTGAACCTGCCTGCCGCAGGCAGGGAATCTCAACTAATTTCCTTCTCTTGAAGTTGACAGAAAAATTTTAGAAACAAATGCTGAAATAAATTCAGCATGCAAGCATGAAAATAATCATTTTATCAGTTGGCGAAAACATTTACTCTACCCAACGTTTGGTTGAAGAAGCCGAACATAGAGGTCATCAAGTACGTGTTATTAATCACACCAAATGCTCTGTAAAATTAGGTGGAGGGAGACCTCAAATTATTTTTGAAGGAGAGAATATTATTGGTTGGCCAGATGTAATTATTCCGAGAATAGGAGCTTCAGTGAGTCGTCATGGTGCCGCCATTGTTAAAGAGTTTGAAATGAATAGTGTTTTTAGTACAGCAAGATCATTGGGTATTTTAAGAGCTCAAAACAAAGTGCGTACCTTACAGATAATGAATAGAAAGAACATTCCTATTCCACAAACCGTTTTTTCTATCAATCCTCAAAGTATTGACGAACAAATAGAATTATTAGGCGGACCTCCAGTAATTATCAAATTACAAGAAGGGACTCAAGGTATGGGTGTAATTTTAGCGGAATCGAAAAAATCTGCCAAATCCATTTTAGATGCACTTTACAATATGAATACGGATATCATGCTACAAGAATTTGTAGAAGAATCTAATGGTGAAGATATCAGAGCAATTGTTGTAGGCAACAAAGTTGTAGCAGCTATGAAACGTAAAGGTGAAAAAGGAGAATTCAGATCAAACATCCATAGAGGCGGTACGGGTGAAAATGTTCAACTTTCTGATAAAGAACGAAAAATTGCTTTAAGAGCAACCAACTATTTAAGTTTGCCTGTTGCAGGAGTAGATATGATTCGTTCCAAAAAAGGGCCTTTATTAATTGAAGTCAATGGCTCTCCTGGGTTTCAGGGTATTGAGGCTTACACAAAGATAAATGTAGCAACTGAAGTGATTAAATATATTGAAAAACATGTTCGAAAAAGAGTATAAAAATGAAAGTATAGAAGTACGAGGTCACAAAGTTAGTCTAGGAGAATCTAAGCTGATAAAAATTCCTGTTGATAGATTACCCACAGGTACGTTGATAGAAATTCCTGTTTATATTTTTAATGGAAAAGAAGCTGGACCTACGGTGTTATTGCAAGGAGGTCTGCATGGCGATGAAGTCAATAGTATTGAATTGATACGTAAAATGTTGATTAATAAAAATTACAAAATTCATAAGGGATGTGTAATTGTAGTACCTCTTTTAAATATTTTCGGGTTTTTGAGTCTGTCAAGAGACATGCACGGAAAAGATGTAAACCGTAGTTTTCCAGGTTCAAAAAAAGGATCTTTAGCAAGTAGAATGGCGTATTATTTAATGAAAGAAATCGTAGAGAATGTAGATTTCGGAATTGATTACCATACTGGAGGAGAGCAACGATGCAATTATCCTCAAATTAGATACACCTTAGAAGATGAAAGAGCAAAAGCATTGGCAAAAATTTTTAATGCACCTTATCAATTTTCTTCAAAATTAATTCCAAAATCGTTTAGAAATGCATGTTTTAAACACAACATTCCTATTTTGGTTTTTGAAGGAGGAGAATCTTTACGATTAGACAAATTATCTATCAAAAAAGGAATTAATGGCACTTTAAATGTTTTACGTTATTTTGATATGATTTCAGAAGATGTAGAGATTCCTGAAATGGAAAAAAGTATTGAATTGACCAATAGAAAATGGATGCGAGCAAAACATGCAGGGCTTTTCAGATCTATTGTTAAAAACGGATCAGCCATCACAAAAGGACAAACTCTAGGTTATATTATGGATACTTATGGAGAAACCAATTTTAAAATTAAAGCTCCAAGTAATGGATATATTATAGCTATCAATAATTTTCCGATTATCAATATGGGAGATGCTATTTTTCATATTGGGAAATAGACAAATTTTCCTTCGCTAAAGCTTCAGAGGATGAAAGGTTGGGTGAGAAAAAAACAAGAGAAAAAAGAATAAAATGAAGAGATTAAGCAAGAATACTTATATTTACATTTTAAGAGTGTATTAAAATTAATGTCTGAAAAACCACTACATAAATTAGATCCAAATAACTGGGCACAAAAACATGCTGACTATTTGTTTAACTATACAATAACTAGAGTTAACAATGAGGACTTGGCAAAAGATATTGTGCAAGAAACATTTTTTTCTGGCTTAAAGGCACAACATAATTATAGAGGGCAGGCATCTGAAAGAACATGGTTAATTTCTATCCTTAAACGTAAAGTTATTGATTATTATCGAAAGATAAACTCCAAAAAAGGAAAAGCAGAGGTAAAAATGGATTTTTATGAAGATGGTGAAAGAAAAGGAAGTTGGATAGAAGAAAGGGCTCCATCATCTTGGGGAAATGAGGCTGAAATGGATATTGAAAATGAAGAATTAAAAAGTGCAATTGACAGGTGTGTTGATTTTCTTCCTGAAAAATACAGAATGGTTTTTTTATTAAAAACCGTTCAAAATTATGAAACTGAAGAAATATGTAATGAGCTGGGCATTACAGCGTCTAATTTATGGGTAATTATACACAGGGCAAGACATCAATTAAGAAAATGTTTAGAAGAAAATTGGTTTGCAAAATAAAGAGAAATGAGTAATAAATTTTTTATTAATTGTGATGAGGCTACTGCTATTTGTGATAAAAGTCAGTACAAAGAAGCTACATTTTGGGAAAAGGTAAAACTTACCTATCACCTTTTTATATGTAAAAAATGTGGAACGTACTCCAAACAAAATACTGTAGTTACTAAAGTATGCAATAAACATTTGCATAAATGTGAAACTAATCATCAGTTTTCTGAACAAGAAAAAACTGAACTACAAGAAAATATTTCTAAAGAGATAGAATAAAAATCTATGAATTTCATTTCCAAAGAAATAGATGACTATGCGGTTTTACATAGTCAAGATGAACCAGAATTACTTCAACAGCTCAGTAAAGAAACCTGGCAAAAAGTTGTAGTGCCAAGAATGTTAAGCGGACATTATCAAGGTAGAATACTCTCCATACTTTCTAAACTTACTCAACCTAAATCTATTTTAGAAATTGGTACTTATACAGGTTATTCTGCATTGTGTTTGGCTGAAGGATTACACAAAAAAGGATTGTTACATACCATTGATATTAATGAAGAATTAATAGACTTTCAAAAAAAATATTTTGACAAATCGCCGTATAAAAATCAAATCAAACAGCATTTAGGAAATGCTTTAGATATTATTCCGAAGTTCAATAAAAAGTTCGATTTGGTTTTTATTGATGCCGATAAAAGTAACTATTCTAATTATTTTCATTTAATTATTGATAAAATGAATTCGGGTGGAATTATCTTATCAGATAATGTTTTGTGGAGTGGTAAAGTTGTTGAAAAATTAAATCCAAAAGATAAAGACACTAAAGCTTTGATAGCTTATAATAAGCTGTTAAAAGAAGATTTAAGAATTGAAACGGTATTATTACCTATTCGTGATGGTTTGACTATAAGCCGTGTGAAATAAAAAAAATTTGAAGACTGATGTTTGGCTTCAGTCTTAGATAATGAAATTAGTTCTCGATACAATTTTTATTAAAAAATCACTCGAACAGACATTTTAGCTTCGGTCTTCAAGCTTCAGTCTTAGACAAAACACCCCTAAAGTCCCTTCAAGGGGACAATCCTAGTATTAAAACTTATAGAAAAACATCACCTTCGTTACACCTAACAATATTATAAAATTTACACGCTCTTATATAACTCAACTCTCTGACATTTAACTTCGGTCTTCTAACTTTAATATCCTCTTACCGCTTTTAAAGCATCAATACTACCATAACCGAAATCGCCATTTTTATTTGGGTAAAAATTAGCAGATTGTTTTAAACGAAGTAACACTTGATTTCTAGACCAAGAAGGATGTTTTGCCCAAACCAAGGCAGCAATACCTGCTGTTGATGCAGTCGCTACAGACGAGCCTCCAAAATATTTTGATTGACCATCATAATATCCCAATACTGGTTGATGATGGTTGTTGCCTCTTTCCATAACAAAAGTAAAATCGATTTTATTACCTGTATGACAAACATCACATTCATCATATCCATTTTCTTCTTCAATTCCTGTAACAGCAACAGTTTCGTTCATAGTAGCGGGAAATATTACACCGTACCAATTGGTAAAACTTGTTGAGGTACCTCCAGCAGCAAATATCATTTTATCATTTGAATATGCGTATTTTATTGCATCTTTAATTTTACCGATTGACCAGATATATCCTATAGAAAGAGAAATTATTTTAACATCATTTCTTCTAGCTAATGCTTTTATAGCATTGGCTACTCCTTTTTTCTCTTGATATCCGTTAAGGATAACATCACTTGTACCTCTATAAGAGATTAAATTACATTCATATGCTACACCTACAAGTTGAGAGTTGTTATTGTTTGGAGCAGCAATTGTTGCACAAGCACTAGTGCCATGTCCACATTTATCATTTGGGCCATCGGTTTTGGTTTTCCACCATTTCCATGAATCTACGTAAGCCCCATATTTTTGGACATACCTTCCTGAATAAAAATCGTCAAATTTTGCTCCTAAATTGGCTTGATTGGGCGAAAGTCCTGTATCAACTACACCTACACCAACACCACGACCTTTACTGTAAGTCCAAGCTTGATCGATTTTGTGGGTATAATAATTCCAAGGTACACGAGCACCTGTTGATAAAGTCCCATAATCTAAACTACTAATTTTTTCTCCAGATTTATCACATCCACCAGAAGAAGCACTTTTCTGTGCTATAGCACCACTATAAACAAAACCATCTGGTTCTAAATAACGAATTTGTGGATTTTTTCTAAGTTCAATAACGGTATTTAATGTTATGACTTTAGCATCAATATAATTTAACACGTCATCATCATAAACAACAATTTCCTTTTTGCTTTTATTCAAACCATTAGAAGTTGAAATGGTATTTATAATACCTTCTTTAACAGCTGTTAATTTTTGACTTTCAGATCTAAAATTTTCATTCTCACCACCATAACCAATCGTTAAAATGTTCCCTCCATGTACAGAGGCACTCCATAATAAATGGTCACTAGCTTCATTCCAATTAAAAGAGCCTTTCTCATCTAAAGATTTTGTAATTTGTTGATTAACTTCTTCTACTGATAATACTTCTTGAATAGTAATCTCTTCAATTGGTAAGTTTTCTTCATTGTTACATGAGCTTAAAAAAGCTAAAAGTAAAATGGATGAAATAAGATAAATTTTTTTCATGTGTTAATATTTATTATTCCTTAAAGGTCACATGCTGTTCGCGATTAATCATTTCGTTAAATATGAAAATTCTAACATGCTCGTTTCATGGTTAGTTTGGTTAAAAGGTAAGTAAAAAACAGTCAGTTATAAACTATACAACAGTAGCAATCTCTCCAAAGTTAGTGAACTTTTTTTAAAAACACCAAACTGAGTCTGTAAAAAAGAGTACCAATAAGTAAGCCTAATAGCATTCCCACAAAAATATCTACAGGAAAATGGACACCCACATAAATTCTACTATAGGCAAAAAACAAAGGCCAGATAAGGAGTAATAACGGATATTTATAATATTTTCTCAACGTAAGAACCATAAATAAAGTAACTGCAAATGAAGTAGTTGAATGCCCTGAAACAAAACTAAAACTATGAGGTGTTTTTAAAACACGTATTATATTATTTATAGAAGGATCGTTATTAGGACGAAGTCTTTCAAAAAAATCTTTAATTAAATTGACAAACTGGTCTGAAAAAGTAACTAAAAGTGCTGCTACAAAAACTAAAACAAGACCTTTTTTCCATCCATAAGCCTTGAAAATTAAAAAGAAGAGTAGTAAAAATAAAGGAGTCCAACTAAATTGATTGGTTACAACCATCCAAAAAGCATCATACGTCTCAGAACCCAAAGCATTTAATTGGATAAATAACTCTTTATCGTATTTAATGATGTTTTCTAGAAATGTCAATTTATAAATTACGTTTTATTGGGCCAGTAACCTCATCAATATTGTCTTTAATATTTTCTCTGACTGTTTTGATTTCCTTTTTTATATCTGTTGCAATACTGGTATCTATCCCTTGCTTTTCAGCAGTAGCATTAATTTCTCTTTTAATATCACTAGTAGCATCTTTTATTTGACGCATACCTTTACCTAGCTCTCTAGCAATAGAAGGTATTTTATCTGCACCAAATAGCATCAATACTATGACTAGGATGACAAAAATTTCACCACCACTGATAAATAAAATAGGCATAATCATTTATTATAAAATACAAAGATAGTGGAATTTAGTATATTAGCATTGCACCAACTATTTATTATTATGAATTTCAGAAAAGCTATAAGAAATGACATCTCTTCCATTGTAAAAATGATTGCTAATGATGCTCTGGGTAAGCTAAGAGAGAATTATAAAGAGCCATTGCCAACTGTTTATTATGATGCTTTTGCAGCTATTGATAAAGACCCAAATCAAGAATTGATAGTTGTAGAAGATAAAAATTTCGAAATTATTGGAACTTTACAGTTGAGTTTTCTACAATATTTAACCTATCAAGGTGGTATTAGAACTCAAATTGAAGCCGTACGAATTCGAGAAGATCATAGAGGAAAAGGATTGGGTAAATTAATGTTTGAATGGGCAATTGAAAGAGCTAAACAGAAAAAAGCACATGTTTTACAATTGACTACAGATAAAAAAAGACCTGAAGCCATTCAGTTTTATGAAAAATTAGGATTTAAAGCAAGCCATGAGGGAATGAAACTTCATTTTGGGTGATTGTTGGTAAAACACCCCTAAAGTCCCCTCAAGGGGACAACCTTATCATTAATATTTTATAAAAACTAAGGTTCTTTTTAGTTTATTAATATCATTCTATAGATGTTGGTTAATTCAAACAAATGTCCCCTTGAGGGGACTTTAGGGGTGTATTTTACTTCATTGCAATGATTTTAAGCCCTTCCTTTTGAGAAGTTCTGAGACTTCTAGTATGATAAGTTCCTACTTCTTCACCAACATTCGCTTAATCTCATTCAGTTTCATCAAAGCTTCAATCGGTGTAAGTGTATCAATGTTTACAGCTAGAATTTCTTCTTTGATATCTTCTAATAAAGGATCATCAAGCTTAAAAAAGCTGAGTTGTACATCTTCTTCAGTGGCTTGTTTTAATTTATTTTTGATATCTTCTGATGAGTGACTTTGTTCTAATTTTTTCAAC
>JGI24023J19991_10001077_pt1 | contig 21341 bp, 18 predicted proteins | sample Cruoilmetagenom1_FD_19991 | JGI IMG/M metagenome (IMG submission 19991) | reverse complement strand
CCCCCATACCCCGCGACGCCGCAATGCGCCGCCCGGCGATGGCCCCCGCCATCGTCGGGCTGTGTTTTTTTTGATCGCTCAACGCTCTTTATGCGTCCCTGTCGTGGCTGGCCCACTCCTCGCCTTTTGTTGATCGCTCACGGCTATTCCTCGCGCTCCGCGCTCGGGCCTCCGCGAGGGCGCCCTGACCGGGCGGCGCATGGTCATGCTTGCCTCGCGCTGCTCGGTCATCGGAGCAAGCTCAAAACCGCTCGAAGAGCGGCAAGGCCGACCGGCCGCCGGGCGTTAGCCCGCGCCAGTGCAGGCCCGCGAGCAAAGCGAGCGGAATAGCCGTGAGCGAAAACCAAACGCCTGCATCCATGACAGCGACAAATTGAGGGGTCGCGCGCGCTCCGCGTCTCGCATAGGTTACGGGGCTGCGCAGCAGGGCGCGCCTGCCGCTTGGGCAGATGGGTCTGTTTGAGCGCTGGAGTCGCCAAGGGGAGGTGACATGTTGAAGTTTATTGCAACGCTGCACCGTAAACCCGGTATGAGCCGGGAAGAATTTTTGCGCCATTGGCGCGAAGTGCATGTTCCGCTCGTCGCCGTTCTGCCTCATCTCAAGGGCTATGTTATCAACCCATTCGTCGAGACGATGGACGATGAGCGCCCTTACGACGGTATCGCCGAACTGTGGTACGAAGACCGGGAAAATTTCGAAAAGAGTCTGGCCTCGCCGCAAGGCGATGCCTCGCGGGCGGATTTGGCTGCCTTCACAGACCTCACGCGGATGACGCGGGCGATCGTCGAAGAACATAGGATTCTCTAGTATGAGTACTGACGTGGCCGCGCAGAGCAGCGGCAAGGCAGGCCAGATTAGCACGTATGACAAGGCCGGCAACGGCGCCATTCCGCTGGCTGAGGGACGCTATGAGCCGCTGGTCCGAGCCGGCCAAAAGGCGCCGCCCGAACCGGAAGACCATGCGCCGGGCCAGCAAAGCGACAACTCCCTTGTGTTCGATGTCGAAGCCTATAGCGCGCTCGAAATGGAGATGTTGTTCGAGGCGCTGGACAGTACCGAGACGACGCTTGGACAGTGCGCCTTACAACGCGTCCTGGCCTCGCCCCATCACGATGCCGATGCCGTTCGCGCACGCCAGGAGGCGCTGACGGAAATCCAGGAGTCGGACACTCTGCGCGGTCATCTCGAAACCCTGATCGAAGACACCAAGAAGAACGAGGAATATCTTTTCGATCTGATCTGGGCCGATTTCGTCGGGCTGCTTTCGTTTGAGAGCGGCGAGGACCGCCCGCGCAACGGTTTCGGCTACGACGCTTTCAAGCAAACGCGCGCCATGTTCCAGCGTATGTTCGCCTTTGGCGAGAGCCCGCCGCCGATCAAATCGGCGTTCCTGCGTTCGCTGTCCAATGATTTCGGACGGCTCGGCGACAGCCGCTTCTATAAGTTGCTGACAAAGGGGTACGTCAGCGAAAGCGGCCCCAGGACGCCCGACGAACGGCCGTGGTATTTGCCCGCCTACCGTTTCCGGCCCACGACCTTCAAGCCGTTTTTATTTCTGATGCTGATGGTCCTGATGTGGTTCGGGGCGCAGTATTACTCCTTTGCCTTCGGCGTCAGCGCCAACGCGGCCATACCGTTTATCGGGATCCTGTTTTATTTCGCAGTCATCCCTATAGTGGCCATGTATGTCGTCGTCGTCGGGGGCTCGGAGCGCGACGGCTTTATCAAACCGGTCGGACGGGCGTTGCTGCAAGATCCGCTCGCCAGCAAGGCGGTCGACGCGCTTGGCGAAATCGATTTGCTGCTCGCGCTTTTGCGCTTCAGAGACCGTTTTCCGACCGTCATGTGCATGCCCGACATCACGGATACGGAGCACCATAAACTTGCCCTGCGCGGGGTGCGCAATCCCGTTTTCACGATCGCCGATCCCGACTACACCGCGAATGAAATCGTGCTTGAGAAGGCGCGGCTGAGTTTTATCACCGGTCCCAACAGCGGCGGCAAAACGGCGCTCTGCAAGACGGTTCTGCAATGCCAGGCCCTGGCCCAGGCAGGCAGTTTCGTTCCGGCCATCGAAGCCAGCTTTGCGCCTGCCGACAGGATTTTCTACCAAATACCGCAATCAGGTTATCTCGATCGCGCCGAGGGGCGCTTTGCGACCGAACTCTCGCGCACCCGGGACATCTTTTTCGGCTGCACGCCAATGAGCCTGGTGGTGCTGGACGAGCCCTTCGAGGGGACGAGTTTCAAGGAGCGGCTGACAGTCTCCAAACAAGTGCTCGATGGATTTATTCGGCTCGGCTCGACCGTGTTGTTCATCACCCACAACCACGAGCTCGCCAAGACCTACCGCAAGTCGCGCAGCATCAAGGCGCAATTTTTGACGACCGAGTTCGACGGCGACGAGCCCACCTATATCTTCAACAAGGGTATAGCCAGCCACAGCCACGCCGAACACGTGGCCAAGGAAATCGGCTTCAGCAAGGAAGACATCGCGCGCCGCTTCGAAAATCAAGACTAGGTCCATGACATAGGATCGGCGTTTCGCTGATGCAGGTCGTGACCCGTGCGCAGTTTCTTGCCAATCGCGTCGATGGAGTGCCACCCTGTGGGTTGAAACACGGTTGTGGTTATGGGGCGTGCAAACAATGGGTTCGCCAGACAAATCAATTCTAAGCGAGGCGCTCGGCTGGCTTGACGAGGGCCGCGAGGTGGCGCTCGCCACGGTGGTGCAGACCTGGGGATCGGCGCCCCAACCGGTCGGCAGCCAACTCCTGATCGACAACAAAGGGAATTTTTTGGGGTCGGTTTCCGGCGGCTGCGTCGAGGGAGCGGTTATTGCCGAGGCAACCGAAGTCATGGCCTCGGGCGCGCCCAAACTGCTCGAATTCGGTGTTGAGGACGAAACCGCCTGGCAGGTGGGGCTCGCCTGCGGCGGTACGATCCGGGTCTATGTGGAACCGCTCAAGGCGCATTGAAGAGCGGGGAGCCAGGGTAGTGCATAGACAAGTGGTCGAGCAATTGATGGCGGACCGTGCTGTGCGGCGGCCGGCGGCTGTGCTCACCTGGCTCGCCAGTGGCGAGCAGCGCGTCATCCATTCTGACGACGTTTCGGTGATGCCGGAATTGGGCGATGAGCTCGCCGAAGCCATGCGGCTCGACCGCTCGCAAACGCTTCAAGGGCCCGATGGCGAAGTCTTCGTTCACGTCTTCAATCCGCCGCTTCGCATGGTGGTCGTGGGCGCCGTCCACACGTCCCAATTCCTGGCGCCGATGGCTGAACTGGCCGACTACGACGTGACGATCGTAGACCCCCGCACGGCCTTTGCCTCCAGGGAGCGGTTCCCAGGCGTGAGCCTCGTGACCGAATGGCCCGACCAAGCCCTGCCGCAGATCGGACTGGACGCCCGCACGGCGTTTTTGGCGCTGACCCACGACCCCAAGATCGACGATCCGGCGCTCGCTTACGCGTTGGAGAGCAACGCGTTTTATATCGGCGCGTTGGGCAGCAAACGGACGCACGCCAAGCGATGCGACCGCCTCACGATGCAGGGAGTTTCGGAAGAAGCGATCGGACGCATCCACGCGCCNATAGGGCTCGACATCGGCGCGGTGGGACCGGTCGAGATCGCCATGTCGATTATGGCCGAGGTGACGGCGGTGCTGCGCGGCAAAAGCAGAGTGAAGTCATGAAATTCGGCATGATTTCTCTCGATGCGGCCGAGGGCGCGACCTTGGCCCATTCGGTGAAGACGCCGAGCGGCGCGCTGAAGAAAGGCAGGGTGCTGGCGGCACCCGATATTGCGCGCCTGCGCGAGGGCGGTCTCGTGGAGGTTATGGCGGCGCGCTTTGAAGAGGGCGATGTGGCAGAAGACGAAGCGGCCCGGCGGATCGCTATGGCGGCGGCTGGCGATGGCATCGAAGTCGCGGCCGCGTTCACGGGCCGCGCAAACCTTATGGCGCGGCAGAGCGGCCTTGCGATTTTTGACGGGCCCCTGTTGCTCGATCTCAACCGGTTGCACGAGGGCTTGACCATCGCGACGCTGGCGCCCTTCGAAAAGGTCGAATCGGGCCAGATGGCCGCGACCATCAAGATCATTACATTTGCCCTGCCCGAGGCGGTCGTGGCGGAGGCCGAAGGGATGTTGAGCGCGCGCGGCCCACTGGCTGCGATCGCGCCGTTTGAGACGCGCACCGCCGGCCTTATCCTGACGCGGGTCGCAGGCACCAGCGAAAAGCTGCTCGAGAAGCGGACGCGGGTGGTCGAAGAGCGGCTGGAGGCCTTGGGCAGCCGGCTCGAGAACGTCGAGGTTTGCGACCACGATTTGGCGTCCGTGAGGCGGGCGATCGAGGCGCTCGCGGCCAAGGGGGCCGATCCGCTGCTCATTTTCGGCGGGACGGCGATCGTCGATCGCGGCGATGTGATCCCGGCCGCGGTGGTCGAGACCGGCGGTGAGGTGGTCCATATGGGCATGCCCGTCGATCCAGGTAATCTGCTGCTCATCGCCAAGCTCGGCCAGTGCGACGTCATAGGTCTTCCAAGCTGCGCCGGTTCGCCCAAAATCAATGGCTTCGACTGGGTGTTGGAGCGGCTGCTCTGCGGGCTTGATGTCGGTTGGGACGAGGTCGCGGCGATGGGGCTCGGCGGTCTCTTGAAGGAAACGCAAGCGAGACTCCAGCCGCGGCGTGAACGGGCGGCGCCCAGCCGGCGGGCGCCCAAGATCGCGGTCATCGTGCTGGCGGCGGGGCGTTCGACGCGCATGGGCGCGCGCAACAAACTGCTCGAGGAGCTGCAAGATGAGCCGATCGTGCGGCATGTGACCAAAGGGGCCCTGGCGAGCAAGGCCGCCGGCGTGCTGGCCGTGATCGGGCACGAAGCCGGCCTGGTGCGCAATGCGCTGGAGGGGCTCGATGTGATTTTCGTGGACAATCCCGATTTCGGCCAAGGATTGAGCACTTCGCTACGCGCAGGTATCGGGGCGTTGGACGAGACGATTGACGGCGCCATCGTATGTCTGGGCGACATGCCCCAGGTGGAGGCGGCCCATCTCGACAAGCTGATCGCCGCCTTCGCGCCAAAGGAGGGCCGCTCCATCTGCGTGCCCATCAGGCACGGACGGCGCGGAAACCCGGTCCTGTGGGGGTCCGATTTCTTCGAAGCAATGGCGCAGATCAGAGGCGATGCGGGCGCCAAGCATTTGATCGGCGAGCACGAGGATCAAGTCGTCGAGGTCGATCTGAATTCGGACGCGATCTTCATAGATGTCGATACGCCGGAAACCCTGTGGCGGTTGCGCGAGTTGGCGCTGCACGAGTGAGGGCGCCCGCCTAGTGGGTGGGTTCCTTGGCGGCCAACAGGACCAAATAGTCTTTGGCTTCGCGGTGGCCCTTGGCGTTGGCGCGCTCGAGCCAAGTGATCGCCTGCTGGCGCTGCTCGGGCGTGATCTCTTTGAGCCCTTTGCCGAAGGCGGTGGCGTTGACGACGCCGAGCGCAAATTGGCCGTCGACATCGCCCTGTTGCGCCGATTTCTCGAACCACGTTGCGGCCTGGTTCAAATCGCGTTCGACGAGCACGCCGCGCTCATAGGCCATGCCGAGCTCGTATTGGGCGCGTGAATCGCCGAGCTCCGCGGCCTTGCGGACATAGCCAAGCGCCTGCTGCTGGTTCTCATCGACGCCCTGGGCCTGCTGAAACATATTCGCCAAATTGATCAGCGCCGTGGTGTTGCCCTTCTCGGCGAGCTTTTCCCAAATCTCGCGCGCCTCATCGAACTGCCCCATCTTATAGGCGGCGTAAGCCTCGAGATTCGTGACGGCTTCGCTTGCGGTATCGCGCTCCTGAGCCATTGCAATCGACGAACCAGGGCTGGCGAGGAGCAGGCCCAGAAGGGCGAGCAGAGCCCATCTGCCTGCTTTTTTTTCAGCGGATCCTACGGCATTCATCACAGTGTTCCCCAATTCCCGAATTGCGATGGTGTTGCAGACTAGTCGATTTGCCGAATAATGAAAATGTCAGCCGGTAGACGCCACGGGCGTATCGCTTTGGGCTCGAGCGGGCTTTGCATGCTGATGGGTGGGGCATGCATCATCAGATTGTGATCCACTCGGGCGCTCGGCGCGTATAGGCTGATCGCCGAAATCAAGAAGCGCCGCCGTCGCCGTATGGGCGAATAGCGGCAGACGTGAAACCAGTTTAGGGAGGAGTTCATGGCAGAAGGAAATGTTGCCGTTATTGCCGGTGTTGGACCGGGTCTTGGCCAGGCGCTGGCGCGGCGGTTCGCGCAGGGGGGATTTGAGACCGTGATCGCCGCGCGCAGCAAGGACAAGCTCGAGAAAATAGCTGCGGACATCGGCGATGCCGGCGGCGCCATTCATGTGGTGCCGACCGATGTCACGGATGCTGGCGCCGTGGCGAAACTGTTCGATGCGGCCGAAAAGATCGGCCCCCTCGGGGCGACGGTTTTCAACGCCGGCAACATGCACAGCGGTCCTATTTTAGAGATCGATCCCAAGGACTTCGAAGATGTATGGCGGGTGGCCTGTTATTCAGGCTTCCTGGTCGGGCAGGCGGCTGCCAGGAAGATGGTGCCCAACAAGGCGGGCACGTTGCTTTTTACGGGCGCGACAGCCTCGATGCGGGGCGGGGCGCCCTTCGTTACATTCGCGTCGGCCAAGGCCGGGCTCCGCTCGGTCGCCCAATCGATGGCGCGCTCGCTTGGCCCGGAGGGCATCCATGTGGCCCATGTGGTGATCGACGGCGTGATCGACACGGCATCGATCCGCGCCAAGATGCCCGATCTTGCCAAACGGTTGGACGCCAGCGACGGCTTTATGCAGCCAGCCGACATCGCCGAGGTCTATTTCGCCCTTCACGAGCAGCCGAAATCGGCATGGAGTTTCGAAATCGACATTCGTCCAGGCGGTGAGAACTTCTAATCCGCCAGGCGTTTCAGGGACGCAATAAAACAGGCCTCCGCGTCGGCCAGACTGCCGCCATTGTCGATTTCTTCGAGGGCAATTCCTGCAGGCAGAACCAGGGCCGGCGCGCGCGCCAGCCGCTGCGCGATGGCGTCTTCGTCTTCGCGGCCACGGGCCAGCAAGCGGCCTTGCAACACATCGGGCGGTGCGGTGACGTGAAAAACGGCGAGCTTCGGCCAGGCCGCATGAGCCTCGGCGATAACGCTGCGCGAGACGTTTACGACGACGACGTGGCCTGCCTCCAGCTGCCCCAACACCTCGATCGGAATGGCATAGACCTCACCGTGTGCGGCCCAGCTGAGCAAAAACGCGCCCTGGGGTTGTGATTTTTCGTCGTTGGGCCGCGCGAGCGGGCGATGGCTTTCGCCGATCTGGCCGGTGCGGGTTATCAGGCGTTGGGGGAAGGCGAAACGCGGATCGGCGCTAAAATGCCGGCGGGCGGCATCGATCAGGGTGTCCTTGCCGGCGCCACTTGGGCCGACGACGCAAACGAGCGTACCGGGCTTTTCGGGGGCTGGTTGGCGGGCGTTCATGCGATCCTGATCCCCTGCCGCCAAACGCCGCCGATGACCGGCGTCGAGCCGCGGGCTGAGAACCGCACGAGGTCGGCGCGCAGGCCTTCTGCGATCGCGCCGCGGTCGTCCAATCCGATCGCTTTGGCGGGCGTTGCGCTGACCATCGCGATGGCGCGGGCAAGCGCGGTCGTTTCGTCTCCGGCCAGGGGATCGGCAGCCAGGATGAGCGCGGCATGGAGGGCCGAGGAGGGTACGTAATCGGATGAGACGATGTCGAGGAGGCCTTGCTCGCATAAATCGCTGGCCGAGACGTTGCCGGTGTGGGAGCGGCCGCGCACGACGTTCGGTCCGCCCATGAGGACGGCAAGACCGCTTTCATGAGCGCGGCGGGCTGCCTCATGGGTGGTCGGAAATTCGGCGACAACCGCGCCGTCGCGCTTGGCCTCATCGACGTGTTCGGCCGTGGCGTCGTCGTGACTGGCCAGCGGCAGNGAGCGGGCATGCGCGAGCTCGACGACGGCCCGACGGTTNGAGGCGCTGTAGCGCGCACCATCGGCCCGGCGCTCGGCGATAAAGCTCTCGAGCTCGGCATCGCTCAAAGCGAATTTGCCCTGATAGTACTCGGCGTAATGCTCGAGCTTGACGTATTGGCGCGCGCCAGGCGTGTGATCCATGACGGAGACAAGGCCGAGGATCGCGCGGTCGATATGGGGGGCGAGCAGCGCAAGAAGCCCGCCATAGCTGATTTCACAGCGCAGATGCAGCCGGTGATCGGCCTTCAGCGCATCCGCCCCGGCGAGCGCTTGCAACGTGTCGCATACCTCGTCCACGATCTCGACCCGAAGCGATTTGGGATGCACTTCTCCGACGCAGACGGCATCGAAACAGGTGGTGATGCCGGCNGCCGCGATCTCCCGGTCNTGNGCCAGGATGGCGGCATCCAGGGGCCATTGGGCGCCGGGGCGCGGCAGNACNTGGCGCTCGATATTGTCGGTGTGCAGCTCGACCAGGCCCGGCGCCAGGAAATCGCCGGCGCAGTCGATGGCGCCTGGCGCATTGCTGGACCCGGCGTCTATCTGGTCGATGACGCCGTTGCGGATCACGAGGCTGCCGGGCGTGACGCGATCGGGCAGGACGAGTTGCGCGTTGGTCAGGATCAAGTCGTCCAAGACGGCCCCCCGATCACAGGCCGGCGACGTCGCGTTCGGCGATCCCCACGCCGTCGGTAACGCGATCGCTGGGGTGCAAAATGACGCGATCGCCACTCTCCAGGCCATTCAGAACTTCGGCGTGTTCGGTGTTTCGTTGACCGATCTCGACCGTTGTCAGGCGGGCTTGGCCATCTACGGCCTCGAACACGGCCCAAGCATTGCCGGAGCGAAACAGCGCACTCAGTGGCACCCGAAGCGCGTTTTCCGAGCGCCACACGGTGATGCGCACGAAGACGCGGAAATCGTGACCGAGCTGGCGCCATTTCGATTTGACGTCAATCATGTCCAGCACGGTGTTGACGCGCTGCTCCTCTATGCCAAGGGCCGAGACCTTGGTGAAGCCGGCCGGGTCGATGCGGCGCACGCGCGCCTCCAGGCTCTTGCCGCCACCCCAGCCCTCGATGTGGGCAGGCGCCCCCTCGGTCACCTTGACGGCGTCGGTCGAGAGCAGGTCCACCACGATTTCCAAGTCTTGCGGATCGCCGATTTCGAGCAAAGGCGCGCCGGCGGCAACGACCTGTTCGCTTTCGCTCAGGATCTTGAGCACCCGGCCGCCTTCGGGCGCCTTAACCTGGACGCAGCAGTCATCGCCCTGCTCGGTCGAGGACGAATGGGTCTCCGGGCCAATCAGGCGAGCCTTGGCGCTGTCGAGTTCGCGCTTGCGCAATTCCAGATCGGACTTGGCCTCATCCAGCGCAGCAACGGCGACGCCGACCCCCATGTCCGCCTTCTCGAGCGTGCGCTTGGATACGGTGCCGCGGTTGGCCAGAGATTGCGCACGCGATAGCTCGCTGCGGGCGAATTTGAGTTCGGCCGCGGTTCGGATGATGTGGGTCTTGGCATGGGACACGGCCGCCTCGTCGGCGGCGACGGCCGCCTCGAGTTCGCGCCTTTTGCGGACATCCAAGAATGAGGGATCGCCAGGTTGGATCACCGCCACGAGCGTCTCGCCCTTGACGACCTTGTCGCCAACCTCGCGCGGCGAGCGGCGCACCTTGCCGGCGATGGGCGCAGAAACGGTGTAGATTTCTCTGATCCTCGTCTCGCCTTCCTCATCCACCGTCACCTCGAGCGGGCCACGGGTGATCTCGGCCGTATCGACCAGCACAGGGCTCGGCATCAGCGCGTAGACGAAGCCCGCAAAAAGCAGCAAGGCGAAGCCCGCTAGAAGGGCGCGCTTGATCTGTGCTTGATCGATATTGGCCCAGATTTTTCGACCGAGTTCGGTCCAAGGGGCGCGTTTTGTCGGTTTCTTGGCCATGGATTATTCCCGCGTTTTCAATACGCTGATGAGGTCGAGCCGGTCGATGCGGCGGCGCACAATCAATGCCGAAACCGCGGCAGCCCCGAGCACCACCAGACTAGAGAACGCATAGGTGCTGGTCTCGATGATGAAGGGTATACGATAGAGATCGCTCTCAAAGCCCTGGATCGTGGCCCAGGCGAACGCATAGCCGATCACCCAGGAAATCGGGATCGCGAGCAGGATCAGGATCGCCAGTTCGGTCAACAGGACGTGCGATACTTCGGCACGCGTGAAGCCTAAGACGCGCAGGCTGGCGAAGGAACGCGCGCGTTCGGAAAGCTGGATGCGGGCGCTGTTGTAGACGACACCGAAGGCGATGATCACGCTCAGAACCACATAGACGGTGGTCATGATGTTGATGTTCTGCGCGATGGTCTCGCGGAACTTGACGAGGGCTGCCTTTTGCAACGCGATCGACGAGACGCTCGGCAGCGCCTTGATCGCTTTGAACAACTCCTGCGTCTGGGCGTCGTCGACGGCAATATAAGCGCCGCTGACTATCGGGCCCTGGTCCATCATCTCATTTAGGGCGTTGAGATCCATGAAAACCATGAGGCCCATATAGGATTGAATGATTTCCGTCACCGGCACGCGCCGCAGCCCGCGCTTGTCGAACGTGACGACGCTTTGGGCCTCATCTTCCCGGGCGAACTGTGACACCAGCGTTTCGATGGCGCGCGCTTCGCCGCGCTTTCCCTCCAATATCTCCACATCGATGATGTCGCCGCGCCGAACGCCAAGCGCTTCGGCGACGTTTTCGCTCAAGACCAGGCCCGTCTCGGGTAACTTGAGGGGATTGAGGTCGAGACCCAGCACGCGGCTGAGGTCGCCCTGGGGAGATTTTCCAATGATGGCAAGCTTGCGGTGATAGTGATCGTGGCGCAGGCGCACCGCAACACTGCGGTAGGGCTCGGCGACGAGGACGCCCGGCAATTGTCCGACCGCCTGCATCACGGCGATCGGCCGTTCGTCGGTGAAATTGACGGTGGCGTGCTGGCGGTCGGTGCGGAAGAACATGGTGTCGATCAGGAATTCCAGCGAATCCAATGTGAAGAATGCGGTGACGAGGAGAGCGCCGCTCATGGCGATGCCGAGAATCGTCATTCCGCTGCGCACCGGCCAGCGGATCATGTGGCGCAGCGCCATCATGGTGAGCTGGCTGAGGTGGCGGATGAGGGGCAAGCGCTCGATACCCAACTGGCGGTAGCGGGTCGGCGCCGCCGGCGACATGGCGACGGCGGGGGGCAGGGTGAGGGCCGAATAGAGCGCACGGGCTGCGCCCCCGACTGCCGCGACCCCGGTCACCGATGTAGCGATCATGTAGATATCGGGGCTGCGCAAGAAGATCAGAAACGGGAAATGGAAGAAATCTGCGTAAAGGCGCGTCAATCCCTGCCCCAGCCAGGTGCCGGCGCCAATCCCGATCAGGATACCGACCACGGCGATCCCCAGGGTGAGCTTGAGATAGTGCCAGACGATGGCGAAGGGGGCGTAGCCGAGCGCCTTCAGAAGCCCAATTTGCTCACGCTCGAGTGCGATGAGGCGCGACAGGTGATATTGATGAGAAAGGCCGACACCAACAAAAATATCGGCGGGATGACCTGTGCCATGGCCCGAAGCTGCTTGAGCTCGGCGTCGATGAAGGCGTGGGACTGTTGGTCCTTACGACCGTAGGCGCCGGTACCGCCGTAGCGTTCAAGGATGTCGTCGATCCGCTTGATGACCTCTGGCTCGGAGGCGTTTCGCAACAGCGACAGGCTCACCGAGTTAAAGGCACCCTCAAGGTCGAACGTCGCCGCGAGCGCTTCGTGCGACATCCACAGGATGCCGAAACGCTTGGGATCGGGGATCAGATCGCCGAGGCCCAGCGCATAGATGAATTCCGGTGACAGCGCCACGCCGACGACGGTCAATGTGCGTTTCTTGCCGTTCAGGATCGCCTTGAACTTGGAGCCGATGCTGTATCCGTGGGCGGAGGCAAAGCTTTCATTGATGGTGACTTCGTCGGGGCGGCCAGGCTGGGGAAGCCGGCCCAAACGCACATAAAGACGGTTGAGGCGCGCTTCGCGGCGATCGGGAAGCGATATCGCCATGCCCGTCGCCGGCTGGACCATGCCCTCGATGTCGAGAAGCGCGAATTCGACGATGCGCGTTTCGGCGGCCGCGACGCCAGGAATCTCCAAGATGCGTTGCTCGATAATGGTGGGCGCGCGTTTGAGCGTGCTGAAGACGTCGGCGAAGCGGTAGCGTTCGTAATAGGCCGTGCGGGTCTCCTCCAAGGAGCGGTATGCGCCGACGGCGAGAATGAGCGTGGCGACACCCGCCGCCATCACCAGCGCGATGGCCAGGGCCTGTCCTTGCAGCCGTCGGAAATCGCGGATCAGCTTTTTGTCGAGGGCGGAGATCATGGGCTCACCAGCTCACTTGGGCGGGCGCCACGCGGCGGCGGTTGGCGGCCGTCTTGACGATTTTGCCGTCGCCGAAATGAAACACGCGGTGGGCGATCGCTCTGATCGCGGCGTTGTGGGTGATCAGTGCGGTCGTGGTGCCGAGCTCCTTATTGACGGCCATCAGGGCTTCGAGGACAACCACGCCGGTCTTGCTGTCGAGCGCGCCGGTGGGCTCGTCGCACAACAGCACCTCGGGCCGCTTGGCGATGGCGCGCGCGATCGCCACGCGCTGTTGCTCGCCGCCCGAGAGCTGGGACGGGAAGTGGTCGAGGCGGTCGCCGAGCCCGACGATTTCGAGCGCTTCCTTGGGCGCCATGGGATCGCGGGAAATCTCGGTCACCAGGGCGACGTTCTCGCGCGCGCTGAGACTCGGGATCAAATTGTAGAACTGGAAGACGAAGCCGACATGGTCGCGGCGGTAGAGGTTGAGCGCGCGCTCGTCCATTTCGGTCAGCACCTGATCGCGGAAGCGGACGGTGCCGCTGGTCGCCGTATCGAGTCCCCCCAGAATATTGAGCAAGGTGGATTTGCCGCTGCCCGAGGGGCCGAGCAGCACCGCAACCTCGCCCTCGTACAGCTTCATATTCACGCCGCGCAGGGCGTGAATCTCCACATCGCCGGTGTGATAGACCTTTGTAAGGCCTTTGACGTCGAACACTGTCGCGACCATATGGTCCTCATGTGTGGACTTCCTAGCAGGACGGCTTCATGCAAGATATTAGGGCAAGGCTTGGAGGGGGCAAGGCATTGGTTCTCAAGGGCCTCTCGCCAATCCGCTCACCATCTTCGAATCGCCATAAAGCGGGCCGACGGTTCATCCTTCGGCAGCGTGCCGGCGACAGGCAGTCGGCGTGACGCGGTCAGTGGGTTGGTGTTATCCAAAGAAATTCGGTGTGGAGCGCGTTTTAATGCTCAAAAGCCTTTGCGTTGCCAGGGCGAAGCACCTATATGCCGGGTTGGTCGCGGGCAGGAATTTTGATTCCCGCTTACCAAGCGCGTTCGATGTCCTATCAAGGGGTCTGTCTCCGCTCGGATTCAAAGCGGAGATGCGAGGTTCGGTGAACCAATTCCGCAGCAGACACGGTGGGCTTGAAGTCGGTCCGGCGGTGACGGTCCGATGAAGCCCAAAGACGCCACCGCAGCGCGCCGCGGCGTGCCGCCGACCGATATATCCAAACCGAATTATTTCCACAAAGTGGTCGACTGCCAATGGGCGTGTCCGACACACACGCCCGTGCCCGAATATATCCGTCTGATCGCGCAGGCGCGCTACACCGACGCCTTCATGCTGAACTGGGAGTCCAATGTCTTTCCGGGCATTTTGGGGCGCACCTGCGACCGGCCCTGCGAGCCGGCGTGCCGGCGCGGGCGATTGGACGAGAAACCGGTGGCGATCTGCCGCCTGAAGCGCGTTGCGGCCGACTACAAGGGCGATATAGAACATCGCCTGCCGAGGGTGCCCAAACGTAAGAACGGCAAACGGATCGCGCTCATCGGCGCGGGTCCGGCTTCGCTGACCGTGGCGCGCGACCTGATGCCGCTCGGCTACCGTTGCGTGCTGATCGAAAAGGACAGCCAGGGCGGCGGCTTGATGCGCAGCAACATACCGCGCTTCCGCTTGCCCGAGGCCGTGCTCGATGAAGAGGTCGACCGGATCGCCGATATGGGGCTCGAGGTTCGCTACGGACAGGAGGTGGCGAGCCTGAAGTCCGTGCTGGATGAAGATTTCGACGCCGTCTTTGTCGGGACCGGCGCACCCCGCGGCAAGGATTTGGCGCTGCCCGGCCGCGAAGCCGACGCCGCCAACATACATATCGGCATCGATTGGCTCGCCTCGATCGCCTTCGGGCATGTCGATACGATTGGCGAACGGGTCGTTGTCATCGGCGGCGGCAACACGGCGATGGATTGCTGCCGCACGGCGTTGCGGGTGGGCGGCAAGGACGTGCGGGTCACGGTGCGAAGCCCGCGCAAGGACATGAAGGCGTCGGATTGGGAAATCGAGGACGCCGAAAAAGAAGGCGTGCCGATATTCGACAATCACGCGCCAAAGGAATTCATCGTCGAAGGCGGCAAACTCAAGGGTGTCCGGTTCGCCAAAATGACGGCGGAGTATGACGAAGCCGGCAAACGCACATTGGTCGAAACGGGCGAAGAAGTGGTGTTTGAATGCGACGACGTGCTGATGGCGATCGGTCAGGACAACGCCTTGCCTTGGATCGAACGCGACATTGGCATCAGCTTCAATGAGTGGAACATGCCGGTCGTCGACGGCACCACCATGCAATCGACCAGACCGAACGTCTTTTTCGGCGGCGACGCGGCGTGGGGTCCCGAAAACATCATTTGGGCGGTTGCCCATGGCCACCAGGCGGCGATCTCCATCGACCTTCACTGCAATGGCAAGCAGCTCGATGCGCGCCTGGCGCCGGGGGTGAGCTTGATCAGCCAGAAAATGGGAATTCACGAATGGTCGTACGACAATGAATTCTCGGCCGACCGGCGTGTCCCCGTGCCCCACGCGGATAATCAAAAGGCGCTCAAGAACCTCGAAGTCGAGGTTGAGCTCGGCTATGACGACAGGCTCGCCTTTCAAGAGGCCGAGCGATGCCTCAACTGCGATGTGCAAACGATTTTCGCGCGCGATCTTTGCATCGAGTGCGATGCTTGCATGGACGTCTGTCCGGTCGACTGCATCAATTTCACCTTCAATGCCAATGAGGCCAATTTGCGCGAACGGCTTCGGGTGCCGGCGGTGAACGAAGAGCAAGACCTCTATATTTCCGACGCCCTGAAAACTGGTCGTATAATGGCCAAGGACGAGGATCTCTGCCTGCACTGCGGATTGTGCGCCGAGCGTTGCCCGACGGGAGCTTGGGATATGCAGAAATTCACCTATGTAGAAGCACAGGCGTCGCCCAAGTGTGCGGCCTACAGCTCGACTTATTTGCGATGAAGCGCGTCAACGAATTCGTTATCAAGCTCGCCACCGTCAACGGTTCGGGTTCGGCGAGCGCCAACACCTTGTTTGCCAAGGCGTTGTTTCGCATGGGGCTGCATGTCAGTCCGAAAAACATTTTCCCTTCCAACATCCAAGGGTTGCCCACCTGGTACGAAGTGCGGGTTAGCCAGGCGGGCCATATGGCGCGGCGCGAAGGCGTCGACATCATGGTGGCGATGAACCCGCAGACCTACGCCAACGACGCCACAGAGCTCCTGCCGGGCGGTTATCTGATTTACGATTCAAGCCTGATCCGCTCCTTCGAGCGCGACGACATCGAGGTCTTGCCCATTCCGATCGCGCAGATGTGCGCCCGGGCCTACGAGGATTTGCGCGAGCGGCAGCTCTTTAAGAACATCGTCTATGTGGGCGCACTCACCGCGCTGCTGGATATGGACTATGGCATCGTCAAGCAGCTCGTCGAGGAACGCTTCAAGCGCAAGCCGAAATTGATCAAGCCCAATCTCAAGGCGCTCGAGATCGGCCGAAAATACGTGATCGAGAACTTCCAGTGTCCGCTGCCGGTCAAGGTGCGGCCCTGTGAGGGCACGCAAGACAAGGTCATCATGACAGGCAACGAGGCAGCGGCGCTTGGCTGTTTATGGGCCGGCGCCACGGTCGCCTCGTGGTATCCGATCACGCCATCGACATCACTGGCCGAGGCATTCGAGAAATATTCCAGCAGGCTGCAGCGTGATAAGGACGGCCGCAGACGCGTCGCGGTGATCCAGGCCGAGGATGAACTGGCGGCAATCGGCATTGCCATCGGAGCGGGCTGGAATGGCGCGCGCGCCTTCACCGCCACGTCGGGGCCGGGCGTTTCCCTGATGAGCGAATTCTTGGGGCTCGGCTATTTCGCCGAAGTGCCGCTGGTGTTGTTCAATGTGCAGCGCGGCGGTCCCTCGACCGGCATGCCGACACGCACGCAGCAATCAGACATCATGTGTTGCGCTTATGCCTCCCACGGCGATACCCGCCAGGTGCTGCTGATACCTGGCGATCCGCACGAATGCTTCGACTTTGCTGCCCAGGCATTCGATTTGGCAGAGCGGCTGCAGACGCCCATCATCGTGATGAGCGATCTCGATCTCGGCATGAACGATTGGGTGATCGATCCATTGGTCTGGGANGACGCGCACAAGCACGACCGCGGCAAGGTTCTGGANGCCCAAGCCNTCGAAGAGATAGAGCATTTCGGGCGCTATCTCGATGTCGACGGCGACGCCATTCCCTACCGCACGCTTCCCGGCACCCACGCCACAAAGGGCGCCTATTTTTCACGCGGCTCCTCGCACGACCCCTATGCGCGCTACACCGAAGACGGCCAGTTGAATGCCGCCAACCTCGATCGGCTCGCGCGTAAATTCGATACGGCAGCCAAAATGGTGCCGCGCCCGGCGATCAAGCGCGCGAGCAAGGCCTCAAAGTTGGGTCTGATCAATTTTGGCTCCACCGAGCCTGCCGTGCGCGAGGCGGTGGGGTTGCTCAAGAAGGACGGCTACAAGCTCAACACCATGCGGTTGCGCGCTTTTCCGTTCAGCAAGGATGTCGCGGCGTTTGCGGCCGAGCACGAGCGCATTTTCGTGGTGGAAATGAACCGGGACGCGCAGATGCGCATGCTGCTGATCGCTGAGGCCGGCATTCCGGCTGAAAAGCTTATTCCCGTGCTGAGCTATGACGGTATGCCGATGACGGCGCGCTCGATCGCGGGGCGGGTGCAAGGCATGATCGAGAGCGACAAGACCATTGCACAAGCCCTGCGGCTGTCGGCGGCGGCGATGTGAGCAGAGCGAGGATCCGATGAGATGACGTACATCAAGAAGCCGGCGATCCGGCATCCGGCATTGCGGCAAAACAGTCTGGGCCTGACGCGGCGCGACTATGAAGGCGTGTTATCGACGCTATGTGCGGGTTGCGGACACGACTCCGTCTCGGCCGCGATCATCGAGGCTTGCTTCGAGCTTGATCTGCCGGCCCACCGGATCGCGAAGCTTTCGGGTATCGGCTGCTCGTCGAAGACGCCAAACTATTTTCTCGATCGCGCGCACGGCTTCAACGGCGTTCACGGCCGCATGCCGTCGGTGGCGACCGGCGCCAACATCGCCAATCGCGACCTGATTTATCTGGGGGTCTCCGGCGACGGCGACACCGCATCGATCGGGCTTGGACAGTTCAGTCACGCCATAAGACGGCGCGTCAACATGATCTACATTGTGGAGAACAACGGAACGTACGGCCTCACCAAGGGCCAGTTCTCCGCCACCAACGACCGGGACTCCAAGAGCAAGACGGGCGAAGACAATCTGTTCGATTCGATCGATCTGGCAATGTTGGCGATACAGTTGGGCGCGGGCTTCGTGGGGCGCTCGTTTTCGGGCGACAAGGACCAACTGGTGCCGTTAATGAAGGCGGCGATGCGCTATAACGGCTTCGCGCTGCTCGATATCATCTCGCCATGCGTGACCTTCAACAACCACGCCGCCTCCACCAAGAGCTACGACTATATCCGCGATCACTCCGAAGCGGTCGACAAGCTGGATTTCGTGCCCGAACGCGAGGAGATCACGGCCGACTATGACGAAGGCCAGACGATTTACGTCAAGATGCATGACGGCTCAATGATGCAGCTCCACAAACTTTCGCAGGATTACGATCCCCGCGATGCGGATGCTGCGCTCTCCACCTTGCGCAAGCGCTTCACCTCGGGACAGGTGGTGACGGGGCTGCTTTATATCGACGACCGCAAGCAGGACCTGCATGAGCTGATGAACATCACGCAAACGCCTTTGAACGCGATTCCGGTGGACGAGCTTTGCCCCGGCAGCGCCGAACTCGACAAAATCAACAAGGAATTCTCCTGAGATCTCGCGATCTAGATGGGCATTTCTGCAATCGTCGCGCGCACGATGGCGACCAACTGATCGATATGCGTCTCATCGCTCACCAGGGGCGGGGCGATGATGCCGGTGTCGCCGGTGAACTTGATGTGCAGCCCATTGGCGAACAGCCGCTTTTGGAGATCGGCGCCGCGGGCGCCCGGCTGCTCGCCGGCTGCCACGTCAAACCCCGCGATCAGGCCGATGCCGCGGATATCGCTGATCAGTTCGACATCGGCCAGCCCAAACACCGCGTCGAGGAATGGGTCCGAAAGCCGGGCGGCGCGCTCGAACAGGTTCTCCTTTTGGTAGATTTCCAACGCCGCGAGCCCGGCGGCACAGGCGGCCGGGTGGGCTGAATAGGTATAGCCGTGGAACAGCTCGACCGTGCCGGCGGGCGCGGCCTCGACGATCGTTTCATAAATATCGTCACGCACGGCGACCGCACCCATAGGGATCGCGCCGTTGGTAAGCGCCTTGGCCATGGTGACCATGTCGGGCTCGACGCCGAAAGCCTCCATCGAAAAGGGGGCGCCCAGGCGGCCGAAGCCGCAGATGACCTCGTCGAAGATCAGCAAAATGCCGGCTTCGTCGCAGATTTCGCGGATGCGCTCCAAATAGCCCTTGGGGGGAACGAGACAGCCGGTGGAGCCGGCCACGGGTTCGATGAAGCAGGCCGCAATTGCATCGGCGCCGTGTTCGTCGACGAAGCGCGCCAGGTCGTCTGCCAGCTCGGCGCCCGTCTCGGGCTGNCCGCGGCNGAAGCGGTTGTCCTCGAGCCAGGTGTGCCGCAGAAACAGGACACCGGGAATAACGCCGCCGAAGGCTTTGCGGTTGTTGGGCAGGCCGCTCAGCGAAAGTCCGCCGATATTGACGCCGTGATAGGCCCGTTCGCGGGAGACGAAGCGGTTGCGCCCGTTTTCTCCTCTGGCGTCGTGGTAGGCCATGACGATCTTCATCGCGGTATCGATGGCCTCGGATCCGGAATTGGCAAAGAACACGTGATTGATGGCTTCGGGCATGAGGGCCGCCACGGCGCGGGCGAGCTCAAAAGAAGCAGGGTGGCCGAGTTGGAACGAGGTCGTGTAATCGAGCTTCAGCAGCTGGTCGTGAACGGCTTGGGCGATCTCCGGGCGGGCGTGACCGGCGGCCGAGCAAAACAATGCCGACGAACCGTCCAGGATCTTTTGACCGTGGTGGTCGGTGAACCAGACACCGTTTCCCTCGACCAGAATGCGGGGATTGGCCTTGAAGTCGCGGTTGGCCGTGAACGGCATCCAATGATGTTCGAGTGTGTTTGGGGCCGTTGGCATAGCCAGTAAACCTCGTTGAGCAAATTCCGAGCGCACTTGGCGCTAGAGCATATCGGAGGAAAATGCGACCGGCGCAAGGCCCGGATCGAGGCGGCGGCGGAAACCCTGCCGCCGCCCCGGGGTTTCTGGACGTCTACCAGCGACGGAAGGAGCTCGAGCCTTTGGACTCGTTTTCGTCCGTGGCCTCTTCATCGCCCTCGTCGCCGTTCTCGTTAGCGTCCTCGCCGGCCGCCTCGGATTCGTCGGCCTTTTGCCCCGTCGAATCCTTGATGATATCGGTGGCCAGATCGCGGATCTCCTCGAGCTGGTTCGAGAAGGTCTCCATTTGTTTGCGGGCGTGGGCGTTCTGTAACTCCAAGGCCTTCGACATATCCTTGGCCTCGGCCAGCTTCAACGCGAGATTGAAATTGGCGTCTGCGTTCTCGCGGGTGATTTCGGCGATCTTGTCATTGAGCGATTTCATGCTGCCGGCCGCGACCTCGGATGAGGTCTCGAGGCCCTCCCACGCCTTTTCGCTGGAGGTGACGAATGTATCGAAGGCCTGCTTGGCCTGCTCGATACTGGATTTCATGAGATCACGGATGGATTCGGGTATGTCGGACTTGCTTGATGGATCCGATGGCATGGAACTCTCCTTGTTACTGACTGATACTGTGCAACCAACTCGTCATGGCCTGCTCTCGGGACGGCTCTATCGTTCAGCCTCGATTTGAGCAGCCTGACACGCAACTCCGACATCCCGGTGACCGGTCGGCCAAATCACCTTGTGCCGAGGCGAGGCGCGCAGTTGGGAGCTGGCAAACGCCCCACTCAATCTGGATAGCAGAGAGCGGTTTGGGCGAACAGCGGGGTCGGCGGCAGGGCGCCCGGCGGGCCCAACTTATCCACAAATCATTCATGGAATGCGGCGGCCCGGCGCCGATGATTTGGCTGGGCCGGCGTTCGGTCGGGGCGGAACCTGCGGTCTAACCGTTCAGCCAAAAATCAGTGACGATGTTCGCTATCTCGCCGGCTTCGCTTTCAAACTGATCGCGGCGGATTGCGTAGCTGGCGCCGGCGTTCAGATAGGTGTCGATGGCACACAGCTCTTCCAATCCGGTCAGAACGATGATCGGCGTGTAATTGAGAAACGTCTGATTGCGGATCCGGCGCATCGCTTTGCAGCGTATTGCGCAAGGGTCGTCAGTGCCTAAGATAATGCAATCTGGGCGTGAGATGGGGGAGCGCCCTCCCTCTCGCCCATAAGCCTCGATCGTTCGGCCAACGGTCTGATGGTGTTCCAATTGGAGCAAACACCAGAATCTGGCGATGGGCCCCCTGAGGCGATCCAGATCGGCCTTGTCCCCGATCAGCAGAAATTTGACGCGAGAGATTACGGGGCTGGATTTGGTGTCAGTTTGCATTGTATGCCTCGCCCTTTTTAGGGCAGGTGCGTTTGCTTTGATTTCGCGTTATCCGTGTCCCGTCATTGATAATGCAATCAACTAAAGCCGAACTTTCTAATATACAATTAATAATAGAATCAAAGCACGCAATTGCACGTTTTGCGGGATATTCCGCATGGCTTGAAATGGTCCGATATTGACTTGTGGAAGGCCAGAGTGCCCGATGGCGGGGGCATCGGCTGCGATGGAGCGAGACTGACCAAAATGGATGGCACGGCGAGCGAATGGGCGGCGGTCGCGGTCGC
>JGI24023J19991_10001075_pt1 | contig 21346 bp, 16 predicted proteins | sample Cruoilmetagenom1_FD_19991 | JGI IMG/M metagenome (IMG submission 19991) | reverse complement strand
ACCAAAACCTACAAGGACGAGCATTATTACAGCTATTAAAGAAAACTTGTACTTGCTTATCATTTATTTATCCTCCTTTTCAAATTTTGTTGAGTAAGTATTTTTCATTTTTATTTTCACTTTAACCATTATGGTGCTACCGGTACTGCGTCTTTCATATCATGCTGTTTTCTTGTAAATTTCGGTCTTATTGACCACCAAGAATCCATCGAACCAGTTCCATCGCCGTTGTTAAGTCCAACGAAACCTACAAAAAACAGATTCCTTTTAATATTATCATTACATTTAAAATCACTGGCATCTCCTAATGGGGGTTGACAGGAAAATCCACTAAACGGCATGTGCAACCAACCAGAAGAATTTTCAGGAAGTCTTGAGGTAGTACATACTTCGTTAACCTGACCAAGGCTGTTTGGCAGAGATTGATCTATACCCTTGTCAAAATTACCAGGAGCACAAGTAAAGGTAGTACCGCCACATGAATTCCCAGTTTCATTTTCCCTGTAGATGAAGATTGGATCACTAAGATCTAGACCAAAGCTTGTACCAACAAGCGGGCTAGCGGCAACTACATCGTGAGTCAATTCCCAAAATGTTATGCCAACTAAATCAGCAAGGTTATTGCCGTCAGCTAGTTCAAAGTTAACTAGGTCATCCCAACTTTTTCTACCGTCACGGCGAACTAATATTTCCTCATCGCTTCCGACCCACTGACCATAACCATCGCCACCAAGGACTTCTTTACCAGCGGCATTTGTTCTGTACTCGTATCCGGATTCATCAATGATCCTGAACATTCCAATCAATGGACCACCCTCTACGTGACATCCATCCTGTCCAGCACCACATACACTACCACCATCTTTATAATTAGTAAACGAAATAACTACAAAACCGTAATGATCGTCATCTAGACCACACTCCGAAGCTGGAGGTGGAAGACCCGGACCGGAATTGCTCATCATGTCGCTTACATCATAAACATGTGTATCATTTGGAGTTAGCATATCTGGGAAGTCACATTGGTTACATTGTTGCACTGCATTATTAAGGTCAAAAAGCTGTACATGTATATTTATCCCTCTTGACGTTGTGTTTGTAACCTGAACAAGGGACTGTCTTTGTCTCGTATCTACGAAATATACAAGCCTAAATGCTCCCATGTCAGTCTGGTCAATTAACCTTTGACCGATACCAAACGAACTATCTGCTGATACACCAGCATTTGCCTGAGTTGGCAATACAAACATCGGCAAAGCTAAAAGAACTACTAGCACTAAAAAATACTTTATTTTGGATAAACGCTGTAGCATTGAATCTTTCCTCCTTGTTTTGATCTTATTAATTGATTCTACTAAATTCATATTCATCCTCCTTTTAATTTGTTATAACAAAAAATATTCGGGATTTGTATTATTAGGCAACCTCCATTCCTTTAATCAACAATCCGAATGACGCTATACTGCAACGAATTACAACACAATTTGAGGTCATTGTCAAGCCTTTTTTTCTTTTAAAAGTGCGAATAGACCGGACATATGAGAACACATCCTTCCTCCTTTAAAATTAAAGCTATTACATCATAAATAGAAAACATTGTCAAGTGCTTTTAAGTTGGAATCTAAAAACCCAATTCCGCCTCTTAAGTAACATAACAAAACACAATGATATAATATTGGAATACATTATCTCAACTCACAACCCATAATTTAAATACCATATTCTAGACGAAAATACTATATCCAATATTAATTAATATCTCAATCCCGCACGACCCAAATCCTATACAACTCAACATCTTGTTTTCATCCTAACATTTTTTAACACAATATAGTAGATTCACACAACCTAATCAAAATTAACGGATTGTACTTTCTCAGCCTCATTTACTTCAAGTTTAACAAAATTTTCTTCTTGCGAGATACGCCCACTTATTTTACGTTATCTACTTAGTTCATCATATTCCATTGGTAAATTCCCGACTCTTTGAAATCAATCATTATTCTGACAGGCATCATTATTCTAATAGACAACGGGATTCTGACAGACAACGGGACGTCCCTCAGATGTAGCCTCTCATGACACTCTATGCGAAACCTCAGCAACTCCCCTCAAGTCAAGAGCACCTCATAACAATGCTCCTAATTAAGGCCTTACTCTATCTATTATTATTGTCATCAACTATAATTCTAAACTCTAAGAACTGACATATATTTCATTCCAATTTTGCTCCTCTTAAACCGACAGTGATTTACTACAATCTTTTAAAACCTCTGGTATGATATTGGTTATTTTGTATTTGAGTCCAATGAATTTGGCGCTTCATAATAAATTGGATTAATATTTGGAACATATGCATGATAGATAATATATAGATTTAAACTGCGTACTTTAGCGCTGGAAACAATTCACTTAAAAAATCTGTTACAATACTATTTATGAAGTTTGAACAAATAACTCAATTTCTACAGTATAATTTAATATTCTAAATTATTGGTCTGGGCTTAGTTGTCTGCGCATTGTATGCTTTTGTTTGATTGCGGATGCATATGGCGCAATAATTATCTCAAATAATAAGGAGAAACAATTTTGATTAGGTTTTCTAACGCAGTGAAAAAAATACTGGTCTCAACAACCATACTTACAGCGCTTGCCTTATGTTTTATTTTTCTCGCCAAGTCTGGGAAATTTCGAAACAAAAACGCAGGCTCAAAATCTCAATATTACCGGCATCGTTATGCAGTATGTAAATCGATACTATGTTAACAAAGATTCAATAGAACCAAAAAACATGCTTATACAGTCATTGGGAAGGCTTGAAAGAATAGTAGATGAAGTTCTTGTAGATTTCCCAAAAGGGGAAGAAGGTGATGTAATCGAAGTACAAGTATTTAACGAAAAGCAAAATTTTGATATGGGTGAAATATCAGACTTAAACGATGTTGCAAACAAGCTGGACCAAATTTTTGCCTTTGTAACTCCTAATTTAAATTCTAACGACATTGAAATAAATGAAATAGAGTATGCGGTGCTTGATGAGATGCTTAAAACTTTGGACGCGCATTCCGGGATTATCGTACCTCAGGTATATAAGGAATTTATGATTGAAACCGAAGGGAGTTTCGGTGGGCTGGGAATTGTCATAGGCATTAGAGATGGAGAACTTACTGTGATTTCGCCAATCGAGGGAACACCTGCATATAACGTAGGAATAAAACCAAATGATAGAATTGTACAAATAGAAGATGAATCAACCGTGAACATGTCTCTTATAGAAGCAGTAAGCAAACTAAGGGGCCCAAAAGGATCTCAAGTAGCTATACATGTTAACAGAGAAGGCCTGCCTCAGCCTAAAGAATACAAAATAACGCGCGACACAATAAAGATTGAGAGTGTCGAAACTTTTGATTTGGATGACGGAATCCGTTATGTGAGAATCAGGGATTTCCAAAAAAACACTTTAGATAGCATTACGGACAATCTAAAAAACGGGGGAGACAATCCAAAAGGAATGATACTGGATCTAAGAGGAAACCCCGGGGGCTTATTGGATCAGGCGGAAAGAATATCGGACCTTTTCCTTACTGACGGAGTTATTGTAACCACAAAAGTAGGCAACTCTTCAAAGCGTTACCATGCAAATGACAAGGATCAGCAATATTCAGGAAATGTGGTGGTGTTAGTAGACGCTGGCAGCGCGAGCGCTTCAGAGATTGTGGCAGGAGCTCTAAAAAACAACGAGCGCGCTGTGATAATAGGCGAAAGGACCTTTGGTAAGGGTTCCGTTCAGCAAATATTTGATTTAAACGATGGATCAGCGCTAAAATTAACTATTGCTCAATATTTAACTCCCGGGGATATTTCTATTCAAGATGTTGGCGTAACTCCCGATATAATTCTACACCCTACCACTATAAAAGAAGGCTCTATAATATTTAACTCAAACCTAGAGCCAAGGCTAAACAGATTAAACGGAGATTCCAAGAAGACTCCAAAAGAAAATCTGGAGAACCCGATCTACTCTATTACATATCTCCAGGATATAGAAGTAAAAAATGGCGATGATGAGGAACCTACGCCAGAAGAAGCATTAACCAAGCAAGAAAAAAGGGAAAAGATTGAAAATGATTTTTACGTCTCATTAGCCAGAGATATTATCCTTTCCTCAAAAGCTCCTTCAAGACAAGAGGCTCTTGATCTAATTCAAAAAGACATAACAAAAATTACGAAAGATCAGGACAATAAGATTGTGAATCAGTGGGAGACGCTAGGCGTAGACTGGTCTTATGGGAAGAAGCCGTCTGCTAATCCCTCATTGAACGTGAGAATAATCCCTCAAGTCCCACAAGCTAATGCCGGAGGAGAAGTTGAAATTGCCGTGGAAGTAGAAAACACGGGACTTGAACCTTTATATAGATTAAGCGCTACAACTAAATCTGAAAATTTAATTCTAAACGGAAAAGAACTTATATACGGGAAACTCAAGCCGGGCGAGAAAAAGCTCTGGAGCGCAAAAGTGGATATTCCCAAATGGGCATTAACAAGGGAAGATAAAGTATCACTCAAATTCCAGGATGCGCATAAAACTAAAATTAATGATTATGACTTTAATATCAATATAAATGGACTTCCCAGACCATTATATGCGTTTAACTACGAAATCGTTGACGACGGAAGGTACGGCTCGGTAGGAAACGGGAATGGTGTCCCGGAACTAGGAGAAAAAATAGCAATTGTATTAAGAGTAAAGAATATTGGCAACGGGGTATCAGAAAAAACTGTCGTAAGCTTAAAGAACCTTTCGGGCAACGCAATATTTTTGGAAAAAGGAAGGATTGAGCTTGAGAACCTTGCGCCAGGAGAAATAAGAGAAACAAACTTTACTTTTAGTGACAAGAAATCCGAGTCTCCCATAGAATTTGAAATTCAGATAGTAGATGAGGTATTCAGAGATGGAATTACGAGTAAACTTTCCGTACCTAACAATACAAATGTTTCAGCCTACCGTGATGTAAAAGAAGATATAATGGTAACAAAGGAGAATACCCCAATAAGAGGAGGGGGGTTTTCTGAAGCTCCAATTATAGCTCTATCTCAAGAAGGGGCCAAGTTCAGTTCAGTAGGTCAAAACGATGGCTGGATCAAAATAAATTTAGACGAAAAGATGTCCGGATGGATTAACAAAAACAAAGTCGTAACTGTCAAAGATTCAGAAATTTCCCAAACGAATGAGCCGCAGTTTCAAGAAACTTTTGAAGCCCCGCCAATTATTAACCTTATAGATCTACCGGTTTCGACAAAATCAAGCGTTATTAATCTTTTCGGGGATATAAAAGATCAGGACGGAATCGAACTTATCTCTGTATTCTTGGGCGATGATAAAGTTGCGTTACTACCTTCTACGCAAACTAATGTAGCCTGTTTCTGTAGACTTGACTCTTGAAGATGATATCAATTTGATAACCGTCATTGCAAAAGATTCCAAAGGCCTTCTTTCAAAACAAAGCTTTGTAGTGAGAAAAGAGGGTTGAAAAGGAAGCGGGCTTGATTGTTAAATTTATTCTTAGCCGCGCTTTTACTGGGTTATTTGTTGTTTTAGTGGTCGTAACCATAACTTTCTTTCTATTAAGAATGCTTCCAGGCGGCCCTTTCGATGAAGAAAAAGAGCTGCCGGATCAAATTCGAAAGAACATAGAAGCTAAGTACAACTTGGATGAGCCTTCCTGGAAACAATACCTTCTATATTTAAAAGGACTTTCAAAAGGTGATTTCGGACCTTCTTATAAGTATGTAGACAGATCGGTTAACGATATAATACGAGAAACACTACCGGTATCTGTTGAACTTGGAATTATAGGACTTTTCCTATCTATCGCCTTAGGAAGCATAGTAGGAATAGTATCTGCCATTAAACCAAGGGGATTTTTTGATTTCTTCGCGGTTTCCGCCGCCACTGCTCTGGTATCAGTCCCGAGCTTTGTCATAGGCGCTGTACTTATATATTTTTTTGCCGTTAGATTTAGGATTTTCCCGGCAGCGCTATGGGGAAGTCCAAGCCATATAGTTCTTCCTGCTCTGACTCTAGCCGCAGGCCCAGCCGCTTATTTAGCGCGTCTGATTCGAGCTAGTATGCTAGAAGCTTCAGAGGCTCTTTATGTACGCACAGCACGCGCTAAGGGGCTTAGCAACTTCATGGTTATTACAAAACACATTCTAAGAAACGCTCTGATTCCGGTTGTAACTGTGTTGGGTCCTATAACAGCCTTCTTAATTACCGGGTCGTTCGTCGTAGAACACATTTTCGCCATTCCCGGTATAGGAAGATTTTTTGTCATTGCAGTATCAAACAGGGATTACCCCTTAGTGATGGGCATAACCATCATGTACACAATAATACTGGTGCTGGCGAATCTAATTGTAGATATATTATACGTATATCTAGATCCCCGAATTAAGTTTGAAAAAGGCGGCATTCAGTAAATGAGGAACATTAAGTTAATAATAGAATATGACGGAACTAATTACTACGGATGGCAAAAACAATCACAGGGACCGACAGTACAAGAAGAAATAGAGAACGCGCTGCAAAACATCACGGGAGAAGATATTAGCCTCTTGGGCTCGGGAAGGACTGATTCAGGGGTACATGCCTTTGAGCAGGTTGCTAATTTTGTAACCGAAAGCAATATCAATTCCAAGGAATTCCATATGGGTCTTAACTCTTCTCTCCCAAAAGATATTACTATAATTAATGCCGAAGAAATGGACCCCAATTTTCATGCGCAGTTCTCAGCAAAGAGCAAAACATATATCTACAAAATACTAAATAGTCCTCACCCCTCAGCCCTACTTAGAAAAAGGGCCTGGTTTACGCCCCAAAAGCTCGATATCAATAAAATGAAAAGATCGGCAGAATGTCTCATGGGTGAACACGATTTCAAGGCATTCGCTCAATCAGGCATAGATGTAAAAACAACGGTCAGGACTGTTTTAAATGTGTCTTTAGTACAAGAAAGCAATAATATTATTTTATTCAGCATAGAAGCCTCAGGATTCCTTAAAAGAATGGTTAGACTCATTATCGGAACCCTGGTTCAAGTAGGAAAAGGCAGAATAACGCCTAGGGACTTTGCTGATATTCTCAAATCCGGAGAGAAAACTAAGTTTGTATACGCCGCCCCGCCGCACGGTCTTTACCTAAAAGAAGTAAAATACTGAATTATGCTGTTCCCCAATAAGAAGCCGGATGGGAAGATACAGGATGCAGTTTGTAATTTTTTTAACACGTTCTGAGTTCAATCGAAGGACGGAGCTTCTAGGATATCATCCTTAGAGAGCCTCAGGCTGCGCGAGGGGTGTTCATGCCCAACTTAAATTGGGAACGGGAATGGCGTGCCTGGACTTTATTAACACTTATGCATTCCTTAAGAGGCGTCCAAATTCTGCACTCATTCGGATTTGCTCCCCCTCACTGGGGGGGAAGGATAAAAAAGAGAGACCCTGAAACGGGTTCAGGGTGACGAACTTAAAAATTCAAAGACAAAGGCAAGATCTCTCCTACTGGTCGAGATGACACTGTTTTTTAGGCAGGGTCGGTCTTTATATCCTGCATTATGTATCCACATCCTTTACAATTCCAACTTAAACCGGGCTCGACAAAAGGTGTGCAATACAAAATTGGGTATAATCTCTGACTCAAAAAAGACAGCAATGTATCTGAGGTAAAACAATGAAATATTTGAGATTTGAAGTTAAAGATAAAGTTGAAAAGTACGGTGTTCTTGAAGGAGAGCTAATCAGAGAAATAGAATGGGACCTTTTTGGAGATTATATGCCAACAGACATAACCCATGATCTTGGTGGTGTTAACATTCTTCCACCATGCGCTCCAACTAAAATAGTATGCGTAGGACTAAACTACAGAGATCATGCAGAGGAAATGAACAGCATGGTCCCGGAAGATCCTAGAATTTTTATTAAACCCAACACAGCAATTATTGGACATGAAGACACTATTATATATCCCGACCATATGTCGGCTAGAGTTGACTATGAGGGTGAGCTTGCGGTTGTAATGGGAAAAAGAGCAAAAGGCATTAATGCAGATGAAGCGCTCGATTATGTGTTCGGATATACATGTCTAAACGATGTCACCGCTAGAGATCTCACAGCGAAGGACATACAATACACGAGGGGTAAAGGCTTTGATACATTTGCACCCTTTGGACCGTTTATTGAAACTGAACTTGATCCCTCTAATTTGCATATTGCAACATATTTAAACGAAGAAATAAAACAAAGCTCTAACACATCCATGCTGATCTTTAGCGTCCCTCAATTGATTAGTTTTATATCAAACGTAATGACTCTGCTGCCAGGAGACATTATTTCAACCGGTACGCCATCAGGAATTGGTCCTATGGAAAAAGGCGATACTATAGAAGTGCATATAGAAGGGATCGGAATTCTAAGAAATCACATTGGATAATGTTTTTTAATACACAATACGTTAATACACAATACATTAAGAATGCTTAACCTAATTCAATTGGAAGTTCGCGGTCAAACGGTGTGTTCTTTTTAGATGGTTTATCTTTAACAGCCATTACTTTCTATTCAATCTTCTATATAGGTTGATTGATATACCCTACTATTTCAATACTCAGATAAATATTTGGTTTATATTATATGATTTTTTGAAAAGAGTGAAAAGCGAAACAATTCTGTATGACTACTTTCCCTAAAGTCCCTCTCTGGGTAAAATACGGAACACTTTAATTAGAATAAAGGAGAAATATTTTGCCTAAAGTACTAGTTCTTTCGGGAGATGGAATAGGAGTTGAAGTAACAAACGTCAGTATTGATATTCTTAATATTATTGGCGCAAAACATAATATAGATTTTGAGTTTGATACCGAGTTATTCGGCGGATCTTCAATTGATGAACACGGCATTCCCATTACAGATCAAGTTATAGCTAAAGCCAAAGCCTCTGATGCTGTTTTAATGGGGGCAGTAGGAGGACCTAAATGGGAAAATCTACCTCACGAAAACAAACCGGAAAGTGGTCTTCTAACGCTTAGAAAGGAGCTTGATGCATTTGCCAATTTAAGACCTGCTATTGTATACCCCGCTCTTGCCGATGCCTCCACATTAAAGAGAGAAGTGATTGAAGGTGTAGATATAATGGTTGTAAGGGAACTAACCGGGGGCATCTATTTCGGACAGCCTCGAGGAATTGAAAAGCTTGATAATGGTGAAGAAAGAGGATTTAACACTTTGGCTTACACAACTTCGGAGATTGAAAGAATCGCGAGAGTAGCTTTTGACATTGCGAAAAAACGAACCAAGAAACTGACCTCAATTGATAAAGCTAACGTGCTTGAGGTAAAACAGTTCTGGAGAACTACAGTTACTAGAATTCAGGAAACAGAATACCCAGATGTGGAACTAGAGCACCTTTATGTAGATAACGCAGTTATGCAGCTTATAAGAAGGCCAAAGACTTTTGATGTAATTCTAGCAGGGAACATGTTTGGCGATATTATAAGCGATGAGGCAGCTCAGCTTACCGGATCACTCGGAATGCTCCCCTCAGCTAGCATAGGGGAAGGCGCAATATATGAACCTGTCCACGGGAGCGCCCCTGATATAGCTGGTAAGAATATTGCAAATCCCATTGCAATGATCCTAACATCAGCAATGATGCTCAAATANTCCTTTAATCTTGACCAGGCTGCAAGAGAAATAGAAGAAGCCGTGGAAAGAGCNCTTGATAAAGGTTTCAGNACTGCAGATATATATAATGAGGGCATGACTAAATTGGGCTGCGCGGAGATGGGAGAAGANATAGCCAGGGAAATCAAGGACCATAAAGAAACCCCCTTACTATAAACCGTGAGCAAAAAAAACACTACCGAACCTATATACAAGAATCTCTATAACGATACAAATTTTAAGAATCTAATCGATAAAATTAATGCCGGGCAGAAGACTTTATCCCTCTCCGGTTTAAGCGGTTCTTCCAAATATTATCTGGCTTCAGCAATCTACAAGTCCACCAAAAGACCTTTTCTTTTTCTATCCCCAACGAGAAGGAAGGCTGAATCTACAGCAAATAATATTTCGTTTTTTCTGAATGAAATTCCACCTGTATTACACAAAAAAGAGCCGGGTGTCGGTGAAGCCCTATATTCATCCAAATCACAGTTTTTAAAAGAAAGAAATAACTGGCTCTACTCGGCTATCAGTGGAAAACCGGTAATTGCTGAAATAGACGCTCTATTTGAGAGTACGGTTCCTAGAAAGAGCTTTGAAAACCTAGTCTTGAAAGTTACCAAAGGAGATTTGCTGCTGCGTGAAGACTTTATAAGCCAGCTAATGGAAACAGGCTATGTGCGAACTGATTTTGTTCAAGGCCGTGGTGATATAAGCATCAGAGGATCCATCATGGACATATTTTCCCCAGGACATATTAATCCGATCAGGCTCGAATTTATCGGTGATGAAGTAGGCTCCATTCGAGAATTCAGTATAGAAGACCAAAAATCGACGGAAAAAATCGACCATACTACAATTTTACCGGTCAGCGCTATATCACTTGATAAGTCTTCAATAGAGCGGGCAGTTAAGTATCTTAGAAAAAAAGCAGAAGAGGATGGGGTCTCGGCGCGCATCAAACACCAAGTGATAGAGCAGATTGAAAAAGGGGAAAGAATACCTAACATGGAATGGATGTCGCCAGCATTTTATCCGAAGCTAGGCTCAATTTTTGAATACTTACCGCCGAACACTTTAATAATCGAAGATGAACCCGAAGAAAACGCTAATGCTGCAGAATCTTTTCAAGACTCTATATCAGAAATAGAATCTATCTTAAAGAAACAACTCAAAATAGCCCCAGATATTAAAGAGCTTTTTTCTACGCAAGATTACATAAATAAAAAAATCAAATCTTTCCAAAAGATAGTTCTAAGAGACCTAGAAATTGGTGGCAATGAAGATGCAGTTATCAGTTTCAATGCTGCTCCAATTTCACTTACAGAATCAAATGAGGGTGATTCACCGATAGACACCCTTTCAGAAAAAATAGATGAATCACAAAAAGATGGATATACCTTGATTTTGGCGTTTAAAACACAAAACGAAGAGGAGAAAATTCTCGATCTACTCAAGGGCAGAGGGTACAAGAGTATAGTTTCAAAAATAGGAAGTCTGTCCCGTGGTTTTAAATTTCAACAGGCAAAACTTGAGATACTAACAGAAGAAGAGATATTTGGGGAAAAGAAAAATAGAACCAGTTACACAAAAGGCAAAAATATCCCTTCAGCCTTCATTACTTCTTTTAGTGAGCTTAAACCTGGGGATTATATAGTTCATGTTGAGTTTGGAATTGGAATCTTTAGGAACCTGAAAAAACTTAACATAGGAGGCTCCGAGGGAGATTTTATACAGTGTGAATATGCAGGTGGAGATAAAATATATGTACCCGTTGATAAGCTTAAGTTGGTACAGAGGTATATTGGAGATAGCAAACCGCATAAAGTAGATAGGCTTGGTAATCAAAGTTGGAATACTAGGGTTAAAAAAGTAAGAAAGGCAGTTGAGAGCGTAGCTGGAGAGCTGCTAGAACTCTATGCGCGCAGAAAAGCAGAAAAAGGTTTTAAATATTCTAAAAGAGATGAAACATACAGAGAGTTTGAGTTAGAGTTTGGATATGAGGAAACCCCTGATCAGGAGGCGGCAATTGAAGATGTCATGCAGGATATGGAATCTTCAAAACCAATGGACAGATTAATCTGTGGAGATGTAGGTTTTGGAAAAACAGAAGTTGCGCTGAGAGCGGCCTTTAAAGCCGCTATGGACGGAAAACAGGTAGCCTTTCTTGTACCAACTACACTTCTAGCAGATCAGCACCACAAAACGGCTCTAAATAGATTAAATACCTACCCAATTAACATTGATGCTATCTCTAGATTCAATACTGGTAAACACGAAAAAGAAATAATAAAGAAATTGGAAGATGGCAACATCGATATAATCATTGGAACCCACAAACTACTAAACGACAAAATAAAATTTAAAGATTTAGGTCTTCTTATTATCGATGAGGAACATAGGTTCGGGGTATCTCAAAAAGAAAAGCTTAAAAAGCTGAAACAAGGAGTTGATGTACTTTCACTAAGCGCAACCCCTATCCCTAGAACCCTTCAGCTCTCGCTGGCTAAAATTNGGGATATCAGTCTAATAACCACNCCCCCTGAAGGCAGACAATCAATCGAAACTCATGTGTACAAGTNTAATCCTAATATTATTGTTGAAGCTTTATCCAAAGAAATTAAGCGTGGAGGANCTGTTTTCTATATTCATAACCGAATTAAAGATATTTATAGAGTGGCGGATCAAGTTCATGAATTAGTTCCATATGCGAGAATNGAAGTGACGCACGGAAGGATGAGAGAAAAACCTCTTGAGGAGAGTATAGAAAGATTTATAAAAGGCGATATAGATATACTTGTCACGACAGCAATAGTAGAATCTGGACTAGATATACCAAGAGCAAATACTATAGTAATTGATGAAGCTAATACTTTTGGTCTTGCTGATCTGTATCAATTGCGAGGAAGGGTCGGGCGGTCTCAAGAAAAGGCATATGCATACCTCTTAATTCCAAGTACAAAACCTCTTACAGATGAAGCCAAGAGAAGACTCAAAGTCATATCAGAATTTAAAGAACTCGGATCCGGATTTAAACTTGCTCTCTCTGATCTTGAAATAAGGGGCGCGGGACATCTATTTGGAAACGAACAATCCGGACACATTGCTGATGTTGGGCTCGAGATGTACTTAGATATGTTAGAAGGAGCTGTTAAAAGACTCCAGGGAGAAATTCAAAAAGAAGAAGTTGAACCAGAGATTTCTCTCAACTTACCTGCATTAATACCAGATGATTATATATATAATGATGCCGAGAGGCTCCTTATTTATAAGAGATTATCCTCATTAGTTAAAAAAGAAGATATCCTTGATTTAAGAGTAGAGCTAATGGACCGATTCGGAGATATACCAGAAGCTACTTCAAACTTAATTGAACTAATGGAATTGAAACTCTCAATGAAAGGACTCTTTATTGAAAAAGCTGAGATAAAACATAAACGAACCGTTATAATATTTTCAGAAAATTCAAATTTCTATACTAGCTTTCCACCTAAAGGTAAAATGGAAGTATTCCATGAAAGTGACGATTCTATTGAAGAGACTAGAAATATATTGCAAGACTTACGAAAACTAGAAAGATCAAAAGAAAAAGCCCAATAAGACTTAACTTCGGAGTATGAAAGATATGAGAATTATCATTCTGTTACTATTTACATGTTTAGTTATTAGCTGTAATGATTCTGAGAATGGTGAATCCAATTCTAATATATTGGTTAAAATCGGATCAGAGAATATTACAAAAGATGATCTCACCAACGAACTTAACAAACTTTCCTTTAAACAAAAGTCCATCTATACCTCATCCCCGGACAAACTAAACGAATTTCTTCAAACCCATATAAACGAGAAGGTGTTATATAACGAGGCATTAAAAAGAGGGTATGAAAATAGAGAAGATATTCAAGAAAATATAAATAACTATAAGAGAAAGCTCGTAACAAAAACTCTTGGAAAGGAAGTATTAGAAGAATTGGAAGTGAATCAAGAAGAGTTAAAAGAATACTATGATCAGCATCAAAAAGATTTTCAACGTATAGATGTTAGTAAAATATTTATTAGATTTGATATGAACGAAGATAATCCTAAAGCGTCTGCCCTCTCCAAGGCTGAACTTGTTTCAAATAGAGCAATTGCAGGCGAGAGCTTTGAAGAGCTTGCTATAGAGTTTTCAGATGATCCAATTTCTCAAAAAAAGGGTGGTAAGGTAGGGTATATTAGTCGGGGAAGATTTCCCGAGAAAATAGATAAAGAAATGTTTATGCTTAAACAAGGAGAGATTACAAAACCGTTTGAAGTTAACGATGGTTACCTTATAATTAAAGCAAATAAAAAACCTGATTATGCGCCGTATGCGCAGGTTGAACGTCTGATACGTTCAGAATTGATTAACGAAAGGCTTCTCAATTATATAAACGGTCTAAGAAACGAATGGGAAGTCACCGTATATAAAGATAGACTAAAGGAGATATCCAAAAGTGAATCAAATGAAAAATAAACTTATTAAAATTACCTGCTTGTTATTAATAACAGGGTTTATATCTACCTCACTTAATGCTAAAGAAGTCATAGATAGAGTAGTTGCAATCGTTAATGATGATCTTATAACATTATCTGAGCTAAGAGAGACCTCTCTAAGCCTAGATCCAACTACGGCAGAGCCATTAGATGAGAGAACAATTTTAAACCAAATGGTCGAATCAAAATTATTCGAACAGGAAGCAAAAAGAAGAGGGCTTACAGTAAGTAAAGAGGAATTAGATGCAAGCATAGAAGAGGTCAGAAATAGATATGGCCTTAATGAGGATCAGATGGAAGAAGTCTTAAAAAAACAGAACCTCACGCCTGAATCTTTTAGAGAGCAGTGGAGGGTTCAAACTTTAGGTAATAAACTTCTTGAATCCCAGTTAAGAAATAAGATTGTAGTAACAGATGATGAAATAATAAAATATTATAAAGAAAATTACGGAGAGATTGACTATTCATCAAATTTTACGGAAACGTCTGAAGAAGAAGTGGAAATTGCGCATATTCTAATTGCGCCAGATACCCCTAATGCTGAAGATAAGGCTATAGAAGTGGCAGAATTAGCTAAATCAGGAGACGATTTCGGGACCCTTGCAAGAGAATACTCTGACGATAGCTTTACCGCTGATAAAGGTGGGAACTTAGGAACTTTTAAGAAAGGAGATTTGATAGAACAGCTGGAAATTGCCGTTGAAAGAACCCCTGAAGGCAAAGTTTCAGGGCCTGTGCAATCCCCGGCAGGATATCACGTTTTAAAGGTTCTTAATCGAACAGGGCCGAGCAACAGCAGCAGGAATAACAACGATGAACCAGCAGGTGATGAGACATTTATTAGTGATAGTGAGAAAGAAGAAATAAGGCAAGTAATTCACAAGCAAAAAGCTGAAGAACAGCTAAGAACCTGGCTTCAAAATATGAGAGAAAAAGCTTATGTCGAAATTAAGCTATAACAATTGGCAGAAACAACTATTCAGTTAATTGTTTAATCAAATCTTCGGATGAAGGGTAAAGTTTGATTAAGCCATCCCTTTTGCCTATTTCATTATCAGCAAAATCAAAACCGGGCGCCATAGTAGTTCCCATCAATGCAAATTTCCCGCCCTCTAACAAAGAAGANCCCTGCCATACGCCTTTTGGCACATTAACTTGTACAGATTGACCCTGTTTTATATCCTGTCCGAGAATCACCTTATTGGTCGAACCATCAGGATAGAGTTGCAGCATCAAGACCGGATCTCCAAGATAAAAATGAAATATTTCATCCGTTGGGAGACGATGAAGTAATGACTTTGTGTCTGGGGTCAGCATGTAATATATTGCCGTACTTAATGACCTCTCAGAATTGTACTTCTCGGGCAATGAAGATTCCGATAAGATGTGGTCAGCCCTATGAGTTTCGCTGTAATATCCGCCCTCTACCGGCAGCAGCTTCATGTTAAACTTTTTTATTAGATCATCTGCAGTTAGCATAGCAACCCCCTTTACTCAATTCTATAAAATAACCAGATTTTCCTGGTTTGAAAAAATATCTGGTTTGAAAAAAATATCTTGAATTACTAAAAAGCGTGACTAATTTGTAAGTGTAGGAAAAAATTGACAGTACGGAGGTAAAAAAAATGAGATTAAAAGTTTGGGAACCATACAGAAGTTTTAGACCATTTCAGAGAAATGTTGGTAGATTCTTTAACGAATTCGATCGTGGGCTACAACAGGCGGAAGGATTAGATGATACAACCTGGACGCCCAAAGTAGATATTTACGAAACTGATAATAGTTACGTACTGAATGCTGAGCTACCAGGGCTGACAAAAGAGGAAATCAATATTGATGTGAACGATAATACTCTTACACTCAAAGGCGAGAAAAAATTTGAGGAGAAAGTCGAAAAAGATAACTATGTTAGAGTGGAGCGCAGTTACGGTAATTTCACCAGAAGTTTCATTCTATCAGAAGATGTAAACCCTGAAGGAATTACAGCTAATTACAAAGAAGGGGTGCTGGAACTGACTCTACCCAAAAAGGAAGAGGCGAAACCCAAAGAAATCAAAGTAGAAATCAATTAAATTTTATAGGATAAGCGGCCCCGTCTTGGGGTCGCTTGTTTAATCTTCCAATCCAAGTTTCTTTCTCAATTTACGGTCAACTGTTTTATTCTTATTCCAATAATCACCAATCAACACTTTGTTCTTGGTTGCCTTGGTAGTGAGAGTTTTAGCGTTGTTTCCGAATCCGCTTTTATATGTTTCTTCCCATGACAGAATTTCATACGGAAAGGTTTTGCTAAAAGTAATCTCCATAGCGCGTCCCGAATCATCATAAACTAATTTATAGTCCATCAAATTGGAATCATCGGCATTTTGTTCAAGTGTTGCTTCAGCAATTTCTACCTTCAACTCTTTATGAGTAAGCCTGGAAGCCATCGTCGCCGGTATTATTTTTATCCGGCCTACCGGGAGATTATCCGGAGCAAGTCTAATTCTTGCCCACAGCTCATCTTCTAGAATTTCTTGTTGGAGATTAAAATTGCTGTCGCCCTCGGATTCAAAGTAAGAGAAACTCTGCACATTGTAACGATTATTATCGAGATTAAGTTGGGTAAATGTATTGCCGCACCACTCTTGAGAAGAGGAGCTAACTTTAAGAGTGTTGGGATATTCATTTATATAGACGGGAGTAAATACCGAGTCCATCATGGAGTAGCGATACACACCTGTGTCGAATTTTTTAATCCTGTTTAGCTTAAGAACCTTAACATCGTCATTATTTGCATTTTGGGGAGTATCTAGTTTCACCTGTTTTGATTTTGAAAAATCTTCGGTAACAAAAACGAGCACTGCATAGCCTTCATGAAGCTCGCCGTATCGGGCTTGTTCAAGTTTGTAGCTTGTAATCTCAGCATTTCCATCGTACCAGTAAGCTTTGAATTCTTCAGAGTCCACCACAGTTGAGTAATTATTGTCCTCCTGAGACTGAACCACTGAAAAAGGGGCTAAAATAACAAAAATAGCAATTGCCGCTATAGATTTAAAACTGTTCATTTAAGAACGCCTCCAATAAAATTAGTTTATTAGAATTCATATTCATACCCATTAGTATAATGGATGAAATTTAAAGACATAGGATGCTTTTTAGTGTAAAAAACAAGGGCAAGCTAATGAAAAAAATTTTCATCAGCTCGCCCTTTGGAGGATGATGGCAAGTTTATATAAAGCAAAAATATTATTATTACTTGATAGTAGTTCTGTTAATTGGCTCCCAGACCTTTAATAGAACCTTATTATAACCAATAAGTAGTATAAACTAATTTCACTACATCACATAGTAGTAATAGGCATTTATTTTTGTTGCTTTTTTTTTGATCACAAATGAGCAAGTTTATAGTGAATAAAAATATGATCCTATGGTAGCTTATTAATTCTATGAAAAAGATAATTGATAACTGGACGCATATACCTGGTCTTCACTGCGGATCTGTGACAATGAGAGATGTCATGACTCACTTTGGATATAACCTGTCTGAAGCAATGTGTTTTGGAATCGGGGGCGGATTAGGTTTTTATTATTCTATAAACGATGATATTAGCCCTTCTCATATGATATTTGTTAGAGGTCCCGATATGGAAACAACTTTCCTAAGTTTAATAAATAAGGAGACCTCATGGAATCACGCCCACGATAATGTAATTGATGAAATCAAAAAATTTATAGATCAAGATATACCTGTAGTAATTCAGACCGACATATATTATTTAGATTACTATAATTCTTCCACACACTTTCCAGGACACATAGTATCAGTGTGGGGATATGACGACGAAACCGAAACGATGTTTGTTGCAGATAACCATTTTGAGGGGCTACAGAAAGTGCCTTATCTTGATTTGAAAAACGGTATGGCTTCAAAAGATCTATCTAACCCACTTAATAATAACTTTATAGAAGTAAGGTTAAATAATAACGTAATCAATCTGGAAGAAATCATCCCAGAAGCAATGAGAGAAAACGCAAGAAAAATGCTTTATGGTTGTACTGGCGGAAGGGGCGAATCTGGTGCGCATAAGATAAAAAACTGGTCTGAAGATTTGCCAAATTGGAAAGATGTGTCTGACTGGAAATGGTGCTCTAGGTTTGGGTACCAGGTTATTAAGAAAAGGGGTGTTGGGGGAGCTGGTTTCAGATGGATATACAGAGACTTTTTAAAGGAAGCCGAAAATATAGTTCCTTTAGTTAAAGAACTCGGATTAGCTGAAAAGATGGACTTTATCGGCAGCAAATGGAGCAATATTGCTCTAGTTCTTAAAGAGATCAGCGAACAAGAGAGTCCACACACTGAGCTATTGGGCACAGCATCGAAAAAAGCATATGAGCTCTGGGAACTTGAGTCTGAGTTCTACTCAATTACACTACAGGAAATTGAATCTAAATAAACGATGAAACTTTTACTCTTTGATATAGACGGCACATTATTGTTGACCAATGGCGCAGGGACAAGGGCAGCAAACCGGGCGTTTGAAAATATATATGGCATTACAGAAGCAATGACCAGAATAGATGCTGCGGGAAAAACGGATCCCATTATTTTGCAAGAGATTTTTATGAATGAATTAAACCGGGATTTTTCTCACGAAGAGGCCCAGGAGCTCTATAAACTGTATATTCCTTTCCTAGAAGAAGAGACAGACAATTCAGAGACTACCGTAATGCCGGGAATTCCAGAATTACTCGAAAGTCTATCTTCGAGAGAAGATATGGTTCTAGGAGTAGCAACGGGCAATATCGAACAAGGCGCTTGGATCAAACTACGAAGCGCGGGATTAGATGGACATTTCAAGTTCGGGGGCTTTGGCTCTGATTCACATAGCAGAGAGCGCTTAATACTAAAAGCGAAAGACAGGGCAAAAGATCACATTGATCATAACACTGATATACAAAAAACATTTGTGATTGGAGATACCCCTTTTGATATAAACCACGGTAGAGCCGCCGGAGCCGTAACGGTTGGCGTTGCTACCGGTAGTTACTCGAGGGCGCAATTAGAAGAGCACGATCCAGATCACATATTTGATGATTTGAAAAATCTAGATATGGTGCTTGAAATATTTGAACAATCTTTATAAGATTCGTCTTAATATAGAACTTAACCTCTCATAATCATCCTTAAAATACCTTGAAAGGCTCTTGCCCATTCTTACTATATATTCATCGTCATTCTTTCTGATCTTACCGGCATTAGAAAGAGATGAAATGATAAGATCGTCAATAGAGATATTTGAAGAAGACATAATTGTTCTTAAAAAGAAATCCTGTTGACTAAGCTCCTTTTTCTCTTTGTTGGTGCATTCATACACGAAGGAATGGATTGGAGATGGGAGTGGTGATAACGTGAATTTAATCTCTTTTGATTGCGCATAGGCTATCGTCAATACATGGAATTCGGTCTTCAAAAGCTCAAAAATCTGAGGCTGCTCACGCTTAAGCTCATCGATACTCATATCATAAGCTGTAGGTTTTCTACCTGGTTCACCACTTTCAGTAATTATTTCGTAAACCAACCCATACACTACAGGGGTTGAATCTGTTTTAACAAATGTACCGAAAGATGGCGATTCCCCAACTTTAGGCGACTGGGCGATAAAGCCCTTTGTACTAGATTCAATTACTTCACCAATATGTTCCATTAGACTCCCGGCACTCTTTTTGATACACCCTTTCTGGAAATTGATACGTTAAAATCAGCTTTTACCATTGAATCTTTTATAAGGTCAAAAAAATAATTCCGGTCCTTCCCTCTGACAACAGCTTTTTCGTGAGACTCTGAAATAGCAACAGGATACCCCTTTCCCTTTTTGGCTTGATCGTAAACCAATGTATGAACAAGTTTAAGCATTTCAGAGTCCTCTGCTATCCATTTAGGGATCTCCACTCGCGCTATCTCTTGACCAATATTTAAATAGAAAAAATAAATATTGTGATCGCCATATGATTCTAAAATTTTAGAGGAACTTCTAAACACTGCCGACATTTCACCTTGTTTCAATAATGTTGAGAAAAGGTTTCTATCCGTAAGACCTTCAATTGGCGAGCACGGAAGCTCCGGGAGTTCGGTGTAGGGACACTGGTTACAATAGCTCACTTTTTCGGGACAAAGTCCCAATCTGAGAGTGTTTATAACATCAGTACTACTCGGGTAACTGATATAACCAATCAGAGGTATTCGCAGGTTCTTAAACTCTTTTATAATATCAAGAAAAGGCTTAAGTATTGCTTTCTTGAAATCTGACGGCGTCCCTTCTAAACTCCAGAGGATTAGTGTCCCATCTGAAATCGAAATTGCATTTTCTCTATCACTATTCTCATTAGCCAGATCGAGGAGCTTCTCAAATTCCATGAGGGTCCGTTTATGCGATATTACATTGCTATTTGCAGGTACTTTCTTGCCGTCCCAAAAGGTAAACCTATCTTCGTCCTTATAAAAAAGAACAGGGTCAGAAGTTAAATTTGCGCTGCTATTGTCTCCATAGTTTAAAACTACAGAGCTTATATTAATTAAATAACATGGCAGCGCTTCGTGCCGGTCTGGAAATATTTGGGATCCATCTGATGATATCGCTGTGTAATTTATCGGTCTTTCTGGTAGAGTGGAAGTAATATTTAGAGAAGTTGATATACCAGCTAAAAGCCAAGAAGTTTTGCTCTGTTGTATCTTCTGAGAAAGCTCTTCCCAATTTTGAGATTTGTTGTGAAGTTCACTTTGAGCAAGTTTGATCTTCTCACCGAATTCATCAACAAAGTGCTTTCTTTCCCCTAACATTGTATCTATTTGTGACTTCACTAGATGAAAATTAAGCACGGCAGATGAAAAGATAACACGCTTTATGTGGGTTACAAAATAAATGAAAAAAACTACTCTAAATGTATAAAAAAAGCGGGCTTTCCAATTCAGGTTAGCCCGCTTTTACTATTTTCATTGATTACTGATTTCGTTTTTAGTTTGTACTGCAGTTTACATCATTCCGCCCATGCCGCCCATCATTCCGCCTACTGACGGTAGACCGGCTCCAGCAGCTCCACCACCACCTGCTGCTTCAGCAGCGCGTTCCGGTTT
>JGI24023J19991_10001073_pt1 | contig 21364 bp, 15 predicted proteins | sample Cruoilmetagenom1_FD_19991 | JGI IMG/M metagenome (IMG submission 19991) | reverse complement strand
CAAAATCCGAATAATGATCATAACGCACACCCGCCGTCAATTCCCACTTTCTGGCAAAGGCCCATTCGTCCTGAGCTGACACATACCAGATCTTGCGATTGATATCCGGACTGTAGATAAAGGGCGTGCCAGTCACATCCGTCAGGGTGCCATCGACTACTGTCTGGGTACCGTCGATAACACTTGGTCCAAAGTTTTTGCTCTCACGAAATTTTGAATCTTCGGCGCTGTAACCCAGGGCAAAGCGCATCCTGTGCTGTGCCTTACCATCATAGACGGCTGCTGTTTCCAGGGTATATTTTTGCGACTGCCCCCCTGGGTTACCAAACACGCCATCCGTAAACAAGGTCAGGCCGACCGGCGTTACAGAATTCAGGTTTCCATCACTGCCTATCGGGACCAATGTACCTGCGGGCAACAATGAATAGTTCGTTTGCAAATCAAGATATTCATAATGGAAGGCAGTATTCAGTTGCCAATCCGGATGTAGATCCTTTCCCTCATGTTTCACTTCTAGCAGATATCGGTCAGATTCTACACGACCCATAGGATCAAGTGCCGCCGCCACACCAACACCAACACCGGCATCGCGCAACTGTCTGCCGAAAAAACGAATGCTCCATTCATCCTTGCGTAAGCCCAGATGAAAATCATAACTCTCATAATCCATATTCATGGCCCCTGGCGCCAGGGAAGCTGTGGTGCCAAAAATGCCGTCCAGGCCTGATTGCAGATCAGCATCAATAATACGACTGCTATCGCTGCCATTTTTCAGGGCCTCGAAACTCGCAACGACATCCCATCCATTTTGGGCTCCACCATATTGTAACCAGACATTATTACTATCGAAGGAACCATGGCGCAGACCTGCGTTCACACCATTAACCTCTTGACCATCCTTGGTAATGATATTGATTGTTCCCGAAAAGGCATCAGCACCAAACAGCGCTGAACCCGGCCCGCGTACTACCTCGATGCGAGAGATCATCTCTACCGGTAATGTAAAACGATAGTTTCTATTCCCATTGAATGTTTCTTTCAGTGGATAGCCATTCAACAACACCTGGACTTGCGGGTTCAGCGTGGTCAGGATACCTCTAATCGAATAATTCATGAATAACGGGCCTACTAGGCTGGAGGGCGCCACATGTAGACCGGGTACTGTTTCCAGAACCTCATTCAGGTTCCTTGCCCCCATCGCCTCGATCTCATCTTTACTGATAACAGTAGCGACAGAAGGCGCCAACACAACGGGCTTAAGACTACCCGTAGCCGACACCAGCATCTCATCGGTACGGTACAGGTCCTCTTCAGTGGGACCGCTAAATAGTTTTTCGGCCTCCTGGATATCGAACTGCGGTATCTGTGATGCACTGTCCTGCGCCTGGAGTTGAGCAGATAAAACCGATAGCACGCACATGGCAGGTATACACCATTTTATACGATATCGAAGCTTGGACACTTTATTTTGACCCCTTTTTCTTATTCTTGCCCTAAACATGATACTTGTCTAAACCTTTGTCAACACCCTGTTTTTACTGTATACAGTGTAGACGTCAGTTATGCTCTATACTTTAGTCCAATAATAATAAAGAAATAAGCAAGATGAATTGTTTATTTCTACTTAACAATAATATTCAGGTGAATTTGCTTGCAAGCAACTAAACCAAACCAGGAACGGAAAACAGACCGCAACATGCCGATTCGAACCTATCTGGTTCTCATAAACCTGATTATGTTCTGTTTGTTATTGCCTATTCTAAGCCTGTTCTTCTGGCATAAAACCAGTCAATTCAAGAATGATGAACTGGCCAGTAGCATTGCAACTATACAATCCTCGCTGAAGACACGTGGCTCATCCTTATTGAGCAATCTGGCACTCAGCACTAACCAGACGATCGCCAGTTATGATTTTTCAACGCTTAATCTCATCATAAAGCAAGTCAGTTCCAGTGATAGCGATATTCAATATTGCCTGGTGACGGATCAGCAGGATACCGTGGTTGCACATAGCCAGGAAAATCTGGTCGGCTTGCAGCTTAAAGATGATTTTACCCGACAGGTAAGATCGATAATGAAAAACGAATTCCCGCAACGGGCGGACTCTAATGCCAGCATACCCGTCAAATTCCTGTATCAGAACAATAACACTAACAGTGGCATCATGGAGGTAGTCAGCCCTGTATACAATGGCTCCAGTTTATGGGGTGCACTACGCTGCGGATATTCTCTACAGAGTTTACAAGAACAGATTAAAACGATAGAAACTAAGTGGCAACAGGAAAAAACTGACTTCACCGTTGTCTTTATACTCCTCGTCATTTTATTCCTTTTATTAGGTATATCGATCACCCTCTACTTCACTCATTTGTTTTCACGTGCAGTTAAACTACTTAACAATAGTGTTAATGAAGTGGCTAATGGTAATCTTGAACATCAAATATCATCAAAACATCTTCTCTGTACAGAATTCGACAGCCTTGCTGGTAATATCAACAAAATGACCCAAAACTTGTACGACTCGCGCCAACAACTGGATAAATACAGCAACTCTCTCGAGGCCTTGGTGGCTGAACGCACCCAGGAACTGGAGATAGCCAATAAAGAACTCGAATCATTCAGCTATTCAGTGTCGCATGACCTGCGTGCACCCTTGCGCAGCATAGGAGGTTTCAGCAAAATCTTACATGAAGATTTTCATGACGCCCTGGGAGAGCAGGGTAACGATTATTTGCAACGAGTACGCAAAAATACAAAACATATGGAAGACCTGATAGATAGCTTACTGACACTATCCAGGGTCACACGTAGCCCGCTGCAACATGAAGAAATCGATTTAAGCCAGTATGCAAAAGATTTCCTTGAACAATTACAAAAAGATGATCCCGACAGAGTTGCCAAAATCCATATCTCTGAGAATTTGAAATTACATAGTGATCCTAACTTAATTGGGGCCGTACTGGACAACCTGATTGGCAATGCATGGAAATATTCCTCTAAAAAAGAACTGAGCACGATCGAGATAGGCCAGGAAATACGCGATGGCCATCCTGTATTTTTTATCAGAGATAACGGTGCAGGTTTTGATATGGAACAGGCCGACAGGTTATTTGGCGCCTTTCAGCGTTTACACAAGGCCAAGGAATTTGCCGGGACCGGGATTGGCCTGGCAACCGTGCAACGCATTATTAACCGCTTGGGTGGTTTGATATGGGCTGAATCAGAAGTCGATAAAGGCGCAACCTTTTATTTTACCTTGCCAAAAAAAACCAGCATTTAAAACGGTTATCGGGCGACTCTATAGAAACCAGCGATAGATAGGCCCCAGGCTGCTTACATTAAAGAGCAAAAAATAATTGATATCAGCTCAGCACTCATTGACACGGCCGCCTTTATTATCAACTAAGGAGCCTCTGATTAATTAGTCATTGCTAGGACAAAGTGCCATTCATTTGAAAAATCAATAAACGGTAGAGCAACGACGAAGCAATCTGTAACTACATGATTCTATTTGACAGATTGCCGCGCGTAGTTTATGCCCTGTGGGTACTCGCAATGACTCAATATTTTCAATTAATCAGAGGTTCCCTAAATCATTGTTCTTATTATATTTATCACTTCGACCAGACCCCCAATAACAACATAACAGGTTGATAGCCAGCGCCATTCCGGGCATGGTCATGCTTTTTTTGCACCTAGTAAATAAGTATTAAGCATAAATAAGCTAAAGAAAACACTCCACCTCACCGATAAAGACAGTACTAATTTCACGGGGACGCATTCGTTCTGGCGAAGGAGATGTCATTACATGCATACTGAAGCTACACAAACTATCCAACTGGCACCAGCGAAGCGTACCTATGCTGATTTGCTGATCGATTATCTGCTGCAAATCGACGTAGAATATATTTTTGGTGTGCCTGGTGGAGCCATAGAGCCTTTATACGATGCCCTTGCCAGACACCAGCGCGCACCTGTTGCAAAAGAAATACCGCACCACAATAAGGTACTGACCCGACGATATCGCCGCAGTCGTAACGGACCACGGGCCATTATTGCCCGTCATGAGGCAGGGGCGGCCTTCATGGCAGATGGTTACGCGCGTGAGACCGGGCGTATTGGTGTTTGTTGCGCCACCACAGGACCAGGCGCCACCAACCTGATTACCGGTGTGGCTTCGGCATATGCTGACCGCGTACCTATGTTAGTGATTACGCCGCAAACGGCACTTCCCTCTTTTGGCAAACACGGCCTGCAAGAATCTTCCAGTGATGCCATCGATACCGTGGGTATGTTCGAGGAGTGTACTCGCTATAACACATTGGTATCACACGAAGACCAGTTGGAAGGTAAATTATTCACCGCCTTATTAACCAGTCAGCGTAAGCCTCGCGGCCCCGTTCATCTGAGTATTCCAATGGATATACTCAGTCTTCCCATAGGTGACCGCCGACCATCATTTCATGTGGCGACCTTGATGCGCCAACCCCAGGTAGTCGATACCGACAGTATGGATGCCTTGTGTGAAATCGTCTTGTCCGCGAAAAAAATTGTGCTGTTTTTAGGTGCGGGGGCACGTGAATCGATTCATCAAATCACTGAATTTGCTGAACACTACAATGCGACAATAGTCACCACACCAGCGGGGAAATGCTGCGTCAATCCCTATCACCCTTTAAACCGTGGTGTGTTTGGCTATGCAGGACATGCCAGTGCTCGCCAGGCACTCACCGATGATTCGGTCGACCTGGTGATGGCCATAGGTACCAGTCTGGGTGAATTATCCACCAGCGGCTGGGACCAAACAGCCTTACTCAACGAAAAACTGGTTCATATTGAATCGACAATAGAAAATTTCTCACGTTCGCCGATGGCGCGCTTGCACGTGTATGGCCACATGACATCCGTATTTTCTGAGCTTATCGATATGCATCAAAGCCTGACCTTGCGGGAAATAAAAATATTGGGTAAACAGGAAGCGATTATTGATAAGGCCTTACTAAAAGAATTCAGTCAAACCATGGCTGATATCGCGACACCTGAAAATTATCATATACCGCATAATCTTGAGCTGATTGATCCTTCCCAGTCAGAATCAAATGCTGTCCCGATCAAGCCTCAACGTTTGATGTTTGACCTGGTTAAATACTTTCCCGGCAATACCCGCTTTCTATCGGATGCAGGCAATAGCTGGGGCTGGACAACGCACTACCTTCATCCCAAGCAGACCGGGCACTACCGTATCGGCCTGGGTTACGGCGCTATGGCATGGGCCATCGGCGCTTCCGTTGGCACGGCATTGGGAAGCCCTGGCAACCCTGTTGTTTGTATTACCGGTGACGGAAGCTTCCTCATGAGTGGCATGGAGTTGACTGTAGCAGTACAACATGAACTACCAATCATCTATGTCATCCTCAATGACCAGGCCCTGGGAATGGTCAAACATGGGCAACGTCTGGGCGGCGCCGAGCAAATCGGTTATGAATTACCTCCTGTCGATTTTGCCGGGATTGCCAGGGCAGTCGGTGCCCAGGCCTGGACAATACGGACGCCTGATGACTTTAAAAAACTGGACTTTGAGGCTATCTGCAACGCCTCTGTGCCGACATTACTCGATGTCTATATCGACCCTGAAGAAGTGCCTCCAATGGGTGTGCGTATGCAAACACTATCGCAGAAACATCCTCAACACAAAGACAAGAATGACTGGTATACAAAGGACTAGACTACATCACAGATGCAGACTGGAGAATGAATATCATCGGGAGAAAGACCAACGCCTATCTTTTCGGCACAGCGCGATGACCCTTGCCTTCGTATTTGATGTCGTCACATCTCAATGAAAGAAATGTACCTTCGGGCTTACTTGCTGCATCAACATAACAAGCAGTTACTCCACTCGTCACGGTATTGAGAAAAATCCTGTAAACATCTTCAGCTGAAAACCCCTGATCTGCTAAAAAGGCTGAGCCATAGCCATTGATATTCATGCCTTCGTCAAAATCACGCATTAATATTTTTTCTATTTCATAGGCAAGCGCAAGATGCGCTCCCACTCCAAAGCCCAGGCTTTTTGATACACGCTCCATAGCAGGAATTCGCTCATCACCTTTGGCGATAGGGCGAGCGTAACCCATTATAAATGGCTTACCCGCATGTCGCGCGCACTCATCCTTGACAATAGTTTCCGCAGACTTGCCCTGTAAAAATTCCCTCTGGGCTTGTTGTATAAACTCCACACCTGCAACCAGCGGTTTGCTGCCATAGGCGCGCGAATCCGCAGCGACGACACCCGCCGTGGTTGCTGCAACTACACTCGTTCGTGCTGTGCCACCCAATGCGCCTATCTGATTGCACCAGATACGCGGATCAGGCCAGCTAAGACAAATATTGGCTGCACCCATCCAGTCTGCCAAATCCCTGGAAACCATGCGGCCTGTGGCATTAAGTATCAAAACCTGCATGTATGACTTATGCCCGACCAGATCCTCCATCATATCGTAGCCGTGACTAAAGACACCTTTACCCATGATCCATCCGCCTTTGCTACTGCGAATGGTATTACGGTTTTTATCCCACAGTTCTGTATTAGTCGCCTTATTCTTCGATGACATAATTTTCATCCTTAACAAACGGCATGGCCGTGGTGGGTTTATTGGCCAGCTCAATGCCATGTGCGAACAACCCTGGTGCGCTCATTAATTGAAAAAGCCCGGCACCCATGCGTGGCTGGAACCCCAGGTCAGCAAACACCGCCGCTGCCAGCCCGGTCATATGCCAACCCATTTGTTGCTCAGCCAGCGCATGAGTAAATTGCTGCCCCCAGCTGAGACATTTTCCACTCGCTGGCAAGTCCAGCAGCTGAGCCGCCATTTTTCCTGGCACGATATCAACGCCGCCATAACGACTGCCAAACCCAGGCGCAATATCCCAATCACCTTGTTCGGGTCGAACTGAGGACTCAATCAATTGTTGCGCTTGCTCGAGCGGGTTGGTTTTCGAGTGTTTGCGCAGAAAACGCATTGACGCCTCAATACAACCAGCCCCAAGGTGCTCACCACCCAGAATGGAAAGCGCTATCGGCAGGATATGTACTGGCTCAGTCTTGCCTACACCGGCATTCATGGCCGCACGCGTGGCCGGATGTCGAGGCCCGGGATTAATCAATACAATCATTAAAGATTCCAGCAATTGCGCTTGCTCGACATTGGGCAATTCACCACGAAACAATAAATAGAAAACATCAACGAAGCTTCGTTGTTGCATCAAATCCTGCATATCATAACCATGACATCGGCATGTTTCCGCTATATAAGGATTATCCTGATCAGGACATTCCTCCCATATCCTTGTTTTAAGTTTATCAACAAAAGCTTCGTTGCGACTTTTGACCTGGGTGTGTTTAATTTTTTCCATATTTCAACTCTGTGGATGAATTTGTCCCTGACAATTTATTACAGTGCACGAACGCGAAGTCAACTGTTTAAGGATATGACTGAAACCTGAAAGAACACNACACCTCATACTGTCTTCATTCACGAATCGACAGCGGAGTTGCCAACCTGTTTTTGCAGGACATTGTTAATCACCTCGGCCAAACTGAAATTATCTGTTTTCGACTTAACTAGAACAGCGCTGACCTTGTCAGCATATTCCTGTGTAACATTATTGGCAGAAAAAATAACCACCCGCGGCGGCACAACTTTGTCCGCGATAATTTCCAGTAAATCCAGCCCTGAACCATCTGGCAAACCAATATCCAGTAATACAAGATCAAAGTTTGCTGATGCCAACGCCTCCTTGGATGAGGCTAAAGTGGTCGCCCAGGTCAGTTTACAATGGTCGCGCAACACTTCACCCACGATTTTTTGTATATCCACTTCATCTTCAACATGTAATACGCGCGGCATATAACGAGGCACTGCTGCCTGTTTAACAGCTTCAAGCAAACGTCGCCGATCAATGGGTTTTTGTAACCAGTCAACCAGGCTCACGGCACTACCATTCAAATTTCGTTTCGTTTCATCTGCTTTAGCTGAAACTACCACCACGGGCAGGTTATGTGTACCAGGGTCCCGACGTAACTCTTCGAGAAAACTAAGTCCATCTTCCCCTGGTAACATCAAATCAAGGGTGAGCAGTCGATATTGATTATGGCTTTCTTTTAATCGTTGTCGCGCCTGCTTTGCATCATAGGCTATATCGGCATTATAGCCAGCCTCTGCCAACATGCGTTTGAGTATTGCGGCCACATCGGGATCATCTTCAACTATCAAAATACAGCGCCCATGATCCGCAAGTAACTGCCGGGGATCACTGGCTTCAACCTCTGCAATGTCTCCCATCACTTCAGGCAGATCGACAAAAAATGTAGTGCCAAGTCCCTTCTGAGAAACAAAACCGATACGTCCGCCATGTTTTTCAACCATCATCTTAGTAATACTCAGCCCCAAACCGGTACCGCCTTTTTTACGATTATCCGAAGAATCCGACTGTGTAAATTTCTCAAATACCTTGTCATGAAATTCCTCGGGTATCCCAGGCCCATGATCAGTCACCGAAATACGCAAAGCATCCTTATGACGAGCAAGGCTTACCTCGATCGCTTCTCCTTCGGGAGAGAATTTGGCAGCATTAGATAGCAAGTTGGACATCACCTGCATGAGTCGATCCGGATCAGCGTAAACCTGGCCTTTATCCAGTCTCTTGGCAATAACGAACTGAACTTTATGTTGCTCAGCAAAACCGTCATTCTCCTGTAAAGCCTTTTCTATAAATGGCATCAACTCAAGATTGCTGAATTTAAATGCCATCTGCCCCGATTCCATTTTCTGTATATCAAGAATATCGTTTATCAACAGCAATAAACGTTCAGTATTGTTGGTGGCTATCGTCAGCATCTCCTTAGCCGGGCCCGGTAACTCACTACCCAGCACTCCGCCCGTGACCAGACCAAGTGAACCTCTGATAGACGTCAACGGCGTACGCAGTTCATGGCTCACAGTCGAGATGAATTCCGATTTTATCTTATCCAATCGTTTACGTTCGGCAATATCGCGCACCACGGCAACAAAGCGAGGTGACTCGCCTGGTGGATCGACATATTGCAGAAATATTTCGACGGGTATGAGATGCCCATCCTTATGTTCATGCTCGGTCTCGAAACTCATGACTGTCTGCTTACCCGCAATCATCGGATCAATGATTTCACGGAAACGCTTTTCATCAAACTCGGGCTTGATATCATAAGGCCTCATATCCATCAGCTCTGAATAGCTGTAACCTATCTGTTCCATCGCGCCCGCATTGACATAGAAAAATTTCAACGACCCCGGCTCGAACATAAACACGCAGTCCATGGTCTCATCCAACGTCGTTTTAAAACGATTAAGCTCGCGTTCTGCCTCTTTGCGCTCGGTTATATCACGCAAGATACCCACAAAACCACGCGGACCGTCACCCGGCATGGGGGCGACATTCAGGTCCAGTGGAAAAAGTTCACCATCCTTACGACGCCCGAGCAGGTCCCGCGCCTTGTTGATGATGCGCGAAGCGGTAAGCGAAGAATTATCGGTATAGGCCTGATGATCCAGGCGTTCGTCTTCCGGCAACAGGACAGACACATTCTGACCTATAATTTCATCAGCCTTATAATTGAAGACCCTTTCTGCCGCAGGATTAAAGCTCCTGATCATACCCTTGTCATCAATGGTAATCACCGCATCGGCAAGCGCATCAAGAATAGTACGTTGCCGTGCTTCACTTTGCGCCAGTGAGCTGGTGCGCTTGGTCACCAGTTGTTCCAGGTCCTCTTTAGCCTTACTCAAGCTCGCACGCGATTCTTCAACCTGTCGGGCCATCGATGCGAATGACCTCGCCAGCAGGCCAACTTCATCACCTTGACCAACGGGCAGACTTGCCTCGCTGAGACCCTCCTGGGCGAATGCATCAATAGCCTGTGTCATTTGCTTTATGGGACGAGTCAAATGAATAGAAAACAATATCGCCAGCCCCACTGCTCCCACCGCCAGTAACAGAGTCCACATCATGACCTCGTTGAGCACTTCGGATTGTACTGCGACAATACTATCGTAATGCTGGGCCATAGCCACCGCAATAAAACGTTCAGGCCGTGTGGGGTCAAAGGGAATTTTGGTGAAATTCACCACATGCTGGCTATCAGTATCCTGTGGCAACAGGATTAATTGCATGTCTTTATTTTCAGGTGAAAACTGCTTTTCCAGGCGAGGAATATCCTCCTGGATCCGGTGTTGCTTGTTTAGGTCGAAACCATAGGTCTTGGTCGCATCCGGGTGTAATAAATAACTGCCGCGATCATTGGTGATATAAATATCACTTTCACTTTTTTCGCGAACACGTTGCTGAATGGTACGTAGGGCACTTCCAATCTCCGCCGTGATAACCATCAGCCCGGCCAATTCGTTGCTCTGCTCATCAAAGATTGGCGTAGCCGTTCTCAACACCTCCTGATGAGGTTCAACTACCTTTCCATACTCACGATTGAGATTGATCTCGGAAAAAAAGACCGCGCCCTGGGGTAGCTTCAAGGATTCACGCACATAGACCCGATGCGCCTTGTTCTGTAATTGATCATCATCAAAACGGACAATAGTCGAGCCCCGTCTGCCAACGGTGACCAACTCCTGCCCCTGCGCATCAATAAACCTGATATATAAGTAGGATGCCTTCCTTTTGAGCTGAGATGCAAAAGTGGTTTGCAAGCGTGCCACCCATTGCTCATAACTGGAATTATCATTACCTGGATATTTCCGGCCCGAACGGGTGCGCAACATACCTTGAACAGGAGATATATTGGTCAGAAACAATACATCTTGACGTTGCGTATTAATGACCGCACGCAAAAGCTCACCCGCATCCTGCACCTCTCCGGAAAGATCCTGCAATGCATCTTCCACCAGTAGTTCCGTGGTCTTATTATAAAACAATCCTCCCACTACGCCGACACTCACCAGCACCAAAATGATAGAGCTGAGACTGAGCTTGTGAACAATCGATATTTTCATAGGCTATTCCTAGTCATTTAACATCACCCATCAATTCAGGCATCCATAATCTAATGGCCTATTGCTGGTCGAACTCGGCCATCAGCAGACAAGGCAAAACCAGGCTTTTTGTTATTAAAAATAATCTGATTCTGCATGAGATAGACTGATCTTGATGTAGAGCGAAGGGTTAGATCTGTACAGTATAGTATTACCCTATCCATGCGCGACTGTGTTTTCCTTGCGGTAATTAATGTGAATCAACCTGTTTAATGGGGCCTTGCTATTTGTTTTTTTTGGTGCTTGATATCATCATCGACCCCGTTCATCGTTATATTCAGTATATATCTCATCAACGACCACTCCAGGTCAAACTTTAGGAGACAGACCCTTACAAACAGGCCATAACCACCGATAACAGCAAAAGCACCGATCTCAGGCATTGGCAGGCTCAAATATCCCGAATCAAACACGTTTCCATTCTTGCGGGGCTGACAGGCTTTTCCATATCTTAATAATATAGACGAATCCAATTTTTCTTTACTGATCTGCCTATTCAGCCATTCTGTTTTTATACGCTTGAGGATCTGCTATCAGTAAAGATCAGTCATCTTCCCGGGTAAATTCACCGTCGATAGTAATTCTGTCATGGCCTTCTGACGGTGCCGAGGGGCCCGGTTTATCGTNTCCAGGTGGCTTGAAACGAGACAAACCCAATATTTTACTGATCAACCAGCGGCGTACGGGTGCCACAAGGATAAACAAGCCCACAGCATCAGTCATAAAGCCTGGTATAATCAATAAGATAGANGCAATAAANACAAGCANGCTCTCAAACATGGCCAAAGCCGGCACTTCTCCGCGCTCTATGCTTTGGCGAACCTTTANCATACTTTTCAAGCCTTGCTGCCGTAGCAACAGGCTACCTAAAACACCTGTAAAAACAATGACAAAGATCGTTGATATCGCGCCAATTGAGCCTCCTACTTTTATCATGATATAGAGTTCCAGTAACGGAAATCCGATAAAGAGCAGGGCAAGAAGAATGCGTGGATCCATAATATTTCCTGTTTTCGAGTCAGGTACAGTGACAAGCATAGCCTCAACGGTTAGGCTATAACCCGACATAATATAAAAACTAATCATCGTGAACACAGACTACCAGATCATCCTGAATACATACCCTGACCAGGAACAAGCCAGACAAATGGCCAATACGCTCGTTGATGAAGGGCTGGCGGCCTGTGTTAATATTGTACCGGGTTTAACCTCCATATATAAATGGCAGGGTAAACGGGAATCCGGCACCGAGGTTTTGTTAATCATCAAAACCCGTCGTGAACATTATGAACAAATAGAATCCAGGATCAAATCGACGCATCCCTATGAACTTCCAGAGATAATATCAGTCCCAATAGAGAATGGCCTAAAAGCCTATCTGGACTGGATCGATAACTCCACAGGTATATGATAATGAAAAAACTGTTAGTGTCACTCTTTGCTCTGTTTTTGCTGAGCCCAGCCATCCTCCTGGCAGAAGAAGAACCCTTACCACCCGCCGAAGCGTTTCCGATGACCGCCAAGGCCCAGAATGCGGACACTATCAGCGTCGAATGGACCATCGCCGACTTTTATTATCTGTACCACGACAAGTTCTCCTTTCGGACAGACACACCGGGAGTAACCCTGGGTAAGCCGGTTATCCCCGCAGGCAAGACCAAAAAAGACCCTTATTTCGGCGATGTGGAAACGCTCCGAGGCAAGATTGCCATCAAAATTCCGATCACCCGCAGCAGTGCTGATATCACTAGCATGAACCTTATCACTCGCTCACAAGGCTGTGCGGATATGGGATTATGCTACCCCCCTTATGAACAGAATGCTCAGGTCAAGCTGATCAGCTCTGCAGCAGCGGCCTCCTCTACGACCACCACCGATCCAATCCAGGCCATCGCCAAACTCGGCAAGAACATGGGGCTGGAGGAGGAAGAATTCCTTGAACCTGATAAAGCCTTTGTACTAAGCACGACAAGCGGTGACAAGCAGACCCTGGTCGCTCACTGGATGATAGCTGATGGCTATTATATGTATCGGGATAAATTCAAGTTCAATCTGAAGAACGCACCCGAGGGCGTCACCCTGGGCAAGGTGGAATTACCTGAAGGCGAAACCAAGCACGATGAATACTTTGGCGACATCAAGGTATTTCATAAGGTCATGACTGCACAGATACCCGTTATCGGTGATCTCAAAGGTAAAAAGGCGCAGATAGAATTAATCTATCAGGGTTGTGCTGATGCCGGTCTTTGCTATCCGCCTATATTCAAAACCGTTGATTATGACCCTGCCGGCAGCAGCAAGATCAGCGCCTCTGCGGCGATGGTCCAGCAGGCGGCCACGCCCGCTGTTACTGCTGACAGCCGGGGACAACTGGGTGATGACGAAAAACTGGTGAGAATGTTCAAAGGTGAAAACCTGTTTATCATACTCAGCAGCCTGCTTGGTTTTGGCCTGTTACTGGCCTTTACTGCCTGCATGTATCCCATGATACCGATCGTCTCCAGTATTATTGTCGGACACGGTGAAAAGGTAACTGCCAGCAAGGGCTTCATGTTGTCACTTATTTATATTCTCTCCATGGCGTTCACCTTTGGCGTCATCGGCGCCGTCTTCGGTTTCACTGGTGAAGCCAGTAATATTGCCGCACAAATGCAAAAACCGTGGGTACTTACCCTGTTTGCATCGTTGTTCGTATTGCTCGCATTATCCATGTTCGGGTTCTATAACATCCAGATGCCCAGCGCACTGCAAAGCCGCCTGAATGAAATCAGTAATCGTCAGGAAGGCGGCTCATTAATTGGTGTCGCGATTATGGGTGTCCTGTCGGCATTGATCATAGGTCCTTGTGGCGGCCCGATATTACTGGCCACGATCGCCGGTGCTGCGGCTTCCAATTCTGCCGCCCTGGGCTTCCTGTACATGTTCACCCTGGCGATAGGTATGGGCCTGCCTTTACTGGTGGTCGGCGCTGGTGGTGGCAAACTGTTACCGCGCGCAGGCACCTGGATGGAGACCGTCAAGGCCGTTGCCGGGGTTATTCTATTGGCACTTGCGATTCTCTTCCTCGAACGCGTCTTTAACAGTATCGTTTATATGACCCTTTGGGCCATCCTGTTCATCGTGGCGGCTACTTACATGGGCGCCTTCGACTCTGTCAAGGAAGGCAGCTCGGGCTGGAAAAAACTCTTCCGCGGACTGGGGTTGGCTCTGTTTATATACGGTGTCATCGTCCTGCTGGGCGGTCTCACCGGTGCACGCAACTTTAATGATCCATTGCATGGCTCAAGCCTGACCGCCAGTAACCCATCGATGATGGTGGCGACCAGGAGTGGACCACAACCCGCCTATGTTGAGTTCGCACAAGGCAAACCCTCGGTAGTCAAAGGTGGGCTGACTTTCATCAAGGTCAAGACCGTCGCTGATTTCGAACACGAACTAAAGACTGCGAATGCGGCTGGTAAAACCGTGATGCTGGATTTTTATGCTGACTGGTGCACCTACTGTAAACAGTTTGACGATTATGTTTTCTCCGACTCAAAAGTCCAACAATCACTATCCGGCACAGTCTTGATACAAGCCGATATCACACTACAGGACGAAGCGGACAAGGCCTTGCTAAAACGCGTCGATGTCATCACTGCTCCGGCGATCCTGTTTTTTAATACCAGCAATAAAGAAATACGCAAACAACGCGTGCTGGGCTTGATGACAGCCGAAGAATTTCTTGGGCGTGTCAATGCATCTTTCAATTAATCGTAAGAGTCTTTCATTATGAATAAAGGGATTGTCACCATCCTGGCCATTATCAGTCTGTTAGGCGGATATGGCCTGTATCACTACACTCAGACTCAGCAACAGAGTCAAGTCGAGGCATCAACCGGCACCGCGAAAAAAAACTTATCCATCATTGGACAGAAACGCCCCGATTTCAGTCTGCCTGACCTGGATAACAAACCGCACGCTATCAAGGACTGGGACAACAAGGTCATCCTGCTGAATTTCTGGGCAACATGGTGTCCGCCATGCCGTCGTGAAATTCCGGCCTTCATCGAGCTACAGGAAAAATTTGGCCCTCAGGGTTTCCAGGTTATTGGTGTCGCCATTGATGAAAAAGAAGCGGTACAGGATTACAGCGATGGCATGGGAGTCAACTACCCTATCCTGATAGGCAACAATACCGCCCTGGACATCAGCACCGCCTATGGTAACCGTTTTGGTCAACTGCCCTATAGCCTGGTTATTGATCGACAAGGGGTGATTCAATTTGTCGGTAAACGCGAACTCAGTTTTGCTGATATCGAAAAACAGATCAAGCCTCTGCTCTAAACTGCTGGCGAAATTTGTCCCGCCAGCGTCTGCGCTGGCGGCCATACAGCCAAAACCACACGACCTCCCTCCAATTGTTAAACTTTTATATTTTTGCCGTTAATTGGCGCCTATCTGCATCGAACTTCACGAAAATGTGACAGACTATTGGACAATTACCCTTCGATCATGCAAAATCCAGTCTGCTAACATTGTATCGGATAATTTTGCTGTAACTTGCACGCATTTATGCACTATCTAGCGCTAATATGCTGGCAAACAGAAGAATCGAGACTTTCACCATGGCCAGAATCCTTGTATTAAATGGACCTAACCTGAACCTGTTGGGAACACGTGAGCCTGAGATATATGGTACCGACACACTGGATATGATCATGGGTCAACTGGCAGACAGGGCCCGTGCTGAGGGCCATATTCTCGACAGTTTCCAGGNCAATGCCGAACATGCACTGGTTGAGCGTATCCATAATGCACGTAGTGAAGATGTCGACTTCATCATCATCAACCCCGCGGCATTTACCCATACGAGTGTGGCAATACGTGACGCTCTGCTGGGGGTCGCCATCCCCTTCATTGAAGTGCATCTATCCAATGTCAGCAAACGGGAGGAATTCCGCAAACATTCGTATTTTTCCGATATCGCCGTCGGCGTCATTAGCGGTTTCGGGGCCCAGGGATATGACCTTGCCATGCAGGCTGCTTTGACGCAACTAAACCAATAATGTAAGAATTTTTAGCAGGAAGTAACATGGACATTCGTAAAATCAAAAAATTGATAGAGCTGCTGGAAGAATCCGGTATCGCGGAAATTGAAATCAAGGAAGGTGAAGAATCGGTGCGCATCAGCCGGCAATCACCCAATGCCGCCGCCCCGATGATGATGCAGGCCCCTCCAGCTTATTACCCCGCAGAATCTGCAAATCATGCACCTGCAGCGTCGACCACCAACGTGGCAGCTGAAGCCGAAAAAGAAATCGCTATTGATGGACATATGGTCAATTCACCGATGGTGGGCACCTTCTATCGTGCGCCATCGCCATCAACTCCCGTCTTCACGGAAGTAGGCAAGAACGTCGAAATAGGTGACACGCTATGTATCATCGAGGCCATGAAAATGTTTAATCAGATAGAAGCTGATAAAAGCGGCATTGTAAAGGCCATTCTGGTTGAAAATGGTGAGCCCGTTGAGTTCGGGCAACCCCTGGTTGTTATTGAGTAATCACTTCGCTGTAACATTATTATATATAGAGTGACCCTGATTTATGTTGGATAAGATAGTTATCGCCAATCGTGGCGAAATTGCACTGCGTATATTACGTGCCTGCTCAGAATTGGGCATCAAGACTGTTGCCGTGCACTCAACGGCTGACAGTGAGTTAAAACATGTGTTGCTTGCAGACGAGTCTGTCTGTATCGGACCGCCGTCCTCAGCCGAGAGTTACCTCAATATCCCGGCATTGATCAGCGCAGCAGAGGTGACCGACGCAGTGGCTATTCATCCCGGTTACGGCTTCCTCTCCGAGAATGCTGATTTTGCCGAACGCGTCGAACAAAGTGGATTCATCTTTATAGGGCCCAAGGCAGAAACCATTCGAATCATGGGTGACAAGGTCGAAGCCATCAAGGCCATGAAAAAGGCGGGCGTCCCCTGCGTCCCAGGCAGCGACGGCCCTTTGACTGATGATGCCAGCCGCAATATAGAAATCGCCAGAGAGATAGGCTACCCCATCATTATTAAAGCCTCTGGTGGTGGTGGCGGACGTGGTATGCGTGTTGTCCAAAGTGAATCCAACCTCCTGAACGCCATCTCTCTAACCAAGAACGAAGCAGGCGCAGCCTTTGGCAACGATGTTGTCTATATGGAAAAATTTCTGGAGGCACCGCGCCATATTGAATTCCAGGTGTTATCGGATAACCATGGCAATGCCATCCATCTGGGCGAACGTGACTGCTCCATGCAACGCCGCCACCAGAAAGTAATAGAAGAAGCACCGGCTCCCGGTATTACAGAAAAACTACGCAATAAAATGGGCAAGGTCTGTGCCGACGCCTGTCGAAAAATAGGTTATCGTGGCGCCGGCACCTTTGAATTCCTGTATGAGAACGGCAAATTTTACTTCATAGAAATGAATACACGCGTACAAGTCGAACACCCGGTCACCGAGATGATTACCGGTATTGATATCATCAAGGAACAACTCATGATAGCGGCCGGTGAACCCTTGTCGATTAAGCAGGATGACATCAAGATAAACGGACATGCGATTGAATGCCGGATTAATGCTGAAGATCCCGAGAATTTTATGCCCAGCCCTGGCAAGGTAACGGAATTTCATGCGCCTGGCGGCCCTGGTATACGTATAGACACTCATATCTATAATAACTATGTGGTACCGCCCTACTATGATTCCATGATCGGCAAACTGATAGCTCATGGCAATACTCGCGAGAGTGCACTCTCGCGTATGAGAACGGCATTGCTGGAAATTTACATTGAAGGGATCAAGACCAATATATCGTTACATCAAAGGTTGATTGATGATGGTGCCTTCCAGACCGGTGGCACCAATATTCATTACCTTGAGAAAAAACTCGGCCTGTCCTGACCGGTCACCACGACAGAAAAGACGATAGAAGTGTCTGTCAACTGGTCGCTGCGAAAAACAAGCAAACTGGATATAAAGTATTTTGAACTGGCTACAACTATCGATACAAACCGATAAGCAACATGCCGATTCAATCGAGCAGGCACTGCAACAGGCTGGCGCATTGTCGGTCACGACGACTGATGCCGCTGATCAACCACTGCTTGAACCTGCCCCTGGCGAAACCCCTTTATGGGATCAATTAATCATGACCGGCCTGTTTACAGGCGACAGCGATCGTGATGCTCTGATGTACACAATGCTGCAATCCGGCTCGATAGACAATCCACAGCGTATCAGCATTGAGGCCTTACCCGACCAGGAATGGACACGGGCGTGGATGGACTACTTTAAACCCATGCCCTTTGGGAAACGCTTGTGGATCTGCCCAGAAGGCTATGATCCACCCTGTCCGGATGCCGTTAATATGCGCCTTGACCCGGGATTGGCCTTTGGAACCGGCACCCATCCCACCACAGCGTTGTGCCTTGAATGGCTCGACGGTCAGCCCCTGAATAACTGCCGCATCCTTGATTATGGTTGCGGCTCAGGCATCCTCGCCATTGCCGCCTTGTTACTCGGCGCCCATTCAGCCTGGTGTGTGGACAATGATGAACAAGCGCTTATCGCCACACAAGCCAATGCGACAAAGAATCACGTCGAGCAGAAAATAAAAAACCGCTTTCCACGGGATCTCGAAGAGATCCAGGCGGATATTGTAGTGGCCAATATACTCGCAGGCCCGCTGCTGGAGCTGGCACCGGTATTAGCAAAACGGGTACGCACGGGGGGAGAGCTTGCCTTATCAGGCATATTGCTTGAACAAAGCGAGGAGGTAAAACAGCGCTACCAGACATGGTTCGATATGAAGCCAGCCACCTGCAAGGATGGCTGGGTATTATTGCAAGGAACACGTAACACGCACCATAGTTATGAATAGACCCCACCACCGTCGAGAACGCGATCGATCACTGCCTGGCCGCCTGTACGGGAAGCCGGCATTTACCCTGCCCCACTTGCTCTGCTAATCTCATCATCATGCATACTACCTGTCCAGAATGTTCCAGTGTTTTCAGGGTTAGCGCCGAACAGCTCAACGCGGCCCATGGTCAGGTACGTTGCGGTTATTGCCAGACTATCTTCGATGCTCTTGGAAACCTTGAAGATGACTGGAAAGAAAGCCTGATAGTCCTCGAAGAAAAAAAAGANCCGCCCGTAGCTGTCAACCCTGAGCTGCAACANAATGATGAAGCAGACCATCAGNACCATAAAATTGAGCCGGTCTTGCCGCTGGACGAATTACTGAAAGATAATGTCGAGCCTGCAAACGATAGCGAAGCATCGCAGGGTATAATACCAAACGACGATGAGCCCTCTGCCTTGTCCGAACTTCGATCAAGCGAACTATTCAAAAAAAGCACGACGAGTGAAACCGAGTTTATCAAACAGGAAAGCTTCGATATAAAACGACAGACCGAGGCCCTGTTCGGTAAACTGGCAAGCCAGATCAGCCACCAAAAATCCAGCAATATACATAAAAAACAAATAGATAAACGCGACAGCCCTACGCATGAAGAGAGCGAGGCAGAACCACCACCTATTAATATAGAAACTGACGATACACCTGCGGTATTACGCGAGGAACTGGCGGCAGTCACTGCAGAACTGGAACCTTCCTACACCTATGCCTGGATAGCCGGCATCATTTTTCTAACGTTGACATTACTACTTCAAGGCCTGTTTTACTTTAAGGACGATCTGGCACAGAACGAAAGTACGCGTGGGTTCATCGTAAGTCTATGTCAAATTTTTTCATGTGATGTACCGTTACGAAATGATGCACGCCATGGAAAGAAATCCATCGTGATGTTATCGCATGCTATCACTCGCGTCAGTGGACACGACAACCAGTTACGCATCAAGGCCATCTTTACTAACACCGCGAACTACAAACAAAGTTACCCTGTGTTATCCATTAAAATGATCGATGCCTCTGAAGAGATATCCGCCATGCGTCGCTTTCTTCCGCAGGAATACCTTGCACCACATATTGACATTAACCAGGGACTTCCTGCGACGACATCGGTAGAAATTTTTATCGACATTATCAAGCCGGCCTCGCCTGTTGTGTCATACCAGTTTGATTTCCTATAATGGTCTTTTTTACCACAGATGCCATTATGCCTTATGTCAAGCCTGCATAACCCGCTGAAATAAAAAACTAAAAAAATTTACTTTATCGCGCCAGCAAATAACGGTATTATTTCCGACCTGCTTTTATAATATTAATAATTAATCAGCTTCAGTATCGGGGACATTTACCAACGTCAGGTTTACGAGATGAAAATTGGAAATCACACTCTGAAAAATAATCTTGTTCTTGCACCTATGGCAGGTGTTACTGACAGGCCCTTCCGTCAGTTATGTAGAGACCTGGGTGCCGGTATGGCCGTTTCGGAAATGGTGTCATCGAACAGCCTACTTTGGGGCAGCAAAAAAACGCAACGTCGCGCCGACCACCGCGGCGAGACCGAACCCAAGTCAGTGCAGATCGCAGGAGCAGAAGCCATGATGATGGCCGAGGCTGCTCGTTATAATGCCGACAATGGCGCGCAGATTATCGATATCAATATGGGCTGTCCCGCCAAGAAAGTATGCAATGTCATGGCAGGCTCTGCCTTATTGCAAAATGAAAAGCTGGTGGCCGATATCCTCGAGACCGTCGTCTCTGCCGTCAGCATCCCTGTCACCCTGAAAATCAGGACAGGCTGGGACAAGGAAAACCGCAACGCCCTTAATATTGCCCGCATCGCCGAAGAAAGCGGAATCCAGGCCCTGTCCATCCACGGCCGTACGCGCGCCTGTCATTATAAAGGTGATGCTGAATACGACACTATTCGTGCAGTCAAGGCTGCCAGTAATCTGCCTATTATTGCCAATGGCGATATCAAAACACCGGAAAAGGCACGCCATGTACTTGAATATACAGGCGCCGACGCCATTATGGTTGGTCGCGCCGCCCAGGGACGCCCGTGGATATTCAGGGAAATAGAACATTTTCTTAATACAGGCGAGACTTTACCGGAACCCCGCGTGAGCGAGATTCGCGATATTATGCTGGGACACCTGGATAACCTGTACAGTTTTTATGGTGAATTCACTGGTGTCCGCGTTGCCCGTAAACATATCTCCTGGTACAGCAAGGGCCAGGCGGGTGGTGCTAGTTTTCGTAATGCCGTTAATCGCGTAGAAACCATAAAACAACAATTAGCCATGACCCATGAATTTTTTGAGCGTCTGGAACAAGAA
>JGI24023J19991_10001072_pt1 | contig 21366 bp, 16 predicted proteins | sample Cruoilmetagenom1_FD_19991 | JGI IMG/M metagenome (IMG submission 19991) | reverse complement strand
AGTCTGAAGTTCTTTTAAAAGATAATAGGAAGATTCAATTGTAGAGAGGTAGGATTCTTTCGGTTGGCGTTTTATTTCAAAAAGGGAAAGGTAGTTATTTTTAAATGAAAGCATGGGCAATCTTTGCAAAGAGAGACTCCAGTGCATCATTCTTCGTGCCTCTCGCCATGTTGCATCAATAAGAAATATAAGCAGCATGCGATCTTTTAAAATTTCTTTAAAATTAATTTTTTCTACAGATTTTGAACCCTCTCCAGGAAATAAGACCATAGGATAAAATAATGGATTTTTAATTAATTCCTGGGTTTTTAGATTATTATCAAAGGATTCATCAACAATAATCTCAGACTCTATCAGAGAAAGACTGGCAAGACGACCAGTTCCTGTTCTTTGTTTTTTTGCCTCATGGGGGTGCATAAGATATACAAATTTTACACCTGCATCAATAGGAATAATATCTTTGCAGTAACAGTTATCTATAGGACGAAAACACTTTAAACAGCGTTCAGACATTGTATCTCTTATTTAAACACTTTCTTAAGCAGATCGGTAACTCGTGCACCAGGATCAACACGAATAGATTTTTCCTCTCTTTCAACTATAAGAAACAGCCCATCCAGGGCTTTTATTGTTATATAAGAATCCAGATCATATTGTTTCTTCTCGACAAAAGGAATTGAATTATACTTATCTAAAATTCTTTTATATATCTGGGTAAGACCTACTTCATCCATCGATTTTTTTACAACAGGAAAAAAATTATTATACAAATCTGAACGATAATTTATTTCCAAATATTGAGTGGCTGCATTATCAGAGCCATTTAAAATTCCCCATGCATCCGAAAAACTCATATTTGTTATTGCATCTACAAAAATTTCCGCCGCCAGAACTGTTGCTTCTTCAGCAGCATGATTCATGGACTCTTCAAAATCATCCATCTTTTTTTCTAATCCAATTTTTCTTAGCGCTGTGTCAACTTTTTCCAGTTCTTCAGGTAATATAATTTTTACTTCCGGATTGTCATAGAAGCCATTATATGTAGAAAGAAAATCTACTGCATTTCTGGTTCCAATTTCCAGAGCTTCTTTAAGTCCTGATATTACTGTACTCTCATCAAGCTTATCAGCTCCACCTCCTATAGTTACTTGAGGAATATCCAGATTAGAGATAGTCAAACATGAACTAAAACCAAATACAATTATTATCATCAATAAAATCCTAAAAAATAACCTACAATTCATTCATCTCTCCTTAGGATGCATAGCCGAGCAGGGACGAAGTCCCGACCAGGCTTAGGATGCATAGCCGAGCAGCAACGAAGTTGCGACCAGGCTTTGGTAATAATTATATAATTATGATAAAATATCTATTTTTTTATTAATTGCAAGAACTTCAAGTTTTAATCTTTCCAATGTTGCAACAAAACTTTCTTTTGTCTCTTTNGCTAATTTATCCGAAAGTTCTCTATAATAAGCTATTCCATCCAAAAGATTTGATCCAAACTCNGCAAGCTGTTTTTTCCCNTCATCCATAACANCCTCCAGAGAGAGAGCTTCAAACTTNACCTTAAACTGTTCAATATACAATTCAAGTTCTTTAAGAAACATATGTTCTCTTTTTTCTGAAGTAATTAGATTTATTCTACCGTAGATATGATCAACCATCTCCTTTAAACTACTAATTTTAGAAAAATTAATAATGTTGGGCCCTGGAGTTAATGCAGTTAACGCCTTTTTATCTATTCCCAGAGTTTCTGTTGCCGCTCCTGCCAGGTCATGACAAATACAGGCTTTTGCAAGAATATACTGTTTTTTTATTTCAAATATTTTTGAGGGAAGCTTTTCTTTTTCCAGGGATTCAAGCTTTGCTTTCTGGTATGCTCTGCTAGCCATACATTGAGGAATATCTGAAAACTCTGTGCTAAAAGCAGCGTGTTTATTTACACATGGAGAACCAGGAACACCTTTTGAAATCCTCAATTTTCTGGCTATCTCACTGGCAGAATTCCCAATATTCCAAAATAATACACCAAGAGGGGAAGCATTACTTAAATAAACATCTGTTTTGGTTGCTAATGATAACTTTCGTAAATGATCTTCATTAATATTGATAACTTCCGGAACAAGCATAAATGGAGTACCCCATCCTGTTCCATCCAGTTCATAATTATCTCTTAAAAATTCATCCTCATCAGTAGTACCAATTCCACCCTGAACTGTAATTTTTAGACCATTTTCAACAACTCTCTTATCTCCACCGGATTTTAAAAATGCACCTGCAAGGGCTTCCATTAACCTGGCCTTACCCTTATGGAATTCTTCAAGAACAGGACCTAAGAGCATCCCTTTGGAAGCAAAAGCATGACCACCACAGTTTAATCCCGATTCAATTCTAAACTCTGAAACCCAGAGTCCTTTTCTTGCCAGAGCCCGCCCCTGTATAGTTGCAGAACGGAAATCACTAACCTTAATTACAATCTGCTTTTTCAGTTGTCCAAGGGTATTCGGCAGAAAGTCCTTATACTGACTAATTGCATTATATAACCTGGGATTTAAACCTGCAGAAAAAATCATTGAAGAACCAAGCTTACTCTTTGCATATCCCCTTAATGCAGAAGCAGCATCAGAATATTTCACATCAAGTAATTTTCCCTTATAAAAAGGGATATTATCAAGTTTGGTCATNATATTTACGTCAATAGATCCCTTAGTAACCTGGGATCTAAGATAATTCTGTATACGTGTTTTTTCATCACCATCATGTAATTCTTTCATTTTAAGATATTTNTGCTTTAGAATACCATCCGGAAGAAGATCAAAGTATTTTGCAATCTGACTCCCCTTTTCAAAGGGCTCCTCAATCATCTCCTTAATTTCTTTTTCTATTAAATCATCAAGAAGATCCAGATAAGACGTAATTCGCCTGGCACGCCAATCCTCCTCTCCTTTTAAAATAGGTGTATATGGAATACTGTTCTTTTCAGAATGATACTTACGCATTTGCTCAATTAAAGCATCATCCACCAAAGATATTACAGAAGAAATTCCATATTTTGCAACTTTTAGTGGTGTATCTACAGAAAAACCTGTCCCCATAACCGGTATTTGAAACGAATGGGGTTCAATATGATAACTATTCATTTTATCCTCTTAGATTATCAAGCCATAAACTAAAGCTTGTCGGTTCACGACTGACTACATAATAAGCCTATATGACCAAAAAAGCAATAGACTATAGAGACAGCCACCTGTAAACTAGTACGGTATATCCCTGATAAGGAATTTAATGAAATATAAAGAGTTAATTATTAATGGAGAAACTCCAAAAACAAAAACTATATCCAATATGATACGTGCATTCTCTAATCTGGATTTATTAAACTCATATGGAGGTTATATCTTTACATTCCGTATACAAAACAAAATTACATACCTTGGTATAAAACCAGCCATACTTGATGGACAAAGGAGTAATCATTTCAAACTTAACGCCGGTCCTGATACAAAAATATTTCTAACAGGAAGTATTAATACAAACGGGGAGATATCTCTTTTATTTAAAATTAAAAAAGAAGAACTAAATGATGATATAAAATTGCAACTAAAAGAATTATACATTCAATTCGCCACCTTTCTAATTGAAAACAGATATAATGGTTTAGGTAAATTTGAATGGATTACAATAAAAATTATTAAGGAATCGGAACTGTTCTCTCCTGTTCCCATGACAATTTATAATCTAAAAAAATAATCAAAAGCTACTTTTTCCTTATCAGCATTTGCCCCAGACGACTGGCAACAGAATTCCCTTTACGAATGGCATCTACACCTGTTTTCTGAAGATTAATATAGGCCGCCTTTTTATCCGGAACAAAAACAACATAGTTCATCTCTGCAGAAACATTATGAACAGGATAACATGTTAGTCTAATTCGATTACTTTCTTTTTCAACTGGAATATGCTGTCTGGACAGCTCAAGCATTAGTACAGGGATATTCAATTCGGAAAAAATAAGATCTATTCCAGTGGTTTTTAATTCCCCCCTTGTTGAGTTAAATTTGTCGGCAAAAGAACTGTTTGAATAAAGAATAATACCAGTTACATCAGTTACAACCAGTGGTAATGTTATATTATTTAAAAGAAACTCATTTAAATTTGCAAGAGCACTGATCTTCATTGTTTTTCGTATATTTAGATTATTTATCTGTCGGTAAATCAGTTTTAATCTTTCTCCCAGCGGGCCAAGACCTACAAAATGTTTTGCTGGGTAAATATCACTGTACTTGCTCATTTCTATTAGTTTATCAAGCTGCCTGTCTACGTGCCTTACACGAAATAAAAGAGCAGCAAAACCAGTTGTTAATACAAAAGCTGTAACAATAAAATAAAAAAGAAAACTTTCAGCCTGAAATCTAATTTCATCACCCTGGAGACCCTCAGAATCCAAAATAACCTGATGTCCAAAGACTCCGGCACCAATGGACGCGGCAATAACTATTAAAGCAAGAACAATCAGAAGGTTTCTGTTAATAAGTATCATAAGAACCTCCTATAAATCACGAAATGCATCAAGATCTGTATTCTTACCTACAATCAGTAAAATATCAGACTCCTGAAGTATTTCACCTGCATCAGGAAAAACTGCATTGTCAGTTTTTACAGGGTTTCCCTCCTCATCCACACTAAGGGTTGTTCTTAAAATAGCAACAATATTTACATGCATCTTATTTCTAATATTCAACTTCTCCAGTGTTTTGCCCAGAAAATCTTTTGGAACATACACTTCTGCAACACTAATATTATCTGTTACAGAAATTCTATCAAGAATCTCCGGTGATATTAATCTCTGAGCAATCCGATGACCTTCTTCAATCTCAATATTAACAACTTCATCTGCTCCTACCTGACGAAGAACCTGATGATGTATCTCTGTTACTGCTCTTGCAACAATATAGGGGATTCCAAGACGTTTAAGAATTGCAGTTGTTAAAATGCTGGCTTCAATATTTTCACCAATAGCAACTATTGCAATACTAATATCTGCAAAAGGTATTTGGTTCATAGCAGTTTCATCGGTAGTATCAAGCAGTATTGATTGTGTTACAGAATCTTTTACTTTTTCTATCAAATTGGGTTCACGATCAATAGCAATAACCTTACCGCCTCTCTGAGCCAGAACCTCACAAACTTTTGCTCCGAATGTACCAAGACCTATTACTGCAAAAATTTTTTCTCTTTCTTTTTCTTTTGCCATACCTACATTCTCCGTTTATTCTCTTGCTAACCTATTGATATATCTGCCTGGGGATATGTAACATTTAATCTTTTAATGCCGGTTGAAGCCGCAGCAAGTACTGTTAATGGGCCCAGCCTGCCAATAAACATTAATATAATAATTACGAACCGCCCTGGATCACTAAGCTGGGATGTAAGTCCTGTAGACAAACCAACTGTCCCGAAAGCAGAGACAACCTCAAACATAATATTTTCCAGTGGAGCCTGCTCTGTTACACTAAGTAGAAATGTTCCAACCATAACTGCAGTTACACCAAACAAAAGTATCATAAATGATTTAGAAACCAGATCAGACGGAATCGATTTTTTTAGTAGAATTACATCTTTTTCATTTTTCCATGTAGATTTAACAGCAGCACCAAGTACAGCTACAGTGTTCACTTTAATACCTCCGGCTGTACTTCCGGAAGCAGCACCAATAAACATAAACATCATCATAATTACCAGTATGGAAGTAGAAAGACTACCAAAGCCTACAGAATTAAACCCTGCCGTTCTTAGAGTAACCGATTGAAAAAATGCAGATAGATACTGTGTTCCAAGGCTCATATTTTTTAGTGTTCCGGAATGTTCAATTGAATAAAAAAGAAAAGTACCAATTACCAGGAGTAATGAAGACATGAATAATACAATCTTTGTATTGAGTGTAATTGGAGGAATCAACCCACTTCCTTTTTTTCTTTTCCTGTTAAGTTGACCATTAACTACAGATTTTAAATTAGCAATAACAGAAAAACTTATACCACCTGTAATTATAAGGACAGCTACTCCTCCGGAAATTAAAAGGCTACTATTGAATCCTTCCAGACTATCAGTAAAAAGTGCAAATCCGGCATTACAAAATGCAGATACTGCATGAAATACTGAATAAAAAATACAGGAACCCACATCTAATGATGTATTCTTAATAAATCCAATCATTAGTATTAAAGCACCAATCCCTTCAATTAAAAACGTTATGCCAATAATTGATTTTAATGTCCTTGAAATACTGCTCATATCATCATCACTCAGCATATAGGAAATAAGCACCTTATCCTCTACAGACATAGCCCTGCGTAAAACAAATACAGTAAAGTAACTTAGAATCATAATTCCAAGTCCACCAATCTGAATTAGAATAAGTATAATTATTTTTCCCCATATACTAAAGTATAAAGCTGTATCTACAACAATAAGACCAGTTACACAAACAGCTGAAGTTGCAGTAAAAAGAGCATCAAGAAAAGAGAGTCCATTCCCTTCGGCCGCAGTAAAGGGCATCATTAAGAGAAGAGTCCCTCCAAGAATTACCAAAAGAAAACTCATAAAAATTGTTTGTGCCGGATGAACATGGATATTTTCCAATAAGGATGTAAGTTTTTTAAATCTGGTTAACACCTTTAAAAGAAGAAATAAATTTCTAATAATAAGAATTAACATTGCAGTACCCGAACTCCCCTGTTCCAGGGAAGTAAAGAGAAGATACTTATTATAAATAAACAACAGTATAAATATAGCTACAAATATTAGTGAAAAAAGATTTTTCCTGATATAAATTGTTTTATAGACAGCAAATTTGTATTCATAAGCAACTTCAATTATAAGCAGATACAAAATTATCAAATCAAGGATATTAGTTAAAACTAAAAATATAATTGAAGGGNAATACATCTGCTCAATAAATAAAGATACTACACTTAAAAGAAGAGTATATAGAATTATTAAATTAAGTTTTTTTTCACCCTGTTTCAATCCAAAATTCCCTATATAATGTTAAGACGTCGTAAAAACATGTAGAGACGCCCAATTTGGGCGTCTCTACATGTAATCACAAAACAATTATTTATGAAAGAGGATTTTCTACGAGAAATTTTTCCGCATCAAGAGAAGACATGCAGCCTGTACCTGCAGATGTAACTGCCTGACGATAAACTTTATCCTGAACATCTCCAGCTGCAAAAACGCCTGGAACACTGGTATTTGTTGTACCTGGTTTTGTTAAAATATAGCCTGTTTCATCTAAATCCAGCTGTCCATTTAGAAAAGCTGTGTTCGGGGTATGCCCTATAGCATAAAAAAGCCCCTTAGCCTCCTGGTTAAATTCTTCCCCTGTTTTAACATTTTTAAGAACAACATGCTCCAAAACATCAGAACCGCCAACATCAAGCATTACTGTATTCCAAAGAATTTTTATTTTTTCATTTGCAAGAACTCTTTCCTGCATAGCTTTAGAGGCTCTAAGTTCATCCCTTCTATGTACTACATAAACCATGCTTCCAAACTTGGACAGGTGCATAGCTTCTTCCATAGCAGTATCACCACCACCAATTACAACAAGGGGCTGATTTCTAAATAAAGGCAGAGCACCGTCACAAACAGCACAGGCAGAAATACCCTTCTGCCAGAACTTATTTTCATTGGGAACACCCATTCTTCTGGCTATTGCACCTGTTGCTATTACAAGGGCAGCTGCTTCCATCTCTCTGGAAGGAGTTTTTACCTTAAAAGGTCTTTTGGATAGATCTACAGATTCAACAGTTTCTGTAAAAATTTCTACTCCCTGACCAACAGACTGCTTTCTAATTGTAGCCATAAGTTCAGGACCTGTCATTCCTTCAGGGAATCCAGGGAAATTCTCTATTTCATTAGTGGTGGTAAGCTGTCCGCCAGGTGCAATCCCACCAGCCATCCAGCCTTCAAATAAAGTTGTACCTAAACCTGCTCTTGCTGAATATATTGCAGCTGTATGCCCTGCCGGGCCTGAGCCTACTATAATTATATCTTTCATGTAAAAATATCTCCTTATAAAAAAATCCTGTAAAGACGTCCAAATTGGACGTCTCTACAGGAATATAATAAAAACTATATATAACGTCAATAATTCTATAAATTAATAACCTAAATCCAGCATAGCATCAGCAACTTTTCTGAATCCGGCAATATTGGCTCCCTTAACATAGTTAATATAACCATCAGCCTGCGTACCTTCACTAACACAGGCAGCATGTATATCTTTCATAATTCTACCAAGCTTGTCATCCACATCTTCTGATGCCCAGGAATATTTCATAGAGTTTTGTGACATCTCCAACCCTGAAACTGCAACCCCACCAGCATTTGCTGCTTTCCCAGGTCCAAATGGGATTTTAGCAGCTAAAAATTTATTAACTGCATCAGTTGTACATCCCATATTAGAGGTTTCTATAATATACTGAACCCCGGATTTAATAAGTGCATCTGCGTCAGCTTCATTCAGTTCGTTCTGAAAGGCACATGGAACAGCTATATCTACTTTTACTTCCCATGGTTTTTTACCATCAAAAAATGGTACTCCAAACTTCTCAGAATAAGGTTTTACGACATCATTATTTGAAGCCCGGAGTTCCAGCATATAATCCCATTTTTCCTGAGTTGATATACCCTCTTTATCAAGAATATAACCATCGGGTCCGGAAATTGTAATTACCTTTGCTCCAAGTTCTGTTGCTTTAATACAAGCACCCCAGGCAACATTACCAAAACCGGATACAGATATTAATTTATCTTTTAGAGTATCATCGTGAGCTTTTACTACCTCATCTGCAAAATATATTGAGCCATAACCAGTAGCTTCAGGTCTTATTAAAGATCCACCCCAATTACGTCCTTTTCCTGTTAGAACTCCGGTATTTTCACCCCTTAACCGCTTGTACTGGCCATACATATACCCAATTTCTCTACTACCCACACCAATATCTCCGGCAGGGACATCTGTTTCGGGACCAATATATTTTTGAAGTTCTGTCATAAAGGATCTACAGAATCTCATAATTTCATTATCTGACTTACCCTTTGGGTTGAAATCGGATCCGCCTTTCCCTCCGCCCATTGGAAGAGTTGTAAGACTATTCTTAAAAATTTGTTCAAATCCAAGAAATTTTAATGTACCAAGAGTAACACTTGGGTGGAAACGAAGTCCGCCCTTATAAGGACCAATACTATTGTTAAACTGGACTCTATATCCTTTATTTACCTGTATTTCCCCTTCATCGTCTTCCCACTCAACCTTAAACATAATAGTCCTGTCCGGTTCAGTTATTCGTTCGAGAATTTTGGCATCCAGATATTCCGGATCGTTGTTTACAATATCAATTACAGATTCCAACACTTCACTTACAGCCTGAATGAACTCAGGTTCTCCATTATTTCTCATTTCCAAATCAGACATAAATTCTTTCTGGTTATACATCTTTTATCCTCCAAAGAAAACAAATAATTATCTATAATCGTACAGTAACGCTACTTACTGTGACAGTCAAGATAATAATTTAAAGAAATTTGCTTTATTCTATAAAGGAAAAAATAAGTAAGCACAATCTGCATCTGGTAAAAGCTGATAAATTATTATTCTTGTGAAACATATAGGGATATAATATTATATAGATCAGGAATAAAAAGAGGGGAATAACAGATGGAACAATCGGCTTTTGTACTTAAAGAAACAGCTTTTCATAAACTAATGTCTCTTAGAATAAGAGAAATTCTCCTTGTCTGCAGCCACTATGATAAATTTATGCTGGATGAAGATGGCAGAATAGAAGAACAGCTTTTTCAGGAATATATGTCACTCAGTCTCCATTATCCACCAAGAATGACACAGGCATCAACAGTTGATGAAGCAAATGAAGCTATTGAAAATAAATATTTTGATTTAGTCATTTTAATGCTCAGTGTTGGAGAAGATAATCTGGTAGATTTAGCAGAGGGAATAAAAAATAAATACCCCTTAAAACCAATAATTCTTCTTACACCCCTTTCTACCAAAGAAACTATGAAAAGAATTAAAATGGAAGATTCAGGTTTAATCGATTATATTTTCTCCTGGCAGGGAAATACAAATATTATGCTTGCCATGGTTAAGCTCCTGGAAGACAGAATGAATGTAGACCCGGATGTAAATACTGTAGGAGTTCAGGCTATTATTCTTGTAGAAGATTCCGTCCGTTATTATTCAAGTTATCTCCCTGTTATATATGAAACATTATTCAAGCAAGCAAGAAGTCTTATGAAAGAAGGCTTAAATGAATGGGAACAAACTAAAAGGATGAGGGGAAGGCCCAAAATTCTACTTGCACGATCCTATGAAGAAGCATTGTCTTTATATGAAAAATATAAAAAAAATATCCTTGGTATCATATCTGATATCGCTTATCTAAAAAACGGTAAAATAGATAATGAAGCAGGATTAACCCTTTGTTCACATATTCGAAAAGAAAACCAAGACCTTCCCGTGCTTCTTCAATCTTCCCAACTGGAGCATAAGGAAGCTGCAATAAAATATGGAGCATCTTTTATACATAAACATACAAAAACTCTATTGAAAGAACTGGAAAATTATATTCGAAGCCACTATGGTTTTGGAGATTTTATTTTTAGAAATCCGGATACTCTTGAACCAATAGGATCTGCAACAGATTTAAAAGATTTACAAAAATTAATTCTAAAGATTAATGATGAATCATTTACATATCATGTTAAAAATAATGAAATTTCAAAATGGTTAAAGGCAAGAGCATTATTTAACCTGGCAAATTATTTAAGACCTAAAACAATTAGTGATTTTACAGATATTTCAGAAATGAAACAGTTTATTTATCAAACAATAAAAGATTTCAGGACTCAGCATGGAAGAGGAATTATTGCAGAATTTAACAGTACCAGATTTGATGAATTAACATTTTTTTCCAGAATAGGTTCAGGATCCCTGGGAGGGAAAGGAAGAGGACTTGCTTTTGTAGATCAACAGCTTAAAAAAAATGAAATTACCAATAAGTTTCCCAATGTTATTATTACAATACCTAGAACAGTTGTATTAACTACAGAAGTTTTTGATAATTTCATGCTGACAAATGACCTCTATGATATTGCCCTTTCAGATACTAAGGATAGTATAATTTTTGACTCATTTCTTTCTGCAAAACTACCGGAATACGTATTATCCAATCTGGAAACCATTCTTGAAAGTATAACTCAGCCAATAGCCGTACGATCATCCAGTCTTCTTGAAGACTCACACTACCAACCCTTTGCCGGGATTTATACAACATATATGTTACCCAATAATGCAGAAAAAAACTCAATAAGACTCAATGAAATATGTAAGGCCATAAAAAGCGTATATGCATCAACATATCTTAATCAGAGTAAAGACTACATGAAGGCAACTAATAATATAGTTGAAGATGAAAAAATGGCTGTTATTATTCAGGAGATTACCGGGAATAATTTTGGAGATAAATACTATCCCAATATCTCAGGTGTGGCCCGGTCATTAAATTTTTATCCAATTGGATCTGAAAAAGCAGAAGAAGGTATAGTAAACATTGCTTTTGGCCTTGGAAAAACTGTAGTAGATGGAGGAATATCTCTTAGATTTTCTCCTTTTCACCCAAAGAAGATTATTCAGCTTTCCAACCCTGGTTTGGCAATAAAGAACAGTCAAAAGAAGTTCTATGCTCTCGATATGAAATCTATAGATTTAGATCCAAAAGAAAGTGATGGAGGTAATTTACTACATCTTGATATTGAAGAAGCGGAAAAAGATAATTCTCTAGATCTTGTTGCATCTACTTATGATTTTGAAAATAACCGGCTAAGAGAAGGTACCGATAGAAAAGGGAAAAAAATTATCACCTTTTCCAGTATTTTAAAATACTCAATGTTTCCACTATCAGAAATATCTAAAACAATCTTGAAGATGGGTCAGGATATTATGAATGTCCCCATAGAAATAGAATTTGCAGTTAATCTGAATACAGAAGAAGGTGAACCAAAAATTTTCAGTTTTCTCCAGATAAGACCTATAGTAAAGGGATCGGAAGGTTCAGATACAGATATTGGATTAGTAGATACCAGAAAAACTCTTATCTACTCTGAAAAAGCTATGGGAAATGGTGTCTTTGAAAAAATAAAAAATTTAGTCTATATAAAACCAGATTCATTTGACCCTGGAAAAACTAAAATTATGGGAAAAATGATAAGTGAACTTAACACAAAGTTTAAAAATTCAGGGAAAAACTATATTCTTGTAGTACCAGGAAGGCTGGGATCTACAGACCCCTGGCTGGGAATCCCAATCGCATGGACGGACATATCACATGCCAGAATTATCACAGAAACAGGAACCAGTAATTTTAGAGTTGAGCCCAGTCAGGGTACTCATTTTTTTCAAAATATTACATCTCTTGGTTGTGCTTACCTGACAATAAACCCATATGTGAATGATGGGATATTCAATACAGCGGCACTATCAGAAATGGAAGCCATATTTGAAAATGAGTTTATAAGGCACATCCAGTTTGAAGAAGAACTGGATGCCCGTGTAGATGGAAGATCAGGAAAAGCTGTTATTAGCTTAAAAAGCTACCCTTCGGCAAGCTCAGGGACCGCAGAGATAATAGCTAGAGCCTGCCAGGATAAACCTTCAAACCTTCTCTGATAATATTTATAGCTTTTTTAATATCTTCTTTCTTTAGAACATAAGCCAATCTAATCTGATTTTTACCCAGACCTTTCGTTGAGTAGAATCCTCCAGCAGGTGCAACCATAGTGGTTTCTCCATCTATTCTAAAATCAGACAAAAGCCATTTAGCAAAATCATCTGCGTCCTTAACAGGAAGAGATATAACCATATAGAATGCACCTTCAGGTTTTTTTGCAATTACACCAGGAATACTTACAAGCTCATCATAAGCAAAATCCCGCCGATCCTTATATTCTCTAATTACTTCTTCAAAATAGGAAGACGGAGTATCCATTGCTGACAAAGCTGCAAGCTGATCTACAGTAGGAGGACAAAGTCTTGCCTGACCAAATTTCAATACCAGATTAAGCAATTTTTTATTTCTTGTAATAATCCACCCAATTCTGGCTCCACAGGCAGAATATCTTTTAGAAACTGAATCAATTAGAATAGCATTTTCATCTATTCCATCAAATTCCAAAATAGAAATTGCTTTCCTCTCTCCATAAGTAAACTCTCTGTATGCTTCATCAGAAATAAGGTACAAATTATGTTTTTTTGCAAATAAAACCAATTCTTCCAACTCTTCTCTGGAAAAAACTACTCCAGTGGGATTACCAGGATTTGAAAACATAATTGCTTTTGTTTTATTTGTTAATTTTTCTTCAAAAACCTTAATTGAGGGTAAATGAAACCCATCATCAATTGAAGTAGTCACAGGAACAACACTGATACCGGCCATGGCAGCAAAACCATTATAATTGGTATAGAATGGTTCTGGAATCATGACCTCATCTCCAGGAGAAAGCGCAGACATCAAAGTAAAAATAATTGCTTCACTTCCACCTGTAGTTATAAAAACATTTTCAGATTTTATCCCTTCCCCAATACCTGAGTAATATTCAGCAAGTTTTTCTCTATACTCTGATAATCCATTACTCGGACCATACGCAATTACATCAGGGACTTCTGAATAAGCCTTGCGCATTGATTCAGGTGATTTTATATCAGGCTGACCAATATTCAAATGATAAACTTTTACACCTTCTTTTTTTGCATTATCTGCATAAGGAGCCAATTTTCTAATTGGACTCTCCTGCATTTCCAAATTTCTTGATGAGATTTCCACTGGTAAATCCTTTCTAGTTATTTTTTTGAGAGTATATTTACGATATATAATTCCATATATCTCATAAATTCATCCTTTTTCTTTATCTGATCAAAAGCATCATTTTCAGACAGATGCTCTGCAAAATGCCGTATTCTGCTTACATCAGGCGGTTTAACTGAAAATCCTTTTTTCATTCCCCGGATGTAATCTCTTATCATGGAGTTTACATCTTCTATAAGGTCCTTTCTTGCTTTACCATCCATTAAAGGATTCCAAACATTTATAGAAGATGATATCGCTTCATTAAGATTACCTTTTTCTCCAACATAATGTTCTTTCAACTTTGCTACTGCTTTACGATATCTTGCCAATTGCTCTTTTGAAGTTTTATGCCTGTCTGAAGGAGAAGAGCCTCCAGAAGGACTCTGTACGTTAGAGAATGTTTCTACTGCATTAATTTCACCGGTTTTCCCAGGCTTCTTCCTGGCTACTGGTTGAGCTGGAAGGGGCTTGTTAAAACCACTCATAAGATCAGAAGGATCTTTAATTCCAGCAGCACCTTTCTTCACTCCTGAAAACAATCTTTTAAAAATATGAGCAAGAGGACCAATAATAGGAAGTGTCTTCCAAATTGGAAGCTTCGATTTTGCATCATTATAAAGATCTTTTCTGTCCAAACGAAAAATTTCATCAAGGGATCTGAAATTATCTCTTCCCCTGTTAAACAAGCGTTCTGTTTCCATATAAACTTCACGGGGAGGTTTTGTTTCTTCCAGGCAAAGTACCAGATAATCAAATTTCATAAGCATCATCAGTACAGGATCCATATTACGAACACGTAAAGCAATATCCTCTATAAACAAATTTCTGTCATTCATCATTTTAAGACGCTTAAAATCCCCAAGAACATCCTTCCATTCGTCTACATACTGGCTTTGCAATTCCCGGGAATCTTCCTGTATTTTTCGAAGTGTAAGGGTAAGATATTTTTCCTTATTCATAAACATATATTTATCTGAGGATGTATTAAATTTTAAAATATCAGCAATAATTTGCTCTCCCCCAGGGTTTGTTCTTTTCTCAAGATATTCAGCCAGTTCTGATCTATCAACTTTACGGGATAACGGGAACCCGCTTTTATCTTTAAAACCCATTATATCTGTAAAGGAAAATATATACGGAGCCTTCCTTAAACCAATTTCAACTTGTTTGAATGACAATTCCTTATCCCGTTTTTCCTGCTTAGCACCTTTGTAATAAAGATTATAAAAACCTATTAGATAAGCTGCCTGGGAAAACCCATGTTCTCTTGCAAGTTTATCTTTTTTTTCCCTGAATTCCTTAATAATCAAAGATGAAAAATGTGACCAGAACTGGAAAGTAAAATCATCAGGATTCATAATAGTAGCTATAGCCAAATTTCTCTGGCCGATAATCTTAGTGAACATATCTTTTATAACCTGATCTTTATGCTGGAAAATACCCTGCATCCTATGAAAGATATAATCGTAATTCCTTTTAGTACTTAGGTATATACGTGATTTTGAAACGCAAATTTGAAGAAGGACAGGATCGATAAGAGTAGAAAGAACAACCATACTCTGTATTCCCTCTGGAAAATTTATCCTAAGAAGTCTGACATTTTCTTTATTGTCAGATTTTAAAAGATCAAGAAACCCTGCTTTTACATCAACAATGGTGATTATTTCCATAGGAAAAGCTCCACCAAAGGAATCTTCATCAGGAAAAGAGATGTCTGGTTGTAATTCTATTTCATCATAAGCCTTTTTAACACTGTCCTGATAAAAATCAAGCAATGTAACGCTCTCTACATGCCCTGGGCTTCCACTAACAGAACAAACCCCTTCTATAACCAACTTATCTATAATACGTTCCAAAGCTTCTTCAGAAAAACCTGTAAAGTCAGTAAAACCCGAACGTTTCTTTCTAATATCTTCAGACCATTTTTCTGCCAAAGATTGAAGATCTGTAATACTTATTGAGGGTACTTTACGTTTTTTTGTATAAGTTTTAAGAATATATAGCAGATCCTTCCGTTCTGACATCTTTACCAATCCTTCTATATTGTAACTGTACTATTATAAAAGGGGATTCCCCCCTTTGCAATAAGATATCATAAAAATCTTAAAAATCATTGTATCTTAAATATTTTCATTCTCAGAAGAAAAAATATCCCATAAAGGATCTTTTGGAGCTGGAGCAGTTATATCAATTTGCTCTTTACTGACAGGGTGCTTAAAACTCAGGCTCCTTGCATGAAGGTTAATACCTCCACCTGGATTAGATCTTGGAGAACCATACTTAAGGTCGCCCTTAATCCTGCAGCCTACTGCTGCCATCTGAGCTCTTATCTGATGATGTCTGCCTGTATGCAATTCAACACTTAAAAGATAATATCTGTCAGTAGCTTTTACAACAGTATATGTTAATTTAGCCAGCTTACTACCTTCCACAGCTGTTTTATGAGCATAAGACTTATTCTGCTTTTGATTTTTTACAAGGTAATGTTCCAGAATACCTTTTTCTTTCGGGGGCATGGCATCTACAACTGCCCAGTATATTTTTTTTACTTCATTATCTCTGAACATATTATTTAAACGACTAAGTGCCTTACTGGTCTTAGCAAAAATAACAGCACCACTTGTAGGCCGGTCAAGACGATGAACAACACCCAGGAAAACATTTCCCGGTTTATTATATTCAGTTTTTATATATGCACTAACACTGTCTCCCAGTGTTTTATCTCCGGTTTTATCCCCCTGAACAATCTCAGATGTTAGTTTATTTACAATAATAATATGATTATCTTCAAATAATATCCGGGGCTTAATTGCCTTATCCCTGTTTTTGTATTCATCTTTTCCCATAGGAATTCAGCTCCTTGATTTCATAAATTTAACTGATTTTATCTCTTTAGTACTTAGGCGGTTCCCACCTGCTTTAACGTTTTTAATAAGAAAATTACTTATTGGTAAATTTTCTTCAAGTTTTTTTATTCGTGGTTTTGGAACATAGGATATGACAACATCAATATCTTCTTTTATACTAAGTTTGAGCAATTTGCCATCATCCGGAACAATTTTGTAAGACTTATCCAAAATAAATTTCTCTATTCTAAATCTTTTAACAAAAATATACTTTGTTGATCTATTTTGGAATAAAACAGAAAAAACTACACTATCCAGGGTTTCTTTATCTGCAAGGCCGCAATAGAGCATACCTTTATCTACAAACAAACGGTGAGGTACATCTGTAACAGAATAAATACCATTTTTTCTTAATATTAAAATTCTGTCGTAAGAAGATACTTTAAACTGAGAATTTCCTGTTTTAACATCAGTTCCAAGATATCCTGTTTCACTGTCATAATAGATATCAATATCTCTTTTAGCTGCCTCCCTGACATCAACCTTAGTAAAGGAAATAATCTCTGTTTTTCTTTCAAACCTGCTTCTACTCTCTGCAAGAACTTCTTCCAGAAAAGATACTGCATATTCTGTTAAATTCTTCAGCTTATATCTAACATCTTTTAATCTTGCATTAAGTTCTGCAATCTCTTTCCTTGCTTTATTTATATCATAAAGAGAAATTCGGCGAATAGGAATTCTAAGAAGTCTTTCTACATCTTCATCAGTTATTTCTCTTTTAATCTCTTTCTTAAAAGGAATAAATCCGTCTACAACGGCCTTCTGAACAGATTCACTGGTGGATTTATCTTCTATATCTTTATAAATCCTCTCTTCAATAAAGATTCTTTCAAGAGTTCTTGCATGAATCCGATCTTTCAGATCGGATTCTGTAACCTTCAATTCTGCTTTTAGAACAGCCAAAAGATGCTTTGCATGATAATTAATAACTTCACTTACAGTCATAATGGTAGGCATATTATCTTTTATTACAAGAAGATTTATTGATATCGAATTTTCACAATCTGTAAATGCATAAAGGGAATCAACCACATCTTTTGTATGGACATTTCTCGGGAGTTTAATTTCAATCTCTACTGAATTTGTAGTAAAATCATTAATACTGCCAATTTTAATTTTACCTTTTCTTGCAGCAGCTTCAATGGAAGTTATGATACTTTCAGTCGTAGTTCCAAAGGGTATCTCTTTAATAATAATTTTTTTTGCATCACTTGTATCAAACTTTGCCCGGACAAGAACTTTTCCAAGACCATCCTGATAGTCTGATACATCAATAAACCCCCCGCCAATAAAATCCGGAAACAACTGAAAAGATTCCCCATGAAGTGAGGATATTACAGCTTCCAGTACTTCATTAAAATTATGTGGAAGTATTTTCGTAGCCATTCCAACAGCAATACCCTCTGCACCCTGAATAAGCAGAACCGGTATTTTTGATGGGAAAGCCACAGGTTCTTTATTTCTTCCATCGTACGATTCTTCATACTCGGTTATTGCAGGACTGTATAAAATTTTCTTAGCAAAAGGAAGAAGACGGCATTCAATATATCTTGCCGCAGACGCAGAATCTCCTGTAAATACATTTCCAAAATTCCCCTGTTTTTCTATAAAAACCTCTTTATTAGCAAGAACTACAAGTGCTGAATATATTGATGCATCCCCATGAGGATGGTACTTCATACAGTTACCAACAACATTTGCAACCTTATGAAATTTTCCATCATCCATTTCAAATAACGAATGGAGTATTCTCCTTTGAACAGGTTTAAAACCATCTCTAATATCTGGAATAGCCCTGTCTTTAATTACATAAGATGCATATTCAAGAAAATTTTGTTTGTACAGCGTTTCTACATAACTCATTATATAAGATTCTCCATAATATACTCTCTTCTATCCGGTGTATTCTTACCCATGTAAAACTGCATAGTATCCTGAATACTTTTAAGAGTTTTAACATTTACTTTTACAAGTCTCATATCTTCGCCAATAAACTGACCAAACTCACTGGGAGAGATCTCTCCCAGACCCTTAAATCTGGTTACTTCAGCATTACTAATCTCATCTAAGGCATCATCCCTTTCCTTAATATTGTAACAGTACGTAGTTTTCTTTTTATTGCGAACCCTAAAAAGAGGTGTTTCCAGAATATGAATTCGACCTGCTACGACAAGGTCTTCAAAATAATTAAGAAAATAGGTTAATAAAAGATTTCTTATATGAAATCCGTCAAAATCGGCATCAGTAGCAATTACAATCCTGCCATAACGAAGGTGATCAATATCGTTTTCTATTCCAAGAGCCATCATCATATTATAAAGCTCTTCATTACGGTAGATGTCTGCTCTTTTTTTCCCATATACATTTTGAGGTTTACCTCTAAGAGAAAAAATTGCCTGAGTATAAACATCCCTTGAAGAGACCATTGAACCGGAAGCTGATTCTCCCTCAGTAAGAAAAAGTGTTGTAAGATCTCCTTCCTTATCCCACAAATGACGTTTACAGTCTTTTAATTTTGGTATTTTAAGAGCTATTTTTTTAGCAGCTTCCTTAGCTTCTTTTTTTACTGCATTTAATTCCTTTCTTAGCTTTTCATTGTTAACTATTTTATCTTCCAGGTTTCTGGCGGCAGTATTATTTTTATGAAGAAAATCAACTACTGCAGATTTTACATCCTGTATTATCCAGCTTCGAACCTCAGTGTTTCCAAGTTTATTTTTTGTCTGACTCTCAAAAACAGGATTCTGAAGTTTAACTGCAACAGCTCCAACAACACCTTCCCGAACATCAATTCCGGAATAGTTTTTCTGGAAATATTCATTTACACCTTTTAAGAGTCCCTCACGAAAGGCACTTTGATGAGTTCCACCATCACTTGTAAACTGTCCGTTAACAAAGGAAAAATAGGTTTCTCCGTAGTTATTTGTATGGGTAAAAGCAAACTCTATTCTCTTATTTTTAGAAAAGCCTATATCGTATAGTGTATTGGCATCCCCAATTTCAGAACTTAAAAGATCAAAAAGTCCATTTTTAGATATAAACTTTTTTTTATTAAAAACAAGGGAAAGTCCGGAATTAAGACATGCATAATTCCACATCCTCTGCTCAATAAACTCAGTATTAAAATCATACTCACCGAAAATTTCCTCATCAGGAGTAAACTCTATAAATGTGCCATCCTTCTCATCCTCTTTTTTCCCCTTTCTTTCGGAAATTAAAGTCCCTCTTTCAAAAATTGCTTCAAAATAATTACCTTCTCTGAAAGCAACTACCCTGAACCTACTTGAAAGAGCATTTACTGCTTTTGTACCAACTCCATTTAAACCAACAGAAAACTGAAAAACTTCATCATTATACTTTGCTCCGGTATTTATAACAGAAACACATTCGATAACCTTACCTAGGGGTATCCCTCTGCCGTAATCCCTTACCTTAACTGTTTTATCCTTATACTGAACTATTATCCTGCTCCCGGATCCCATAATGAATTCATCAATAGAGTTATCCACAACCTCTTTCAGAAGAATATAGATTCCATCATCCAAATTGGATCCGTCTCCCAGACGGCCAATATACATACCAGTCCTAAGGCGTATATGCTCAAGAGAACTAAGGGTTTTTATCTTGCTTTCATCGTAATTTGTATTTTTTTTTGCGCTCATGAATAGTCCATAGTTATATTTTAATTTTTTGATTATATCTGATCTGAAAATTATTCTACCACAAAAAAGCAGACTCTATAAAGAACCAGTCTTGAATTTCTTTACAATTTAATAGATTTTATATATACAAACATGCATACAAAGCTATTCAGGAGATAATTATGGAGTGGAGAGCAAGCCATATTTTAATAAAAGAAAGAGGACAGGCCCAGGAACTCTTAAGAAAAGTAAAACAGGGAGCACCCTTTGAAGCTGTAGCAAGAGACTTTTCAACCTGTCCAAGCAAATCCAAAGGCGGAGATCTTGGATGGTTTGGTGAAGGTAAAATGGTGCCTCAGTTTGAAGCAGCAGTGAAAAGAATGGGAGTTGGTTCTGTAAGTGATCTTGTCCAGACCCAGTTTGGGTTTCATATAATTAAATTGACTGGAAAGAAATAATCATTTTTTTCTGAAATATGTATTTTTCACCCAATTCCAGTTTAGAAACAAATGCACTGCCACTAATGCAATTAATAAAAACCCTGGATAAGCATGAAACTGCCTGTAATAACCTGTTTCAATAATAAAATTACGTAATAGAGCTGTTCCTGCAATAATTATAAAATCCAGTGCAAGAATAATATTTAATATTTTTAATAGATCAGCCTTTTTCATTAATAAACTCCTTTAAAACTATATTAGTATAATAATAAATCTCTAAAAATTAGTAATTGAGTATACTTTACAATAAGTATGGTGTAAATTATTTTTAAGAGTTGTTTTAAAACAGAGGTAGTATAAATGCAAAATCAAACTAATAAAAACCTTATTACTCAAATTGAAACTATTAGTGCAGACGAAAAGAAACTGATTTTTAATTCTTTTA
>JGI24023J19991_10001069_pt1 | contig 21392 bp, 18 predicted proteins | sample Cruoilmetagenom1_FD_19991 | JGI IMG/M metagenome (IMG submission 19991) | reverse complement strand
GCCGGGCGAAGAAGGCTTCGTCATTCTCGAACACGCTGTAGAAGGCAAAGCCGCGCAACATGGCCAGCGTCGTGTGCATCACGTCGACAACGACCTGCTCGGACGCGACGTCATCCTTGAAGAAGGTCCACCAGAGATCCGCGAAGATCCTGATAGAACGGGCACGATGCGCGACCGCCTCTTCGCGTAGATGCGGCTCGGCGCGAGTCCCCAGAAATAACTCCCAAACGGCTACATATCGCGGGCTGCAGTAGACGTCCCATAGCCGCGTGACCAGCGTCTCGACCCGCCGTTGGAGGGTCTGGCCTTTTCCGGGGTCCATGCTCATCTGCGTCGTCAGTTCCAGAAGCAACTGATCGAAGGTCTCCATCAGCAGCTCGTCTTTCGAGCCGAAATGATGCTGCATAGCGCCGAGTGAGACACCGGCGCGGTGCGCGATCCGCGTGGTCGTCGCGCTGGCGTAGCCACCCTCTGCCAGAAGATCGATAGTCGCCTCGATCAGGGCGTTACGCGTTTCGGCTCGGCGTTGTTCCTGCGTCCGGCGGCGAACCTTTTGCGATTTTGCGGGCACACCCTGCGATACGGCTTCTTCAATCATTCATCTGATCTCCCTTGACATACAATATACAATAATTGTTTATTATTTTTGTCAAGGCAATATCACATGAGAATCTTTCTGAACGTGTCGAAACCTGCGGATCAGCCTCATAAGGCCATGAAAAATATGGACTCTGACTGGCCCAGCTCCGCGGCTCTCGACATCCTGGGCGAACTGATTGCCTTCGATACGACGAGCCACAAATCCAATCTCGCAGCCGTCCACTACATCGCTGGTCTTCTGGAGAATGCCGGCATATCCCCCACCCTCATCGAGAGCCCAGACGGCCAGAAAGCGAACCTATTCGCCACGATCGGGCCAAGGACATCTGGCGGCGTCATCCTTTCCGGACATACCGATGTCGTTCCCGTCGACGGTCAAGACTGGACTGTGGATCCATGGAGTCTCACGGTGAAAGACGGCAAGCTATTTGGCCGCGGGACAGCGGATATGAAAGGCTTCCTTGCAACGGCGCTGACCGTCGTAACGTCGATCCGGCCAGAGGAACTCCTGCGTCCTTTGCATCTTGCCTTCTCCTATGATGAGGAGGTCGGCTGTTTCGGCGTCCCGAGCCTTATTGACTGTATTCGGAATCAAGCCTCTCGCCCTCGTGCAATCATTATCGGAGAACCGACAGGCATGCGTGTCGTGAACGCGCACAAAGCGACTTATGGCGCCAGAACGACGATCCGCGGCCTCGAGGGACATTCGTCGTTACCGGCTCTTGGCCTCAACGCTTGCGTCTATGGTGCCCACGTTGCCAGCTTCCTAAACGAACTCTCGACCGAGCTGGCTGCGCAACCTCGGCCGAAGTCAGACTTCCTACCTCCGTACCCAACCATCAACGTCGGCAGCATTCACGGGGGTACCGCGCGGAACATCATTCCCAACACCTGCGTCGTGGAGTGGGATTGCCGCCTGTTGCCAGACGATGACCCTGACGAAGTGCTTGAGAGACTCAAGGGGTTCTGTGACGGCGAACTGTTGCCTGAAATGCGAAAAATGTATGCCGGCGCTTCTATCGAAACCGACCGGTTAAGCTTCATGCCTGGGCTGTCACCCGACAAAGATTCTTCTGCGGAAACACTCGTCAAAAGTCTTGTCGGAACCAATGCCACCGAAGCCGTGTCGTACGGGACGGAAGCGGGTTTCTTTCAGCAAGAAGAGTTCTCCACCGTGGTTTGCGGTCCCGGCCATATCGAACAGGCGCACAAACCGGATGAGTTCGTGGAAATCTCACAGCTTGCCGAATGCGAACGGTTCCTTTTCGACTTGGCGGATGCGCTTGCGGTGCCGGATTTTGAGATTGGACTAGAACCATGATACCGCACGCGTCGAATGCCTATCTGCTGAACGGTCCGGCAGCATCGGGCTGGGAAGCGACGGCGATACCCGCGCCGCCGACACCGCCAATCAACGCGGACCTATCCTGTGAGGTGCTAGTCATTGGCGCCGGATACACAGGACTGAATGCGGCGATCCGGCTCGCCGAGGGTGGCAAAGAGGTCACGGTTGTCGATATCGGGGGACCGGGGTACGGCGCTTCCGGACGAAACGGCGGGCAGGTCGTGCCAGGCCTCAAATACGACCCGGACATGCTCATCCGGAAATACGGTGAGTCTACCGGGCAAGCGCTGATCCAATTCGCCGGCAGTGCAGCCGACCGGACATTCGATCTGATCGAAAGGTATAAGATTCCGTGCGACGCACAACGCACCGGTTGGCTCCAGCCTGCGGTCTCGAAGAAGACCCTTCGCACGGTTCGTGAACGCGCCAGCCAATGGCAACGTCACACTGGGACGGAGGTCAAGCTGGTCACAGCATCAGAAGCTCGCGATCTTACTGGAACGGACGAATTCGTCGGCGGGTGGATCGATCCCCGAGGCGGTGTTTTGCAGCCTTTAAGTTACGCTCGTGGTCTGGCTCAGGTTGCCATAAATCTTGGCGTCCGTGTCGCCGGCGATAGTGCCGTCACCCACCTCACAAAGCGGGGCGCGTCCTGGGAAGCCGAGGTGAATGGCCAGAATATTGTCGCCCCCACGGTTATCTTGGCGACGAACGGCTATACGGGGAATCTTGTTCCGGGACTCCGGACTTCGCTTGTTTCCGCTGCCAGCGTCCAAGTGGCGACGGCACCTCTTCCCGAACATATCCGCAAAACAATCCTACCCGGCGGCCTACCCGTCTCTGATACACGGCGCATTCTGAAATACATGCGTTTCGACTCGGATGGCCGTTTTCTGATGGGTGGACGCGGTTCATTCAAAACTGGCGAGCCGGAGAGCTACTTCCAAAGCCTGGAGCGGCTCGCCGAAGCCATGTTTCCACAACTCAAAGGGGTCGACTGGGAGCTTCGCTGGGCTGGCACCTTCGCTTTGACCATGGATGGCTTGCCGCACGTGCACATGCCAGGGGAGAAGCTCTACATCGGTCTCGGCTATAATGGCCGGGGTTTGGCCATGGCATTGCAGATGGGCCGTCTTCTCGGCGCGCTCGCGCTCAACGACGATCACGAAGGTTCGCCATTCCCAATTTCGGACATTCGACCGATTCCATTCCACGGTTTTCGTGTCATCGGCGCTGAGACAATCGGCGCTTGGTATCGCGCGCTGGATCGATTTGGAGTTTGAAGCGTCCCAGCAGGTTTTTGGGAGTACACTGTCTCGACATTCCCAAGTCCGAACGGACCTGACCGGATTTCACTTGGCATTTTTTCGAAAATGGTAGCTAAGGCCTTCAGCCAGTGTATTTCCGTTGCTGGATTGCGCCTCCTATTACTTGATCTAACCTGATATTATCTGATTTTGGGTGATATTGTCGTAAATGGTTGCGGGGGTCCGCAACCATCGATATTGGTAGGATCTCTTCCAAACGGCGATATGATGATCCAGAGTCAGATGGGGCGAGAGTTTCTTGTGGGATTTAGTGCACAACGGAAGATTCACGCGGTCTGGTTTGATCCCTCTGTTTTTTGCTTCGATACTCATCCGAAGCTACGGGAGCCTCGCGTCAAGTCGCAATCGCGCCGACCCAGGTTGATTTTTTTGCGAATTGAAAGAGCGTGTGCCACATGACATATCCGCTCGCCGGCGCTGTGATGTGAGCGATCTTACGGCCGAACGGATCTCGTAGCTCAGCGAATAGATCGCCGCGGGCGATGGGTGAACCTGGCTGAACTTCCGGGTATATCAGGCCGTCTGCGGGTGAGGTTAGAAAGTGATATCTATCGAGAATAACCTGTTTTCGAGAAACAGGCTGTACGCCATCCCGAATGATTCCCAGATGACGTCCGATATTGATAATGCCGTTAAGGTGCCAATTTACGTTGCCGTCACCCAACGTTCCATTGATGCCAGACTCGCACACGAGCGCTTTCCGTCTTTGTCGAGCCAAGGCAGTACAACAGCGCCCCATTGCGTCGAGGTGATCCAGCGCTAGCCCTATTGCAACTGGCGTATCGAAGCACGAGGCCAATTCCATACATTCTTGATTCCAGGCGGCGTCGGACGTCTGCTGATACACGACATAGTTCGTAAGATTTTCACCTATGTCGCCGCCATGTAGATCCAGCAAGATATCGGCACCGACCGCCCACTCCGACAAAATGGCGGCTGCGAGACATTCGGAAAATGTTCCCGTCGCATTGCCGGGATAGATCCAATGCAGGTTCTTTCCGTCGACGGGACTCTCAACCACGTGCTTGTAGGATCCGGGAATATTGACAATCGGTAAGATCGAAATCACCCCAGAGATTTGCGCGGGTGAAAGTACGCTCTGCAATTTGATTGCGGCCTCGATACTGGAGGGCTCATTGACGTGAACGCCCGCCATTATGCACATTCTTGGACCAGACTGCGCGCCGGTGATTTCGATGAGAGGCCAGCTATAGTCACCGAGTGCCGGACCATCGAATGACAAGCTACCGTACGCGACACCGGCATTGCCGTGTGATGTCTGCCAGACGATTTTCATGCTTCAGACGTTTCCAACGAGAGAATCGCGAACCAATGATTTCGGATGGCGCGGCCAAAAGAAGATTGGTTCCGCGGGCGCCTAGTCATGCGGGGAACCCCCGAGAAAGACGGAATTAATCCGAGAATCCGCCAAAATTTCCTCAGGCGATCCCTCCATGACCTTGCGGCCAAGGTCCATCACAATGGCCGTATCGCTGACCGCGAGACCGCCTCGAACATTTTGCTCCACCATGACAATCGACAAGTCGTCATGAGCCAGCTCGCGAATCGTCTCAAACACCTCCGTCCTCATCTTCGGTGAAAGACCGAGCGAGGGTTCATCGATCAACAACAATGTCGGCTCGACGACGAAGGCCATCGCCATTTCCAGCATTTGCTGTTCGCCGCCACTGAGGTTGCTGGCCCGCTCGCGCCATTTGTTCCGGATTACTGGAAACCGATTGATCTGTTTTTCAACCGCCTTCTTTTCCTGCGATTTCGAGAGAGTGTGCGCCGCTAACTGCATGTTTTCGGCAACGCTGAGATAGGGGAAGTTGCAACGACCTTGGGGAACGAATGAGATACCGCGCGCCATGCGCTCAATCGGTTTCAGGGATTCAATTTGTTCGCCCGCGAAATAGAGCTCCCCTTTGAACCGCTTGATGGTCCCGTAAATGCTACGTAGCAAGGTCGACTTGCCTGCACCGTTTGATCCGACGATGCAGGCGATTGTCCCCCGGGTGAGATCGAATGAAAAGTCCACGACAATAGGCTCGTCGAGATATCCGCACGACCAATCTCGTATGGCGATGATTGGGTTTTCGCCAGTCATGATGCTACGTCCATGCCAGACTCACCCAAATAGACTTCCAACACGCGTGGATCTGTCTGGATGACACCGGGTGGTCCATCCGCGATTACCCGACCAAGATCGAGAACGATAATCCGGTCGCACACCTGCATAATGAAATCCATATTGTGGTCGATGACGACAAGCGTCACGCCTTGCCCATTAAATTTCTTGAGAAGTTCCGTGATCCTGAGAACCATCGTTGGGTTGACCCCGGCAGCCGGCTCGTCGAGGAAAGTGATTTTGGGCATAGAAATCATGGAGCCGGCTATCGCGAGAAGTTTTCGCTGGCCGTACGAGAGGAATCCCGCCGGCACATCGGCCAGCTTCGTCAATCCGACTATCTCCAGAAGCTGGTGGGCTCGGTCTTCAATATCGCGCTCTGCACGGCGCAACACTGCTGTTTGAAAAATGCTGTTTACGCTGCTGACTGGCTCGAATTCCTGGCAGGCAATGAGAAGATTCTCAATCACACTAAGGCGTTCATAAGCTTGAACAGCTTGAAAAGTCCGGGTCAATCCGGCGCGCGCGATCTGATATCGGTCCAGTTTCGACAGCTCCCTATCTTCCAAACTCCAGGAGCCAAGATCCGCTTGCTGAAACCGAGTCAGGCAATCCACCGTTGTCGATTTTCCGGAACCGTTGGGGCCGACCAAACCAACGACTGAACCCTGATCAATATCGAAAGACAAATCACCGATAGCGGGGACACCGTTGAAGGATTTAGTCAGTTGCCTGACTTTAAGAAACGATGACATGCCTCATCGCTCCTGACGTGCCGAAAGAGATTGGCGGAGTAGTTTGATTCGTCGTTTGCGAATGAACCCTGCAAATCCTTCGGGCATTAACAGCATGGCGGCGATCAACAAAAGACCGTAGAGAATGAGCCGCAATTCTTCGCCCATGCGAAGCAGTTCCGGCGCTGCGGTGAACACCACACTGGCGACGATCACCGGCCAAAAACTACCAGCGCCACCGACAATGACCATGATCACCATGGCTTCCGTGTAGTAGAAATCAAAGATCGAGGGGTCGGCGATCGTCAGGTAGAGACAGAATAACCCGCCAGCAATACCACTGGTCGCGGCGGAAAAACCAAATGCCATGAGCTTATATCGCAGAACATTCATACCATGCGTTTCAGCCAACGCTGTGTTTTCGCGTATAGCAACGAAAGCGCGGCCAATTCGTGACTTCAGTAAGGCGCGCGTTGCAAACACGACAATCACAGCCCATGCCAAGATCAGATAGTAAAACTGGTGTGCGCTTGCGAACACCACCCGCCCCAGCATCGGCAACGTCAGTTCCGGCGCAGGGAGTCCCGGCAGTCCCATCGCGCCCCGAGTTAGTGTCGTCCAGTCGAGGGCAAGTTGTTGCAGCAACAGAGCAAAAATGAGACTGGCTATGGCAAACGAATGTCGTGACACCCGAAATGCAGCAACGCCAACCAGCACACTCGCGGCCACCGCCACCAGACCACCCGCCGGCACGGCCAGCCAGATAGAAATTTCCAACCTGGTCGTTAGGATTGCGGTGGTGTAGGCGCCCAACCCCCAAAAGGCGACCTGGCACAATGACAGCAAGCCGACGTAACCATAAACAAGGTTGAGCCCGACAGCTAAGACACAGAACGCAGCGGCTGTCACAGCAATCGACATATAGTAAGGCGAAACGACAAGCGACGGCAGCGAGAACAACGCCACAATCACGGCGCCAGTCGCGAGTCTCTGAAGCCACATAGTCATAGGCGGATTCTGCGTCCGAATAGACCCAGCGGCCAGAACAACAGTACCAATATCATCGTCATGAAAATCGCGACGTTGGTGGTTCCGGCCGAAAGATAGAGGGCGAAGAAGCTTTCGAGCACACCGAGCGAAAACCCGACNACCGCGGCGCCAACGACACTGCCAAGCCCCCCAATGATTACTATCGCAAACGCCTTGAATGCCAGCAGAACGCCCATGGTCGGAAATATCGTGTATATCAACGCGAGTACGGCGCCCGACAATCCACATAAACCGATCCCGGCACCGACGGCAAACCTGCTAACCTTGCGGACTTGAATACCGACCATCAGGGCAGCTTCGCGGCTTTGCGCGACTCCACGAAGCGCCAGTCCGGCGCGCGTGTGGTTGAGCACGAGAAAGACGATCAACAGGGCGCCCAGAGAGACCGCGAGGGCAATCAGTCGGACGGTTGGGATGGTTAGCTCACCGATTTGAACGATATCGGTGACAAAGCTAGTGGTGATTAGTCGCGGGGTCGGCCCCCAAACGTATAGCGCTCCATTTTGTAGAACCAGCGCCAGTCCAATTGTTATGAGAATACTTTTTTCATAGTCACCTTGCTTTAGCCGGCACCACAATCCGTCGTACAACGCAACGCCCGCCGCGATACTGATCAACACCACGATTGGGACAGTTAGCCAGTAGTCGAGACCCACAACCTGGGTCAACGTGGCCGCCAGCATCGCGCCGAGCATATAGAATTCGCCGTGTGCAAAATTTACGAATTCAAGTACGCCGAAAATCAAGGCCAATCCCATCGCGAACAGAGCATAAATCGATCCGATCACAATGCCGTTGATCAGCACCTCGGCTAAAATTTCCGGCGTCATCGCGAATTTACCCAATGATTCTTTCGGTGGCGAACAAGATCCGAAAGAGGAAGACCTCTATATACGCCCCACCGAGGTTCACAGCTCCGGAGGATCGGCGGCGGTGCCATGCGCACAACAACGTTGTGGGGGCATGGCAAACACCACCCATCCCTAGACCGCTGGTCTAGCCTTCGGAGAGGCCAATAAAATGGATCTTTCCATCTTTGACGCCACTGACAATGGCGTTGTTGCGGACCTGATGACTATCGTCGAACGAAATCGTCTTACCCATCATAGAGGGATAACTTGCTTTCATCAGGCCATCACGGATAGCTGCCGGGTCCGCTTTTTCTCCGAGCTCGATGGCTTGAGCCAATAATTTTGTCGCCTCATAACCCATGAAACTCACCTGATTTGGATTCTCGCCGTATTTTTCATTAAAGCGGGTGACAAAATCCTGGTTCTCCTTCGTAGTTAGTTCGGGGGAGTAGGGATTTATCGCCGTGGTGCCGGCAAGGCCACCTTCGGCAATAAACTTTGGCGATAAAACCTTGTTCAAAACATGATCGATATTAAGCCGTCCAGTCCCTGGAATCTTCAAGCGCGCCGTCTCGTACTGACGGAAAAACGCTGTTAGAGGAGTCGATGTGAAGTAAACGGCGAGACGGTCCGGATTGACCGCCTTGAGTTTGGTTATGATCGGCGTGAAATCAGGGGACGTAGGATTGACGAAATCGGCCGATGCGACCTCCATGCCGTTGGCATTGAGAGCGGCCTCAAAGACCTCCGCGCCGCCTCGGCCATAGTCGGTGTCTTCGCCAACTATGCTGACACGCTTGACCCCCTCGGCTTTTAGATGGTCCACCAAGGCATACGCCATACCATCATCGGCAATGGTCGAACGGAACGCCCACCGATTTACTTCTTCGCCGATCTGGCTGGTAATGGATGCCGCGGTTGACGTGGATGTAATGAGTGGAATCTCGGCTCGTTTGACGACGGGCAGCACTGCCAACGTCGCCGAACTGCAAAGCGCTCCAATAATGGCAACGACCTTGTGCTGGGAGATCAAGGCGTTGGCCGCTTTGACGGCTTCCGTGGGGTTGCATCGGTTGTCTTCGTAAACAAACTCGATCTTCTTCCCCAGAACGCCACCTTCTCCGTTGATCTCCTCAACCGCCATATCGACGCCCCAGCGTTGATGCGTGCCGTAAAGCGCCGCTGGCCCCGTAAACGACGAGTTTAGCCCGATTTTGATCGTTTCCTCGGCGGCTGCATGCGAGGCGGCAAGAACCGTTATCGCCACCGTAGCTTTCAGTATTCTGGAAACACGACCCAACATGTTTTATCCTCCCTTTTTGGCATCACGCAGAAGTCAATTTTTTGCCAAAGACTCATTCTAATTTGGATTGCGTGAGGCGCCCTGTATGAATTTAGCTTTTCTCGACTTCCACCCGAACTCCNTATTCCCACTCAGAGGATGTATTGATCACGGTCCAGCACGAATTGCGGCCCGATACGGGAAATGGCGGATGTCAAAAGCCGCGCGAGATGCTCCATGTCTGTAACGCTGGCAAGTTCATTGGGTGAATGCGTATAGCGGCAGGGCACCCCGAGATCGATGCACGCAACGCCCTCCCCTACAAACTGGACATAAGAGTTGTCCGTCAACGCGCCGACGACCGCGGCTGGTTGAATCGGTATGCTGTCATCAGACGCTGTCTGGCTAATAAGTTGGACGAGCGCGGGATGGGGGATGAGACCGTTTAGGGTTCCCCGCCCATGGAAATTGTACGTGCTCATCGCCGGACCGCAGCCAAGCGCGACATCGCCATAGCCGGCAAGGTCCGGCGTATCACAGGCGATCGCGACATCGAGCTGAATGGCAATGTCGGGCTTCAGTGCCTGAGCCGCAACCATGGCGCCACGAACATTGAATTCTTCTTGAACGGCAAAGACCAGATGAACTGTGGGACGGTTCGGCATCGTGTCGAGCGCCTTAGCGACTTCGAGAATGACCGCACATCCCGCTCTGTCATCGATCGCCGTGCCGGCGACGCAATTCTCGGCGACGTCGTTGAAACGCGGCGCATAGATAGCAGGTGTTCCAATCTGAACGCCGGCTGCCATTGCGGCCTCCGCACTTGTGAAGCCCGCGTCTATGAACTGCTCGATGTACGGTTGAACCGTATACTTCTCACTTTCCGGTGTTACGTGATTGCTCTTACAACCGAAAACTCCAGGAACGTCGCGCCCCTCGCCAACGCAAAGGAGCATCGAAGTCGCAGGCAAGGTTTTCTCGGGAATGCCCCCTACTCTTTCCACACGGATGAATCCGTTTGGCTCTACGCGCCGCACAAAAAAGCCAATCTGGTCCGTATGGGCAAAGAGCATGACGGATGGGCCCGCCTGTGTGCCCTCAACGCTCGCGATCAGATTCCCAATCCGATCGGTTCGCGACTCAATTCCGAATGTGGACAGACGCTCCGCCAGATGGCGTCGAACGCGACCTTCGCACCCGGAAAGACCGGGAATCAGCATCAGATCGCGAAGGTTATTGCGCAGTCGAGATTGCATAGACTCGCTTCTGTCTAGAGAAATTGGCCCGTCCCATTACACATCATTCCAAATCCATTCGTCCGGGAATCTGGCGGACAGAACGGCGAAAATGGCACCTATCCGCCACCAATGGAATTGTGTCAAAACTGAAATATATAGCAAATATCATATGTTCTGGCGTATCATTCAAATCTGATATGTAACGCTATGTGGGAAATGCCCGCGTATGGACATAAAGCATCGACAGGTAGAGATCTTCCACGCCGTCATGACAACCGGTGGCGTCACGCAGGCGGCGCAACTCCTGCGCACTTCCCAGCCCACGGTAAGTCGCGAGTTGCGAAGCCTCGAGCGCCTTTTGGGCTTCAGCCTCTTCGAACGAAAATCACGACGTCTATCGGCCACTGAGAAGGCCGTGCTGCTTCACGCCGAGGTCCAACGCTCTTTCTCCGGCCTCCAGCACATTGCCCAGGCTGCACAAGCGATTCGTGACAATCGGACGTCACACGTTGAAATCGCCTGTATGCCTTTGTTCGCGCAAACCATCATGCCAAACATATGCCGACGTTTTCTTGAGACGGATTCCGCAGCCCGGCTTTCATTCAATACATTGGACCAATCGATCTTATTGAAGGAACTTGTGGGACTGCGCTACGAATTTGGACTACTCGAAACGCGCGTGGCGGTAGACGGATTAAGTGTTCAAGAATTTCCCCTCGGCGATGAACTATGCGTTCTTCCCCGCGGCCACCCACTGTGCGAGCGCGACGTTATCGAGCCGAAAGATCTTGAGAACGAAAGCTTTATCAGCTTTACGTCTGACGATGTCTACTACCGGCGCTATAGTCAGGTTTTCGAAGAAGCGAGCATGACAAAAAGGGCAACAATCGAAACAACAACTGCCGAAGCCGTCTGCGCTCTTGTCGGTCGCGGCGTTGGTGTTGCGATCGTCAATCCAGTCAGCGCCTATGCCTGCCGCGACCAAAATATCGAAATCCGCAAGTTCTCTGTCTCGATTCCCTTTGTTATCGGTATCTGTAGGCCGCTAGGGAGACCCATGACCGAACTTGGAAACCGGCTTGCCAAAATCATGGTCGACGAGTGCCGGTCCCTCCAAACCGAAATCGCCGCGATTAAGATATGAGTGTAGGCAGCTTTCCTCCGATAGAGGGGGGTGTTTGAAGAAAAGTCACATCTGAATCTGCAGCGTCGACGAAGGCACTGTCAGAGTAAAATTCTGGGCGTTTTTCAATCGCCTGATGGTTGCGGGAATTCGCAGGTTTTCTGCGCGGTTCGTGGACCGCCTAGAATCACATTTTCAACCTAATCTGCGTTAGTCTGCCAAAGCCGATGCTTGCGTTGGCCCGCGTGTTGCCATCTATCCGACGATAGGAATCGAACTATCTGTCGGCTCGTGCTCTTTGAAACCATGGGAAGTTCCGATCAGAACCACCGTGGACCCTTTTTGCACCGTACCCCGCTCCACGAGCCTCCGTAGACCGGTCAGCGCTGCCGCACTAGAAAGCTCCAAGTAGAGCCCTTGCGCTGCCAATATTTTTTGGTCATGCAGAGCGCCAGAATCATTCACTGTCACTGCCGTTCCGCAACACAGTTTCAAAGCATGCATAGCCTGGTAGGTAACCGTAGTCCCGCCGATCGAAACCAAGTCCGACGTGCCGGTGAATTCTTGGCGATAGTCGCACCCCTCCAGCACTGACGAAATCCGCGATATTGGCTCGACAGCGTGAACTTTAGGCACCGTTTCGACAAAGTTGGCCTCCTGCAGGTCTTTAAAGCCACGACAAATTCCCCAAAGAAGATCAGCGCGAGAGGTCGGGACCAACACGGCATTGATGTTCTCAGCACCCAACTCTTCATGCAGCTCGAAGGCAATTGTCCGATATCCGTCGACGCCAAACGCATTGCTGCCAACTGCTGGGGTCATGTAGTTAGTAGCGGGATAACATCCGTCGTTGCGTACGCGGTCTTGAACATATGTCCAGCGCGCGGCCACTTCATTAGTGGCAACGAGCCGCGCGCCGCTCATCTCTATAGCCCTCCGCCAATTCGGATTCATGATTGGCGTCGTCACGATCTCGCAGGCGAGGCCCGCGGCAGCGGCATAGGCAGCGACAGATACCCCTGCGTTTCCGCTTGAAGCGGCTATTACCGTTTCCGCGCCGATGTCGACCGCGCGGGCCACAACGAAGCAACTCATACGATCCTTGTGGGAACCCGTTGGGTTCTGGCCCTCGTTCTTGATCAAAAGGCGTCCGACGCCCACCTCGGAAGCTAGTTGGTCAAGGGAAATAAGCGGTGTACCCCCTTCGCCTAACGACGGAAAAGCCTCATACGGCAGCCACTGCGCAAATCGCTTCATTGTCCTCGCATCGAGCTCCGCTAGAGTCGCCGGAGCCTTGCTGTACTGTGCCTGAACACTGGCAGGGTATCCTTTGTCCAGACAGGACGAGCAACCTTCGAAGTAATCCGCCACTTCGGAGACTTGGCCGCATCTGATGCAAGAGAAACTCACAAGACGTTTGTTCAAGCGACAGAGCTGACCGGACGATGTAACTGAACGGGATGATGATGCATTCATGGATTCATTCTTCTCGCGATCCGATTTCGCTATTTGTAGACGGTCGGCACGTGGCGAAGGCAATCGCCCGGGATCTCCGCCTTGAAACCCGCTTGAACCGCTCAAGTTCCGTGAGCAATGGTTCCAGGAGATGCGCTATTTCGGGCTGGTTTTTCAACGGCATCTGACAGCACCAAGCTGTCATGGCACCAATTAGAGATTCTTCTTCTCATGCCGTCAAATCGAATAAATTCTCTTCCTTATAAAAAAATGTTATGCATTGTGTTCTTTGTCGACTTGGTGAAACACCGACATCGGCAGACGCCCTGGATCACCGGGATAAATCGGCGCATCGGAGTTTCTTTTCCGAGGACGGGACCGCCTACGGATTCTTGGCCCGGAAGCGCTTTCCAAACCAAAGCCCTCAAGTGCATAAGTCTGCGCGGAAACCGGGTCAGCAATGGCGGACCGGCTTATGCTCCAACTTCTCTAAGCAAGCGTCTGGGCGGAGGGCTCCACCCGCTCAACTCAAAGTTTGTCAAACTCCACCAGCATTTCATCTCGATGCTTTTTGAGCACCGCAATGAATTTTGTCGCAATAGTCGATTGCGGACGAGTCACTGGCACGACTAGTCGATATTGAATAGGCACCGCAGGAACAAAACGCTTCATTAAAAGCCCCTGGCCGCGGAAACCGACGGCTGCAAAAGGACACACGACTGATACACCTGCGCCATTAGTAACGAAGTTGCATATCGTGGCTGCGTATGGGGTTTCGATGTTTTTGTTAGGCGCAACGCCGGTGCGTTCAAAGATCTGGTCGACTTGATGCCGGGCAACATCGTCTCTCACCGTTGAAACGAACGTTTCTCCATGGAGATCACTCGCTTCAATTACTGACTTATCTGCCAGCCGATGATCGACTGGAATGATGCACACGCAATCTACGTCGGCAAATGTTTCCATGCGGTGTTCTGGGATGGCCAGTGGACCATACATGAATGCGACATCAAACTGCTGCGTAGCCGTGAGCTCTTTTACCATTTCCGTACTTCGGATTTGCAGCGATACATTAACGTTAGGGAATTCAGCCAAAAAACTACTGATCGCGCTGGGAAGGAAGCTCATTCCCAAAGAGCACTGCGCTGCTATCCGCAAGTGCCCTGTGCTGAAGTTACCGATATCCCGAGCCGCTTGTTTCAATGCAGCCAAACTTACAAAGGCACGTTTCACCTCTTCATAAAAAGCCATGGCCTCGGGCGTCGGCTGCAAACGACGACCCTTTCGTGCAAACAACTTCAATCCGCAGGATCGTTCGAGATCGGAGATCAGCCGACTGACGGCGGGTTGCGAAATATTTAGAAGATCGGCACCAGACGTCACGCTCCCGGTTGTGATTACCGCCTGAAATGCTTCGATTTGGCGAAGGTTCATGTTGGGGGGCTACTGACGCTCACCGCTATGTTGGCACGAGCATGTCTATCCACCCCTTGATCTGAAAGCCGGCCAAACGAAACCGCATGGCGCATTCAGATATTTGGCGCGGCGATCATGACTTCAGCCCACGGCAAAATGGGGCAACTCCACAAATATACATAATATTTTCGCATAAGCAATCAACATAACGGTATTTGACGTTAAGTATCATTGTCATTGTAATGACGCGATAAACGAATGCATGCGCCAAAGGGAGGTTGATACAGCGAATGCATCAATCGGCGTGTGCACCGCATTGAGCCTAGGCGGAGTTACATGCGTCGCCAGTCTTGATGCGGCCAAAATGGATGCCCGCGCACCGAGGAGACGGCAAATCAGCTGTGAGAGTTTTGTCATGACGTATGGCGTGGTGTCGTCAAGAAAACTCCACTTCAGTACATCCTAATAACAAATCGCAATTCAATACCAAGGGAGGACGTCAAGATGGGTGACAAAGTAGATAAGCGGACAAAGTCCAAGCTAAATCGACGCAGTTTTTTGGTCGCTGCGGGCACGACGGCGCTTGCGGCGCCGTTTATCAAACCATCCTGGGCCAATGAGCGTGTGATCACCGTTCGCGATCCAGGAGGTCCGTATGGGCCTGCCCTCAAGGCGGCTTTCTATGATCCGTTCTATGAAGAAACAGGGATAAAAGCCGTTGGCCTTCAAGCGTCCCATAGCCCAACGGGTCAGATAAAGGCGATGGTTGATGCGAAGAATTATGTCTGGGATGGGGCAGACCTGAGCAAGTCCGATGTGGATCTGTTGGCAAATTCTGGCTACGTCGAGCCGGTCGCAGGCAAAGGTGGTCTCGGTAAGTATGCGTCTCAGATACCTGAGACTCTGCGCTCCGAGTTTGTCGTCGGCGTTGGTACCTACGCGACCGTTATGGCGTACAGAACTGACGCAATGGGGAAAAATCCGCCAAAAAACTGGATGGATTTTTGGAATGTGAAAGATTTTCCAGGCGAGAGGTCAATTCGCAAACACCCCATAGACACCTTGGAAGCGGCGCTCATGGCAGATGGTGTTCCCAAGGAAAATCTGTACCCTCTTGATGTCGATCGAGCCTTCAAGAGCCTCGACAAAATCAAGGAACAAATTACGATTTGGTGGACAGGTGGTGCACAAACTTCGCAGTTGCTCAAGACCGGCGAAGTCGACTGCCTGCCGACCTGGAATGGTCGGGCCCAAGTCGCAATTGACGATGGCGCGCCGGTGAAACTGGTTTGGGATGGAGCGATATACTCTTACGTTGGCTGGGCCATTTTAAAGGGCGGACCGAACGTGGATTTGATGCGCGAATTCATCGAGTTCTGTAGCAACGGTGAACGCCAAGCGGTAGTTACCAAGTATGCAGCAGATGGTCCCGCCAATCCCAACGCTTACGATCATATCGATCCCGCACGGGCGGAGGTCTTGCCATCAAACCCCAAATTCTTACCAAAAATGGTCGCGTCCGACACCGCTTGGTGGGGGAAGAACAAGGAGCCGGTTCAAGAAAAATTTGAAACCTGGTTGCTGGCATAAGGCGCGGTCTCATGTAATGGGCGCCGGCCTTATGTGTCGGCGCCCGCTCCATTTAGAATTGACTACGGGAGGGCCTGGAAACAAATGTCATGGTTGTTTCCGGAGAGGACGTCTTGAGCGATAGCAAAATAAAATTAAAAATCCAAACCCTCAGAAAAACCTACGGCGATGTTGTGGCTTTGGACAACGTCAGCATGGAGATGCGAGACGGTGAGTTCCTGACCTTGCTTGGGCCCTCCGGGTCCGGGAAGTCAACGTTGCTCTGGGCGGTCGCGGGCCTCAATGATCCGGATGGAGGAGAAGTCTGGATTGATGGCAAGGAGGCCACTCATACTCCTCCACCCGAGCGGGATATCGGGATGGTGTTCCAGAACTACGCCCTGTTCCCCCACATGACTGTCGCCGAGAATATTTCCTTTCCACTAGAAATGCGAAAAGTACCGGCGGCCGCCCGCGCGGCAGCCGTGAATGAAGCGCTCGGTATGGTCAAGTTGCCAGGCGTATCCTCGCGATACCCCAAACAGTTATCCGGCGGTCAACAACAGCGTATCGCCCTTGCCCGGGCCCTAGTCTACAACCCGTCGATTGTTCTAATGGATGAGCCACTTGGGGCACTGGATAAGAAGCTCCGCGACCACTTGCAACTTGAAATCAAACACATACACGAAAAGCTCGGCACAACAGTTCTTTACGTCACCCACGATCAGGAAGAGGCAATGGTTATGTCAGACCGCATCTGCCTGATGAATGCGGGGCGCATTGAGCAAATAGGTTCACCCGAAGAACTGTACTTCCATCCAACCAATGTGTTCGTCGCGGATTTTCTTGGCGAGTCCAACATGATCGAAGGACGTGTGCTGACTACGTCCTCTGGCACTGCCACCATAGAAATTCCGAATGTCGGCAAAGTAACGACACCTTGCAACAAATCTTATCCAGCGGGTGCGGAGATAATTCACATGACCCGCCCGGAATCAATCGACTTATTGACGCCAGATGAAAGACGTTCGAATGAAGCCACCGGCCTGGCCAAAGAGGTCATTATGTCCGGCACTGTCACAAAAGTATTTGTCGATATCGGTGATGGCAGAATTATTCAGGTTACTCAGCTCACACAGGCCACAAAGGGGCATTTTGTAGGGGAGAAAGTTCGGCTTGGTTGGAACGAGACGTCGGGAGTGATCCTAACAAAATGCTCGACGGAGAAATAAGAAAATGAGTGGAATGTCCTCCGGAACTGTTGGTGTCCCTGTCGGTTTTCTCAGAACCCTGATCAAGCCTCTCCATTGGCAGATTTTTCCTGCTCTTGCTTTTCTTTTGCTCCTATTTGTTGTGCCGGTTGCGAGCCTTTTGGGTTTAAGTTTTTTGAACAAGTCCGGTGGCATCACAACAGAGCACTACGCGCGACTCGTCGACCAACCAGTCTACGCAAGTATACTATGGATCACCGTACGCACCGCATTTTGGACCACACTCCTGTGTATTCTCGGTGGCTATCCGATCGCTTATCTACTTTCCAAGACAACGAAATCAGCAAAAAATTTGCTGGTTATCTTTGTCCTGATGCCGTTCTGGACAAGCTTTCTTGTCCGCACGTTTGCATGGATTGTGCTCCTAGGTAAAAAGGGAGCGATCAATCAACTTCTCCAAGCATTGCACATAATAGATGCCCCCGTCCGAATGATCTACGATTTCGTCGGTGTGTTGATCGGTATGACTCATGCACTCATGCCTTTGGCCGTCTTGATCATGCTATCGGTAATGGAGGGTATCGACCGCAATCTATCGAATGCCGCCGCCACCATGGGCGCCAAAGGCGGAAAATGTTTCTGGAAAATATATTTTCCGCTTTCGATGCCCGGCGTCGCCGCTGCGGCCATTCTAGTATTCATAACTTCAGTGGGTGTTTTCATCACGCCCGCGCTCTTGGGTGGCGCCCGCGATACGATGATTGTCCAACTCATAATTTTTCAGATTCGCGAAGTCCTCAATTGGCATTTTGCTGGAGCCATAGGTGTTTTGCTTCTGGTGGTGTTGCTTTTGGTGTTCGTAATCTACAACCAGATTTTCGGCCTATCGGCTCTACCGGGTGGCGAAATCAAAAAAAACGTAGAAAACCGACAATCTCATTTGATTCTGTTCGTCAGAAAAATTGGCGGGTTGGTGACGACGCTGTTAGCGGAAATCACCGATGCGATTGGTTCATTTTTTTACCTAGTACGGATGTTTCAACGCAACCGAACCAGCAACCATAAGCCCAGATTCATTTTGTGGACAGTCACATTGCTGTTGATCGGGTTTCTTGCTCTGCCGACCTTTTTCATCATACCGGTATCGTTCACGGCAGAGTCATTCCTAACTTGGCCACCACGAGGATTTAGCTATCAGTGGTATGACACGGCATTCAAATCCTCCCTTTGGCCCGATGCCGCGATAAGATCTCTACTGGTCGCTGTGTCCTCTGCATTTTTGGGTATGCTGTTTGCCGTCCCCTGTGCGTTCGCGCTCGCGCGGCAAAATTTCGTCGGAAAGTCGGCGCTATTTACTCTCCTTGTCTCGCCGATGATTGTTCCGCATATCTTCATCGCGGTTGGTCTTTTCTTCCTATATTCCAAGGTTGGTCTGACCGGCACAACGGCGGGACTAATACTGGGTCATACAGTGTTAGTTATTCCATATATCGTGATTACGGTCCTAGCCGTTGTGAAGGGTTACGATCAAAATTTGGATCTTGCTGCGTCAACTCTGGGGGCGAACACGGTCAAGGTATTTTGGCGCGTGACGTTGCCAGTAATTCGGGCCGGCATGATTGCCGCATTCATGTTTGCCTTCATTATTTCCTTCGATGAGTTGACAATTGCTCTCTTTGTTACCGGTGGAACAGTCACAACCTTGCCAAAACTCATGTATGAGGACGCAATTCTCAGCGTAAATCCTACTCTTGCTGCCGTTTCCACACTCCTCCTTATCTTCATGAGCGCCGTCATATTGGTATCCGAGTTCGTTCGTCGCCGGGGCCCGTAGTTCGTAAAGGCGAACTGCGAACGCCGCAACTATCGGGAAGAAATTCGCGAGGAAGCAGGGATGAATAGAGAAACGAGAATATGGACAACTGTGGACTACTCCGCGGATGGAAAGCACATAGACTATCTGCGACTGCCCCATTCAACAGACTTGTCAGCATACGGTTGGGTACCAATCCCAATTGTCTGCATAAAAAATGGTAAAGGACCGACGGCACTACTCATTGCAGGAAACCATGGCGACGAGTACGAGGGCCAAATCGCGTTGATGAACCTCGCTCGTGAAATCGACACCGACGATGTGAGGGGTCGGGTCATTATTCTTTCAGCACTCAATTTTCCTGCAGTAATGGCCGGACGTAGAGTATCCCCCCTTGATGAGGGCAACCTCAATCGATCGTTTCCCGGTGACCCATATGGGTCACCGACTGAGATGATCGCTCACTATGTTAGTGATGTTCTGCTGCCGATGGTCGATGTTGTCGTAGATCTTCATTCTGGCGGCCGCTCTCTTGAGCATATTCCATGCGCGTTAATCCGCCCGGGACGAGATTCTGCCGAGCACAATATTCTTATCGATATGATGAACGTTTTTGGAGCGCCAATCAGCTTCGTTAGCAATGGGGAAGGTGGTGGCGGTTTAACAACGCTATCGGCTGCGGCCCAACAGCGAAACGCACCCACATTGACGGCCGAGCTTGGAAGCGGCGCCACTCTTTCCAAAGAAGGACTCGAGCTTGCCGAAAAAGGAGTCCGCCGGCTTCTAAAACACTTTGAAATAACACCTGGAGCCAACGTCGAAACCCCGGGTCCGACACGTCTCATGGAAGCACGCGGCCACAACCACCTCGTTTACGCGAGCGTCGGCGGTATATTCGAGCCACGCGCAGAGTTGGGTGATAGCGTGGTCGCAGGTCAGCTGGCTGGTCGAATCTATTTTCCCGACTCTCCAACTCTCGAACCAGAGACGATATTCTTTGAAGTGGATGGTTTGGTGGCCGGCCGGCGCTTCCCCTCACTCACAACTCGCGGTGACTGTTTGTTCAATCTGATGAAAGATTTGAACTAGATTACCTGAACATTGGAGAACGCATTGTTGGCTGCAATTTCTTGTTTAACGAGCATGCCCTGCGTTTTGCCGCAATGGATTCAGGCAGTGTTCAACGGAAGGAAAAAGACACGGCATGTCGCGTTCAGCTGACTTCAAAGAGATGTCCTGGCCATTGCAGAGGCCCTTTCACTCGGCCCTGAGCAATAACCTGACATCTATTGAAACCGTCGTTGTCACGATCGGCGAGGACGGAGCCGAGGGGCACGGCGAGTGCTGTCCCTTCGCACCGTACGGTGACACGCCCGAGAGTGTCATGGCCACTCTAGAATTGTTTAGAGCAACGCTGGAAGACGATGTTAGCCGAGAGGAGTTTAACGAGCTGTTGCCGTACGGATCGGTGCGCAACGGGATCGACTGCGCATTGTGGGATTTGGAGGCCAAGAAAAAGGGAACACCGGTGTGGAAGCTTGCCGGTCTTCCGGAGCCCAAACCGATTGTAGCGCTCCGCAGTGCAACCAGAGAGACTCCGGAACAGATAGCTGAGGCTGCTCGGTCTCTCTCCGATTTCTCGATGTTCTTTCTAAAACTATGGGGAGAGAATGATCTGGAGAGAGTCGCCGCTCTTCATGCAGCCGCACCACGCGCTCGGATTGTCGTTGATTGCAACTCATCGTGGACCCGCAAAGATTACGAAACGAAAGCACACGCCCTGGCGGAACTCAACGTTATCTATATTGAACAACCCTTTCCTCCGGGAGTGGATCGGATATTGGCGGATCTACCTCATCCAGTCCCGGTATGCGCGGACGAATCCTGCCGTGATGCTCGATCTCTCAGGAGGCTGGTTGGGCTTTACGACATGGTCAATATAAAGCCCGAAAAAGCGGGCGGCCTGACTGAAGCCATGAAGGTGCGAACGCTAGCGACTGAATATGGTTTCGATCTTGTGTTCGGGGCCATGACAGGACCTTCTCTGACGCAGGCCCCCGGTTTGGTACTTGCCGGCGCCTATGCAGACTATGCTGGGCTCACGGAAATGCTCTCAATAACCAAGGACCGAGAGCCCGGAATCAAAGTGGAAAATGGCATGATATATCCCCCGCCGCCCGAAGTGTGGGGTTAGCGGGTTATTGGAAAACCCGAGCGTCGACGCAGCGTGCGCTATCCGTCAGTTC
>JGI24023J19991_10001068_pt1 | contig 21394 bp, 17 predicted proteins | sample Cruoilmetagenom1_FD_19991 | JGI IMG/M metagenome (IMG submission 19991) | reverse complement strand
CCAACTGCACTATAATAAGGTTCATTTTTATGAAAGCTCAAAGCTAATGTACTACCTGCTAATAAGCTGGCAATATAAATAATCAAAAACTTAGTCACACCTAAATGTACAATAACCTGATCTGCGAAGAAATATAAAGTCAACATATTAAAAAACAAATGTGCTTGATCGACATGTAAAAAACCTGAGCTAAACATTCGTAATTTCTCACCTTGTAAAATTGGGCCTATCTGAAATTTGTAGCGTTCTAAAAATGATCGGTCAGAGAATCCTTTTAGTGATACTAATACATTCGCTATTATAATTGCAATTACTGCTTTATCCATTTACTTCAAAAAATTTTCTCAAAGATAAAATTTATATACCGATATTTGTCAAAATTTTTTGAATGCAATTTTTAGCCTACATACTAGTATACCCTTTTATAATGTTATTGTCAATTTTACCTTTCAGGATCTTGTATTTTATATCTGATTGCTTTTACTACTTGATCTATTATATTATTGGGTATCGAAAAAAAACAGTTCTTTATAACTTAAAGCTTGCCTTCCCAAAAAAATCTGACAAAGAAATCAAAACTATCTCCAAAAAGTTTTATCATCATTTTGTGGATCTCTTTTTGGAAATGATCAAGACTTTTACCATTTCTAATGAAGAGATATTAAAACGATTTTACCTAACTAATAAAGAGGAACTTACAACTTTTTTGAATAAACATCAAAATGTGTTATTGATGAGTTCGCATTACGCTAATTATGAATGGTTGTTTAGCCTAAATTTATCAATTAACCACAATGGTTTTGGCGCTTATAAAAAACTCAAAAACAACTATTTCGATAAGCTCATTAGAAAATCTCGTGGTAGATTTAATACACAACTGGTTTCAACTAAAGAATTTTTTAGAACAGTTGACCAAAATGATGCAAAACAAATCCCTTGCATTTACGGATTATTGAGTGACCAATCTCCAAGAGTGGAAAAAACACATCATTGGTCGGAATTCTTTGGAGTTAAAGTACCTGTTTATACCGGTACAGAAATGTTGGCTAAAAAATACAATTACTCCATAATTTATATGAAGACAGCAAAAGTAAAACGTGGATATTACCAAACTACGATGCATATATTAAGTGAAACTCCGACAAAAGTTCCTGATTATCAAATTTCTGATCTATTCATGCAAAAATTAGAAGGACAGATTATTAAAAAACCTGAGTATTATTTTTGGACACATAAACGTTTTAAACATAAGGATAAAGCACCTATATCATTAGGCAGTGAGCAGTCTTCAGTTGGCGGTGGTCTTTAATTAAAAAATTTCTAATCAAACCATTTTTCAACCATCTTCTTTTCTAATTGATGGTCATTTTTATATTCAAACTCATTGGAGGTTGCATTGTATTGATAATCATCCATCCAATCTTTAAAGTTTTTAGCTAAACTTTGAATACTATCACATACATAGGCTACTTCTTTATCTGTGATAGTTGGATGAATTGACATTCTAATCCAACCCGGTCTTTCCAACAGGCAACCGTCTTCTATTTTATGCTTATATTCCTCTGAGGTCAACAAATCTATATGCAATAAAAAATGCCCGTAAGTACCGGCGCAGGAACAGCCGCCACGCGTTTGAACGCCGAATTTATCATTGAGTAGTTTTACTCCCAGATTGTAATGTAACTCGTCTATATAGAAGGAGAAGATACCTAGTCTGTCTTCATGCTCTTCGGCGAGTAAATGCAAATTTTCAATTCCTTTTAGTTGAGAAAAAATATAACTATTAATTTCATGTTCTCTTTCTAATATTTTTTCAGGCTTCATACGCTCTTTCAACTGTATTGCTAAGGCTATTTTGATAGTCTGTAAAAAACCGGGTGTCCCACCATCTTCCCGCAATTCAATATCTTCAATATAACGGTGATCTCCCCACGGATTGGTAAATGTAACTGTACCGCCTCCGGGGTTATCAGGAACCGAATTATGATACAATTTATCACTAAAAATTAATACTCCTGAAGTTCCGGGTCCTCCCAAAAATTTATGTGGCGAAAAGAAAATAGCATCTAAATAAGCCTCTTTATCCTTTGGATGCATGTCTATAGGTACATATGGCGCTGAACACGCAAAATCGACAAAGCAAAACCCTTTATAATTATGGATCATTTTTGCCATTCTATGATAGTCTGTCCTGATGCCAGTTACATTTGAACATGCTGTTACTGAAGCAATTTTAGTTTTTCTATCTTTATACTTCTCAAGTAATTTTTCAAAACTTTTAAAGCATACTAAACCGGTTTCTTCACAAGGTATTACTTCAACATCTGCAATAGTTTCTAACCATGAAGTATGATTTGAATGATGCTCCATATGTGTGATGAAAACTATTGGTTTTAAATCTCCGGGAATTGAAGTATATTCCTTCATGTTTTCAGGGATACGCAATCCTAAAATACGTTGAAATTTATTAATAACCCCGGTCATACCCGTTCCTTCGGTAATCAAACAATCACTCTTTGAAGCATTTACATGTTTTTTAATTATAGCACGTGCCTTATGGTAAGCCTGGGTCATAGCAGACCCGGTAATTGAGGTTTCAGTATGCGTATTTGCAACAAAAGGTCCGAATTCATTGATCATTTTTTCTTCAATAGGCCTGTATAATCTTCCGCTGGCAGTCCAGTCAGTATAAATTATTCTTTTTTCTCCATAGGGGGATTGGAATGTTTGGTCAACTCCAATAATATGTTTTCTGAACTGATTAAAATAATTTTCTAATGACATTGTTCTAAAATAAATCCGTAACCGTGTAAAAATACATATAGTTTACCTCCAAAAAAAAAATCATACTATTTAAAACCTACTATTTCACTTATTTCCTTCATCATACGATTCGCCAGGGCATCTGCATTTTTTTGTGAAATACTTTCTGTATACACCCTAATGATAGGCTCTGTATTAGATTTTCGAAGGTGTACCCATTCTTTTTCAAAATCAACCTTTACGCCATCAACAATACTAACATCTTCATTCCTATGCTTTTCTGCAACTCTTTTTAGAATCACATCAACATCTAAATCTGGAGTTAATTGAATTTTATTTTTACTCATAAAATAACTTGGATAGCTCTCGCGTAACGCCTTACAACTCATCTTCAATTTTGCTAAATGTGATAAGAAAAGTGCAACTCCGACAAGAGAATCCCTTCCATAATGTGAGGATGGATAAATGATTCCTCCATTGCCTTCTCCACCAATAACGGCGTTTGTATCTTTCATTAATTGTACAACATTTACCTCTCCAACCGCGCTGGCGTTATAATTACCGCCATGTTTTTCGGTAATATCGCGTAGTGCCCTTGAAGAGGATAAATTTGAGACCGTATTCCCTTTTGTTTGACTCAATACATAATCTGCACAGGCCACTAAGGTATATTCTTCACCAAACATAGATCCATCTTCACATACTAATGCCAATCTATCTACATCAGGATCTACTACAATACCCAAATCGGCTTTTTCTTTAACCACTAATTTAGAAATATCGGCTAAATGTGCTGCTAAAGGTTCCGGGTTATGAGGAAAGTGTCCATTGGGTTCACAATACAATTTAACGCACTCCACTCCTAACCGCTCAAGTAAATCGGGAATAACGATGCCTCCCGTTGAATTAACAGCATCAACAACCACTTTGAAGTTGGCATTTTTTATAGCTTCTATATCTACCAATTCAAGATTCATAACTTCATCTATATGCTTATTCATATACCCTTTTTCTTTGGAATAGGTTCCTAAATTGTCTACATCCGCAAAAGTATAATCGTCATCTTCGGCCAATAGTAAAATTTCTTCACCATCCAGGGCATTTAAAAATTCTCCTTTTTCATTTAATAACTTTAATGCATTCCATTGCTTCGGGTTATGCGATGCTGTCAAAATAATTCCTCCATCGGCTTTTTCAATAGGCACGGCAACTTCAACAGTTGGTGTCGTTGAGAGACCGATATCTTTAACATCAATACCTAAGCCCACTAATGTATTTGCAACTAAACTACTAATCATTTTACCCGAAATTCGAGCATCCCTACCCAGAACAACGGTAAGTTTATCTTTGGTTAAATTTCTTTTTATAAGCCAGCTGCCATATGCAGCTGCAAACTTTACAGCATCTACAGGTGTTAGATTTTCATTAATACTGCCACCAATAGTACCTCTAATTCCAGATATTGATTTTATTAAAGTCATTGTTATTTTTTTGGATGAACAAAGATAAGTTTATTAGTTAAAATTATACATAAAAAAAACCGCTGAAATTTCAGCGGTTTTTAGATATAGGATCTCCCTTATCAGGGATTAAAAAGATACTGACCTTCGTCAGCATAAATTATTTCTTTTCTGCGTCCATTTTATTTTTCAAATCAGCTAAAACCGAAAGGTCGCCTAGGGTAGATTTTTCTGCACTATCGTCCATTCTCTTTTTAGTTGTTTTGATATTTTTCTGTTCCTGAGTTTTGAATATAGCAGTATGAGAAATTACCAATCTTCTATAATCTTTATTAAACTCCAACACTTTAAAATCAACAGTATCACCTTTTTCAAGCTTACTACCATCTTCTTTTTCCATATGACGTGCGGGAACAAAGGCTTCAACATCATCATCTCCAAATGTAACAATAGCACCTTTATCTGTTTTTTGAGTGACAGTACCGGTGTGTATTGAATCTATTGAGAACTTATCTTCAAAAGCGTCCCATGGATTTTCTGTAGTTTGTTTATGGCCTAAATTCAATTTACGCCCCTCAACATCTAATTCTAATACCTGAACTTCCAATTTATCGCCAACTTTAACAAAATCTGATGGATGTTTAACTTTCGTCGTCCAGGAAAGATCAGATATATAAACCAATCCGTCAATTCCTTCTTCTAATTCAACAAATACACCGAAATTAGTATAATTTCTAATAATACCTGTATGCTTAGAACCTACCGGATACTTTTTAGTAATATCTGTCCATGGATCAGGATGTAATTGTTTCATCCCTAATGACATTTTACGATCCTCACGATCCAACGTTAAAATCACTGCTTCTACTTCATCGCCAACTTTTACAAAATCTTGGGCAGAACGCAAATGTGTAGACCAAGACATTTCGGAAACATGAATTAACCCTTCAACACCTTTACTTACTTCAATAAATGCCCCATAATCGGCAATTATAGCGACCTTACCTTTAATTTTATCGCCAATTTTTAAATCTGCATCCAATGCTTCCCAAGGATGTTTCTCTAATTGTTTTAATCCTAACTGAATTCTAGATTTATTATCATCAAAATCAAGGATCACAACATTTAGTTTCTGATCAAGCTCAACAATTTCGCTAGGATGATTAATTCTACTCCAAGATAAATCAGTAATATGAATTAATCCATCAACACCACCAAGGTCAACAAATACACCATAAGAAGTAATATTTTTAACGACTCCTTCTAATACTTGTCCTTTTTCGAGCTGGCCAATAATTTCTTTCTTTTGTTCAGCTAAATCTGCTTCGATGAGAGCTTTATGTGATACTACAACGTTTTTAAATTCATGGTTAATTTTAACCACTTTAAATTCCATTGTTTTCTCAACATATTGATCGTAATCTCTAATTGGTTTCACATCAATTTGCGAACCTGGCAAAAATGCTTCGATACCAAAAACATCCACAATCATACCTCCTTTGGTTCTACATTTAATGAAACCATTCACTACTTCCTGAGTCTCATGAGCGTTATTGACTCTTTCCCAAGCCTTAATCACCCTGGCTTTTCTATGTGACAATACTAATTGGCCAGTGCTATCTTCGCGTTTATCAACCAAAACTTCAACTGTGTCTCCAACTGCTAAATCAGGATTATATCTAAATTCATTTAATGAAATAACACCTTCAGATTTCGAATTGATATCTATAATAGCTTCGCGTTCAGACATTCTGACTACTGTACCATCAATTACCTGACGTTCTTCTACCAAGCCTTCTATACCCTCCAATGCACTGTCAAACGCCTTTAATTTTGCTTCATCGAGTACCTCGATACCTTCTTCATATTTATGCCAGTCAAAATTATCTAAGAATTCTTGTGGATCCTGTGGAGTTTCTTCAGATTTTTCCGCAACAACTACTTCTTCTTTAGGTGTTTCAGCAACTTTTTCTTCTTCAATGTGCTCTTCTTTTGCCTCTTCCTTGATAGTTTCAACAACTACTTCTTCCTTAACTTTTTCCTTCTTCTCTGTTTTCTTAGTTTCTTTTTTAGGTTTTTCTTCTTTTGTGTCTTTAGCTGTATCAGCTGTATACAAAGATTCTAATCCTAATTCCTGAACCAATAGGGTGTAGAAAATAGCTCTGTATTTATTTCTATTAGAAGATCCTATTGCTTCTATTGCTGCAGCAATTGCTTCATCTAATTTTGGGGAGTCTTCCAAACCCATTTTTTTGATTAAGAAATTCTTTTTTACCGTTTCTAATTCTTTCGAATCAGAGCTTGAAACTTTTTCAGAATCAACTTTGTAAATTGATGGTCCTAATCCTTTTGTAACACTTGCCAGTAAATCAGCATCTACTTTTAAACCTAACTTTTTGACCTCACCAGTGTATAAATCTATTTTTTCTTGTAATTTAGACATGCGCCTAATAAATTTGTATTTTATTGTTATTCAGATTATTAACGATAATAATAATAAAAGAGTTAAACAAAATAATATATACTACATCCTTTTTAAATCTGCTCTCGTCAAAAGGAGTGCAAATTTACGGATATTTTAATAAGAAAATCAAATATTAACAAGAAATTTTGCAAGTCAAAAAATAGAGCTCTTACGGTAGTTATTGAAAGCAATCCAAAGAGAAAAGGTTATAATATAGATTTAATAATTTCTTCTTCCGTAATACCTTCGGCTTCCGCCTTATAATTTTTTACAATTCGATGGCGCAATATAGCATAGGCTACTGCTTTGACATCTTCAATATCTGGAGAAAATTTACCCTTGATAGCCGCATTACCCTTAGCTGCTAAGATTAAATTTTGAGAAGCCCTGGGCCCAGCTCCCCAATCAATATAATCTTTTACAATTTGGGCTGCCTTTGAAGAATTAGGTCTTGTTTTAGCAACCAAACCAACTGCGTATTCGACAACATTATCAGCAACCGGTATGCGCCTTATAAGATGTTGTAAACTCAGTATTTCTTCTGCGGTAAAAATTGAATTCACCTGTTTTGTTTCATCGGTAGTTGTACTTTTAACCACTTCTATCTCCTCATCAAAAGAAGGATAATCTAAATATATAGAAAACATAAACCTGTCTAATTGAGCTTCCGGTAATGGATATGTACCTTCTTGNTCAATAGGATTCTGNGTTGCCAGTACCAAAAAAGGTGTTTCTATTTTATACTGATGGCCCGCTACTGTTACTGCCTTTTCTTGCATTGCCTCTAATAAAGCTGCCTGTGTTTTAGGAGGTGTTCTATTGATCTCATCTGCTAAGAGAATATTCGTAAAAATAGGGCCTTTTATAAATTTAAAATGCCTGCTTTCATCTAAAATTTCACTACCAATTATATCAGAAGGCATTAAATCAGGTGTAAATTGAATACGTTTAAAATGTAAGCTTAATGTTTGAGATATCGTATTGACCAATAATGTCTTAGCGAGTCCTGGAACACCAATCAACAACGAATGCCCTCCACATAAAAGTGATAATAAGACCTGGTCTACCGCTTCATTTTGACCAATAATAATTTTACCAACTTCTTGTTTAAGGGCTTTGTATTTTTGTACTAAGTTTTCGACTGCAATTACGTCAGACATAGCTTCTAATTATTAGTTATTATTTTGCTGTATTTCAACAGGATTTATCCGAATTAATTTTTGGCCCAGTTATTTTTAAACTCACATTTTTTATGATCTTTATTGATTTTAATATAAGTGTCAGTGATTTTTTCTTTGGTCCATTTCGCAATCGTCTCTTCACGTTTTTTTCTTAGTGCTAAATTCTGTATTTTAACATAATCTTTAGACAGATCAGCCTTATGTGCAACCGTTTTAGATTTCATTAAAATGATCTTGAACATCTTTTCTCCTTGACGTGTTTCATCATAGAAAACGTCCGAAATCTCACCTTCCTTGAGTACACTGATCCTGGCGTATAATGCCGGATCCATCCTAGTTAAATCAAACTTAGTATCGCTAGTTTCGGGATTGACTAATAATCCCTTATTAGCTTTCGTATCCTCATCATCAGAATATTTTTTTACCGCTTCTTCAAAAGTAAGCTTCAATGTTAAAATATCTTTTCTCAAACTATTTAACGAGTCTTTTATCTGCTGCTGTTCTTCGGTGGTAATTTCGGGCTGCATCAAAATATGTCTCACATCGCGTTGTTTCCCTTTAATTTTTTCAACAGTTAGAATGTGGTATCCGAAATCCGATTCAAAAGGGTCTGAAATTTCACCTTCATTCAGGCTGAATCCTGCCTCTTTAAATTCTTTGACAAATTGACTTTCTCTAGTGATGGTATAAGCGCCACTGTTTTGAGTAACACCGGGATCCTTAGAATATAAAATTGCTTTCATTCTAAAACTCTGTCCATCTTCTACTTCCTTTTTTATTTCATTGAGTCTATTAATAATTCGTTTTTCTTCTACCTCAGATGGTTTAATATCTAATACTATCTGTGATAATTCTATTTCGGCGCCAATTTCAGGTACATTATTTTCTTTTTCTAAACTTTTATAATAACTCCTTACCTCTTCGGGTGTTACATCAACATCATCGGTTAATTTTTGCTGCATTTTCTGTATTAATAGGGCTTCCTTTTCTATTACAATAAATTCTTTTCTCAAATCTGCCATATCATTAAAGCCATAGTATTGATACACTCTCTCTTCTGAACCTAATTGCTGCAAAAAATAAGCAATTTTTCTTTCAACCTGGCTGTTTACTTCTGTTTCGGTCGCAACAATACTATCTACAACGGCATGGTGTGATAATAATTTTCTGCTCATAATTTGTTCTAACATATCGCAATCAGAAATATCCACTTTTCCTTCACTTTGTTGCTCTAATTCTAATTTATAAGCAGCAATTTCAGAATCGAGGACAATATTTTTTCCAACAACTGTAGCAACTCCGTCTAACTTAACTCTTTCATGTGGATTCAGTATATTTAATGTATCCTTGCCTTGGGCATTCAAGGCCAATACAACAAACAAAATTAAAATGGTACTATATTTTTTTAGCATTTTAGTAAATTTGAAATTCTTTATTTTTAATGGCATCATCTGTTAATGTTTCTTCAATTTTTCGTAGTAATTCTAACTTTCTTTTGTGCAATATCATCTGCTTAATAGTCGGTAAAGCATAACTAATTGGAGCTATTTGATTGCGCAATAATACATCTTTAACTTTAACTAAATACACTCCTGATGCATCTTCTTTATGAATAGAATTATTTTTTCTTAAAAACTTGTTCTTTTCATAGTTTTTAATAAATGGAGTTTTTCTAATTACTTCGTCATATTTAATCCAAATCGAGTCATTCAAACTATACGATTTTAGTTGTAACTCTTGTTCCATAATTTTGATATCCGACTTATAATTATCCAACTTAAATAATGAAATAAATTCTTTTGGGTTCAAAATATCATTTCCAAAATAAATATATCTGAATTTCACTAATTCTTCATTTAATTTAAAAATCTCTTTATTTTCATTATAAAAACTATCAATATCAATTTGAGTGACCAACGTATCCAGTTCTTGTTTGACAATAGCTTCTTTATACTTATTAATCAATAAATCTTGCCTATATTGTTCAACCAATACATTGATACTCTCCTCTTCTTTATCAAGATTAATTTTAGCTTTTTTGAGTAGCAATTGCTGTCTGGCCCATTTATCTATATAGCTACTCACAAATAACAGACTATCTTCTTTATCAATTTTTTCTGGTATTATTGCTTCAACATCCTCTCGATAAAGAAAACTGTCATGCACCTTTGCAATCGGTATTCTATCATTTTCATGATCAACACACGATGCTATTAGAACCAATAATAATATGTACAACAACTGTTTTTGCAATTTAATTTTGGTTTTGATTTATTAATTTTTTTAGCACTTTTTTCTTTATTTTAACTGGATATTGGTTTTTTAATTCTTTGATCCATTGTTGGTCTAAATAGTCCTGATAATCATTAATTACCCTTCCTTTAGCTTCTTTGAGCAGCATTGGTTGTGGTTCAATTATTTTATGAACTTTTACAAGGGTAAAATTAGCAGTCTCATCATTTATAACATCAGAAACCATTTCATTATTAAGTACAAAGCCTTTTGGCAATTTTTTATGGTTTTCTTCTAATATTCCTTTGGTAAATAATACATGAATTGTTGCTCCTTCATTAACTAAGTTCTTAATTTCTTCTATTTCTTTGTTTTCTTCAAGGTATTTTTTTACTTGTAAGGCCTTATCCTTTTTTGTACAATGAGCAATAGTAACTTCTCCCCGTTTTTTCCAGTAATAATTCTGTTGATTTTTTTTAAAAAATTCTTGTAAGCCCAGCGTGTCTTTTTCAGCTCGCTTCCAGATTTTATCTTGTAGTAGGTCAAACAATAACAATCCATCTTTATATTCCTGTAGAGTAAACGCGAAGTTTGCGTCAGTTTTTTCTAAATTATCTTTGTAGTATTTTAACACTTTCATTTTAAAAAAATCAGAAAAGGCATCCTTCCTACTCTTAGCAGGCTGCTTAATATAATACTTTACCAAATCGTTAAGTGTGGTATGAACACCATTAATTGAAAAAATAGTTGTTTTTAAATTATTTGCTATAGAAACCGTATCGTTTTTAAAATACAACTGGAGTATTGCTTCATCTTTTGTGATTTTATATTCATTAACAAGCCTCTTAAATATTGAAGTTCCTGCAAGTTGAAAACGCTTACTTTTTTCAATTTTTTTAGTTAATTCATTCTTGATAGTATTAAAATCCTTGACAGGATGTTTTTTTATCAGCTTAATGATATGCCAGCCATAAGGTGTTTTAAATGGTTGTGAGACTTCATTTATATCTTGCATCGAAAAAGCCACATCTGCAAAAGATTTTATCATTTTAGTAGCACTAAACTTCGCTAACTTGCCACCATTGATAGAAGAATTGCGATCATCAGAATGTGCTTGGGCCAACATTTCGAATTTTCCACCCTGCTTCAACTTTGCGAACAATTCGTGAATTTTAGCCTTGGCATATAAAGAGTCTTGTTGATTCTCTTTGATCATGATATGGGCAACCTCAACTTCTCCTTTAGAATCTCTAAAATCATTTACTTTAACAATGTGATAACCAAACTTCGTTTTAAATGGCAGGGAGACCTCATTTACCTTCGTTTTATAAGCTGCATTTTCAAACGGGTATACCATTGCAAAGGCTGAAAAATATCCTAAATTTCCTCCATTTTCTTGTACTGAAGGGTCTTGTGAATATTGTTTGGCAATAGCTTCAAACGATGCTCCTTGAACAATTTTGTTCCTGGCTTCTATGATTTTTTGATAAGCAAGTAAGGTATCTTTTGCCGCTGCTTTGGGTTGTAGTTTAATTAATATATGGCTAGCATTTACCTCTGTCTTGGTTCTGTAATACGCTTCTTCCACTAAGGCATTGGTAATTTTGCTATCGGTTAGATAAGGTGCTATCAGTTGCTCTCTATATTGTGCCAGTTCTTTTTTATAAGTACTTACTGTATCATATTTTAAATCATAAGCCTGTTTCAATTTTAACTTATAATTAATATACAATTCTAAATACTCTTCAATCGTTTTTTTGTTTTCTTCGGTTACAATATCTCTGTTTTTATTAAAAACTTCAATAAATTCATCAGTATAAATGGGTTGGTCAGCAACCGTAAACAATAGACTCTTACGTTGTTGCCCATGTAGATGCATTAAACTTAGTAAAAAAATGAGTATTAATATGTTCTTAAAATGCATAAAAAGCTATTTGTGAAATGGTTACTATAAAATAATTATCCAGAGATTTATATTTTTTTAGAACGCTCAAAAGTATTTTATATTTTTATATCTAATAGTTAAAGAAATCACAAAGAAATCACACCTTCTACACCGGAAACTTCTTTATATTTTTTTATTACTTCATCGGCATCCTTCATTGTTACAACAATAGTTAGGCTTTTATATTTTCCTGTCTTAGAGGGTTTTGTATCAATGATTACACCTGAATAATTAAAAATACCTTTAATTTCAGTAACCTTATCTTCATCATTAGGTATTATAAATTTAAACATATACTCAGTTGGAAATTTGGTAGTATTTTCTAAACTTAATTTTAGTTTCTTGTAAAAATCTTCTTTATTTTTCATAATCATTTTCGAATTCTTCATGCATGGTAGTTCCCATACCAATCGGAGTGATATGTTACCTCCGCAAATAGTAAATGACAAACGCTGGCAAAATTATAGCTATTATCTAGATTATACAGATTCTCTGGAGGCAATTATTAACACGCAAAAGTAATCAACTGATTGTTAGATAACAAACAAAAAATACTTATAATTAACCTCTTTTATTAAAATTATTTTTTGTTCTTTGTTGTTCAGTACTCACAATTCTAAACAATGCAACAAAAAATTGTTATTACCGGTGGACCCGGAACCGGAAAAACAACTTTGATTAACGAGTTAGAAAAAAGAAATTTCAAATGTACTCCAGAAATTTCAAGACAAGTTACCCGGATGGCCAGAAAAAAAGGAATTGATCATCTATTTTTGGAAGATCCTTTGTTGTTTAGTAAGTTATTATTAGAAGGTAGAGAACAACAATATAGTGATGCGATTGATACCGATGCCCCGATTGTCTTCTTTGACAGAGGTATTCCTGATGTACATGCTTATATGAATCATTTCGGAACAGAATATCCCCAAATGTTTCTTGAGAAAAGTAAAAAGTATAGATATGATCGTATTTTTTTGTTACCCCCATGGGAAGAAATTTATACAACGGATGACGAAAGATATGAGAGTTTTGAGCTTTCAATTTCTATATACAACCATTTAAAAATTGCATATATGGAACTTGATTATAAAATTATAGAAGTGCCTTTTGGCAATGTAACTACCAGAGTTAATTTTATATTAAAACAGTTAAATTATCTGTAATGGCCATTGCTCTTGAAATTCTAAATAACTATTGGAATTATACTTCTTTCAAAGAACCTCAAGAGGAGATTATTGAGCTTGTTTTAGATTCTAAAAATGTTCTTGTTGTTCTACCGACAGGTGGTGGTAAATCAATTTGTTATCAAATTCCGGGATTGGTAATGGAAGGTGTTTGCCTGGTAATTTCACCATTAATTGCTCTGATGAATGACCAAGTAAAGTCTTTAAAAGAGTTAGGAATTAAGGCAATTGCGATTACTTCTGCTTTACACCATAATGAAATTATAAATGCTTTTGATAACCTTCTTTTTGGCAATTATAAATTTCTATACCTCTCGCCAGAAAAATTACAATCACAATTTATTCAAGAGAAAATTAAACAACTCAACATAAACTTAATTGCCATAGATGAAGTACACTGTATTTCTGAATGGGGGCATGACTTTAGGCCTGCTTATCTAAAAATTCCTACAGTCTTTGAATTGCATCCAAACGTGCCTGTAATTGGACTAACAGCCACGGCCACCGCTGCTGTTTTAAAAGATATTGTGAAACATCTGAATTTACCCGATGCACGAGTTATTAAACAATCATTGGTCAGAAAAAATTTAGCATTAAATGTTATCCACAGTGAAGATTTTCATTATCATATCAAACGTATTTTAAGTGATACAAAGCAACCATCTATCCTATATGCCAGCAGTAGAAAAAAAGTAAAGAGTGTTAGTGATTATTTAAACAAAAATAATTTTAAAAGTTCATTCTATCACGGAGGCTTATCTCCTGAAGAAAAACAACTTTCCTTTTTAAATTGGATGCAGGAAAAAACACCGATAATGGTTGCAACCAATGCATTTGGAATGGGTATTGACAAAAAAAATGTACAATACATTATCCATTTAGACCTACCGTATAGTTTAGAAAATTATATGCAAGAATCCGGTAGGGCTGGTAGGAATGAAAATAAAGCTTTTTCATATATTTTTGCCAGTGAACAGAGTATCGCAAATTTAAGAAGACAATTTTTAAAAAATAGCGTATCTATTGAACTTGCAAAACATATCTATAAAACCCTGAATCAGTATTTTCAGGTAAGCTATGGTGAATTACCAGAACATTCTTTTGAATTTGACTTAGCCGATTTTTGTTCACATTATAACTTTAATGTACTACAGACGTATAACACCCTTAAACTATTGGAAAAAGAACAAATTTTATTTTTTGATGATAGTTTCAATAAACAATCTACCCTAAAATTCAAAGTAGTACCAGACGAAATATTGCGTTATTCGGAGAAAAATAATTCGGACTTAGTCAGAACAATATTGAGGAGTTATGGAGGAATTTTTGAACAACAAGTCAATATAAATGAAACTATGATTGCGAAAAAATTAAGGTGCACATTCAAGGATGTAAAAAATGAATTAACAAAGCTTACAGCCGATGGATTGGCGAACTATAATTTTAGAAAAAATACCTTCAAAATACAGTTTTTAGTGCCAAGAGAAGACGATATTACTATTCGTAAAATTGCATCTGGTATTAAACATCTAAATAGTGTAAAACTGGATAAAATCAATGCTGTAATCGACTACGTAAACAATGAAAATGTTTGTAGAAGTAACTATTTATTAAGCTACTTTGACGAAAAAGGCACGAATGATTGCGGTATTTGTGATGTTTGCATACAATCTGTATCTACTAATTATACGCAATTGTCTGCAGAGATTTTAGCCTTATTTTCTTCTAAACAATCGTTGTCAACAAAAGAAATTGTAGCAAATTTTAATGTTGATAGATCAATGATACTTACAACGTTGCAGTTATTATTGGATACTAATAAAATAGCCATAACTTCGCAAAATAAATTAGAAAAGGTTTCGAATGGCTGATGTGCAAATTGTATTTATGGGTACTCCTGATTTTGCTGTAGGGGTTTTAAAAAACCTGATTCAGCACAAATTTAATATAGTAGGTGTAATAACTGCCCCTGACAAACCATCAGGCAGGGGGCAAAAATTGAATCAATCTGCTGTAAAAAAATACGCTGTTGAGCAACAACTAACCGTTTTACAGCCTACCAACTTAAAGAGTGAAGATTTTTTAAATGAATTAAAACAATTAGAAGCCAATTTACAAATCGTCGTAGCATTCAGAATGTTACCAAAAGTTGTATGGCAACTACCAAGTCTGGGAACTTTCAACTTACACGCATCATTATTACCTGAATATAGGGGTGCTGCTCCAATCAATTGGGCAATTATTAATGGTGAAACTAAAACTGGGGTTACCACTTTTTTTATAGATGAAAAAATTGATACCGGTGAAATTATTCTACAAGACGAAGTTGAAATTAAAGAAACAGATACCGCAGGGGATTTGCATGACCGATTAATGAAAATTGGCAGTCAATTAGTGGTAAAAACGATAAAACTTATCCAAAAAGGAAATGTAAAAACCACTATGCAACCCGATAAAAACCTACCTTCCGACAAGGCAGGGAAACCCGCACCCAAAATTTATAAGGCTACATGCAAAATTGACTGGGATCTGCCCCTTGATACTATCTATAATAAAATAAGAGGATTGAGTCCTTATCCGGCATCATGGACCCTAATTGATAATATAGATGAAACCATAAAGGCAAAAATATTTAGTGCATCCAAAGAAAAAATAAGGCATAACTTTCCTATAGGAACTATTATTACTACCAAAAAAGAATTGAAAATTGCCGTTCATAGCGGTTATATTTTAGTCAATGAAATACAACTGCCCGGTAAGCGTAAAATGAAAACTCAAGAATTGTTAAATGGTTTTGCATTTCATGCATGCGCAAAAATGCAATAAGTCCTTTGTTTAACTGCATTCTGCCTGATTTTCATGTCAAAACTATGAGGTTATTAACAATTATCTCTGATTTATCAACAAAATGATGTTTTTTAAGTAGTAAATCTTGCCTAAGACCCTATAAAATATATATTTGTTACGCTTTTAACAAAGCATAAAATTAATATTTAACCAATTTAAATTACGTATTATGAACAAATCAGAATTAGTAGATGCTATGGCTGCTGACGCAGGAATTTCAAAAGCTGCTGCAAAAAAAGCCTTAGACTGCATGATGGGGTCTGTTGAAAAAACATTAAAGAAAGGTGGAAGAGTTTCTTTAGTAGGTTTTGGTTCTTGGTCAGTTTCTAAAAGAGCTGCCAGAGACGGAAGAAACCCTCAAACTGGAAAAACTATTAGAATTGCTGCTAAAAATGTGGTGAAATTCAAGCCCGGTGCTGAATTAAAAAATTCAGTGAACTAATTATTTTAAGGATATCTTAAACATAATAAAGCCCTCGAAATTTTGAGGGCTTTTTTTTATTTCATAAAAAGTACTATATTAGTTGAGTAATAATATATTCTATGTTTACAACNAAGCCTTCAAAAGGAAGATTACTGATTGCAGAACCGTCAATCTTGAACGATTCCTCGTTTAATAGATCTGTAATTCTTTTATCTGAACATAATAATGAAGGTTCTATTGGTTTTATCATGAACAAACCTTCAAAGTATACTTTAAATGATTTGATTCCGGAAATTGAATCTGATTTTATTATTTACGTTGGTGGTCCGGTTTCAAAAGAAAATTTATACTTTGTACATAATGTTCCCGATTTAATTCCTGATAGCATTGAAATTACAAACGGGATCTTTTGGGGAGGTGATTTTGAAAAAATTCGGGAATTATTGCAAAATGACATATTGAAAAAAGACGATATACGGTTTTTTCTTGGTTATTCAGGATGGAGTAAAGACCAGCTTCAAGATGAATTAGATACTACTTCGTGGATCGTTATTGAAAACAATTATCAAAATATTTTTGATATTTCCCATCAATCTTTTTGGAAAGATCAGCTTATGAAATTTGGTGGAGAATATCGAATTTGGGCAAATGCACCTGAAAACCCTAGTTTAAATTAAAGCAGGCCCACCATTCATTAGTTTCAATTGAATTAATCTCGAAGTTTGTTTTGAGACAAATGCCACCCTAATTACCTACCATTTAATACAAAGGAAAATCTAAGATAATTTCTCTACATTTTTTAACCTTTTCTGCATATCACTCGCTACTATTGTATCGTATGTTTTCTTTCTATACTTAGTTACCGGTTGTACACCTATTATTGTATTCGTCAAAAATACTTCATCAACTTTTTGAAGTTCAAAAGGAGAAATTTCGGTTTCATGTATAGTATAACCTGACTCATTATTGAGCATCCTTATGATATTCTTTCGCACTATACCTTTTAAACAGCCTTCCGATAAGGGTGGTGTCATTATCACATTGCCTTTTACCAAAAATATATTTGCGTTTAACGCTTCAACTAATTGCTTTTTTTCATTTAGTAAAATACAATTATCAAGCTCATTTTCATCAGCATAAATACTAGCGACCACATTCAATACTTTATTATTTGTTTTTAATGTTGATAGCATGCCAGAATACACATAATAGTCTTTAAATAAGTCAATAACATACTCCTCCTTAATAGAAATAGTAAGCGGGTGAGCCTCAATTAAATAATCTACGCCATTATTTTCGGGGAAGTACAATCCACCATCTTTTCGAACAATTGAGAATCGAATTCTTGACGTATTTAACCTNTTGGCTTTTAAAATNTTCAAAATTTCATTCTCAAAAAATTCTAAAGTGAATTCCATTGGAATTTTCATACGTAACATACGCATAGATGACATCAATCTGAAATAATGGTCTTCACTAAATATGATCCGGCCTTCAACGACCTTAATTGTTTCGAAAAGAGAATCTCCATATTTAAAGGCCCTATTCTCAGTGTTTATTCTAATAGCATTCTTAGAAATAACATTTCCGTTGTAATTGATCATTGCAAAAAGGTATAATATTCATTACATGGGCAATAAAAAAGCCTTGCAAAAATCAAGGCTCATCATTCTATGAATTTATAGGACTATGAGACTATGCCCCTATTGTATGTTTTAATTCAGCTATTTGGTTTTCCCAAAACATTTTCGATTCTTCAACTTCATCATCATCGGCAAAATCAGTGACCATCAATGAAACATCTTTTGTCAAGGCATCAACTTCTATTCTAAATTCAAAATATATGTCATCATCTTCATCACTCAACCATTTATATCTTATTTTTTCATTGGTTCTATAGCCAATTCTTTTGGCTTGTTCCTCAGAATCGTCCCATATAAAAGTAAAAATATCGCTTCTGGAATTTACGTTATCGGCAAACCATTCACTCAAACCATCAGGAGTTGATAGATATTGATACAAAAATGCAGGAGATGAATGTATCGGAAACTCTAAATCAAATTTTATTTTATCAGACATTTAATTCAATTTTTTATCTTGGGTCGACAATATATAGATTATCTTATTTTAAAAAAAACTTTTTTGATGAAAAAATTGAAGGAGAATTGTTGCCTCGACTAAATTTGTTTTTATATTTGCAACCTCAAAAATGGCGAGGTAGCTCAGTTGGTTAGAGCGCAGGATTCATAACCCTGAGGTCGGCAGTTCAAATCTGCTCCTCGCTACCAATAAATAAAGAAAAAGCTGAGATTTATGTTTCAGCTTTTTTCGTTTAGGTACAACATAGGTACAACGTTTTCTTTATTTAAAAAATTTCTCAATTTTAATATTATTTAATGCTAAAAAGGATCAAATTCAATCATCTTACAACTTATATTAATCTTTATAAGTCTCATCTTTAAAGGAATATAAGGAAATCTTTAAACAATTATCATTCTTTTTTTCTTTTCAACAGTAAGCAATTTTTTAAAACAAAAAAACAGCATTTCTACAGTATTTAAATCTGAAAAGAGATTCTAATAGTTTAGTCAAAAGAATACGATTGAATAGCAATTCAAGATGTGTGTCTGTGGACACAATCTTGTCTACTCCCCTCGGTCACAGAATTTAAAAAGCCTTTTAAGCATAAAAGATTCCATTTTTAAAGTGATGGATTCAGAGGTTGAGTATCATTGACACCTTTAATATTAACTATTTATAAAGCTTAGTGAATCCATTTGTTTAAAAATGAACCAAGCTCGCATTAGTGAGTGCGGTGGCATATATTAAAAAATTTCAAATTTTATAAAGCTTTTCATTTTTTACTAAAAAACTCCTGATTTTACAGGGCTAGATCGGTTTTTTAAGAAAAATGAATTATCCGTAGTTTCAGTATAATATAAACAGAACCATTTAACATCAATTTCTATCAGATTGTATTAATTGTTACAATTTTACTGTAAAAATAGGATAACTAATTTATTCAAAACAACAATAAGTTGTTGTTTTGAATAAATTATAGATTAGTAACATCGCGTAGCGTGTTACCCTCTTGCTTTACAAAACTTTGTCTTGTAAACACATTCTCCATAGAGAATTTTTTATGGTAACAAGTGCTATTAATTGATAATTTCTTCTCGGGGAAAATTTGTTTTAAATATCAGATATTATTTCTATTGTCTTGATGTTAATTTATGTATTATACTTTTTATTAATGAATTAAGCTTTTTTACAAAAAAGCCATCGGGCGTAGTTTAGCAAAACACTAACTATACCCAACGGCAAAAAAAAATTGCTATGAATCCTTTTTTAATTTTACTTATATAGAAAACTTTAGTACAATTTCATGAGATGAGCCTCCATATTTTTGTATTGGAGTTGTAGCATACTCAAAAGCATAACCTATTTTCATTTTATTTTTTAAAACATTGGTAGTTATAAAGCCTGTAAAGCTTTCGTCTACTCTATAATTAATTCCGAATTCCATTTGTTCTCTAAATAAAAATGTTGGTGTTAAGTCTAACGATATAGGGCTACCCGATACCATTTTCATCATTAAAGAGGGCGTAAAAACCCATTCCCGATTTCTAAAATAATACTCATACCCTCCTCCTAAGAATACATGTATTTTATCACTAGTTGCTGCAAAGGAAATCTTTTCATCTTTAGAACGTCTGTTTTTTAAAAAAGCAGGAGACGATAATGAAATATGATATCTATCTGATTTTAAATAAAATCCTACTCCAAAATTTGGATTAAAAGTATTCACGTTTACAGATAATAAATCGTCATTATCAATTTCCAATTTTTCTGCATCTACATTTAAAAAAGTTCCTCCTACTTTTATACCAGCAAATAAATCCGTGTTCTTAGAAAGTATAATACGGTAGGAAAAATCGGCATATGCATGCGTTTCTGATTGTACAAAAATCTTATCAATAATTGTATTAAAACCCACACCCAATCCTTTTCCTACATAAGAATTTGCATTAAAATTAAATGTCTCTGGTGAGCCTTCAATACCTGTCCACTGACTTCTAGCGCTAAATAGCGCTTCAAAACTATCATTTGTACCAGCATATGCAGGATTTATAGCGTTCATATTGTATTTATATAGACTAAAGTGAAAATCTTGTTGCGCAATACTTTTCATTGATATGAAGTATAATCCAATTATTAATAGCATGTAATTAGTATTTCTCATAGCTTTTATTTCTTATGATTATCTAAAAAGTTTGTACCATTTTAAAACCTTTGTTACTAACCTAAAATCATAATTATTAGACATAAACATTTAGACAATCTCAATTAATTATTGTTTTTTAGTAGTTAATATAGATCCAACCTTGTATTGGCTCTGTCTTGGAATCATTAAGTTTTAAAATATACATGTACGATCCAATAGGTACTTTTTTTCTTCCAAAAGATTTTGAAGCTCCATTCCAATCATTTCGATAGTTTTTAGCTTCAAACACTTTAGCTCCCCATCTATTGTAAATTTGCACTTCAGAATTAGGGTAGTTCTCAATATTCTCGATTACCCATGTATCATTCACACTATCATCGTTTGGTGAAAAAGCCTTTGGTATTTTTACTGATAAACCAACTACAACTACCGTTCGGGTTACTTCTACAGCGGCATTGCCATTGGTATCGGTAGCATTGTAATAAATCGTATAGGTTCCAACAGCATCTATAAACTTTGATGCATCAATCACTACCGTTGAACCGTCGTTGGTGGTAGCTCCTAGTTCGGTATAGTCATCGCCTAATTGAATGATTTGCGGATTACTTCCTGTTAAGGTAATAATTGGTGCATTGCTATCTACTACATTCACGATTCTGGTGACTTCTA
>JGI24023J19991_10001065_pt1 | contig 21429 bp, 19 predicted proteins | sample Cruoilmetagenom1_FD_19991 | JGI IMG/M metagenome (IMG submission 19991) | reverse complement strand
AGGATATTTTTAGATAATGAAGATATAACCGGTGATTCAATGTATAAACGAGCTCAAAAAGGTGTTGGTTATCTTGCACAAGAAGCGTCTGTATTTAGAAAATTATCTGTGGAAGATAATATTTTATCAGTTTTACAATTCACTGATCTATCTAAAAAACAACAAAAGGAGCGATTGGAATCTTTAATTGATGAGTTCAGTTTAGGTCATGTACGGAAAAACAGAGGTGATTTACTTTCAGGTGGTGAGCGAAGAAGAACAGAGATAGCCAGGGCCTTAGCATCTGATCCTAAATTTATCCTACTAGATGAACCTTTTGCAGGTGTTGATCCAATTGCCGTAGAGGACATACAAAGTATTGTAGCACATCTAAAAGATAGAAATATTGGCATTTTAATTACTGATCATAATGTACAAGAAACACTGGCCATTACTGATAAAACATATCTTATGTTTGAAGGTGGTATTTTAAAAGAAGGTACTCCGCAAGAATTGGCCGAGGATGAAATGGTAAGAAAAGTATATTTAGGAGAAAGTTTTGAGTTAAAAAAATCAAAATCTATATAATAATTTCAATCCAACAAAAAACAGCCAATATATTAATATTGACTGTTTTTTAGTATAAAACTTTGTGGTCAAACAGCTATTTAGTAACAACTGATTGTTCACCCGCATCAATTCCGATAATTTTACCATCTTCATTGATCAATAAGAAATGTGACCAATTTCTTTTGGTAACTTTTACTTTATAAATATTGCCATCTTTCTTTTTAGTAAAAGTCGCAACTTCAGATATAGTAAAATCTGAATATTTTTTCAAAGCTTCTTTGACTTTCGTAGGAGATTTAGATACAGTGGTACTGTATACTTTCTCATTAATATTATCTTCAGTTTGGGCAAATGTCCCGTGTACACAAAAAATTGTAAACCCAAGTACTGCAATTAAAATTTTTAAATTTTTCATCTTTTATAGTTTAATTTAATGGATTAATATTTATTTAAAACCAACTAGCATTGTTTCTATCTGTTGGGAAATTATATCCTAAGGTTAATAAATGTGTTCCACTATTATTGAAGACTTTAGCTTCATTTATGTTTAGTTGAAAACCATAACCTACATAAAAGTCTTTTTTAGCCAAACCAATAAGGGGTGATATTGATACAGGTTCAAAACTTTGATCATTTATAAATCTGCCTGATAGTCCTGCCCACATATAACCATCATCTGTTAATTTTCGTGCCTTAATATTTATATCAGTTGCTGATCGTTTATCACTTTCAAAATATTTTAAATAAATTGAAGGTTCATATTCATACTCGCCATTTTTACTTTCAAAAGTATAACCTGTGTATAAGTAATAATTTCTCAGCCTAAGAGGTTCACTAAAATCAAAATCATCTTCCTTTTTACCAATAATATTTGATGCATTAAAACCAACAAAATATCTTTCAATTCTATACAATACTCCTACTTCAAAGTTATGATTGGAAGTTGATTGTGAGGCTCCTATATTAGGATCAATCGGACCACTACCATTATCAAAATTATCCGTATCAATTTTTAGAGTATTGAATTTATAAGAAATACCAAATGAAACATATTGATCATTCCCATCATTAATTGTTAAATGGTGTGCATAAGTAAGTTGTGCTCCCATTTGTTTTGTATTACCATTTTTATCATTATACAAGATAATCCCTGCACCTGATTTTTCACTAAAACGAGTATCATAAGACAATGTCTGTGTGCTTGGCGCATTTTTTAATCCAAGCCATTGAGCTACACCACTTAATCTCAATTTGTGTACATCTTCTATACCAGCATATGCAGGAGAAATTACAAATGGGTTTTCTACCAAATATTGAGAATAAGGTGATAATTTTAACTCTTGAGAATTTACTCCAACAGTAAAGGCTATTAATGCTATATATATAAATTTTTTCATTGGGTCGGGTTTGTTTTTTAATTATCTATATAAAGTAAAGTTGCCTTTAAACTCTCTATTATCACTTGGCTCATTTAACCTTACGAGATACCAATAATCTCCTGACGGTAATAATTTGTTCTTATAATAACCATCCCAAGACGATTGATTCCCTTTATAGCTAAGTAATAAACGCTGATATCTGTCAAAAATATCTACTGTTATATTTGGATAAATTTCAATATTTCTAGGATACCAGGTATCGTTGATACCATCTCCATCAGGAGTAAAGAAATTCGGAATTTCTATATCTTTAAACTCAATGATTTCTTCGACAATACATCCTTTTGAATCTCGTACATAGAAAGCATAGAATCCGGCACCACCGATGGTAAATACATTATTACTGGTAAAGTCAGAATCACCAGGAATAGGATTAGGATTATTTGGTGTAATTTTAATCATTGCATATTCATATGCCGGTGTACCATCTGTAGCAATAATCTCATAATCTTTTAATGAACCTACTTTTTGTTCTACTTCAAAACTAACAGGAGTATAAGCCTCTACGGTAACTACAATTGGTTCTGCGCTACATCCGTTGGTTGTATTAAGTACCGTTACAGTATGTTCACCATCAGCTACATCATCAAAAATTCCAGAAGTTTGTGCTGCTCCACCATCTAATCTATATTCTACTTCATTTGCGTATTGTTCTGCAACAGTAGCAATTACTTGGTTAGTTGAACCTTCACATTCAAAACCAGCACTCGCTTCAAATTCTAGAAATACTAACTGATTTACCGTCATTGGCTCTATGGTTTCACATGAATTTACACCCTTTACTTTACGGATAATAATTTCATAATCTCCATTCGCTAATCCGCTAAAAGTAGATGATGATTGAAACGAAGTTCCTCCATTAATACTATATGAAAGCGTATTGCCTGCATTATTATTGGTAATGTTAACACTAATAACACCATCGGTATCTCCTAAACAAACTATATCTTCTTTGGTGAGATTATATTCTATTTCTTCATCAAAGTCAATGGTCGCTGTAGTTGTTGTTGTACATCCATTAGCATCTCTTACAGTTATGATATGATCTCCTTCAACTGTTGTTTCAAAAATATTTGATTCTTGATAGTTGACTCCATTATCAATACTATATTCATAATCAGAAGTAGCAGGGAATTTTGTTCCTCCAGTTGCACTAATTTCTATTCTTCCGTTTAGTCTATTGCCATTACATGGCATAATATTATCTAACACACTATTAGTTGCTTGTAATAATGGTGGTTCTGATATAATTATAGTTTGAATATCAAAACAGCCATCTGTATTAGTAACTTTAATATTATATGTACCTATATCTAATCCTGAAAACTGATGAGTTTTACTTGCGGTAGGTCCCACTGTGGATAAAATAGTTGCTCCCTGAGACAATTCATAAGTAAAGGTTGCGGCAATATCATCTACAAGAATGTCTACCTTACCATCTGCTTGATCTTTACAAAGCGCATCAGTAGGTGTAAAGGTGACGTCTAAACCTAATACAGTTACAGTTCTAGTAGTTACTGTACAGCCTATTTTTGTCTGAGTTACCGTATATATTCCAGGCCCATTAACATCAATAGATTGTGTATTTCCAATAGGCGTATTATTTTCATCTACCCACTCATACAAATTATATCCATCATGACCAGAAATAGTAAGGGTATTATTACAGAATGTTTCCGTACTATCAAATTGACAAGAACTGGTATCAACAAATAAATCCATTGAACCTGCATTACCTAATCCACAACCATTGATACCATTTAATCCCGGTTGTGCTGTAATATTAGTTCCTGAAGTTTCACCATCGTAACTTGATTCAATAAAGTTTTGGAGTAAGTTTGTACAAGCATCAGTATAGTCAAAACAATTATCTGAAGCAGTTACCTGATATCTTATATCATAGGATGCATTATTAGGATCTGATTCTCTTAAAACCAACGAGTCATCTATATTAAAAGTTAATTGTCTCGTGGCACTATTAAAAGTATAGGAAACGCCTGCAGGTAATATTATAGAAAGTTCGTCTAAGGTTACATTAATTGGTAACGTATTTAGTATTACAGTATTTTGGGCATTATCAGTTCCAACATTTTGAAAATTAATATTATACCAAACTGTTGCACCTAAGGGTACGGGTGAGTTAAGTGTAATCGGATTATTTGAAGTGTCTTCAACACTTGTTAATACTTGTATAACTGGTTCAATAATATTAATTGCAAAAGTGTTTAAAAAAGAATAAATCCAATCACCATCACCGTTATTTTCAATTCTAACTGTAGCTCCTGTTTCATTATTCCCTATCAAACTATTCCCAGAGTTTAAAGCAGTTAAATCAAGTAATTTTTGATCCCAGCCTAGGGTATTGGTACTGTTCAAATTACGAGCGGCTACGTGTGCTCCGTTTTCGGTAATCTTACTGTTAAAGAAATTATTCACGTCATTTTCTGCATCAAATAATGGTGTAAAAGTTGCATTATTATCAGCTTTAAAAAGCATTTGATCACCAGTCCAGCTTAAATCTCCTTCTAATGCTGCTACTCCTACTCTACCTTCCACAGGTCCAGATGGTGGAGTTACAAAACCTGAATAACTAAAATCAACTTGTCTAAATGGAAAATTTCTTACCGCTGAAAAACCATCAAAAGTAGAAATATACTTGCGCGGTTCATTAGGATCTTCATAAACTATTACCAGAGACCATCCTGCAGCAGAACTTACTCCTTCTGAAGTATTAATATCGGCTACGAAATAATCACCTGATGGACTATTACTAGCAGTTACCATACTAGTTACATCTTTGTAATAAATTAAATCAAGTGTATTGTCTGCAGTTATAATTTGGTAACCTGCTCCTGGAACCTTGAATTTTACTTCTTCTGGTGCCGAGACAGGAACAGAAGGTAATGTTGTTGGTGCCGAAACGGCTCCCCAATATAATCCTGCGTAGACCACCCTATTACATTGATCTGTAGTAAAATTAGCACTACTTGAGTTTAATGTATTAGGATCTCCGTCTATATCAACAAAGACCATATCAATAAAATTGTTTTGAGTTGTGCCATTGTATGGCGTATCACTACTATCCCCTAAAATACTGTTACCAATAATGGTTAAGTCCCCATTGATACCTTGAGTTTCATACCTTTTGACAAAAGGTGTTGTAGTTTGTGAATTTATAAAAAGGGGGAATAACAGAAATAAAATTGCAAAAATGAATATACACTTTTGCGTAGTTTGGGTTGTTTTCATAGAATTGCGTTTAGCGATTGCTAGAATTAAACGCACGAATATTAAATTTAGTGTATCAATTTGAAAATCTTAATACTTATATATATAAACTATTAATCTAAGTAGTAAACTCTAATATTATGAATGCTAATTAATTAGATTTTATTTTTAATTAATATATATTATTTTTTTACTAAGTTTTTAATGATAGAAAACAACACATAGAGTAGAATAATTATTGGGACAGCTACAAAATTTAATACAATAAGTAAAAGGATTGATATGAATAAAAAGAATACTTCAATAATATTTTTTTTAAGAGTAAAGTTTTTAAACTTTAATGCAAATAATGGAATTTCAACATTCATTAAAATACTAAAAATCACTACTATTACGATAAGAATATATTTATTTAAAATCAGATTATTTATAAATTCATTTTCACCATAATTTAATATTACCGGTAAAGAAAGAATAAATAGAGCCATTGCAGGTGTTGGTAAACCGATAAAAGAGGATGTTTGGCGTTCATCAATATTAAAATTAGCCAATCTATATGCGGCGGCCAAACTTAATAATAACCCTACAAACGGCAACAAATGAATTTTAGAATCTGTCCATGCTATCATCGCAGTTTCTTCAAATACTATCCAATTTCCAATTTCACAAGACAAACCATCCATCCATTCTTTATGAGAAGACCTCATAAATAATTGAAACATTACAATGCCTGGTACTACACCAGATGTAACTACATCTGCCAATGAATCAAGATGCTTTCCTAGTTCTGCCTGTACATTTAACAGTCTTGCTGCCAATCCATCAAAAAAATCAAAAAATATGCCTATTAAAACGAATAGTGCGGCTTCCACTAGCCTATCAGAAACTGCTAGCATGACTGCTATGATACCCGCTAAAAGATTTAATAAGGTTAATATATTTGGGAGATGTGTTTTAATTTTCATTCAATTATTATTTGGAAATAATTTACATTTCCACACAAATTAAATGAAATAAAATAGATTTTACTAATTAATTGTTAAGATCAAAATGAAGTAACCATGTTTACTAACAACTTATCAGTGTTGTAATGGTCCTTCGCTAAATGTCTTAAGCATCAAATCGATTCCAGTATTTACACTAAGTTTAAAGAAAATGTTTTCTGCTTTACTTGCTGTACTTGCAATAAAGTGGAATAGAACACACAGCGAATTTTCAGAAAATGAAGTCCGAAATAAAAAAGGTAATTTATTATATTTTGGTAATTTTCTTAACATGCAATTTAGAGATTATGAATGGGCAATGTTGCAAATGTTCAATGACAAGGATTATTTATATGCATCATTGATAAGAGAAATATATTATTTGGGACAAAAATTAAGAAAAAAACACAGTTTCCTTAGATCTTCATTAAATGTATTTTTAATTGGTACTATAATTTCGATAATCTCTTTTTTTATAGTTAAATTTCTTGGTTAAAAATATTGTTTAATATGATAAAAAGTCTGTTAATAAAAAGTTAGCCAACTTTTTTATTTTTTGCTACGATGTATTACTTTAGCATTTCGCTAATTTCTCAGAATTTAATGACACAGCAAACAACATATACAGAAGATAATATTCGTTCACTAGATTGGAAAGAGCATATCAGAATGAGGCCTGGTATGTATATAGGCAAATTAGGTGATGGATCTTCACCAGATGATGGCATTTACATCCTTATAAAAGAAGTACTTGACAATTCTATTGATGAATATGTTATGGGTGCCGGAAAAACTATTGAAATCTCTGTAAAAGATAGAACGGTTTCAGTTAGAGATTATGGACGAGGTATTCCTTTAGGAAAAGTGGTTGATGTTGTATCGAAAATGAACACAGGTGGAAAGTACGACTCTAAAGCATTTAAAAAATCTGTAGGACTAAATGGCGTTGGTACTAAAGCCGTCAATGCACTTTCTTCCTTTTTTAAAGTACAATCTATAAGAGATGAAAAAAGTAAAATTGCCGAGTTTGAACAGGGAAATTTAACAAATGACGATGCAATTATACCTTCAACTTCCAGAAAAGGAACTAAGGTAAGTTTTACACCTGACGAGAAGATCTTTCTCAATTATAAATATAGAAATGAGTATATCATAAAAATGATTAAAAACTATGTCTATCTCAATACAGGATTGACAATACTTTTTAATGGTGAGAAATATTTTTCTGAAAATGGCTTAAAAGATTTATTGGAAGAAAATATTGCAGATAATGATATGCTCTACCCTATTGTTCATCTTAAAGGTGATGATATTGAAATAGCAATAACTCATAGTAAATCTCAATACAGCGAAGAGTATCACTCATTTGTCAATGGCCAGCATACTACACAAGGAGGTACACATCAAAATGCTTTCAGAGAATCTATTGTAAAAACAATTAGAGATTATTTTGGAAAAAATTATGAAGCCTCTGATATAAGAAAATCCATTGTCTCTGCCATCAGCATTAAGGTAATGGAGCCGGTTTTTGAAAGTCAGACTAAAACAAAATTAGGATCAACAGATATGGGCGGAGGCCTACCAACGGTACGTACTTTTATCAATGATTTTATAAAAACAAAACTTGATAATTATCTTCACAAAAATACCGAAGCAGCTGAACAAATACAACGAAAAATTTTACAAGCCGAAAGAGAACGAAAAGATTTATCAGGTATTCGCAAATTAGCACGAGAAAGAGCTAAAAAGGCGAACCTCCACAATAAAAAATTACGCGATTGTAGAGTCCATTTAGGTGATATGAAAAAGGACAATCGCTTAGATAGCACTTTATTCATTACGGAAGGAGATTCTGCAAGTGGTTCAATTACCAAATCACGAAATGTCAATACACAAGCAGTTTTTAGCTTACGCGGAAAGCCACTCAATTCATTCGGAATGAGTAAAAAGATAGTCTATGAAAATGAAGAATTCAACTTACTTCAAGCTGCCTTGAATATTGAAGACGGAATTGAAAACCTACGCTATAATAATATTGTAATTGCTACTGATGCTGATGTAGATGGTATGCATATTAGATTGTTACTTATTACATTCTTTTTACAATTTTTTCCTGAATTGATAAAAGAAGGACATCTATACATTCTGGAAACTCCTTTATTTAGAGTTAGAGACAAAAAAGATACGCACTATTGCTATTCAGAAACAGAGAAGCAACAAGCAATTGATAAATTAAAAGGAAAAGCTGAAATTACACGATTCAAAGGATTAGGAGAAATATCACCTGATGAATTTGCTCATTTTATTGGTGATAATATTCGACTGGACCCTGTAATGCTGGATAAAGAGATGTCAATTGATCAATTATTAACCTTCTATATGGGTAAAAATACACCTGATAGGCAGAAATTTATAATTGAAAATTTGAAGGTGGAAGTTGATTTGGTTGAAGAAGTCTAAGGGTCTTGGATACGAGAAATAGAAATTAATAACTAAAATTCTCCTTCTATATGTGAAGGATAAAGAATGGAAGAAGAAAATAATGAGAATTTAGAGGAACATAACATAGATAATAGTCAAGAGACCATTACCAAGGTAACTGGCATGTATAAAGATTGGTTTCTAGACTATGCATCTTACGTTATATTAGAACGTGCTGTACCGGCAATTGATGATGGGTTTAAACCTGTACAACGCCGTATCATGCAATCTATGAAAGATCTTGATGATGGTAGATATAACAAAGTTGCCAACTTAGTTGGACATACCATGCAATATCACCCTCATGGTGATGCTAGTATTGCGGATGCTATGGTACAATTAGGACAAAAAGAACTCCTGATTGATATGCAGGGTAACTGGGGTAATACTCTTACCGGAGATAGAGCAGCAGCATCTCGTTATATTGAAGCAAGACTTTCAAAATTTGCACTAGAAGTTGTTTTCAACCCGAAAACAACCGAGTGGCAACAATCATACGATGGACGTAGAAAAGAACCGGTAGATCTACCTGTTAAGTTCCCCTTATTATTAGCACAAGGCGCTGAGGGTATTGCGGTAGGCCTGTCCACCAAAGTGTTACCACATAATTTTAATGAACTTATAGATGCTTCAATAAAGCATTTAAAAGGGCGAAGTTTCAAATTAATTCCAGATTTTTTAACTGGTGGTATCGCTGATGTTACCAATTATAATGACGGGTTACGAGGTGGAAAAGTAAGAGTTAGAGCCAAAATTTCACAACATGATAAAAATACCCTGGTCATAAATGAAATACCTTTTGGTACTACCACTTCATCCTTGATAGATTCTATCTTAAAAGCGAATGATAAAGGAAAGATTAAAATTAAACGTATCGAAGATAATACGGCCGCATCAGTTGAAATTTTGGTATATCTTCCTGGTGGTGTGTCTCCTGATAAAACCATAGATGCCCTTTATGCATTTACCAATTGTGAACAATCAATATCACCTTTATCCTGCGTTATTGAAAAAAATAAGCCGGTTTTTATTGGGGTGAATGAAATGTTGAGAAGATCTACCGATCATACGGTTGATCTACTAAAACAAGAATTAGAAATTCAATTAGGTGAACTTGAAGAACAATGGCATTTTGCATCGTTAGAGCGTATTTTTATAGAAAATCGTATCTATCGTGACATCGAGGAAGAAGAAACTTGGGAAGGTGTTATAAAGGCTATTGATAAAGGATTAAAACCTCATATAAAACATCTTAAAAGAGCGGTTACAGAAGAAGATATCGTCCGCTTGACAGAAATTAGGATTAAAAAGATCTCAAAATTTGATATCGACAAAGCAAAACAACATATAGAAAGTTTAGAAGAAAAAATTGCTGAAGTTAAACACCACCTTGCTAATTTGATTGATTATGCTGTCGACTATTTTAAAAATTTAAAATCTAAATACGGAAAAGGTAAGGAACGTCAGACTGAAATTAGAACTTTTGAAGATATTGTCGCTTCTAAAGTGGCGATGAAAAATGCGAAGTTATACGTAAATCGTGAAGAAGGTTTTATTGGTACTTCCTTACGTAGAGATGAATTTGTGGCTGATTGTTCTGATATTGATGATATCATTATTTTTAGGGAAGATGGTCAAATGATGATCACCAAATTGGGTGCTAAGACTTTTGTTGGTAAAAATATAATTCATGTTGCCGTATTCAAAAAAAGCGATAAACGTACCGTGTATAATATGATCTATCGTGACGGAAAATCAGGACCAACCTATATGAAAAGATATGCGGTTACCGGTGTTACACGTGATAAAATATATGATCTAACTGCCGGTAATAAACTCTCTAAAGTGCTTTATTTCTCTGCGAATCCTAATGGAGAAGCGGAAGTTATTACCATTCATCTACGTGCTGTGGGCAGCATAAAAAAATTGAAATGGGATATTGATTTTGCTGATTTAGCAATAAAAGGACGAGGGAGTAGAGGAAATACTGTGACAAAATATACGGTTAAGAAAATTGAACTTAAAGAAAAGGGGATTTCAACTCTTAAACCACGTAAAATTTGGTTTGATGATACGGTTCAACGCCTAAATGTTGACAATAGAGGCGAATTATTAGGCGAATTCACTGCAGAAGACAGGTTATTGATCATCAATCAATCTGGTATAGTAAAAACCATTACACCAAATATGTCTACGCATTTTGATGATGATATGATTGTTCTTGAAAAGTGGATTCCAAATAAACCAATTTCAGCGATCCATTACGATGGTTCAAAAGAGTGTTATTATGTCAAACGTTTTATGATAGATAATCCTAATAAAGAGGAGTTGTTTATAAGTGAATATCCGAAATCTCAATTAGAGATCGTGGCAACTGATTTTAGGCCAATGGCTGAAATAATTTTCTCAAAAAGGGATTCAATTAATGAAACGATAAACTTTGAAGAATTTATTTCGGTAAAAGGCATTAAAGCGATTGGAAATCAATTATCTAAAGAGAAAATAAAACAAGTTAATTTATTAGAACCATTGCCCTATGTGGCACCAGAAGTAAATTCAGTTGAAGTTATTGAAGAAGAAGAAATAGTAGCTGATAATATCGAAAAATCAGAGACCGAAATTACTATAAAAAAAGAAGTTAAAAAGCCTGATATAACTAACAAAAAAAATGATGATACTGCTGCAGAAGATGAAGACGGACAAACTGCCTTATTTTAAATTTGCAAAGCAATAATCGAAATACTAAAAAATATCTTTCAGGTTGGAATCTGACAAAAATAGTATCGCTTTTATTGATTGTAAATGTCATTATAACAGTGGTTTTTCTTGACATTAATAATAAAGAAACTATCAGTGTTCTGATTCGTTCTACCGCCAAGTTTTCTTTTGTATTATTTATAATGGCCTTTTCGGCATCTTCCTATTATTATTTTTTTAAGAATTTCTTTACCAGATGGATACTTGCAAATAGAAGATATTTAGGAGTCGCATTTGCGGTTTCACACTATTTACATTTGTTTACACTCTTATTAATGACCTTCTATATTTCATTTAATGTATTTGAAGACAGAGGTTTGTTTACCACAATAGGTGGTGCTATTGGTTATGCTTTTATTACAATAATGACAATTACTTCATTCGATAGAACGAAAAACTTATTAAATCCAAAAAATTGGAAACTTGTACATACTATAGGTGGGTATTATTTATGGATCATCTTTGCAAAATCGTATCTTCCTAATTTATTAGACGATCCTATTGCAGCACTTTTTTCAATACTAGCGGTCTCTGCTCTATTATTAAAATTATTGAAAGCAATAAAAAGTAAAAAGAAAGGCAAATGAATCTAGATCCATTTACAATCGAATTAACTTCATTTTGGTATATAGCAGTTTATATACTTGTTCTCGTTATTATAACATGGTTGCTCTCAAGGATAATTCGATTCTTTCTTGTTAAATATATCAATAGAACTAGCAAAGACAACCAATACAGCGTTACCAGACTTAAGTTTATGAAAAACTCGGTTAAGTTTTTTCTGGGGCTCATTGCGTTCTTGGTAGTTGTCTTAACCGTACCCATTTTTAGAAGTAAAGCCGCTATAATTTTTTCGGGGGCTGGTATTTTAGCGGCTATTATTGGTTTCGCAGCACAGGCAGCAATCTCTAATTTAATAGCTGGGGCATTTATCGTTCTTTTCAAACCTTTTAGAGTGGGCGATTTTATCAAACTAGATGATTTGAGGTTTGGAATTGTGGAAGACATTACTTTACGACACACTGTTATCAACACTTTTGAAAACAAGCGACTTATCATACCAAATTCTATTATTAGCACAGATTCGGTTTTAAATCATACGATCGAAGATTCATATGTGCTTAGTTTTACAAAATTTGTCATTGGTATCCATAATGATATTGATAAAGTCAAGGCTATTATTAAAGAAGAAGCTTTAAAATTACCCCATGTTATTGATTATAGAACACCTGAACAAGTGATTCAAAATAAAGAACCGATCCAAGTAAGAGTTAATGATATTAATGAAATTGGTATTTATTTAAGCGCCATGATTTGGGTTGAGGATCCGTTTAAGGAATATAATGTAAAATCAGACCTACGGCAAGCTGTACATAAACGATTTATTGCAGAAGGCATATCTCTCCCTATACCTTTACGGAAGATTATTGAAAGTAAATAGTTAAGGTACTAGCTCAAAAACTTTACCAACTCAACAATTGCTTTACCTCGATGGCTAATGCTACCTTTTTCAGCTAAAGTCATTTCGGCAAATGATTTATTATGACCAGTTGGTTTAAAAATAGGGTCATATCCAAACCCTTGTTCTCCTTGTTTTGAATGTAAGATTTCCCCTTTACAAATGCCTTCAAATAAATGCTGTGTCCCATTTAAGTTTAATGCAATAACCGTTTTAAATTGTGCGTTTCTCGACGACTCTCCTTCTAAATTAACAAGTAGTTTTTGCATATTCATTTCACCATTCTGCGCCTCTCCGGCATATCTTGCCGAATATATTCCCGGTGCACCATACAATGCATCCACTTCTAAACCTGTATCATCAGCAAAGCAATCATAACCATACGTTTTTGTAATATAATCGGCTTTTAACTTTGCATTTCCCATTAAGGTATTTTCAGTTTCCAAGATTTCTTCTGTACATCCAATATCATTCAAACTCAAAAGCTTGATATGACTTGGTAATAATTGTTGTACTTCTTGTAATTTGTTGTTGTTGTGTGTAGCGAATATAAGTTTCATAGATAAAATAAAGGTATAAAAATGACCAATTTAGTTTTATTGAACGGTATGCTCTTGAGGTAAAACGTCTGGTTCATAATTTACTAACGAGCATATAGTAAACGAAATTGTATAATAAATTTTATTTTATGGTTTATCCTATAAAAAATTGATACAAATTAGTTTTAATTGTCGATATCGCAATATAATAAACACTTATAATCACTTATTCACAATCTTTGTACAATCAACCAATAAGTATGATTTTTACAAGAAGAAAAAAATAAATCATATTTAATGGAAATTTTAGGAATAGACGTAGGTGGAACAGGAATTAAAGGAGCTATCGTAGATGTGACTACAGGAAATTTAGTTTCTGAAAAACATCGTATTCCCACTCCAAAAGGAGCAAAACCTGAAGATGTTGCCGAAGAAGTTGCACAAATGGTAAAACATTTTAATTGGAATGGTAAAGTTGGTTGTGGCTTTCCGTCTATCATATCGCATGGAGTGGCGCTCTCTAGTGGTAACATTCATAAAAGTTGGGAAGGACTAAATGTTCAAGATCTTTTTAGCAAGCGAACCGGATTAGATTTCAAAGTAAGAAATGATGCCGATGCGGCCGGTTTAGCTGCTGTTACATTTGGTTCCGGTAAAGGTAAAAAAGGTCTTGTTTTAATGATTACTATTGGTACCGGTATAGGTTCTGGCGCATTCTATAATGGTGTATTAATTCCTAATTTTGAATTAGGGGCCTTACCTTATAAAGAATATAAACGTATTGAACAGTATACTGCAGATTCTGTAAGAAAACAAGAAGGTTTAACTTATGAAGAATGGGGCAAACGATTTAACAAATTTTTAAAATTGGTAGTGTTTATCTTTTCACCAGATTTGATCATCTTGGCCGGTGGTGCCAGTAAAAAAATTCATAAATATCAAGAATATCTCACTGTTGACGTACCTGTGATAGCTTCACAATTTGAAAATGAAGCTGGTATAGTAGGGGCGGCATTATTAGCAAAATAAATATATTTGACACCCTTTTGATAGCATGAAAAGTAAATTTATTATCAACGAATTATGGAATTTATCAGTTGCCGGTGCCTTGCAAAGGGCAACTATTTACACACCAAATGCCTTAGAAAATGCAAAGAATAAATTTAAAACAGACCTGAAGAACTATTTAGAACGGCTCGTTCAAGAACAATATTTTAAAGAAGTTGATGAAAATGCACATCTCGCCAATATACATGCTTTATCAGCTTATACAGAAAAATACGGTAAGCTATTAAGAAACGGAAAAATTAATTTTGGTGTAAGTCAAAAAATTCTCAATCTTTTTTTAAAATATATCTGGTGTTTAAAACTGATACCTACACCTCCCCATTTTCCTGTTGACAGAATTGTTCAAACCGAGTTAAATAAAAAGGCATCCGCAAGCGGAATGCCTTCGAAAAAGATAAAATCGTGGACTCAATTTAAAGATGAAACTGATTATCTTGAAATTATCAAATTTGCACAAACGCTTCAAGAAAATAACAAAAATTTTTCAAATATGTCACTGGCCGAGATGGAGCTGACCTTTTATACTGACAAGTAAAATAGTAAACTTTACAAAATTATTTAGATGTTAACTAATTGTTTAGTAACTTAGTAGTGTTAATTCCAGTTATCTTAACTTACGTTCTGTTCATGTCCCTGTGACTTTATCACAATATGAAAATGATGCCGATATTATTGGGGCTATTTTATTGGCTATAAACCATTAAATAACAACATCATGAGAACACTTATCTTTAGAAACAATGATGAAATGCCCTCATTAGGGCTAGGCACTTGGAAATCTGAACCAGGTGAAGTTTATGCTGCTGTAAAAACAGCTATAGAGGAAGGTTATAGACATATTGATTGCGCTCCAGTTTATGCTAATGAAAAAGAAGTCGGACAAGCTATAGCTGACTGTATGGCCGAAGGTACCGTTTCAAGAGATGAATTGTGGATTACTTCAAAATTATGGAATAATGCACACGCTAAAGCGGATGTGGTTCCAGCATTGAAGCAAACATTAAGAGACCTTCAATTAGATTATTTAGACTTATACCTTATCCACTGGGCAGTTGCTTCAAAAAAAGAAGTGATCTTTCCACAAACTGCTACTGATTTGGTTTCTTTAAATGATATTCCACTTACTGAAACCTGGAAAGGAATGGAAGAAGCGGTACAAGCCGGATTGACAAAACATATAGGCGTTTCAAATTTCGGAATGGAAAATATTAATAAAATATTGGCAAATTCAAGTATCAAACCTGAAATGAATCAAGTTGAATGTCATCCTTACCATCCGCAAAATGAACTATTTACTTTTTGTAGGGAACATGGTATTCATTTAACCGCATATTCTCCATTAGGTTCTTTTGATAGACCTGATGTTTTTAAGGCAGAAAATGAACCAAATATATTAAAGGACAGCACCATCGGTGCTATAGCAAGATCAAATAATGTAAGTGCTGCGCAAATATTAATAAGCTGGGCACTGCACCGCGGTACTTCTGTGATTCCAAAATCAGTAAATGCAAATAGAATAGCAGAAAACCTACAAGCTGAACTAGTAATATTATCAGAAGATGATATGAGCGCTATCAATCATATAGGCAAAGACTATCAATATGTTAATGGCCAATTTTGGGTATTGGAAGGTGGTCCGTATTCATTAGAAGATGTATGGGCATAGTTGTATTACTTGCTAATTCTAATTTTGCATAATATAAACAACTAAGCCTGTCTACCAACATAGAACCGTAGGAATGGTAGACAGGCTTATTATATAAAACAATTTATTTTTCAATAACAACTTCCCTTATACGGCACTGAACAAAGATATATCATTAATTAATCCAAGTCAATGATATTAATCATTGCGCTATCTTTAAGGGTAGACTAATTTAGGTAAAAAGAAAAAATCCCATTAAAATTTAAGAACTTATGAAAAAACTAATCCTAATCAATTTTAAAGCTGTAACATTATTGATACTTACTTTTACTTTATTTATTTTTATTAACTCCTGTAAAAAAACATCGGAGAAAGCAACTGAAAAAATGATTGAAAGATCTATAGGCAATGATGCAAATGTTGATATAGAAGATGAAAAAGTAACGATAAAAACAGATGAAGGAACTTTTACCACCGATGCAAATGCTAACAGCTGGCCAGATAATATTTCTAATGATATTCCTGAATTTAAATACGGGGAAATTATAAGCATTACTACACAAGAAATGGAAGAAGGCAATGGCTGGATGATCATTTTTGAAAATATACCTAAAACTACACTAAGCGATTATCAAACTGAATTAAAAAATAAAGGTTTTAAAATTGCTAATATGACAACTTATGGTACAGGTGGCATGCTCAATGCACAAAAAGATAACTTAATAGTTACAATAATTTCCGGCGATGGTAATGCTACTCTCTCTATAAGTGATAAAAAATAAAGTCATGATTAACTTTAATATATGAATCAACATTATAATATTATAATTGCTGGGGCAGGAGGAATTGCAAAAGCAGCAGGGCTTATCTTGGTCGAATGGAGTAAGGTTCCTCCTACCATATTTATTGGGAATCGTACGCTTTCCAAAGCACAAAAAGTAGCACAATGGATCAAGGGAGGTACGACCAAACCCTGTACTGTAATGGCTTTTCATTTGCCTGAACATGATAATACTAATGAAATGGAGCATATTTTTAATGAGTGTGATGCCTTACTAGATTGTTTGCCGGGAAGTCTTGCTCCAAGAATGGCAAATTTTGCAAAAAATTTTAAATTACAATATGCCAACCTAACAGAATACGTAGCAGAAACTAATGAAATCATAAGACTGGCAAAAAATGCTAATACCGGTTTTGTATTACAAACCGGACTCGCACCAGGATATATTGATATATTGGCACATAAACTTTTTAAAGATTTTTGTAGAGACTACAATGTTGACAAAGTAAATAAACTGGAATTTAAGGTGGGCGCATTAACTGACCATGCAATTGCACCTTACTATTACGGATTTACTTGGAGTCCGGTTGGTGTAGCGACTGAATATATTAAAGATGCAATTGTACTACGAAAAGGAAAAAAAATAAGCCTTCCAGCCTTATCTGAAAGAGCATCTATTATCATTAATGGCATCCAATACGAAGAAGATCTGACCTCGGGGGGTACTGCTGATCTCCCAGATGCCTTATCCGGTAAAGTGCAAGCATTAGATTATAAAACTTTAAGGCATCCGGGACATTATGCTTGGGTTAAAGCCCAGTTAGTCAAAAATAAAAAGGCTAAAGGCCCAATTATGTCGTTGCAAGACTGCATGCAAAATGAGATACCGCATATTGAAGATGACCAAATCATTCTATATGCAGCGGTAGAAGGAAAAGATGACAAAAGTATACTAAGAAGGCGTGAAATTGCGAATCAACTCCATCCACAACGGGTAGGAAAGCACCTACTTCGAGCTATCCAAACAACCACAGCAGCCCCATTATTACAGGCCGTGCAATGGTTATTAGAATCAAAACCGAAAGGTGTGATACTCCAAAGTCAAATAGATCCGGAATCATTTTTAAATGGGAATTTTATAGCTCCTGTATATGGGAAAGTTTAATCAATATTACTGTTTTAAAATTAATCAAGAAAGGGATGAGCTATTTTTTTCTTTGAGTTATTGAGTCGTAAAATACAGTATATCAAAATACTAAATGGAATTCAAATTAAGACCCTGGAAATTAGATGATCTAAAAGATCTGGTAAACTATGCCAATAATAGAAAAATTGCTGCAAACCTTACAGACCTGTTCCCACACCCTTATTGTGAAGAGGATGGTANCAAATTTATTAAAATGACATTAAAACAAAGTCCTACCCAGGTTTTTGCGATTGAAATAAACCAAAAAGCTTCAGGAAGTATTGGCTTGCACCCACAAACCGATGTTCATGGTAAGAATATGGAACTTGGGTATTGGCTGGCAGAAGACTATTGGGATAAAGGCCTTATGACAGCCGCTGTTCAGCAAATAACACTTTACGGGTTTAAAACCTTCGATGTAAATAGGATTTATGCTAGACCTTTTGGTACCAACATTGGTTCTCAAAAAGTATTGGAAAAAGCCGGATTCAAATTGGAAGGCCGGTTCAATAATGCAATTTTTAAAAATGGTATTTACCTTGATGAAATGATCTATGCGTTACCTAAAATTTAATCAAAATATTCTCAATAAACCTTCAGATAAACAATCAATGACATTATAAGGCATAAAAAAGCATCTCCCCCCAGAGATGCTTTATGTGTAGCTATAAAAATAGTTGATATGATCAATTTATAAAGCACTTTTAACAATATATTATTATGGTGCTTCTATTAATAAAACAACTTCAAATAAAATAATCCTCAAAAAAAATTATTTTTTTTAGAAATATATCTTTTCTATCTAATTACTTGTTTTGTATGAATAAATTAGAATCATAAATTTATAAAATCAGAACACTCTTTTACTACCCCAACTTCTATATTTAATGTTATGTCTCCTACCCTAACCCGAACCAAACGCAAGGTTGGAAAACCAACAGCCGCGGTCATTTTGCGTACCTGTCTAAATTTTCCTTCAGTGATAATAATCGAAATCCAACTTTTTGAACCATGACGGTCATCTCTTACTTTTCTATCTACTATAGGTAAATGATCTATAGATACAATATGAGAAGCTTTACAAGGTTTAGTCATATATTTTTTTCCTTCAATTCCAATCTCTACTCCTTTTTGAAGGTTTTTTATAGCCCTATCATCAATTACTCCGTCAACCAGNACGTAATATTCCTTTTCTACTTTCTGGCTTCTAATATATTCACTTACTTTACCATCGGTTGTTAATAACAATAACCCTTCTGAGCTTTGGTCTAATCTACCTATTGCCATTGTACCTTTAGGAAAACTATACAATTCCCCTAATAGTTTTTTGTTTTTTCTACGCTGTTGATTATTAATCAATTGACTCAAATAACCATAAGGTTTGTGGAGAATAAAGTGTTGATGTTTGTAAGTATTAGACATGCTATAATTCTAATGCAATAATAAGAATCAATCTTTAATTAATTACTATAAATTGTACCAATATGGTTAAGCTAAAAAAATAGAATACTTTTAAAAACAAAACGTTATAATAAATACGAATGTAACCATCAAATTACTAAATGTGTCTTATCATTAAAAATATGAACTCTTTCTCACTCCCTTTAAAATTGTTTTTAATAATTCTTATGTTATTTTTAAGTTCATGTTCTAATGATCAAATAGATACACCAATAGTTACTAAAATAAGTTATGAAAATCCTATGGAAGTAACCATCAATGGTTATACCGATCATGCCATGGAACCATTTATTTCTCCTGATGGTCAAACTTTATTCTTTAACAGCCTTAATAACGGTATAGACACCAAACTCTATTATGCAACCAAGAGTACTGAAACAACGTTCACTTTTATGGGCGAATTGGCTGGAACTAATCAAGTTAGCGACCCACAACTAAATGCGGTAGCTGGTCTAGATATAGGTAATGTTTTTTATTGGGTTTCCTTAAGAGATTTTCCCGTTGAACGTGATAATTTATTTTATGGTTCTTATTATAATGGTAGCATTATCGATATCGGTAGAATACATGGTGATTTTTATAATTACAATGCGGGATGGCTAGTTATGGATCATGGGATTAGCGTTGATGGTCAAACTTTTTATTATAACAACGCTCGTTTTGATGGTACAAATTGTACGGGTCCTTGTGAAACAATCTTAGGTATCGCAAAAAAAACAGCCAATGATACCTTCATGAAAACCACAGATTCTGATACCATTTTACAAAATATCAATGACCAGGCGTTCATCTATTATGCGCCGTACATTACGCGAGATAACCTAGAGCTTTATTACACTCGTTACCTTAAAGGCTCTATAGACAACAACACAATCGTCGAAATTTGTGTGGCCACACGCACTACTGATAATGCCATTTTTTCAGAACCCAAAGTGCTCTTTTTTGATAGTATTATAAACAATATTATAGAAGCTCCTACCCTTACCTCAGATAAAGCAGTGATGTATTATCATAAAAAAATCAATGGTATTCATAAAATTATGATGCGTAAACGTCAGTAAAGGTGTTTATACCTTTGCTTTTAAAATGGCATTTTGCTCTTTTAACAATTCAGTAAGATCAGTTAATAATTGAATATCTTTAGGTGTAGCAACTGTAACATCTTTAGTGTCTTGTGCTTTCTTTCGAAGTCTGTTCATAAACTTCACTACAATAAATATAGTAAAGCCAATAATTAAAAAATCTAACATTGCTTCTGTTAATGCTCCATAAGCTATAGCAACTTCTTCACTAATTATAGTTCCTGATGTGTCGGTAATTACATCACGTAATATCAATCGTTTATTTTGCATGTTGATACCATTTGACAATAATGATAAAGGAGGTAACAACACTTTTTTTACCAAAACATCAATTACTTTGTTAAAAGATGCACCTATTATAATACCCACGGCCATATCCATCATATTTCCTTTTACGGCAAATTCTTTAAATTCTTTAAACAAACTCATAACACTCTTTTTCGTTAATTAACAAATGTATTTGTTAAAATTGATCCATCAAAAAATAAATTAAATTATAAATACTGATATAAATGCCAGTTTTACAAGAGGATAGAATAATATTTTAATTAAATTGTTGCATTTACAATTATAAACATTACTTTTGCAGCAATATTAATATTTAATTTATTTAAAATGAGTAAAGGAACAGTAAAATTCTTCAATGATTCAAAAGGTTTTGGATTCATAACTGAAGAAGGTTCAGGCAAAGAACATTTCGTACACATTTCTGGTGTAATCGATGAAATCCGCGAAGGTGATGAAGTAGAATTCGAATTGACAGAAGGTAAA
>JGI24023J19991_10001063_pt1 | contig 21476 bp, 18 predicted proteins | sample Cruoilmetagenom1_FD_19991 | JGI IMG/M metagenome (IMG submission 19991) | reverse complement strand
TTGGGGAGTTGCAGTTTACCGATGGTAATCGGGCTGAACAGGTTCTGGTTTTGCGTACTGACTGCTTGAGATGGCATGCTGTTTTCCTTTTTGCTGCTGGTTAGTTGATTGCCTTTAATGCCTGGATAATGGCATCGGGCTCCATACGTTGTGTGTAGTCTTTGTTGATGTAGGCCGCACTGATCTTACCGCTTGTGTCAATAATATAGGTGGCCGGAATGGGTAATACAAAACTGTTGTCACCATTCACCTCGGGCAGGTTGAAGCCCCATTGTAAATAGTGTGCGTGGAGATCGGGATGCACCTCCATCACCAGGCCATATTGCCAGGCAATCTGGTTGCCGATATCACTGAGCACTTCAAACTGGAGCTGATGACGTTCGGTCGTGCTCATAGAGTGATCCGGGGTTTCCGGTGAGATGCCAACCAACCGGGCACCGAGTGCCTGAATGTCTGGCAGGATGTTGTGTAGCGCCTTGAACTCCAGGTTACAAAACGGGCACCAGCCACCACGATAAAAACTGAGTACCACGGGACCTTGTCGGGTCAGCTCTTTGAGTGAGGTCCGCCCTCCCTGGGCATTTTGCAGATCAAAGTCAACCGCCATATCACCCTGCCTGAGTGCCTGCTCGCCGATATTGGAGTTCATTAAATCCTTGAATGCATTCATGAGGACATGTTGCACCTTCTGCGGCTTGTTGGTGACAAATTCTTCGGTTATTTTTTTTGTTTGTTCGGACAAGGTCATGCATTATTTCCTTTATCTTTGTTAGTTAGTTATATGACTAACATTTTATCTAAAAAAATAGTTACAAGGATTCGATCCAGTCCTTCATCTTTTCTGCTTCCTGCTTGACGATTTGCGGCTCATTAAACGTATTCGCCAGGAGACTCGCCCCATGTGTATTGGCAAGTAAATGCTGCGCAAGTTCCGCTGCGTCTTTTCGTTGCATCTGTTCGAACTGTAAGGTTGTCCACTTTAATGCCTGGTTCAACAGTTCATCGGCCTTGTCAGAGAGTTGTGATTCATCCTTATTCAGCTCCTGGCAAAGTCCGCCTACCGGGCAACCGTATTTTGCGATATCCGCACGATGCTCGACCAGGAAATCGAGAAAACAAAGTAGATTGCCCTTAGGGTCATCCTTTTGTTCACACAATTGAAAAATGCCATGCTGGTGCTGCATGCGTTCATGGATGACGGCATTGGCCAGGTCGTCCTTGGTTTTAAAGTAGTAATAAACATTACCCAGGGGCACACCCGACTGCGCGGCAATATCCGACAACGAGGTCTGGGCAAAGCCACGATGATGAAACAAGGTCATGGCGGCATCGACGAGTCTTTCGCGTTTGTCACTGGTTCTGGGCATGGACCCTCTTAGTTAGTTGGTTAACTAACTTTGAATATAGCAGATGGTATTTTTGTGTCAAGCGTTGATAGTATCAGCTACCCGAGCGAGTGCTCGTTTCATTTAGCCCTTATTCGCTCTCAAACCCGGTAATGACAAAGTGGTAATAGGAAAGCCGAAAGTGATCGCCCTTGTGCAGAATACACTTGGAGAGTTTTTTATCGTTAACGGTGATGCCGTTGGTACTGCCCATGTCTTCTATATAAGCGGATTTGAAAAAGGTCGTTATTTTTACGTGGTGGCTACTGATCGTTTTGTCATCGATTACCAGGCTGTTATCCGCTGAACGGCCGATGGTAAAAATACCATCCGGTAATATGAGCTCGTTGACCTTGCCTTTATTGACATCATTGGTACCCATCTTCATCCCCCGCTGAATTTGGTGGCAAGATAATACATTTTTTTAAACATGGAGACTGTTAACTTATGTCACATCAATTAACTCCTGCAAACTGACGGGAACCAGGATGACAAAGTTAATCTTTAAGGGATGTTACCATTAAAATCATATATTAACCGAATATTTCGCCTTATATTTGCATACCTGCATCCTGCCTTTAAGCCCTTTATTTAAGGAGGGATATTTGTTTTTTCTTTCTCCCGGACCAACTATGCTTGATCACTATCCCCTAGCCACAAGCCACTAGTATTGAGATGGAGAGTAGTGAGCCTGCGAACTCCAGAATAAAAAAAGACCGCAGTTGCGGTCTTTTGGTATGGCGGAGAGTGGTGAGCCTGCGAACAAGGGGGCGATAGCCACCTTATATCAAGATCTCGAATCCCTCGTTCTCCAGAATAAAAAAAGACCGCAGTTGCGGTCTTTTGGTATGGCGGAGAGCGAGGGATTCGAACCCTCGATCGGGATTAACCGATACACCCTTAGCAGGGGCGCGCCTTCAGCCACTCGGCCAGCTCTCCAAACTTACTACTTACACTTCGTTCTTAACTCACAGGCTTTCACACCCGGCGCGCCTAATGCACATTACTGCCTTTCTATTTCACACCAAGAGTCTAACACCCCATAGAATCCCTGCGGGCTTCATCATGGGTACCTCATCCTATGGATCGAGGCAACTCGGCCAGCTCTCCAGTACTTTACTGTTAGAGCTGTGTTATTGATACACAGGGTAACTGACCTGGACTCAATATGACGACTGATTGCTAATGCTTTCAGGCCGGGCGCTAGAATAGCAAAATGTTGCGCATAAAAAAATGCCCATGTCCTTAAAAGTTAAGGAAACACGGACATTTTTTTCTCTGAAAAGGCTTCTGACAGAAAATGCTGGAAAATTACTCGTTGCCTGGGGCTTCCGATTCGTTTTCTTTCTGGATTCTGTCGTAAATTTCTTCACGATGGACAGCCACTTCCTTAGGTGCATTCACACCAATACGGACCTGATTGCCCTTGACACCTAATACGGTTACTGTCACTTCATCACCGATCATGAGGGTCTCACCCACACGTCGCGTTAAAATCAACATTGCATATCTCCTTGCTTTACTTCAATCACCTAATTACTACAGTATGTATACTAATCCCTAAGCACTTATATCGGCCCTTATAAGGGAAACTGTAGCGCCAAACTTTTATTGTTATATAGAACTACACTATTGAATTTAATAGCTTTTTACTTCTCCATTTTCCTCAATTTATAGTTATTATTGTATTGCCCTAAGCCACTGTCTTTTTATCCAGTTCAAATGCTTCATGCAATGCTCGAACACCCAGTTCGAGGTATTTTTCGTCGATAACGACGGAAATCTTTATTTCGGATGTCGATATCATACGGATGTTGATACCTTCATCGGCCAAGGCCTTGAACATGGTGCTGGCAATACCGGCATGCGAACGCATACCGACACCCACCAGGGATACCTTGATGATTTTGTTATCACCAGTCACTTCGCGTGCACCCAGTTCTTGTGCCACGGTGTTGAGTACGTGCATGGCATTGTCATAATCATTACGATGCACAGTGAAGGTGAAATCTGTCGTGGAATCCTGCGCAATGTTCTGGATGATCATATCCACCTCGATATTGGCATTGGCAATAGGACCCAATATCTTGGATGCCACACCAGGTTGATCAGGCACGCCCATAATAGTGAGCTTGGCCTCATCGCGGTTAAATGCGATACCTGATATAACAGCTTGTTCCATTCCTTCATCCTCTAGTGTAATCAGTGTGCCCTCGCCTTCTTCAAACGAAGACAGGACACGCAGCGGTACATTGTATTTACCGGCAAACTCGACCGACCTGATTTGCAATACCTTCGAGCCGAGGCTGGCCATTTCCAGCATTTCCTCGAATGTAATACGTTCCAGGCGACGCGCTTCAGGCACCACTCTGGGGTCGGTTGTATACACACCGTCTACATCGGTATAGATCTGACATTCATCCGCGCTCAGTGCAGCGGCTAGCGCGACTGCGGTGGTATCCGATCCACCACGGCCTAACGTAGTGATGTTGCCATGCTCATCGACACCTTGAAAACCAGCAACGACGACGACCCTGCCAAGATCGAGATCCTGACGAATGCGTGCGGCATCGATATCCTGAATGCGCGCCTTATTGTGCGCGCTGTCTGTACGGATATGCACCTGTGCACCGGTATAGGAGCGTGCCGGGCAGGCAATTGTCTCTAAAGCCATGCTCAATAAAGCAATGGTCACTTGCTCACCCGTAGATAATAGTACATCCAGCTCTCGCGGAACTGGATTATCAGAAATTTGGCGAGCCAGTTCGACCAGACGGTTGGTTTCACCGCTCATTGCGGATACCACGACGACGACATCATGCCCGTCTGCGCGCGTCGCCTTTACTTTTTTGGCAACATTTTCAATGCGTTCGACACTACCGACCGATGTCCCACCGAACTTTTGCACAAACAGAGCCATATTCGCCTATTACCACCTTAAAAAAGCGACGATTAAACACTAAAATGCGCTCTAAATAAAGGATTTTGGTGTTAATTTCTATGAATTAAGCCCGTACCCGTCTAAGTCATGCGCTTGATTAACAAAATTAAATTAATGTTAATTTATATTAATCATAATTCGCTATATAAGCAAGCAGCACGCAACTTCTCTTAATAAAACCTAGTCGAGCTGCTGGCTGACCCAGTCAGCGACACCCGCCAGGGCATTATCCAGACCTGAAGGGTCATTACCGCCCGCCTGGGCCATATCGGGTCGACCCCCTCCCTTGCCCCCCACTTGCTGGGCCACGCAGTTGACCAGGTCACCGGCCTTGAGTCGATTGGTCTGGTCTTTGGTCACACCGGCGATGAGGCTGACCTTGTCGCCCTTGACGGTTGCCAGGACGACGGCTGCCGATCCGAGCTTGTTTTTTAATTGGTCCACGGTATCACGCAGGGACTTGGGATCTACCCCGTCCAGACGGGCTGCCAATACCTTGATTCCACCCACATCCACTGCCGAAGCACTCAGTTCGCTGCCGGCTGAGCTGGCCATCTTGGCCTTGAGTTGTTCCAGTTCTTTTTCCAGCTTGCGGTTTTTTTCCAGTACTTGCTGTACCTTATTTCCCGCATTGTCTGGCGCACCTTTGACCATTTGGGCTATCTGGCGCAGTGTGTCTTCTGTTCCAGCAACATAAGCCAGGGCGGCCTGGCCGGTCAGGGCTTCTATTCTGCGGATGCCGGAAGCGATACCTGCTTCGCTGACAATCTTGCACAGGCCAATATCACCGGCGCGATTGACATGGGTACCACCACATAGCTCGATGGAGAAATCACCGATCCTGAGCATACGCACTTCATCGCTGTATTTTTCACCGAACAATGCCATAGCGCCGGCGGCGACCGCGCTGTCAAAATCAGTGACCCGGGTTTCTACTTCAGCATTCTCGCGTATCTGGTCATTGATCAGGGTTTCGATGGTTTGTAGTTGTTCCGGTGTTACTGCTTCAAAGTGTGAAAAGTCGAAACGTAATCGTTCCGAGTCAACCAATGAGCCCTTCTGCGTCACATGTTCACCCAACACCTTACGCAGGGCGGCATGTAATAAATGCGTAGCGGAATGGTTGAGTGCGGTCGCTGTTCGTTTAACCTGATCGACGTGCGCCTGCAAGGTATCGCCGACCTTTAATGTGCCTTTTTTTACCGTTCCGATATGGGTGAATACACCGCTGCCTTGTTTTTGAGTGTCTTGTACATTAAACAAAACGTTGTCAGCCTCCAGGGAACCACTATCACCCGCCTGACCACCCGACTCGGCATAGAACGGTGTCTTATCCAGCACGACCATACCCTGTTCACCACTGGCGAGGGCATCGACCTGTTCGCCATCGCGGATCAAGGTGGTAACAAGCGCCTGATCATCTATGTTTTCGTAGCCAGTAAAGTCGGTCGTTCCCTGCAGGTCGAGATCGGCATTGTAATCGATACCAAAGGCACTGGATGAACGTGACATGTCCTGCTGTTGTTGCATGGCCTTTTCATAACCTTGCATATCCAGGGTGAGATTTTTTTCACGAGCGATATCGGCGGTGAGGTCAACAGGAAAACCAAAGGTGTCATACAAACGAAACACAGTTTCGCCTGGAATCACTGTACCAGACATGGTCTTGATATCGGCGTCGAGGATTTTCATGCCCTGCTCCAGGGTCTCGGCGAATTTTTCCTCTTCCATACGCAGTACGCGTTTTACCTGTTCTTGCGCCTTGACCAGTTCCGGGTAGGCGGCGCCCATCTCGATCACCAACGCATCCACGAGCTTGTAGAAGAAGGTCTGTTTCTGTCCCAGCTGATAGCCATGACGAATGGCTCGACGAATAATACGTCGCAGTACATAGCCTCGGCCTTCATTGGATGGCAAGACTTCATCGGTAATCAGGAAGGCACAGGCACGAATATGATCGGCGATGACCTTGAGTGAGTTATCCTGCAAATCTTTACAGCCAGTGAGTTTTGCTGCCGCCTTGATCAGGTTCTGGAACAGGTCGATATCGTAGTTGCTATGCCCGCCCTGGAGGATAGCCGCCAGACGCTCCAGCCCCATACCGGTGTCGACCGAGGGTTTGGGTAATGGCTCCATGTGGCCATCACTGTCACGGTTGTATTGCATGAAGACGAGGTTCCAGATCTCGATGTAACGATCACCGTCCTCATCGGGAGTTCCGGGCGGGCCACCAAAGATGCCCTCGCCATGATCATAAAATATCTCGGTACAGGGACCACAGGGGCCGGTATCTCCCATCGACCAGAAGTTGTCGCTCTCGTACTGCTTACCGCCGGGTTTGTCACCGATGCGACTGAAGCGCGCAGGGTCAATTTTTATTTCATTCAGCCAGATGTCCGCGGCTTCTTCATCATCCTGGTAGATGGTCACCCACAATTTGTCTGCCGGCAGGCCAGCGACTTCGGTCAGGAAGGTCCACGCATACTGGATCGCTTCACGCTTGAAGTAATCACCGAAACTAAAGTTACCCAGCATTTCAAAAAAAGTATGATGGCGTGCGGTATAACCGACGTTTTCCAGGTCGTTGTGCTTGCCACCCGCACGCACACAGCGCTGTGACGAACAGGCTCGGGTATAGGGTCGTTGTTCGCGTCCCAGAAAAACATCCTTGAATTGCACCATGCCGGCATTGGTAAATAGCAGGGTGGGATCATTGGCAGGGACCAGCGGGCTGCTGGCGACCACGGCATGCCCTTGCTCGGCAAAATAATCCTGGAATCGTTGTCGTATCTCTGCGCTGCTAACCATTTACCGTTTTCCCGTTAACCCTGAACTATTTTCATTATATGTTATCACTGATAGCGACCTCGCCCGGCTAAACCCGGCGTATCACAAGGTTAAACCACAGAGAGGCGTAGGCATTTTACCTGCACCGCAAAGGAAACAGAAGCTTAAAATCGGAAAATCATCACCAGAGCCCCGGAGTCCATGCCTTTGCACTGGTTTCCACCGGTTCTGGCGAGCTTTCTATTGCTTGAGGAACCTCTAATCAGTTCATGAATGGGTATCTGTAGGCTAAAATGCTCCTGGCTCTGCGTTGGACATCTTAACCAAGATGTACGCTATTAGTACGATGTCTGCCATGATCCAGACAGCATTATCTCTCCATCGGCTCTATCCAGAATTAACCTGGAGTTCCTAACTATACACCGAAGTTAACCAGCAGGAATATCAAGGGAGAAACAGTAAAAATTTGTTATCCTGAGCCTGGAATAACTTGCATTACCCGGGTTATTGCCAATGAGCTTATGCTACGTTTATTAAAGCGTATAGGGTGGTCAGGAGTCCGTACGCGGGTATGTGTACAAAACATCCATCAGCATTAATCGTCGATGCCCAGACAGAAATCGATCTGCTCACGGGTAAATCCGCGGTAGTCCAGAAAGCGGCTCTGTCGACTTTTTTCTTCCCAGGTCACGGCGTCCTGTCCCTTGAATTTTTTACGACAGACCTCGGCGACGCGTTCATGCCAATCCACTTCCGCCTGTTCCAGGCCGTGGTCAATAATGGGGCTGTCTACACCCTTTTCCTTTAACTCCATACGAATTCGCTTGGGGCCGTAACCTTTATTGGCACGAAAACGCGCATAGTGTTCGGCAAAACGTTCATCACTCTGAGCACCATTCTCGACCAGCATTGCCAGCACACTATCAATATCGTCCTGCTGGCAACCATGCCGGGTTAATTTTTGCTGAATTTCCATACGCGAATACTCCCGTCGGCTCAGCATACGGATGGCTATATCGCGTGCCTCTTTCTGATCTTCGGTCATCAATCAACCTATTGTTGCCATAAAAAATGTTGAGACATTGAAATATTATTGAGTTTTTTCATAATATTAACAACTATTGTCAATAATTTTAAATTATGTTTGTTTTTATTTTACATTCTGGCAAGTAGGCAGATACACTAGCCCTTAAATTAAAAAATGTTGTTATTATAATGATTGATTCGAACCCGGAAGGCCATGACATGCAAGACCCCCACCCTGCCTTTCCCCATACAGAATACATCAATACCATGGGGGATACCTTTTACCGGGTCGATACCCAGGGATACCTGACCTACGCCAGTCAGTCTGCAGAGCAACTGACGGGTTATCCCATCAATGAACTCATTGGCATCCAGGTAACTGACCTTTATATGCACCCGGAAAAACGCGCCGATTTTCTACACAAACTGAGTCTTGCCAAAGGCGCGTTAAATAATTACGAAGTCGAACTGAAACATAAAGATGGTCATGGCGTCTGGGTTTTGATTCATGTCAAATACACCTACGACGAACACCAGACGGTCACCAATATCGAAGGCCTGATCCGCGATATTACCCGTTATAAAAAAACCGAACTGGCACTGAATGCAGAACGCGAAAAGGCATTGGTGACATTACACTCGATAGCCGACGGTGTTATCACCACCGACATTAATGGCAAACTGGAATACCTTAACCCTGCTGCAGAAAGGATCACCGGATGGAAACTGGAAGCCGCACGTGGAAGAATGATTGATGAAGTCTTCAGCCCCAGAGCTGATGGTGATGATGACGAATTCATGCACCCCGTACATGCCTGCCTCGAACAAGGTAAAAACATTACCCCGCCATTAATCAGGCTGCTAACAGGCAGTGATCAACGTGAATTTGCGATCAGGGAATCGGTGTCGCCCATTCGTGACAGCACGGGTGTCTGCATTGGAGCTGTACTGGTGTTTCATGATGTCAGTGAGATCAGGAATATGTCGCGACAGCTGTCATACCAGGCTACGCACGACGCACAAACTGGATTGATCAACCGTTGTGAGTTCGAAAAACGACTCAACCTTGCTATCCAACGTTGCCATCAGCATGAAGAAGAACATGTACTGTGTTACCTCGACCTCGATCAGTTCAAACTTGTCAATGATACCTGTGGGCACATTGCAGGCGATGAACTATTGAAACGCCTGGCCTGCACTATGCAAACCATGATTCGTGATAAAGATACCTTTGCCCGACTGGGTGGTGACGAGTTTGGCCTACTGATTGAAAAATGCTCGCTGGATGATGGCATCCGCATTGCTGAAGACATTCGCAATGCCATCAATAATTTTCGTTTTTCGTGGGATGAAAAACTATTCGAGATCGGTGCCAGTATTGGTCTGGTCTGCCTGGAAAAAAATTCCCTGGGTGTCAACGACGTATTGAGCATGGCGGATGCCGCCTGTTTTATTGCCAAGGATCACGGTCGCAATCGCATCCATGTATTCCAGGCCGATGATGCTGCCATTAACAAGCAAAACAACGAGATGCACTGGTCTTACAAAATCAAGCACGCACTGGAACAGGACGAATTTATTCTCTACAGCCAGTCGGTACAGTGCATTGGCACCGGTAGCGCTGATTATCCCGCCTACACAGAAATCCTTGTACGCATGCAACACCAAGGCAAAACCATACTGCCGATGGCATTCATTCCTGCTGCCGAACGCTACAATCAAATGCTACAGATCGATCGATGGGTGGTCAGCAATTTCTTTGCGAAATTAAAACAATACCCGAAGAAAAGCACAGATAAACAACTCTTCGCTATTAATCTCTCGGGAAACTCCATCAACAATAAAGATTTTCTCAGCTTCATTATCTCCGAGCTTGAGCAAAGTCAGGTCAATCCAGCATGTATCTGCTTCGAGATTACCGAGACGGCTGCGATTTCCAATCTTGATTATGCCAAGCGCTTTATATTGATCCTCAAGGGTATGGGCTGTTCTTTCGCGCTGGATGATTTCGGTAGTGGGCTCAGCTCGTTTAATTATCTCAAATATCTGCCGGTCGACTTTCTCAAGATCGATGGCAGCTTCGTGCGTGAAGTCCATCACGACATTGTTTCACACTCGATGGTCGAGTCGATCAACAAGGTAGGGCATGTCATGGGATTAAAGACCATTGCAGAATACGTGGAAAATCAGGATATTATTAACAGCCTGAAAGAAATCGGTGTTGATTATGTGCAGGGCTTTGGCATATCCATGCCGGAACCCTGGTCGATGGAATAACATTCGATCGTTAATATCACTGCCTCCCCCTTAAGGGAAGGCAGCCAGATAATGATCAAACCTCGGTTTCTTCGTCCTCTTCTACCACCGGTTTGTTTTTACCCGCAAGCAGCAAACCCCTGATCTTGCCTTCTATTTCATCGGCCATATCCGGGTTCTCTTTCAGGAAGTTGCGCACATTGTCTTTACCCTGGCCGATCCTGTCACCATTATAGCTGTACCAGGCACCCGCTTTTTCAACAAAGCCATGCTGTACACCAAGCGAGATCAGTTCAGCCTCATGCGAGATACCTTCACCGTACAGAATCTCAAACTCGGCTTGCTTGAAAGGAGGTGCGACCTTGTTTTTGACTACCTTGACACGAGTTTCGTTACCCAGGATCTCATCACCCTTTTTGATCGCACCGGTACGACGGATATCGAGACGAACCGACGAATAGAATTTGAGCGCATTACCACCGGTTGTCGTTTCGGGGTTACCGAACATAACGCCGATCTTCATACGGATCTGGTTGATGAAGATAACCAGGGTATTGGAGCGTTTGATATTACCGGTGAGCTTACGCAATGCCTGTGACATCAGACGCGCTTGCAGACCCACATGGTGGTCTCCCATATCGCCTTCTATTTCTGCCTTTGGTGTCAGTGCTGCTACGGAGTCGACAACCACAATATCAACCGCACTGGAGCGCACCAGCATATCGGTGATTTCCAGAGCCTGCTCGCCCGTATCCGGTTGTGACACCAGCAGGTCATCCACATTCACTCCCAGCTTTCCTGCATAGTCCGGGTCGAGTGCATGCTCGGCATCAACAAAGGCAGCGGTTCCCCCCAGCTTTTGTGCCTCGGCAATGACTTGCAAAGTCAGTGTCGTTTTACCTGATGATTCAGGGCCATAGATTTCAACAACACGCCCTTTTGGAAGACCGCCCACGCCCAGAGCAATATCCAGACTAAGGGAACCGGTTGAGATGGCTTCGATATCACGGCTGGCACCAGCATCACCCATGCGCATGACCGACCCTTTACCAAATTGCTTTTCGATCTGACCGAGGGCCGCACTCAGGGCCTTTTTCTTGTTTTCTTCCATTGCTCTCTCCAACGTTTGCTTGATTATTGCGTTTGCCAATCAACCGGATGGCTACGGTATGGGAAAGACTTTAGACTATACTTTTTCACATGTCAATATTTTTTATTACCTTGATATTTTTTATCATCTAAATATATTGTATTAACATTAATCATTATAATCCGTTATAATTACTCAAGTTTTAAATGGGAGTACATGATGGCATTGGCCGAAAAAAACCCTGACAACGTGAAATGGAATACCCGCCAACGTCTCCAATACATTGAATTGATGGCTTTTTACACGGGCGTGGTGACGCGTAGTGACATTGCCAGGACGTTTGGCATCTCGGATGCAGCCGCTACCAAGGATCTCAAACTCTATAGCCAAATGGCGCCAGACAACCTCGTCTATAAACACAGTGTCTTTGGCTTTGTCCCGACACCCGGTTTTAGCGAGGTGTTTACTGACCTGTCCCCTTCCGTGGTATTGCCGCTTATTGCCGACAACCTGCCGACCGCAGGAGGCCCTGCAGAGAACCAGCTAGTCTATGGCGTTGTGGTTGAAAGCCTGCCACTACCTTCGCGCCTGCCTGACAAACACGACCTGGCGCAGATCATTCAGGCGATAAAGAATCACAAAAAACTGCGAGTCAATTATCGCTCACTATCTGATCGNAACGGCGAAGAAGACCGGGTGATAGAACCTCACGCGCTAGTCAATAATGGTTTGCGCTGGCATATGCGCGCCTATAATGAACANACCTTTGATTTTCGCGATTTTGTTTTATCACGCATTACCCAGGCCGCGGCCATGGATGACGAGGCGGAATCCAGTCCACAATACGACGACGACTGGATGGAAACGGTGACACTCAAGCTCGCCCCGCATACCGGCCTGAGCAAGCAAAAACAAATGAATCTACTGATCGACTATGGCGTAAGTGATGAATGGGTAGAGGTCGAGGTGCGCCGCGCATTACTGGGATACGTTTTACAAAGATTGTCAGTCGACACTACCAGGGATCATTCACTCAACCCCAATGCCTACCAGCTGATCCTGCTCAATCGTGAAGAGATTGAACCGTATGCGGGCTGGGCTTTTTTATAAGGGCTGGGCAGTCAACACCATAGACCGACCCCCCCTTCAGGCTAACAAAGGCCATGACTGCAGCACGTGGTAGCTCACCCCCTTCGACGTCGATCGAGACTCAACCAGGGCAAAATCATTGACCTGCCAGTCTATGGCTACAGGCATGGAGATAGCCCGTTCCTGTCGATACTTACGCGCCAGGGTAACATGCGACACAAAGGGTTTGTTTTCAGGCTGAAAGCCATAACCTTCCAACTCCTTATTGAGCGCGCTAACGAGCGCCTGCAAGGGCTGACTCTCTCTCGAGGTGCCTAGCCAAAGGACTTGCGCGCGAGCAAAACAACCGGCCTGATCCAGAGTCATTTTAAAAGCGCGCGCATGTATCGCAGTGGCGGCGTTTTGATAATTAAGGAGTTCGTCTTTTGCAACCGCCCCCAGAAAGACCAGGGTCATGTGTAGATTTGTGCTGGCAACAGGCCGGGCATTATCAGGAATGAATGTTTTTGTCTGTGCGGCGACTTGTTGTCGGACTGTGTCCGGCGGCCATAGTGCAAAGAAAACGCGCCGCACTTCACTCATTGATAACGGGCTTGAGCATATCGAGGACACCCTGAAAGGCAGCTTCAACGGCTTGCTGTCGTACTTGCTCACGATCACCATCAAACAAACATTGGCGTACCCGCACTTTTTCTTCGCTGGTATTATTTTCGCCTGCGTTATCTTTAGTCGCCCAGGCCAGCCAGACGGTACCCACCGGTTTTTCCTCGCTTCCCCCACCCGGCCCGGCGATACCACTAATAGCAACCGCTAGTTGTGCATGGCTATGGGCCAGGGCGCCCAACGCCATTTCACGAACGGTCTGTTCACTGACAGCACCGTATTGATCCAGGGTGCCGGCAGACACACCCAGCATTTCCTGTTTGGCCATGTTGGTATAGGTGACAAAACCACGTTCAAACCATTGCGAACTACCCGGTATGGCAGTCGCTTCGCAAGCCACCCATCCGCCCGTGCAAGACTCGGCAGTGACCAGGCCCACCCCCGCCTGCACCAGGGCATGACCTGTCCGCTCAGCTAATGAATAACAGGCATGACCTGTCACTATGGCGCCTCCCTTCCATTATCACGTCAACATTTCCGTGATCTTGCAACCGGCATGATAATCTTCACCCTCATTATGATCGACACGCAAAACCTTAACCCGGGCATACAACGGCGGCACCACGGCCTTTTCCGGCTTGACCTTGACCTCCAGTTCTTCACCCGCAACCAAACGCTTACCGGTGATCAGCAATATGCCGGTTGCACTGAGATCAGAGACGATCCCTTCAAAAAATTCATCATGCCCATGGATCTTGAAATGCGCTTTGATCTCGACGCTCATACGCCTGAAATCTCTCTTATCAGATGAATCCACCATAATTATCAGCACCTCCAGGGTTGCCACCATTCGTCATCTTGGTTTATTGAACAGCAGTCATTATTTTAATCAATGTATCAAACATCCCCTCTAACTGAAACTCTATCGGCAGCGAATGCAGACAATTGAAAAATAAAACGATTCAGAAACATACACATCAGAAATATTCACACCAGTCACTTTGACAATAGACCTGCCACGATGATTTATATAAACTGGCTAGCCTATGTCCAGCACCGTCAACAAGCTCAATACGCATACGCCTATGATGCAGCAATATCTGCGAATCAAGGCGCAACATCCTGATATTCTGGTATTTTACAGGATGGGGGATTTCTACGAGTTATTCTTCGATGACGCCCGCAAGGCGGCCAGGATTCTGGATATCACACTAACCAGTCGCGGGCAGTCAGCGGGCGAGCCCATTCCCATGGCAGGCCTGCCGCATCATGCGGCCGATTCTTACCTGGCCAAGCTGGTCAAACGTGGCGAGTCGGTCGCTATCTGCGAACAAACAGGTGACCCGGCCACCAGCAAAGGGCCGGTGGAACGTGAGGTCGTCAGGATTATTACACCTGGCACGATCACCGAAGAATCCCTGCTCGAAGAACGGCGTGATAATCTGTTATGTGCGGTGCATCAGTCCCATGATCACTTTGGCATTGCCTCACTGGATATCACCAATGGACGTTTTGTTATTCTCCAGGTGACCGGCGAAGAAGCACTATTCAGTGAACTGGAAAGAATTCATCCTGCGGAATTACTGGTCAATGAAGACAGCGGCATCGTCTCATCGTTACGACACGTTAGCGGCTTTAAATATAGCGCACCCTGGAATTTCGAAATCAAGACGGCCACGCGCCTGCTGACCGAACAATTTGGTACACATGACCTCTCCGGTTTTGGCTGTGAGGCCTTGCCTGTGGCACTGGGTGCCGCAGGCTGCCTGATTCACTATGCCAACGAGACCCAACGTGCCAGCCTGCCCCATATCAAACGGCTGTCGGTTGAGCAGCGTGACCAGGCCGTGATCCTGGACGCCGCCACACGCCGCAATCTTGAACTGGATCGCAGCCTCTCGGACCAGCATGACTACACGCTGGCCGGCATACTGGATCACTGCGCTACCTGTATGGGAAGCCGCCTGATGCGCCGCTGGATAAACAGGCCGCTGCGCGATCCTTTACTCCTTAATTTGCGCTATGACTGCATTGAGGAGATGTTCCTGCAACAGACCTATTTGTCATTACAACCCTTACTGAATGGCATCGGCGATATCGAACGCATCCTCACACGTATTATTATGGGCAGTGCCCGACCCCGTGATCTCACGACCCTGCGCCACTCATTAAAACAACTACCCGAATTACAACAATCACTGGGCAAACTAAAGAGTGATTTATGTATAAGCCTTGCTGAAACTATTGGCCAGCACCCTGATACGGTGGATTTACTCGAACGAGCTGTGATCGAACAACCACCCATGCTGATCCGCGATGGCGGCGTTATCGCTGAAGGTTTTGATACTGAACTGGATGAGCTTCGCCACCTGAGCCAACATGCCGATCAGTTTTTGATCGACCTCGAAGAGAGCGAGAAAAAACGTACCGGCATCCATACACTGAAAGTAAGCTACAACCGCGTACACGGTTACTACATTGAGATATCCAAGGCGCAATCTGCCAATACACCCGACAATTATATTCGCCGACAAACACTCAAAAATGTAGAACGCTATATCACCCCGGAATTAAAGGCCTTTGAAGACAAGGTGCTCAGTGCCAGGGAAAAGGCCCTGGCAAGGGAGAAATTTCTATATGAGGAATTACTGAAAACCCTGGCCNCATCACANGCATCATTATCGTCATGCGCCGAAGGCCTGGCTGAAATGGATGTGNTGGCAAACCTGTCTGAGCGTGCNCAAACACTCAATTATGTGCGACCCACATTAAGTACCGAGGCTGGCGTTCGCATTAAAGGTGGCAGGCATCCGGTGGTGGAAAAGGTATCTGAACAGGTCTTTGTACCCAATGATACGATCTTGAATGAAGAACGTCGCATGCTGATGATCACCGGCCCTAACATGGGTGGTAAATCCACTTATATGCGCCAGACCGCCCTGATCACCTTACTGGCGTATATCGGTAGCTTTGTGCCCGCGAACAACGCCGATATCGGCATGGTCGATCGTATCTTCACCCGTATTGGCGCCTCGGACGACCTGGCCAGTGGACGTTCAACCTTCATGGTCGAGATGACAGAAACAGCCAATATACTCAACAATGCCAGCGCCAACAGCCTGGTGCTCATGGATGAAGTCGGGCGCGGCACCAGTACTTACGATGGTCTTTCACTGGCCTGGGCCTGCGCCGAACACCTGGCGACAAAGATTGGCGCCTTTACCCTGTTTGCCACCCATTATTTCGAGCTGACCGAACTGCCAAACACCCATTCCAATATTGCCAATGTTCATCTGGATGCCGTCGAGCATGACGAAACCATCGTCTTCATGCATGCCGTCAAGGAAGGGCCCGCCGATCGCAGCTATGGACTTCATGTTGCCGCACTCGCCGGCGTCCCCCGCGAAGTGATCAAATTTGCGAATAAACAATTGATAAAACTAGAAAATTCACATTCTCAACAGCAGTCCGGGGAAGCGCCCGTGGAACAGTTTTCCTTGTTTAACCAACCCCACCCCCTCGAAAGCGCGCTCGAGGCGATTAATCCCGATGAACTCTCGCCCAAACAGGCCCTGGAATTAATTTATCAATTAAAGCAGGATCTCACACCCTAAAGCACTAAATACTTGAAAACTCTGATACTTGTACGCCCTCCTTTGCTTGACGATAGCCATGTTCAAACTAAAGTATTGACGCTTACACGCCGATGATCTGTTGACAATAATATTCTTTGTAGCGATTTGCACTGGACCAAACGAACATCACTCGCTGTACGGATCTATCTGATAATAAGGAACGGCATTAAGATGAAGTCATTGTTTAATAAAATCAGCGACATGAGCATTAAAATGAAAATGCTGATGGGCTTTGGTGCCATGATGCTCGTATTGGCATTGATCGCTGCACAAACCATGCTTAGCCTGCTCGGCATCAAGGACTCAGTCAAAGAAGTCGTTGACGAACACCAGGTAGCCGTCATCAATGCGATGAAATTATCCAAAACCATCGAAATATCATTGTCAGGCCTGGGACTGTACTTGCTTAGCAAGGAAGAGACATACAAGGATAACTTCACCAGCGGCATACTCAACGCCGACCAATTGATTAAAGACCTGAAAAATAAGCACATCATCAAGACCCATGCCGACAACGCTGCCCTGGTCAATAAAATCGATAAAGATTTCAACAGTTTCAAATCATTCCAGGAAACACTGCTGGTGCTGGCCGTGGACAGCCAGAAAAATTTTCCCGGCATGAGCAATTCCACCCAGTTCATCAACCCCTTAAGTCAGGTCATGTTGCAAAACTTCGAAGAAATGATCCGATCAGAAGAAGACCGTGACAATCGTGAAAACGGTATAGAACTGCTCAATGATCTGCAAAACATGCGCTATTCATGGGTGCGATTAATGAACGGAATCCGCGCTTACCTCGGTTTTCGTAATGCCACAGCACTGAATGAGATAAAGAATTACAGAGATAACTTCAAGAAACAATTTGCTGCCATTGATAAGAAATATTCCAATAAAATGACACTGGAGCAAGAAGATGCCATGGTGACACTACACACCAACTACGACACCTTTCCAGACAAACTTAATGAGGTTATCAATCTGCATGGTAGTGACGAATGGCGCCAGGATGCGTACCTGATTCGCAGCAAACTGGGGCCTATTCTGTCACGCCTTAACAATAGCCTGAACCAGCTTACACAAAACCTGACTGCGGATATCACTCGCATCAGCGCTGATCTGGTCGACAACGCCGACAATACCATCACCTCCATCCTTGTCTATTCCGCGATAGCGATGGCTGGGGTTGCGCTGCTTGCTTACCTGTTACTGACTGGCATCATCAACCCAATGACACTCGCCGTGAATACGGGTATTACATCAATCAAAAAAGTGATGGAAAACTTTTCATCGGATAACGACAAGGCTTTTGAAGATAACTTTGGCGACAGTGACGATACTATCAATAATGTGTCGAGAAGGCCCTCAACATCATGAGCGACGCGTTACAAAAGACCATTGTGCGCGAACAAATGATCACCGAAGATCTGAAAGGCAGGATAGAAATCATACATGATGTCGTCAAGCGAGCTGCCGAAGGTGATCTGACCGGCCAAATCATGGTGTTCTCGGGCCAGGAACCCATCGACAATCTCGCCAACGACACCCAAAGAATGGTCGACAACCTCAGCGACCTGGTATCCAAGGTGCAGCGCTCGGGCATACAGGTCAACTCCAGCGCCACCGAAATTGCCGCTACCTCCAAGCAACAGGAAGCCACCGTATCAGAACAAGCCGCCAGCACGAATGAAATTATGGCGACAGTGACACAAATCTCTGCGACATCCAAGCAACTGCTGCATACCATGGAAGAAGTCACTCACGTATCTGAAAGCACAGCGCAGTCGGCCACACATGGCCAGGACTCGATGGCACGCATGGAAAATGCCATGCAAAACATGCGCAAGTCCACGGACAGCATCGCCTCCAAACTCGCCGTCCTGAACGACAAGGCCAACAACATTAATACGGTCGTCACCACGATTAATAAAGTGGCAGACCAAACCAACTTGCTGTCGTTGAATGCAGCGATAGAAGCAGAAAAAGCCGGTGAATATGGCAAAGGATTTGCGGTTGTTGCTACAGAGATCAGACGCCTGGCGGATCAAACCGCGGTGGCCACATGGGACATCGAACAAATGATCAAGGAAATGCAGTCCGCCGTGTCGGCTGGTGTCATGGGAATGGATAAATTCTCTGATGATATCAGTCGAGGCGTTGACGAAATAGGCATGATTGGTGGACAACTGGGTAGCATTATAAATGAGGTACACGCCCTGACACCACGCTTTGAAACGGTCACAGAAGGCATGCAATCACAAGCCCTTGGCGGCGAACAAATCAGTGACAGCATGATTCAACTGAATGAAACTGCCCAACAAACCGCAGACTCTCTGAAGCAATCCAACCAGTCTATCCAGCAGCTAAAAGATGCGGCCAATGGGCTACAGACTGCCGTCTCGATATTTAAAGTACGCAGACATGACAACTAGATTATATCTACTGTTCAGCCTCAATGACGAGCGTTTTGCCGTGCACACTGATTGCATCACTGAAGTGATCCCATTGGTCAACCTGACAAATATTCCGAAGACAGAGCATTATGTTTGCGGACTAATGAACTATCGAGGTGAATCCATCCCTGTCATCGACGCGGTCAAGTTACTCTATAACAGGGATTATCATAAAAAAATATGTACACGCATTATCGTCCTGACGTTCCACCAGGATGAGCATACGACCCGCGTTGGACTTATTGCAGAAAAGGTCAATATGACAAAAAAGATTGATTCAAGCCTGATATCTGCACACAAAATGACCCAGCAACATTCACCCTATCTAGGGGAGATCTTCAGCGATCAACAGGGGGACATCCAGATAATCGATATCGAAAAAATAATACCCAGCGAATCAGGCTGCCTGAAAACAGTCGCTTCTTGATCCATATAGACAATACAGAAACAACACTATGACGATACAAAAATTTATCGATATCATCCAGCAAAAAACTGGCATCAATGAAGACACCATAGGTCGACTCACCTACACACATGCCATAAAAACACGCATGGATCAATGTGGCATAGAAGATATGTCGGCATATTTAAGCACTATAGAGAACTCGTCTAATGAAATCGATAGATTAATAGAAGAAATCATAATACCGGAAACATGGTTTTTTAGGGAGGAAAATGCATTTGAAGCCATGTTGACTGATATGAATGACAACCTTCAGAGAGACAAGACATTCCCAAAAAGAATCCTCAGCCTGCCATCATCAAGCGGCGAAGAGGCCTACTCTATCGCTATAAAATTATTTGAAAATGGATATAGTTCCTCAATGTTTTCTATTGACGCCATAGACATAAGCCAGCGCAATATCGATATGGCAAAAAAAGGAATATACCGCCCACATGCTTTTCGCAATAACGTGCCAGACCATATTATAGAAAAATATTTTATAGAAAATGCTGGTGTATATGAAATCAGCAACAGAGTAAAACAAGCTGTCAACTTTACCTGCGCCAACTTATTCGACTACCACACCCTGAGTCAAGAAGAGTACTACGATGTTGTTTTTTGCAGAAACCTCTTCATATACTTTGACGCCGACACAAAAAACACTGCTTTCAGAAAAATTAACGGGAGCCTTAAAGACAAAGGACTGCTACTGATTGGGCATGCAGAAACATCCATCATACCCAACCAGCATTACCAATCATGCAGTACGGAGCATTCATTTGGCTTTGTTAAATGCTCAACAAGGACAGATAAAAATATCACGCGAGCCTCATTGAGGAACAATATTTTAAAGCCGAACATCAATAAAAAGCATACGACGACACACCCTGATAAGAATAATACAACTTATACAACCACAAATATAAACCAGCAGGACACACAGCTAAACGAGACAAACCACGACTACACAACTGCCAGCACACTGGCCGACAAAGGTGAACTGGATAAGGCACTGGAAATAACCTTATCACTCTGCGACAAAGATAAGTTCGCCGATAACTATTCATTACTGGGCATTATATACAATGCACTAAGCAGAACTACAGAAGCCGAACAAGCATTCAGAAAAGCCCTTTATCTTGATCCCGATCATTATGAAGCCTTGATACACTTATCACTCTTACTGGATAAAAAAGGCGAGACACATACCTCGTCTTTGTTAAAGAAGAGAGTGGTAAAAACCGGCACGACCGGCAAGCTGAAAGAACATAGCGATGACTAACGTCGAGATCAATGACTGCTGGAATAAAATCGGTGTCTGGCGACAGGACCATGACATATGTCCATTGTTATCCAAAGTCGTGCACTGTCGAAACTGCGAAACCTACATTAATGCCGGACTTGCTCTTCTCGATCGTGAATTGCCTGATTCATATACGGATGATACCACCAAGATATTCAATATTGCGGCTCAAGACAAGAACATCGAGCAGATATCCTGTCTAGTTTTCAGGCTAGGTCATGAGTGGCACGCTATCAAGACCGTAATATTGGATGAGATCTGCGAAATATCGGACATTCATTCGATCCCGCATAACAAGAACAGTATTCTTGAAGGCCTGGTCAACATTCATGGCGAAATGGAAATTTGCATTTCATTGGCACAACTTATTATCAAACAAAAACCTGACAATAATGACAATAAAACCCGATCACGACTCGTCGTGATCAAACTGAATTCCGGCAAATACGCCTTCAAAGCATGC
>JGI24023J19991_10001062_pt1 | contig 21485 bp, 18 predicted proteins | sample Cruoilmetagenom1_FD_19991 | JGI IMG/M metagenome (IMG submission 19991) | reverse complement strand
TTCTGTGCGGACAACACCCACCACCGGGATGCCGCAAGCGGCCGCCACACCGGCCAAATCGGTTTTCGCTGAGGTATGAGTGGATTGCATGCCGGTTTCCCCATAGCGTTCGTTGTCGATGGTGCAGATGGAGAGGTTTTGCGGGGCCTGCATGGAGACGGTTGCGAAACAGCCCATGCCCATAAGCGTTTCACCATCGCCCGTGATCACCAGCACGCGCCGCGCCGGTTGCGCCAGCGCAAGACCAAGCCCCATTGCAATGGCTCCGCCCATCGCCCCCCACAAGGGGAAATTCAGATCGCGATCGCCCGCCGATGTAATGTCCCAGGCGGTTGAGCCGAGACCCGCAATAACCAGCAGATCGTCATTTGCCCGAGAAATCCGTTTGACAACGTCGCGGCGGCGCAGCGGATAAGAGTCGGAGCGTTTCTCTTCGAGCATTTTTCGGCTCTCACTTATCGAATGTTTTGACGGGCATGAGGCGTTGATGAAGCAGTAGCGCTGACATGCCGCCGCCCGTGAATGCCTGATCCAACGTGGCCGCCACCATTGGGCCAACATCTTCGCGCGATGTGGCCGTCAGCGTTTGCACACCTGCCAGATTCAACTGGCTGTTCGCCGTCTGGCCCATGGGGACCTGCCAGGGGTTAAATTCGTGCCACTGTCCGCGCATGGTCACAAACAGGGGAATAGGGAAGCGGCAGGCCGCAGCCAGCGAAAACATGTTGATGCAGTTGCCAACACCGGACGACTGCATCAGAAGGGCGCCCCGCGCTCCACCCAGCCAGGCACCAGCAAGGACCGCGATCCCTTCCTCTTCGGTAGTCAGTGCAATGGCACGAATGTCATTGTCGGAGATACAGGCATCGATCAGCGAGGCATGACCGGCATCGGGCACATAGGCGACCTGCCGGACATCGGCCTCCTTGTACGCAACCAAGATCTGTTTCCACCAATCCATCCCATAGCCTCCTGTGCCTATGACCTAGTCAGAGCCCGCTAGCTCTTTCAAATGCCGCAGGCACTCCCGGCGCGTGGGGCGGAAATCTTGCTCGGCCCACCAATCCTCGACTTGTTCTAGCAGTTGGCCCAGTTTCGGCCCTTCGTGTACGCCGAGGGTCAGGGCATCGCGTCCGTGCACGGGAAAGCTGAAGCCGGCCAGGCGGTCACCCTCCCGCAACGCCGCCGCGAGCCGCGCACCAGGCCGAGCGCGCGGCTTGCCGGCGTGTGTGCGCGCCCAGCCGAGACGCAGCAATTTGCCATAGAGCGCCGCGCCCAGCTTGCGCGCGGCCCGGTGGCGGAGCTTGGCCAGCGTCTTTATGTCCGGATCAACCGGCGGCGCGGCCAGATAGACCAGCGCGAAAAGCTGCCGCCGGGACAGGCGCAACCGTTCCCCCACCGCTTCGGCCACCCACCGCTCGGGCGCGATCAAGGCGGCCAGCCGCAGCACCGGATCGACGGGTTCGTCCGCGTCCTCCACCCGCAACAAGGCGCGCAGCACATCGACCCTACCGGTTACCGGCAGCGCCTCCTGCAATACGTTGTGCTCGATCATGAGGGCCACGACCGGCACCGGATTGGTGGCGGAGAGTAGTTTGAACAGCTCCTCCCGCACCCGCTCGCCGGAAAGCTGACGCAAAGCCGGCGCTAGTTCGCCGGCGACCTCGAGCACCGCCGGCTCGATGGGCTTGCGGCCAAAGTGCGCCTGAAAGCGGAAGAGACGCAGGAGGCGCAGGTAATCCTCCTCAATGCGGGCGCGGGCGTTGCCGACAAAGCGGACGCGTCCGGCGCGCAAGTCGGCAATACCGCCGAAAGGATCGTAGAGCGTTCGGTCGGGCGCGCACGAGAGGGCGTTGAAGGTGAAATCCCGGCGGGCCGCATCGGCCGTCCAGTCATCCGTAAAGGCGACTGTGGCGTGGCGGCCGAAGGTCTCCACATCCTCGCGCAAAGTCGTGATCTCGAACGGTTGTCCACCGGCGACGGCGGTCACCGTGCCGTGCGCCAGGCCGGTTGGAATCGCCTTGATGCCAGCCGCCTTCAATAGGCGCATGACCTCGTCCGGTGATAGGTGGGTCGCGATATCCACGTCCCTGACCGGCCGCCCGACCAGAGAATCTCGGACGCAACCGCCGACGAAGCGCACATCGGCACCCTCGGCACTTAACGCCGCGACGACGCGCCGTGTTTTCGCCGCGCGCATCCACTTTTGTGGCGGTAACTTGCCGGCGGAGGTCATTCGACCGGGTGGCTTGGCACAATCTTGCCGTCGATAAGGCGCGGCGCCTCCAGCACCGTGCCCGGCGCCACAGTACCGCTGAAGCGGAGCGTGGCGAAGGCAGCCGCCGCTACCACCACCATGCCCAACGCAATCCAGAACAAGGTCCTCTGCCGNGCCCGCTCCTGCTCTTCCGCTTCGCCGGCATCACCCGCCGGTACCGGCTGTTTGATGAACTTGATATAGGCGAAGTAGAGCAACAACGGCAGGACAATGGGCAAAAGGACGAGAAGCAACGCACGCGCCATGGCTCAAACCCCGCCTCTGTCGTTCGCTAAAATTTCTGTCAAGTTGACCAACATGCCGGCGGTTGCCCCCCAAATAAAATAGTCGCCATAGGGAAACACATAAAAGTGCCGATCCTTTCCCTCATAAACCCGACTGTGCCGCTGCAGGTTTTCGGACGCCAAAAAGAAATCCAGCGGCGCCTCGAACGCCTCAGCAACTTCAAAGGCATCCAGTGTCAATGCAAGGGGCGGCGTGACCAAGCCCACGACCGGTGTGACCTGGAATCCGGTGCGCGTGACGTAGGTATCGAGGTTGCCGATCAGGCGCACATTTCGGCGCGACAAGCCGATCTCCTCCTCAGTCTCGCGCAGGGCGGCGGCTTCCGGACTGTCGTCACCCGGCTCGATTTGGCCGCCGGGAAAGCTGATCTGGCCGGCATGCACATCCAAATGCTCGGTCCGTTTGGTCAAAAGTACCGTCAGCCCGCCTTCGTGGACGACTATTGGCACCAGCACCGCGGCGGCCACCAGCTTGCGCTTCGGGTCATAGAAATCCGGATTGAGGTCATGGTCGCCTCTTGGCCAGGTCTCGGCGGCGTCCAGCCCTTGCGGCCCTTGCGGCGCACGGCGGCGTCCCGGCGGCGGCGCGTGCGCCAGCCGGTCGAGGACGTCCTCGGCCCTCAATCCGCGCTGCCCAGGGAAAAGAAGATTCCGTTGCTCCATACGCCCCATGCGTTCCGCCCGTGGTGCTGCTCTTCGACGGCAGCATCCACCAGATGATAAAAGACCGGCCGCAGGATCAGCGCCTCCAGCCCGTCCCAAGCTATGATATAGGGTCTCGGCTCGCCGCTGTCAGGCGCTTCCGCGACTCGAATCGGGTGCTCGGGGCCGGCCTCCACCCAGCGGTCCACATTTGTCCGAAAGCTCACAACCTGAGCCTTTCCGTGCCCTTTGGCGCTCATTTCCACGGCTACGAACGGCGCATCGTCGACGATGACCCGGCCGCGCTCGACCGGGGTGACCAGCCAATATTCGCCGGCCTCGTCGCGCCGAAGGACCGTCGCGAAGAGCTTGACCAGCTCCTTCCGGCCGATCGGCGAGCCGCGATAGAACCAGGTTCCATCGGCGGCGATGCGAATATCGAAGTCGCCACAAGAGGGTAGGACAACGTCTCCGGGCGACTGGTCAGCGGCCATCGGAATGCTTATCTTTCTCTTAACCTCGGCGGGTCGTGGCCCCTTGCCGGTCATCTCCAGCCGCCTTTCGGACGCGCAATGGGAGTTATTTCGCGTGACAGCTGTCCCCACTGTCCCACTTCACGGCACATCTGCCGATCTCGCCCGCGAGATCGAAAACCTTGGCCACCGGCTACAAGCGGTGCGAGAGAGCATCGGCTGCGTCATCTTCGGCCAAGAACGGGTGGTCGATCAAACCATTATCACCCTGCTATCCGGCGGGCACGCCCTTCTGATCGGCGTGCCGGGCCTGGCCAAGACCCGCCTGGTCGAGACCTTGGGCAATGTTTTCGGCCTCGAGGACAAGCGGGTCCAATGCACGCCCGATCTGATGCCGGCGGATATTCTGGGCTCGGAAGTTCTGGAGGAAGGCGAAGCCGGGCGCCGCTCGTTCCGCTTCATCCCCGGGCCGGTGTTCTGCCAGCTGCTGATGGCCGACGAGATCAACCGGGCCAGTCCGCGCACCCAGTCGGCCCTACTGCAGGCCATGCAGGAACACCGTGTGACCGTCGCCGGGAGTCCGCACGATCTGCCCCGACCGTTCCATGTGCTAGCGACCCAGAACCCGCTTGAGCAGGAAGGCACCTATCCCCTACCCGAAGCACAGCTTGACCGCTTTCTGATGGAAATCGATGTCGGTTACCCCGAAATTGAGGCCGAGCGCCATATGCTGATCGCCACCACCGGCGCCGAACAGGCCGACGCGGTACCCGTCATGTCGGCCGAGGAAGTCATCACCGCACAGCGCCTGGTGCGCCGCATGCCCGTGGGCGAGAGCGTTGTCGAGGCAATCCTCAAGCTGGTGCGCCTGGGCCGGCCGGAAACCAGCGACCTGCCGGACGTGCGCAACCATGTCGCCTGGGGGCCGGGCCCGCGCGCCAGCCAATCCCTGATGCTGGCGATTCGCGCCCGCGCCTTGCTCGACGGCCGCCTGACGCCGTCCGTGGACGATGTGGTGACCCTTGCCGGCCCGGTGTTGCGGCACCGCATGGCCCTGAATTTCGCGGCCCGCGCCGAGGGCGTCACTGTGGACCAGGTAATCGGCCGGCTGTGCGAGCCTTTCGCCTAACTCGGCGCTGTTGTTCACTGCCACCAAAGGACCGATGGCCACGAGCCCACCTCCCCTTCGGCAACGCGCGGAACAGCTTGCCGCGACATTGCCGCCGCTTCTCGTCGCCGCCGAGCGTGTTGCAGCGACTGTCGCACAGGGCGTGCACGGTCGCCGCCGGATCGGACAGGGCGAGACATTCTGGCAGTTCCGCGAATACGACTATGGTGACCAGCCGCAATCGATCGACTGGCGGCAGTCGGCCAAATCGGATCGCGTGTTCGTGCGCGAGATGGAATGGGAGGCGGCGCAGTCGGTCTGGATCTGGCGCGATACTTCGGCCTCCATGGCTTGGCGGTCCGCCGACCGGTATCCGCTTAAGCGTGAGCGCGCCGATCTTCTGACCCTGGCGCTGGCCGCCATGCTTTTGCGCAGTGGCGAGCGGGTTGCCCTGCTCGGTTCTGGGGTTGGCCCAAGCAGCGGTCGCACGGCTCTGACCCGCATGGCGGCGGCCATTGAGCGGCAAGATGAGGATAGCGCTGGACTGCCGATCGTCCGCCCCCTGCCGCGCAACGCCCAAGTGATCCTGATGGGCGATTTTCTGGCACCCCTGGACGCGGTGGACCAGATCGTTCGCGGCTATGCGGAGGCCGGCATCAAGGGCTTTCTGCTGCAAATTCTCGACCCGGCGGAAGAGACGTTGCCCTACGACGGGCGCGTGCGGTTTGACGGCACCGAGGGCGAGGAATCATGGCTGCTCTCGCGGGTCGAGTCGGTGCGCCGCGACTACGCGGCGCGGTTACAAGTGCACCGGGACGGCCTCCGGGCCATAGCGCGAACCGCGAATTGGATATTCGACAGCCATCACACCGATCAACCGGCGCAGTCGGCACTGCTGGCGCTTTACGCTGCCCTCACACACAAATCCCGTCGCTAGCAGCGGCCCGCCATGCCAAGCTTTACCGCCTTCGCCTTCACCCAACCCTGGCTGCTCATGGCCCTGGCCGGGCTGCCGGTGCTTTGGCTGCTGTTGCGCGTCACGCCGCCGGCGCCACGGGCCCTGCGGTTTCCGGCGATCGCATTCCTCTTCGGCCTGCATCCACCCGAAGAGACGCCGGCGCGTACGCCGCTCTGGCTGATCATCCTGCGCATGTTCATCGCCGCGCTGATCATTGTCGGCTTGGCACGGCCGGTCTTCAATCCGACTGCAAATCTTTCCGGCAGCGGGCCTCTGGTGCTGATGATCGACGACGGTTGGGCCGCCGCCCGGCACTGGGCCGAGCGCGAGGCGGTTCTCGACGGCCTATTGGTGCAGGCGCAGCGCGAAGGACGCTCCGTCATTCTGCTCAGTACTGCGCCGGATGCACGGGGTCAGCCGGCGACCGCGACCAATCTGCTTTCGGCGGCCGAGGCCCGTCGTCTGGCGCGCGGCTTGCAGCCGAAACCTTGGCCGGTTGACCGCGCCGCCGCCCTGGCGGCGGTGGATCGCCTGGCGATCCCCGGCTCGGCGCACGTGGTGTGGTTGTCCGATGGTCTGGACGACGGAAATGCCGCGGCGCTAGCGGACAAGCTACAGCGCCTTGGCCGCCTTGACCTGCTCGACGATGGTGTCAACGGATTGGCACGCCTGCTTTTGCCCCCTGAGAGTGATGGCACCAGCCTGATCGCGCGGTTGCGCCGCCCGGGTCGCGAAGGTATCGACGTGGCTGCCATCTCGGCGCGCGGCGAAGACGGTGGTCTCATCGCCCGCGCACCCCTCAGCTTCGCCCCTGGGCAGGACATGGCGACCGTCCGTATCGACTTGCCAATCGAATTGCGTAACCGCATCGCCCGTCTGTCGGTGGAGGGTGAGGCCAGCGCCGGCGCGGCTGTGCTGCTGGACGAGCGTTGGCGCCGGCGGCCGGTCGGGCTCATCGCGGCGGGCCCCTTGGAGGACGCTCAACCTTTGCTCAGCGAGCTCTATTACCTGCAGCGCGCCCTCGAACCGTTCACGGAATTGCGCCGTGGCCCGGTCGATACGTTGCTGCAGCGCGAGCTAGCCATTCTCGTGCTCCCCGATGCGGCACCTCTGAGCGAGCAGGACCACGCGCGGGTGCGGGCCTGGGTTGAACGTGGCGGGTTACTACTGCGCTTTGCCGGCCCACGCCTGGCCGAGGCAGGGTCGGAGGCCGGGGCGCAGCCGACCGCCGACGATCCGCTGTTGCCGGCCCGTTTGCGCGGTGGCGGGCGCAGCCTCAGCGGTGTCCTGACCTGGGACGAGCCGGCGCGGTTGGCCCCGTTTCCGGACAACCGGCCGTTGGCTGGCCTGGACCTCTCCGAGGATGTTCTCATCCAGCGCCAGGTGCTGGCCGAACCGGCGTTCGACTTGGGGGAGAAAACCTGGGCGCGCTTGAGCGACGGAACGCCGCTGGTTACGGCGACACAGCGCGGCGAAGGATGGGTCGTGCTCGTTCACACCACGGCCAACAACGACTGGTCGAACCTGCCGCTTTCCGGCCTGTTCGTCGAGATGCTGCGCCGTATCGTCGCCGTCAGCCAAGGCGTGGCGACAGATGGCCAGACGGAGACCGCGCTGCCGCCGATCGAGACCTTGGATGGTTTTGGCCGCCTTGGTGGGCCGGCGCCGACCACATTGGCCCTGGACGATGCCACCCGCGAGGCCGGCCAGATAACACCACGGCATCCGCCTGGCTATTACGGGACGGCGGGCTTACGGCGAGCGCACAATCTGGCCTCGGCGAATCCGGCCCTTACCCCACTGGGGGACTTACCGGCCGGCGTGAACCGGGCAACTTACAGCCGGGAGCGCGAGACCGATTTGAAACCATGGCTGTTGTCGGCGGCTCTGGTTCTGCTCCTGCTCGACTTGGGTATCGCTCTGGTTATGCGCGGGCTGCTTGGCCGCGTGGCTTGGCGCGGCGCCGCAGTCGTGCTGCTTCTTGCGACGCTGCCCCTTCCCAAGACGTGGGCGCAGACCGGCACCGCGTCAGATGTCCGTGCCCTAGAAGCGACCTTGCAAACCCATTTGGCCTACGTGGTCACCGGTGTACCTGCCGTTGACGAGATCAGCCGCGCCGGTCTCGACGGCCTGACCCGGGTTCTGCAACAGCGCACCTCGGTGGAGGCGGGCCGGCCGCTACCGATCGATCTGACGCGCGACGAGTTAGCGTTTTTCCCCCTGCTCTATTGGCCGGTCACCCCCGAACAGCGTGACCTGAGCGAAATAGCGGCACGTAAAGTAAACGCCTTCCTGCGCAGCGGCGGCACCATACTCTTCGATCTGCGCGAGCCGGGGGTGGGAACCCAGGTCCTTGGCCGGTCGACTCGGGCCGGCCAATCGCTACAGCGNTTGACCCGNNATCTGGAGATCCCACCGTTGGCCCCGGTGCCGCCCGACCACGTGCTCACCAAGGCATTTTACTTGATGCAGGACTTCCCCGGTCGCTTCGCCGATGGGGCGCTCTGGCTGGACGCGGCGGAGACGCAGGTTAACGACGGNGTCGCCTCTGTATTGATCGGCAGCAATGATTGGGCCGGCGCCTGGGCGGCCAACGAGTTCGGCCAGTTTCTCCTGCCCGTGGTTCCCGGCGGCGAGCGGCAGCGCGAAATGGCCTACCGTTTTGGCGTCAACCTGGCGATGTATGCCATGACCGGCAACTACAAGGCAGATCAGGTGCACGTGCCATTCATTCTGGAACGGTTAGGGCAATGACCGGCGCCTTTAGCATAGACTGGGCACCGCTTATTCCGTGGGCCGCGCTGTCCGCGTTGACCTTGGCCGCCGTGCCGTTGGTCGGCTTCGCCGCCTGGCGCCGGGCGCGCGGTGCCTGGTGGCGGGTGTTGACCGTTGCCGCCCTGCTTCTCGCTCTGGCCAATCCCTCGCTTGTGGAAGAGCAGCGCGACCCGCTGGACGATGTGGCCTTGGTTGTGGTCGACGAAAGCCCGAGCCAACGGATCGATCCACGCGACGCGCAGACCGAAGCGACGGTCGAACAGGTGGTGCGCGAGCTCGGCGCCCTGCCGAATACCGAGGTGCGCGTGGTGCGCGCCGGGGCCGACGCCTTGGCCCTGGACAAGGACGGCACGCGGTTGTTCACCGCCCTGCGCGAGGCGATGGCCAAAATCCCGCGGCAGCGCATCGCCGGCGTCGTCGTGATCAGCGATGGGCAAGTGCATGACGTGCCCAAGAGCCTCGAAGCCCTCGGTCTCGAGGCACCGCTGCATCTCCTTCTGACCGGCGCCGAGGACGAAGGCGACCGGCGCCTGACCATCGCCCAAGCCCCGAGCTTCGGCATTGTCGGGAAGCCCCTATCGCTCACGCTCACCGTCGAGGATCTGCCGGCTGCCGCAGGGCCGCGCCTGGCCCGTGTGATCGTCCGCCGCGACGGTGCCGCCGAGCAGGTCCTACAAGTGCCGGTGGGCGTGGAGCAGACCGTTGAATTCGACCTCGACCACCGTGGACCAAACGTGCTCGACATCGAGGTTGAACCGGGCCCGCGCGAGCTGAGCCTGGCCAACAACCGCGCGGCCGTGGTGGTCAATGGTGTACGCGACCGGTTGCGCGTTCTGCTCGTCTCCGGCGAGCCGCACGCCGGCGAGCGCGCCTGGCGCAACATTCTGAAATCCGACCCGTCCGTCGATCTGGTGCATTTCACGATTCTGCGCCCGCCGGAGAAACAGGACGGCACGCCGATCCGCGAGCTTTCGCTCATCGCCTTTCCGACGCGCGAACTCTTTGAGGTCAAGCTCGACGACTTCGACCTGATCATCTTCGACCGGTACCGCCGCCGCGGCGTCCTGCCCAGCATCTACCTGGAGAACATCGCCACCTATGTGGAGAATGGTGGGGCCTTGTTGGAGGCCGTCGGACCGACGTTCGCGACTCCGTTGTCACTCTACCGCACCCCTCTTGGCCGGGTTCTGCCGGGTGAGCCCACGGGTGGCATCTTCGAGCGTGGCTTCCGTCCGCGAGTAACCGAGCTGGGCCAACGCCATCCGGTCACCGCCGCCTTGAGCGGCGCGGCAGCCGGCACGAACGAGCCCACCTGGGGCCGCTGGTTCCGCCAAGTGGATGCTGACCCGCGCGGCGGCGCTGTCGTCATGAATGGGATCGAGGGACGGCCGCTGCTCATTCTCGACCGGGTCGGCGAGGGCCGTGTGGCGCAATTGCTAAGCGATCATATGTGGCTTTGGTCGCGCGGCTTCGAGGGCGGCGGTCCGCAGGCCGAGCTATTGCGCCGGGTGGCGCACTGGCTGATGCGCGAGCCCGATCTAGAAGAAGAAGATCTGCGCGCCACGGTGAGCGGCGCTAGCTTGGAGATCATCCGCCGCTCGCTCTCGCCACGGCAGCCGCAAATCGAAGTAACGGCACCGTCGGGTGAGCAGCGCCAGATCACCTTGCAACCCGGCGCCGGTGGCCGCGCCAGCGCCACTATTCCCGCCACCGAGACCGGCCTCTACCGGATCAGCGACGGCGAACGTACGGCGATGGCCGCGGCCGGGCCACTGAACCCGCGAGAGTTCCAGGACATGCGCGCCAGTGCGGCACCCCTGGCCGACGTGCTTGAGGCCAGCGGCGGTGCCGTCGTCCGCTTGGCCAGCAACCCCGCTCCCGACGTGCGCAAGGTCAAACCCAGCCGAGATCGCCACGGCCGCGGCTGGATCGGCATCACCGCCAACGGCGCCTATGTGGTCACCGGTGTCAGCCAAGCGCCCCTGTTGCCAACGCCGCTCTTGCTTCTGCTGATACTAGGCGCCGGCCTGTACGCCTGGTACCGCGAAGGACGCTAGTGTATCAGCGCGCTCAATAAGTCCAGAAACCTCAGTTAGGGCCCCCGGCACAAACTCCAGAACCTGAAATCTGTGCGCATCGACCGGCCCCGGCAGTCGCAAGCCTGCCGCCCCCGCACTGATGAAACCGAAGGATTGGTAGTAGTTGGGCTCACCGATAACAACACAGATGCGCTCACCCAATGCCTGCGCCGTGTCCAGGCCATGGCGCACCAGGGCACGGCCGATACCCAGGCCCTGCAATGCTGGCTCCACGGCCAGCGGGCCGAGCAAAATGGCGCCGGTCGCGCCGATCCGAATGGGCCAAAAACGAAGCGATGCCAAAAGCTCGTCCGCCACGCCGGTCGCGGAGAAGGCCAGGCCGGGAACCGGCGCCAATCCCTCACGCAGGCGATAGACGGTCTTCTGGTGCCGGTCGGCGCCAAAGGTCCGGTCGAAAAGGGGATCGAGAAGTGCGGCATCCTGCGGCCGCTCGGCAACAATATGATAGGTCATGGTCTCTCGGGTCCTGGTTTCTCGGAGCTGGGCCGTCTCCGGACTATCGGGACGGCAGCGTTGCGACAAAGGCGTTTGGCCGGAAACCCGGCGCCAGGCCCTGTCGTCCACGAGTCCGCTTTGTGCAGTGAGACGATCCGGTCATACGGTCTAGGAAAAGACACCGGATCGGGCGGCGGAAAGAACGGCCGAAAGAGCCCGCTTACGCGCGGAAGGCGCGTGTTGTGGTTCGTCGTCGTCGCAATCCACTGAACTTGGGCATTGTCTGCCGCCCCTATCACCGGAGCCAGAATCACACAGGCCCCCGAGAAACCGACCCTCGCATATCACAGGCCCAACCGGCAAGCTAGTGTTTTCGTGGGGGGAATCACAGATTCAGGTCGCGATCCCAGTAAGGCACTTCACCGCCAAACTGCTCGACCAGGAAATCGATGAAGACGCGAACCTTGGGCGACAGGTTACGGCTGGCGGGGTAGATGGCGTTGATCACCGGCTCGAACGGATCGATCCAGTTGGGCAGCAGGCGTATCAACCGCCCATCCCGCAGGGCGTCGCCGCAGATGAAGCTGGGCAGGCGGACGATGCCGAAGCCGCCGAGGGCCGCCTCTAGCAACGATTCACCGCTATTGGCCCGTAGCCGCCCGTGGACCCGCAGCTCCCGCCGGCCCCCGGGGCCGTCGAAGCGCCATTTTCCGCCCGAGGCCTGGTAGCTGTAGAGCAGGCACTCGTGGGCAGCCAGGTCATCCACCGTCCGCGGCGGGCCATGCAACGCCAGATAGTCCGGTGCCGCGCAGAGGACGCTTCGGCTTGGCGCCAGGCGACGGGCAACCAAGCTTGAGTCCTTCAGATGGGCGATGCGGACGCCCACGTCGAAGCCCTCCTCCACCAGATCCACAAAACGGTCGTTGAGCGCTAGATCGACGGTCAGCTCCGGACAGCGGCCGAGCAGCAACGGCAGGACCGGGCTGATGTGGCGCAGCCCAAAGGACATGGGGGCGCCCACGTTCAGCCGACCGCGCGGCGCCGCGGCGAGATGGGTTACCGCGGATTCCGCCGCCGCCGCCTCGGCCACGACCCGCTGACATCCTTGATAGAACGTCTGCCCGGCCTCGGTCAGGGATAGGCGCCGGGTCGTCCGGTTGAGCAGCCGGACACCCAACTCATCCTCCAGGCGGCTGACCTGCTTCGAGACAGATGATTTGGCCACGCCCAACTCACGCGCCGCCGCGGAAAATCCTTCGGCTTCCACTACCTGGGCGAAAACCGCCATGGCGCCCAATCGATCCATCGCCCCACCGCCCGTTTGGCTCCTACCGCCAGGGGCAAGCCACCCTGGCGTCGAACGATTGTTTCTATATAGAAACAATATTGTATTCAATAAGGCTATTATCATATTTCCGTCAACACACCACCTTTCCCTGTGTAGTTGGCGGGCCTCGGGCCCGGCAGCGCGACACATGATGGGAAGGGAAAACGAGGCATGGCCAAGGTTCTAGTTCTGTACTACAGCAGCTACGGTCACATCGAGACCATGGCCGGCGCGGTTGCCGAGGGCGCCAAACAAGTCACGGGCACGGACGTCACCGTTAAACGGGTGCCCGAGCTGGTGCCCGACGATGTCGCGCGGAAGGCCGGGATGAAGGCCGACCAGGCGGCCCCCGTGGCAACGCCGGCGGAATTGGCGGACTATGACGCCATTGTCTTCGGCACGCCGACCCGGTTCGGCAACATGGCGGCGCAAATGCGGAACTTCCTGGACCAGACCGGCGGCCTCTGGGCCAAGGGCGCCTTAGTCGGCAAGGTGGGCAGCGTCTTCGCGTCCACCGCCACTCAGCACGGCGGCCAGGAAACCACCATCACCTCGTTTCATACCACTCTTCTGCACCACGGCATGGTCATCGTCGGCGTCCCCTATTCGTGCCCGGAACTAAGCGAAATGGGCGAGATCAGCGGTGGCTCGCCCTATGGCGCGACCACCCTGGCCAATGCGGACGGCAGCCGGCAACCGTCCGAGAACGAATTGGCCATCGCCCGCTTCCAAGGCGAGCATGTGGCCCGCATAGCCGGCAAACTGGCCCAGCGATAAGCTGTCAGCACCATACAAGAGGTCAATATGATTGAAGTCAGGCCCTTCAAGGATCTCGGGCGGTTCGATAACGATTGGCTAGCTGCCCGCTATCACTTCAGCTTCGCCGGCTACCATGACCCGGCGCGTGACGGCATCGGCCCGTTGCTGGTTTGGAACGATGATACGATCGAACCCGGGCGCGGCTTCGACCGGCATGGCCACCGGGATATGGAGATCATTACCTACGTGCGCAGCGGCGCCATTAGCCATGAAGACCATCTCGGCAACCGCGGCCGGACAGAGGCTGGCGACGTGCAGGTGATGTCGGCGGGTCAGGGAATTCAACACGCCGAGTTCAATATGGAAGCCGAACAGACCCAGATCTTCCAGATCTGGATCGCACCCTCCGAAAAGGGTCTGACGCCGCGGTGGGAGCAGCGGCGCTTCCCCAAGGCGGCGCGTGACGGGCAGCTGGTCCCCTTGGCCTCCGGCCGGGCCGGGGATGAGTCGGCCCTGGCTATCCACCAAGATGCCGCGGTTCTTGGCGCGACGTTGCTGGCCGGCCAAAGCATCGAACACCGATTGCAGCCTGGCCGAACCGCCTATCTGGTGCCGGCACTGGGCCAACTGACGGTCAACGGCCGAGAGATAAATGCCCGCGATGGTGCCGTTATCACTGGGGAAGACACGATCCAGATCAAGGCGATCGAGGATTCCGAGGTTCTGCTCGCCGACCTGCCGTGAGATAACCTGCAGCGGCGGCGAGATATGCCTGCACATGAGGAACGAATGAGATGAGCAACGATACCCGCACCCCCGGTCCGATCATCCCGGCCCTGGCACCGCTCCATGCGCGGCTCGCGCCGCTGTCCTATCCATTGATTCGCTTTTGCGCCGGACTTTTCCTGATGCCGCACGGCGCACAAAAGCTGTTCGGCTGGTTCGGCGGCGGCGGCCTTTCCGGGACCGCCGGCTTCTTCAGCCAGAACCTCGGCCTCGAACCGGGCATGTTCTGGGCGGTGCTGGTCGGCGGCACCGAGTTCTTCGGCGGCCTGTTCCTGGCCATCGGCTTGCTGACGCGCCCGGCCGCCCTCGCCATCGCCATCCTGATGGCGGTCGCCGTCTTCCTTGTCCATTTGGGGAACGGCTTTTTCTGGAATGCCGGCGGCTACGAGTATCCCCTGCTCTGGGGCTTGATCGCCCTGGCGATCGCGATGCGCGGCGGCGGCAGGATGTCGGTCGATCAGGCCATCGGCCGCGAGGTCTGAGACGCAACACGGGCTAGCCTCACGGCGGGCAGCACCCGCGCCGTCTGGCCCATAGCCAGGTCCCCTCGCGCCGACTAGACTGGCGCCGGGTTTCATCCTCGAGGACCGGTGTCCATGCGTCTGCGCGCCCTGGCCGGGTTGCTGTGTCTACTCGTCACGCTGTCCGTTCCCCAGTTCGAAGCGGCCGGAGCGGAGCAAGCGCAGCGCGAATTCGCCGGTACCGTCGCCGAATGGAATACGACACTTGAACAGGTGGCCAAGGATCTCGGCGCCCCGGTCCTGACCACATACAATGCCGAGCAGTTCAAGGCACAGCTTACCGAAGTCCTAGCCTCGGCAGGGCAGGCCAAAGACGAGGCATCGGCTCAGATCAAGCCCTTGCGCGCCGAGCTGGATACCCTCGGCCCGCCGCCCGAACCGGACAAACCGCCAGAGCTACCCGAGATCGCTGCCCAGCGAAAAAAGATCGACGATGCCATCGCCGCGCTGCAGGCACGCGTCACGCAGGCGGAGCTGACGATCGCGCGGGCCAACGAGCTGTCCCAGGCCATTGCCGAGCGCAGCCTGCGGCGCACCATCGAGAAACTACTGAAGCCTTATCCGTTGCCGCTGGCGCCGCGGACTATCCAGACCGCGGTCCCCGAGTTCCTCGGCGGCCTGGCTCTGCTGGCACAATCACCGTTCGCATGGTGGCAGGGCCTTTCCGACGACCAGCGCGAGCGCGCCGTCCTCTATCGCTTCGCGATTGTCGTCCTCCTCGCCATTGGTATCGGCTGGGTGGTTCGCCGAGCCCTGCTCCACTGGTTCGGACGGGATACCGCCATTGAAGACCCGACCTATGCGCGCCGCCTGACCGGCGCCATTGCCGCAGCGCTCGCCTATGGCATCGTGCCATCGCTGATCCTGGGCGGCTTTCTCTACCGCGCCCTTGACGAAGACAGTGTCATCACTGGTTTGTTCTCCGATGCCTTCGTCGCGGCCTGCATCGTTGCGATCATGTTTATCCTGGCGTGGGCCTTGCCGCGCGCCGTGTTGGCGCCGGACCTGCCGGCTTGGCGCCTTATATCGATCACGCCGGGGCACGCGCGGGCCATCAGCCGGCGCATCACCTATCTCGCGGCTGTCTTCGCCGTCGACCTGTTCTTCGGCCTGTCCAGCCGCAGCTTGGTCGTCTCGGACGAGCTGATCTCGCTTTATACCCTGGCGGTCAATACCCTCGAAGCCGTCGGCGTCGTCGCTCTGGCGCAAGGTAGTCTATGGGCTACCGACGACTCGGCGGCAGCCGCGCAGCCGGAGGAGAAGAAGGCAGCCGAAAGCGCGCGCGCCGCACGTTTGTGGACCGTTCTGCGGCGCCTGGTAGGCTTGATCGCCATCGCCGTGATCGTCACCGCATTTATCGGCTACGCCAACCTCAGCCGCTATATGTCGCAGAATCTGGTGCTCAGCGGCATGGCGATCGGCGGGCTAGTCCTGGTTCGCGGCCTCTGCCGCGAGCTGATCGGCATGGCGCTGCGCTCGCGCCTGCTACGCGTCGGCCTCCGTATCCCGCACCGAGCCCGCAACCGCAGCAAATTCTGGCTGCGTGCCACCCTGGATTTGGCCATCTACATCTGCGGCCTGTTGCTGGTGCTCATCATCTGGGGTGTGCCCCTCAACGAGATATGGAACTGGGTCGGCAAGGCATTGCGTGGCTTTACCATAGGCAACGTCACGATCTCGATCTCCGACATTGTCGTCGCCTTGCTGATCTTCCTGGCGGTCACCGCGTTGACGCGCGCTACCCAGCGAGTGCTGACCGAGCGCGTCTTTCCACAAACCAACCTGGATGCGGGTGTGCGCAACTCGCTTTCCGCCGGACTCGGCTACGTCGGCATTGCCATCGCGGCGGCGCTGGCTGTGTCGGCGCTGGGTTTGGATTTGGCCAACATTGCGTTAATCGCCGGTGCCTTGTCGGTCGGTATCGGCTTTGGCCTGCAGAATATCGTCAACAATTTCGTCTCCGGCCTGATCCTTCTGGTGGAGCGGCCAATCAAGGTCGGCGACTGGATCAACGTCGGCGGCAACGAAGGGCACGTGAAACAAATCAACGTCCGGGCAACCGAAATCGAAACCTTTCAGCGCGCGTCAGTCATCGTGCCCAACAGCGAGCTCCTCTCAACCGCCGTGATCAACTGGACCCACAAGGATAGCTATGGCCGGGTCGAGGTGCCTGTGGGTGTCGCTTACGGCACGGACGTGGACAAGGTCATGAAGCTGCTGCGTGACTGCCTGGATGCGCACGAGGATATTCTGTCCTGGCCCGAGCCATCGGTACTATTCAGAAACTTCGGGGACAGCTCGTTGGATTTCGAGGCACGCGGCTATATCGCCAATGTGGAACGGCGAATCTTCGTGGGAAGCGAGCTGCGCGTTCTGATCAACCGTGCATTTGCAGAGGCCGGCGTCGAGATCCCCTTCCCGCAGCGCGATTTGCATATCAAGAATCTCGACCAAGCCATGCGATCGTTTCGCGCGAGCGATCCGGCCGCGGAAAACTCTTAGCCGTTCGGCAGGTCGAAAACAGCGACCAACGGCGCATGGTGCGAGTCCGGCCCGCTATCGGTAAGCTCATCTGCCAATTCCTCGTTATGGATCTCCACATGCCGGTAGCGGGCCAAGAGCGTCGGTGAGACGAGGACGTGGTCCAGCATCTCCTTGCGCCCGCCATGTAAGACGGAGTACCGGCGAGTCTCCGGCACCGCTCGGTCCAAGGGAGCGAGAACACCGCCGCCAAGGGCGGAGTTGCCGGTATCCGCCACGTCGCCCCGGATGGTTCGCAGGGGCATCTGTCGCTCCTCGGCGTTGAAGTCGCCGCAGACGGCGATCAGCGCCTCCGGTTCGGCCGCAAATAGGCGGTCGACCAGCAACCGCGCCTCCAAAGCCTGGCCGGCGCGTTTCATGGTCGCCAGAAAAAAGCCCTCGGCCCAGCCTCCCGTGGTTTTCCACGTGGCGGAATTGCGCTTCTGCCCTGCCACCGGTGACGCCAATGGCGCACGCAAATGCAAGTTGATGACGTGCAGGAAACGGCCGCCGGGCAGGGCCAGGCTGGCCTGTAGAATAGGCCGGTCCCATTCAACCGGCTGCGCGGCAGGCGCTGTCGGTTTGGCGGTAATCGGCCGGTAGAGTGGCCGATCGACCAGATCGTGGCGAAGCTCGCGGCTGGTATGAACAGGATAACGGCTCAAGATGACCAGGTTATGCACCGCATCGGCGCCGCGCGCCGCCTCATCTCCCTTGCAGTTCGGTCCGGAGACACGTCGCGAGGAGACCATGTGAAAATCGCCATATGGCGTCTCTTCAAGCAACCGTTCCAGAGCCAAAAGGCGGCGTGGTCCCCCGCCGGGCGGGTGCTGGCCGTTGACCTCCTGTAGACACAAGACATCGGCGGCAAGGCGCACCAACGGTGGCCGCAAGGCCGCAATGCGGTCGGCCAAGGGCGGACGCACATCCGGCCCGTCGTCCAGGCTCTCCAGATTGAAGGTCGCGATACGCAATTTTTGCGGCATGAGACACCACCGTCTGCCAATGCCAAGTGACCGCCAGGGTAGCGGCCTAAGCGGACGTTACCAACCGAAAGCTAGAATCTGCTTAGAAGGAGGAGTTTGGGGTCGCCAGGAAGGCCGTTTCCTCGGTCGTGCTGAAACGGCCAAGGGCGACATTGCGGTGTGGGAAACGGCCGAAGCGGCCGATCACATCGCGGTGGCGGACGGCATAATCGAGCCACTGTGGATTTTCATCCAACTGAGCAAACAGCCGGACAGACGTATCCTGGTCGGCCAGAGATTCGCTGTGCTCGTAGGGTAGGTAAAGAAACACCCGCTGGGCCTGCGGCAATGCGCGGTCGAGGCCGTGCTCCACGGCATGATCCGCAACCGCGCGTGCCGCCGCATCGGTGCCGAAAGCGCGAGCCTGTCCACGAAACAGATTCCGCGGCACCTGATCGAGAAGCACACATAGCGCAACGCAGCCCGCAGCCGTGTCGCGCCAATCGTCCAAGCCGCCTGTCGCGGCGCCCTCATACCATTCGGCAAGTCGCGTACGGACCTCGGCATCGAAGGCCGGATCGTGAACGAACCATCGCTTCTCCATCCCGGCGGCGAACCAGAAACGGATGATCTCGGCGATGGCTGTATGAGGTTCTTGCACGACAACCCCGCTTAAACGGCTTGGCACTTGCTGTATCTCCGGCAGCCATACGGCCCTGCTCAGCCCAGCGGGACTAAGGCGCCTTGTCCGAAGGTGCCTCAACTAGCCGGGCGGGAACACTCGCGAGGCAAACGCCAAGCACAAGCCAAAACACACGCTGATAAAGCAATTCGTGAACCATCGACATTGCCGCAAACGCCAGAAGATACAGAAAGATGGTGGTCGCCCCCACGTCCGTCGGGTCACGAAGGCGACGCATAGACGCCCATAGAATTGCCACGCCGGCCGCAAAGAATACAAGGAAACCAAACAACCCGGTCTCGGCGAGCAGCCAAACGAGCGTGTTATGTGTGACAAGCGCCTTGCCCGCCCGTTTCGACTCTTCGAAGTACGCCCCTAGGCCGGCCCCAAAAAAAGGATTTTCCCGCCACAGGCGCAGGCCGCCATCGATTGTTTTCCAACGCTCCGTATCTGAGATCGTGTTTGAAGCAGGGTTGTTCTGCAACTCAAAAACGTTCGCAGTGAGCTCAGTCTTTTCAGAGAGCCTTGTCTTACCATCCGCAAAGTCGATATTTGGCACATTAGCCACGAGAAGAACTAGCGCAGCCCCCGTGACAACCGCCTTCAATATTGGCTTGAACAAATGTCGGTCAATCAACAGCGCGGTTACGCAAATGAGAGCCAGCGCGCCCCAACCCGCTCGAGAGCCTGTCAACACGAGCGCCGTGCCAAGTACGGCCGTGATAAACACCCAAATTCGCTGATTCGCTCGAGAGCCCTCTGCCCTTAGGAGCGCAATGGCCACACATAGGCCCGCCGCAAGCAGAAATGCGAAAGCGTTCGTGTTTTGGGAAAATCCTTCCAAATTCTGGGGTCTGATCTCACCAAGAAATGTTAGGCCCGACAAGCTGTACATCAACTGACCGACCCCGAGTGCGGCAACAGCCGTTAACCCGACAGCCGACCCCTTCAACAGCATTCTTCGCCCGCCATCGCCAAGATTAAGCACCATCAGCGCACCTGTCGCCGCATAGGCTAGAAGAAGCAACCAACCACCCAACCGATTTCGAAATGCCCAGGCTGAAAAGCCAAAATCCATCAAACCGATGATGGTCGCCAAAACCAAGACCACCATGGTAAGCACCGTGAGCGCGTTAAGCGCCGGGACATGCCAGCGCGGCAACGCACCGCGTTCGAACCAGTACGCTACCGACAATGCCCCACCGACAATTGCCAAGGGATCGGCAAGATTGATATTCAAAGCCCCATCGGTCGTCGGCAAATGCAAGTTGAAAAAGATGGCAATCGATGCCAGCACCGGCACAAATAGGCCAAGCCACGAGGAGTAAGCGCGGCCGGATTGCCCCGTCGTTGTGTTCCTTTCCTCGGGAATCTGTACCGCCACCGAGTCCCTCTGGGCGCGGTGTGAAACAGCAAGCCAAATAGGAATGTGAACGACTAGCGAGCCAACGCCGACAAGCAGAGCAACAAACACACCTTGGGTGATTGTCAGTCCGGCATAGGGCAGAACCGCTGCAGCAGAAAGCTCCCTTACGCCCCATCCGCCAAAACTGATCGGCAGGCTTGCCGCAAACATTACGATCAGACACGCTGTCGCCAAATCGATAAGCGCGGCGTCCTCGACGAANCCCGAGGCAAGCGTCAGATACGCCGAGAGCATCGCGCCATGCACNACAAGCGATATNCCGGCGATGGCGAGGAAGCCCGCACCTATCTTCCCAAAGTTCAATTGGCGCGCGACGTCGAGCANTAGGCCTCGATAGACAAAAATGCCTGCAAACAGCGTCGATAGGGTNAGACCAAATCCGGCCTCCAAAAGATAGTCTGTCTCCGCACCCTGCCCGAAGCTGATCTTTCCGAACAGAAAAAGCGCCGCAACGACGGCCGCGCTAGTTAAAACCGCGGTGGCCGTCAATCGCTCAATCACGCTGAGAGTAATCGTTACATCGGCAGGTATACTCGCCCGACGCATGATCGCGACTCGGCCTGCCGCCTGGCCGAGAAAATTGATCATGACCTGCGACAACGCCGCTCCCGCCGCATTGGCTTGAAGCGCAATACGCAACGGCAACGGGTGCCCCTCAAGGCGGGCCAAAACAGAGAGCCGCCAACCAGCTAGGACAGCGTTGGCAAGCAGGAATATCGCGGCAATAAGGACATGTGAATATCTCAGACCAGCCGGGATCTCTACGACACCCGTGCGAAAGAGGTAGGCTGCAATCGCAAGCAGTAGCGCCACAGAAACAGCAGCTCTACCGGCCCGCCCTAAGTGTGTTTTGGGAATATTCAGACGCAATCTAGGTCAGCTAACTCAATAAGAATCAGATACTTGACGTTGGACTTTCGATCGCACTACTGATTTTTCTTCGACCTCGGCAGGCCACCGCTGACACAGAGAACATTAGTGTCCGAGATTGGGACCGGCTAGCAAACTCTTTTTGTGTCACTCAGATATGGCCCAGCGCCGGCGCCAAGCCTCGAACATGAGTATGTTCCAAATGCCGTAGGCGAAGTTGCGGCGACCGCTTAGGTGCTCGGCCCACATACGGTGAACTGGGCCAGGCGCGAGGGGCGCGCCCAATCGTGAGGGGTCGAGTAAATCCTCCGCCCAGTCTCGCAACGGCCCGCGCAGCCAACTGGCCAACGGCACGCCGAATCCCTGTTTTGGCCGCTCCACCAATTCGCGCGGCACATGGCGCGCCAGCACCTGGCGAAGCGCCCATTTTCCCGTGCCGCCCCGGATTTTCATCCCGCGCGAAAGTCGCCAGGCAAACTCGACGACACGGTGATCCAGCAGTGGCACACGCACTTCAAGCGCCGGTGCCATGGAGGCTCGGTCCACTTTGGTCAGGATGTCGTCGGGCAAATAGGTC
>JGI24023J19991_10001055_pt1 | contig 21600 bp, 22 predicted proteins | sample Cruoilmetagenom1_FD_19991 | JGI IMG/M metagenome (IMG submission 19991) | reverse complement strand
GTGTGCTTATTGCTGTCAGTCACATGATCGCGCGCCGCCTTGGCGATCATGGCATTGGTTCCGTCCCACTGATGGCGCTGCGCTTCATATTGACGCTTGCAATAGCGATCCTCGCAGAATTCGCGCTGGATCAACAATATTCACTCCCCGGCGCTGAAGCGTTGCACCTTCTCGCGGCGATCGCGTTTGGTCTGATCGTTATCCCTAGTCTCTTCCTTCAGCTCGGCATTGCGAGAACTTCGCCACTTACAGTGAATGTTATTCGTGCGCTCGGTCCAACATTCGTATTCGCGGCGCAGCAATTTGATGGTCGACTACAGTTTTCGGGCGCCACCATTACCTGCATTTTCGCTTTCGTGTTCTTCGCGACTTTCACCAGCTTGGTGCGCGGGTGGTCGCAAGCGAGACAAACGTAAAAATTACGTGCTTGGGCAGCGATTCATGAGTTCAGTTCTAGGTCAGAAGAACGCGTTCCTGGCATATTCTAAAGACGTCCGCTTATTGACCCAAACACGGAAGTTTGGCGTCACGTTTCCACACCTCCGGTTCTAGCGCATAGCAGCCAGTTTCAAACTGAGGCACTTCCATCCAGGCGCTATTGTCGAGGAAATGCCCGACTCTATCTGAGCGGGCCAAAATCACGTTCGATCACCAAAATATGCATGGCGTTCTGGCGCTTGCCCGGCCAAATTGATTCCCACAATTAGTGTATTGTGCCTATCGGCAGCAGGGTTTGGGTGTGAAGCTCTCAATCAGAATTCTATCGGCAGCATTTCTTCTGGCAGTTATCGGGAACACATCGTTGCGTGCCGATGGCATGGTCAATGTCGTGGTCAATTCGCCGATTTTTGCGAACGGCACCGTGCGCGACATCCGCAGCGGCATCAACATCTACCTCCAGCGGCGCGATGCCATGGGCCTTGATTTTCTGGATCCGAAAGTCCCCGGCTACGGGATTCCGCCTGGTGGGCGCCTGGAGGTTGAGCTGGTGAATGGATTTCAGCGCGACCCCTCAATCCCGCTGGGACAGCCCACCATCCTGCTGGTCGCCGGCACACCACAGCAGGGCCTGCCCGGCAGGGCCGTCGGGTACACAGTCAGCGAAGGCAAGACGCCCAGCACATTCGTGATCACGCCTACGATACAGAGCGGACTGGAAGTCGCGAAAATCGTGTCGAATGCTCCAGGAGCAAGTCACGACCCCATCCGCCAATATGGCATCAAGATTATCCACATCGGCATGACGATGGCTTTCGTCAATCGCGGAGAAAAAGGCCGGGTCGAGGTTCGTATCTTCGATGGGGACGGAAAAGTAGTGAAGCGCGGGATGGGAGAAATAGCTTTTCTCCCCGCGCCCCAGCCTCAGATATTTCCAACCAATATTCCCCATGGCAAACGCAATCACAATTGGCAAAGGCTGAAACCGGGCCAGATACTTGGCCGCACAGAAGGAACACTCCCCCTCGCCTTTTTGTTGTTCGCCAGGAATGACGCCTTTGGCAATCAGGGGCTACACGGCGTTGGCGTTTTATCGAGCCGCGAGCTCAGCGTGTTGAACTACAAAATACCGAAAACCCTCAAGCGCTTTACCGGTGGACTGATCTTTCAGGATGCCAACGGCGATGGCCTGATTGAGCCGGGCCAGGATCGGATCGTTGGCGGCATCATCGACCAGGCACCCGCGGGAGCAAAGGGACATGAGGTCCGGACACCGTTGCTGAAAAACGGCCACCATCTGTCTCAATCGACAAAGACGTACAACGAGCGCGCGGGCGCGAAATTGGGTGGTGCAATTCTGCTGTTGGAATTTGTCGCTGGTGACAAGAAGGGCATATACAGGCCCACCTTTGCCCTTCTCAGCAATCCTGATGACCTTGCGAGCCCCGATGGCTCCAGTTACGCCTACACTATCGTCGTGGAATAAGCGGCAATCGGGGTCAACATCCTGGATTCAGCGCAGAAGGACTTGTGAGAATGGCTGCAGCCATTCACGCTCGACCGCGTTTTTCTGCGGTGGCATTAGCGGTCGCTTTCCTTTCCGCTGCCTCTTTGATCAGGCGCAGAGCCCGCAATTTTGCAGTCCGTTCGGCCTTTTTTTCGCGAACGTCTTCTCGCTCCTGCTGAACCTGCTCCTGTCTCACCCGCACCGCTTCCAGCTTCAGTTCAGATCTGGAATTGGTCGCATTGGACATTTCAGTTTTCCTCTTCTCAAGTGTGGCCGTATCGCCAAAGATAATCCGTTACTCGGAGGTGTCTCCTGACTCGGCTTCGTCGCCTTCGCCTTTCCGTTCGGCCGTTTTGCGAGCTTTCGCTTCGAGACGTTCCGCTTTTTTGGCCGCCTTGCTCTTGTCGCGCTCTGATCTCTCGAACCTGTAATTTGGTTTACGTCGCATCGATATCCTTTCCTTCGGCCCTCTTCAGGGGGTAGCTGCTGCTGTCATAGAGTTTGCGCAGCTCAATATGATTGAATCTCTTCTCATTCACTTCAAGGACGCAAGAGCGCCGGCTCGTCTCGTTTAACTCCTCAACCGCATATTGGATCGCTTCCGCCGCGGTGTCGAACCTTCGATATTTGATTGACGTCGCCCTTCCGGTCCACTTGCCACCACCAAACAACTCGCCTGGCGCTGAAAAGTCAAAGCTGGACGCTTTTACGTCTGCAGGCTGTTTCGTTGCCTTGCTCATCATGCTGCACGCGGTCTAGAGGAATGATATCGGCGGCGATTGCGCGTCTTCCTGCTGCCAGGCCTTTTTGGCGGACGGTTCCGTCCTGAGGGGATCTGTTCAGCACTGGGTAAATCGCCGCCTGCCACGGTTAGCGACCGTTTGATTAACCGCTCGATCGAATGGAGTTGTCCGCGCTCGCTCGCGTCGCAGAACGAGATCGCAATACCCGCGGCGCCCGCACGCGCCGTGCGTCCAATCCGGTGCACATAACTTTCGGGTTCATTGGGCAGCTCGTAATTGATGACGTGAGTTACATCGTTGACGTCAATTCCACGCGAAGCGATGTCGGTTGCGACAAGCACCCGCGAACGTCCTTCCTTGAAATTATCAAGCGAACGCTGCCTGGCATTCTGGGACTTGTTGCCGTGAAGGGCCTCAGCGCTAACGCCATCGCGCACCAGGTTTTTCACCACCCTATCCGCGCCACGCTTGGTGCGCGTGAACACAATAACCCGCTCAAAATCTGGCGCAGAGAGCAATTCGGTCAGACGAGTACGCTTTGCAGCGGATGCAAGGTGATGAACCCGCTGTTCAATTCGATCGACCGCAATACTTTTCGACGCAATTTCCACCCGCTCGGGTTCAAACAAAATCTCACGTGCGAGCCGAGCTATCTCCTTTGGCATCGTCGCGGAGAACAGCAAGGTCTGACGCTCGTCTGGCAGCTCCGCAACGATGCGACGCACATCGTGGATGAACCCCATATCAAGCATGCGATCAGCCTCGTCGAGAATTAGATATTCGGCCTGGCTGAGGTCCGCGTGTCCCTGCTTGACGAGGTCAAGTAGCCGCCCGGGCGTCGCAACCAGGATATCGACACCACGTCGTAACGCATCGATCTGTGGCCTGTGGCCAACGCCACCCAGCACCGCAAACTGCTTGAAGCGCATGTGTCGCCCATATGTCTTAATGCTGTCTGTAATCTGAATCACGAGCTCGCGCGTCGGAGCAAGGATCAGAGCCCGCGGCCGGCGCGATGCCGCCTTTTTGTCATCCTCTTCAAGGTTGTGAAGCAACGGCAGCGTGAAAGCCGCAGTTTTGCCGGTACCCGTCTGGGCAACTCCGAGCAGATCAAAACCATCCATCAACAATGGAATGGCTTGAGCTTGAATTGGTGTAGGCGTCTTATAGTTGGCGTCCTCAAGGGCGCGCAGAAGCGACCTCGATAGACCGAGGTCGGTAAATAATTCAACTGTCACTTTTGATATTCCTTTTGTGCCAAGCGGAAACGCACCTAAGTTGCGCGCGACCGGCCTTGGCCGTGTCGCCATCGTCCACGCGCACCTGGAACTGACGGATTTTTTTGAATTTTGTCTCGAGACAATAACGCCCGGCTAACCGGGTCGAATCGCGCGATCGCGAGAAGTTTCAAGCATTACATGGGCTTTCAGCCCAAAAAAGTCAACCTGTGCGGCTTATCCCGCTCGCCCGCCCCTTTTCGCAGAGCTTGTCTTTGAAGCATCAGATTCGCCGTCATAGCGCGATCGAAACTCCTTCATGAACGCGTCGAGGGTATCGGTCGCGGCAATTTCCTTGGCCAGATTTCGGAACGCAACATCTTTCTGCTTTACCGGTTTGGTCACGACTAAAAAAGACTCAGCATCCTTCGTCTTGACCAATTTCGGATAAAATTTCTTGCGCATTCGGTCGAGCGCGAATTGATCATCCGCCAAAGAATAGGCGATTGCCGCTCGCAACACGTTGAAACGTTCCTGTTCACTCAATGGCTCCGGATCACGCCAGCGCCCGCCCAGTATTCTTTCGATCTGGCTGCCCGCGTTTTTCCATTCCTGACCGGACCAATAGGCATCGGCCTTTAACCGCTCCACTCCGGCTCCATCCAGCGTGTTGAGTATTTCAACAGCCGCGGCGGCGCGGCCGAGTTCTCCCAGCGCTCGTGCTTCGAGCAGACTTCGGTTGCGCTGCAAGTCCTCAGGCAACCCCGCCTGGCGCGTTTGTCGAACAACGCGCAGCGCCAAATCGGGCTTATGATTCATCAGGTGCACCATTGCCAGACGTGTTGCCACCTGCGCGCGTGCAGCACCTTTCAGGCGCTTGTGGACCTGATGATCAAGCAATTCACCCGCCTGGTCGAGAAGGTCGACGGTGACCAGCCTGTCGGCCAGCCTGCGGATCATTTCATCGCCTAGCCGTCCGACCGGCGTCAATTCACGATACCCGTAGTAGAGGCTCAGCGACCTGATCGCATCCATCTCGTCGCTTTCACCATGCAGGAACAGGTTTTTGAACACCTGCTTCATGTCATCCTGGATGTGGAGGGCCAGCTTCTTTTTCGGAAACGCTTCGACGCTGTTGCGCATCACTGCAAAACCGTCGCGATATCGTTTTTCTTTGACATAGAGATCCGCGAGCACCCTCAAGGTCCGCAGCTCAATATCATCACCACGCCAGAACAATTGAAGGCTTTCCAGAGTCTTCAACGCCTGTTCCGTGTTGATCTGGCCGGATCTCAGATCAAGCACAGTTGAAAACAGGCGCGCTTCGGCAACGACCGGATCTGCGCCACTTTGAAGTGCCGCATTGTAGGCCTCCCGCGCCTCTTCTTTGCGGCCAACATTTTCAAGATACCGGCCGGAAAGAAGATCGAACCTTGCCTTAATGGTTCGGGGGAGCTTAACGCGCGGAATTGCATTGAGTTCTTCCGCTGCACGGCTCAGTTTGTCCAGTTCCAGGGCCGCGCGTACGGCCGCGAGACGGAAGCGAGCCCTGATGTCCGCAGGATATGATGGAAGGGCGTCACCCCCCTCCTTGAGCTGCAGCAGTGCTTCTGCCCAACTCTGTTCTCTTGAGGCAATAAATCCACGCCACAAGGATGCATCTATATCGTTTGCCAGCGCATGAATTTCGAAATCTCTTTTCGCTTCCTCCAGGCGGGCCATTAGAGCCAGTGTCGCGCCCCGCATGGCCCTGTAAACGGGATCGTTCTCAACATCCTTGTCCACGTTCGCCATGCGGTGGAGAAGCCCCAGAGACTCCGGATAGAAGCCGTTGGCCGTATGAAGGGTTGCGAGATCAAACCGNCTGGCATTCATCTGCTCCTGGGGCGCCTGTGCAATTTCGCGTTGCATCTCATGAATCCGGTCTGAGAGGTCACCAGGCGTATCAATCCGCCATCGCTGGAAATTGATGAATCCGGCGCGGGAGGTTTTTCGCAGCGGTTTCTTGCCGGCCACGTATTGGCTCACATTTCCAGCTGAAAGCGTGAGCCCCTCCCGGCGCGTGATCAGAACTTCATCGAGATACAGGCGGACAGCGATGTCGTCCGTCCTCGGGCGAATGGCGATCCCGTGCGCTGTTGACAGCGCGGTGAAGTCAACGAGTTCCTGAGGTTTCTCAATACTGCGTTGCGGCGGCAGGGCCGTTACCACCGCAATACGATCGCCAATCTCAGGATCCGTCAGCCAGTGCACCTTGCCAAAATCCTTCATGGCGACCTTGATTAAGGAGCGCTTGTCGTCGCGCAGCGCACGGTTCAGGTGCAATGGGCTGGTGCTGCCTGTCGCCATATCGCCAACGGAGAGATGCCATCCATTGTTGGCATGGGTCACATGGGCGAGCTGCGATTGTTTGAATTTCATCCGTACGTATTGGGCATCTTCAAACTGGAGTTGAGTCACATCCTCCAGTTCCCCGCCAATGCGCGCTTTCAAACTTGAAAGGTCGAGTTGCGACTTTGAGTCGAAAACCGCCCATATGCTGCGTCCACGCCGGAACACGGCTGCCGCAACCGGCTTGTCGAATTGAAATGAAAACCTTAGCCCCTGGTCACTGCTCTCAAGAGGTGAACTGCCAGCGGCCGCCTGCGCGGCAACGGGTTGCTTCACGTCGGAGGGTGGTGAATCCCCGTCGGATGTTTTGACTTCAGAGGCACCCCTGCTGCCGGAAGAAGCCTTAGGCAGTCCGTCGGGTTTTCCCCGCATGTCGGGCTTGGGTGCAGAATTTTTTGAAGTATCAGCACTCGCTACGCCAGCGCCGGGTCCAGCAATGTTCGGCGCATCGTTTATCTCAGGAGCAAAAGACTGTCCCGATAGCAAAGCTGGGTCGATATCCTTGGTCACGACCGATGCATTGCTGACGCGATCCTTGTTTGCTTTGTTGGAGTCAGTACGCTTGCCCGCCAGCAGCGCCATCTCCCTTTTGCCTGCAGGCACATCGCGTTTCCGGGCGCTTCCGGTTCCCCCACTGCCGTCGACCTTTTTTGCGACGGCCGCGGCGGCTGATTCCGCAAGGGCATCGGGTCCTGTCAGGTCTACGACATAGGTCAGACCCTCCCTGAAGCCGCGCACATCGACATCCTCGTCGACGAGCAGATTTATTTCCATGCCCTCTCGCGTCACTCGTGTACCGACATCACGGAGGAATTTTGGCCTGTCCGACCGCAGCTGCGAAAGGTCAACCTTTGTACTCTCGCCAAATTTCAAGTCGACCTTGCTACCCGACCGGGTGAGATTGGCGGTTACAAACTTGTTCCACTCGAAGACCATTCGGCTGAAGGTCGGATGGCGGGCGACATGTACCTTCAACATGTAAGGCACTTTGGCCGCTTTGCGCTGAGCCTCTACCTCCGCAGCATTGCGCTCGGCTTCTATTGCCTTTTGCGTCAGTGCCTTGATCGTGGCGACAGGCAACGGTGGTGGCAGCCCCTTCCATTCCGGCGGCAGGAGATCAATGAAAAGCTCGGTCCCCGCTTCCATAATATTGACTTCGAAGGGACGCTTCAGCGCAAATCGCAGTGCCCGCCCGTCGGGGTCGCGCCGAACCAAGCCGACATACCCCGGGATTGCCTCAAGGATTGGGGCAGCGTCCACGCTGACCGGGTCGTCAAACGACAGAACGAAGATCCCGGATGTGAGTTCGTCCTGAAACTTGGGCAAGTCTGAAAAATCAATGATGATGCGTCCGAAACCCTCTTCCCTGCTTGCCGTAACCTTTCCGCTGATGGCGGCAAAAACTGGGCTGATTGCAGCAAAAAGAAAGACCGCGACAAGTGTGAGCATGACCAGAAGCCACGCCAGGTATTCCAGCATCCACAGCACACTGATGCCGCGCGATCTGGAACCATGCGTGGATGCAGGGTCATGACTCAGTTTTGTTGCCGTCTCTTGCTGCACGGGATGGTTTCCCAAAAAATGTGTGCACCTGTTTGAAAATGCGTAAAAAAATTGCCACCTGATCGAACGCCTCAGGTTAGTAAAAAAACTATTAATGTCCCCTTAAGACAGATGGATTTCCGCAAGCGCAATGACACGCCATTCAGGGCGGCAAAGTGGGGGAGCAGAGCGAAGCAGACCGTGTCTGGATTGGAGACTAGCGGCTAGAAATTTTCGGTAGGGATTCCATACCGCTGGATTTGGCCTTGCCGGTGTTGGCAATCTCAAGCGTCAGGCGCTCCGCGGCGGAAGGCGTCATCGCTGCGAGTATCGCCGACATTACCCGCGGTTTCATTTGTGCGACGAGACCCGTCAACATGTTGAGCTCCAGCCTGTCGAAAATGCGTGCCGCATCTTTGGGTTTCATGTTGGAGTACATCTGAACCAAACGCTGATACTGCGCCGAGCGGCTATCGTCGCGTTTTTTCAATTCGCCTTCGATCCGAGATTCTATTGCCTTCAGTTCGGCGATTTTTGCTTCGACACGCTTCTCGGCGGCCTTAAGGAGGTTTTCACGCAATTCGAGCTCGCGGCCGCGCTTGTCCAACGTCTTGCGCCTGTTTGACAGACCTTCAAGAATTGCGCGCTCTGCCTTGTTTGTGCTCTTAGACGGATCGAGTGCTGTGCCAGCTTCTTCCTTTGACTTCAAAGCTCTATCAGCATTTTCCTGCTTAGTTTCTTTAGTGTCAGGGTTTGCCGCCGCCGGCCCGGCTGCGGTCTTGTTGTTGGTGGATGCATCAGTATCCGACCCGTCAGAAGCAGAGCCAATCTCCGGTTTTGATTCGTCCGATGGTTTTTCTTCTTTGGAGGCGGCCTCATTCTGGGCACTCGCTGGTGCTGCACCTGAGAAGACATAGCCGCCGGTGAAAAACAAACCCATGGATTTCAGAAGCAACAGACACAGGCCGGCGAAAACCAGCAGCGGCAATATCCGCACCTTGTCCATTATGCCGCCTTCCCAGCTTGACGGTCTCCAGTGGGATGGCGTTCTCCTTCACTCCGGCGCTGCGCATTGAGCAACCCGAGCCCAAGCGCGCTATGGCGTATCCGCGGTGCGTTTGAATCTTGTTTGGCGGAAGAAGTCGGTTCAGCTCTTTGGACGTGCTGTCCGTGCGAAAGGGCGGACAGCTTTACGAGCAAAGCCTCGCCCTTTCCCATGTTGGTCGACAATTGCTCGTCGAGTTCTCGCACCCGGTCGATTTGCTGACCGAGCGAACGGTCCGCGTTTTGCGCACCTTGCCGCAATCCCGCGATCGCCTGTTCAGCCTGACCAGTCGCCGCGTGCAATTCGCGAACGATAACTTTTAGCTCGGATTGGTCAGATCGCAGTTGCACAAGTTTTCTGTTCACCAGAACGCAATAGGCAATTGTCACCACCAATAACGTCGCCACCAGCAATTCGATAAAGACGCCGAGAATTGAACCGCCCATTGTTATACAGCCTCCGCCAAGGGTTGGTTCTCGATCGTATCTCCAGGCATCTGAGGTTTGGATTTCGAAACCCCACCGGCAACCCGCACCGCGATGTGCGAACCAGTGCGCCCCATACTTCCGTTCAACAGTGGAATGCCGCCGCAACGCAATTGCACCGGGTCATCCGGCCCACAATTGAGAACCACGGTCTCGCCGACCTCAAGAGCCATGACCCGCTTTAGGGGCAGAGTCATTTCATCAAGCACCGCTTCAAGTCGTACATTTGTCTGATGGATCTCTGTCGCAAGATGACTTTCCCAGATGTTGTCGTGGCCAAACTTCTCACCCATGAACCCCTGGAGCAAAAGCTCGCGAATCGGCTCAAGCGTGGCATATGGCAACAGCACCTCAACGCGCCCACCCCGGTCTTCCATATCGATCCTGAGTTTAATCAGAACCGCAGCATTGGCCTGGCGTGCAATCGCCGCAAAGCGTGGATTGGTCTCAAGTCGCTCAAGGTCGAATTTGACAGGCGATAATGGCTCGAAAGCAACTTCGGCATCTTCTAGCAGGATGCTAATCAGCCGCTTCATCAGATTGGTTTCAATAGACGTATAGGGACGCCCTTCGACGCGGACCGCAGGCGCTCCCCGTCCTCCAAGCAACACGTCGACGATGGAATAGATCAGGTTTGAGTCGACGGTCAGCAGTGCGTTGTTCTCCCATTCGACGGCCTTGAACACACCAATCATCGACGGCAGCGGAATCGAGTTCAGATAGTCGCCGAATCGTAAAGTCGAGATATTGTCGAGTGAAACTTCGACATTGTCAGACGTGAAATTGCGCAAGCTGGTCGTTAGCAGTCTGACCATGCGATCAAACACAATCTCCAGCATCGGCAGGCGTTCGTAAGACACCATCGCCGAGTTGATGATAGCGCGAATGCCGCTCGTATCGGTGAGTGACTGCTCATCCAGATCAAATCCAAGAAGGCTGTCTATTTCGTCCTGATTGAGAACCCGCTCGCCGCCGGACTTTTCGCCTTCCTGAACATCATTGTCGTCGATCATTGCGGCCCATTGGGCTGCAACGTCTTCATCGAGTCCTTCTACGTCCTCGCCATCAGCGTCGTCATCACCCAGGGCCGCACCCCACTCGGCAGCAAGGGCGTCTTGGTCCATATCGTCAACCATGCTTGATCCTCATGCTATTGGACGATGATTTCATTGAACAAAACGCGTGAGACACGATACGGATGTATTTCAAGATTGACCCGCCGAAGAAGCTCTTCCTTGAGTCGATAGATGCCGGCGGACCCTTCCAGATCGCTGCTGCGCAGTTCCCGCAGATACAACTGAAACATATCCATTACGCGCGGCATGATTGGGTTGAGAGCGTCGAGAACCTGCTGGTTTGACGCCTCGAGCGAAACTTTCAACTTGAGATATTTCGCACGCTTTTCCTGAGAGCTCAGGTTCACCACCATTTCGGGAAGGTTGTAGTAAACTTTTGGAGCCGCCATTTTGACTTCGGCAGGACCTGAGGCGGAAGACATGAAATGGTCGTAGGCAAAATAACCGCCGGCCCCCAGGAGCAAGACGACCGGCACTGCCAGCATGGCAAGTTTCTTCGGGCTCAGGCGAAGCTTGGCTTTCTTGCCTTCCGTCTGGTCTTCGCCACCCTCGCCGCCAGCGTCGGCGCCTTCACCATCCGCCGCGGCTGCATCTTTTGCTTCTGCTTCCGGTTCTTCTGGCTCATCAGCCATGTGGGTCAGCTCCGCTATTAGTCGATGGGCCGAAAACAGCCCGCATAGGAGTGGCCCGGCCACGGGCCTAGGCCACAATCCATTTATGGTTGTGATGGTTAACGAATGGTTGCCAGAAGCTGCCAATGCGGCAGATTTTGCCGAGCTAATTTTGCCGACCCGGCAGCTCTGGACAGCATGGAATGATATATAGTCTGTTGATTTATAAAGATAAATACTGTGGCACGGTCCCTGCAATACAGATTATCGCCGCGTCTGGACCATGTTGTCCGATCCGTATTGCGTTGCGGCGTTGCGCCCATAAACGCAAACCGGAACGCAAACGATGGAAAATGCCCTGCTTATCGGACTATCCCGCCAAGTTACTCTGAGGCGGCAAATGGACGTGGTCTCCAACAATCTCGCGAACATGAACACCGCAGGATACAAAATGGGCAGCCTTCTTTTTGAAGAACATCTGATGCCCGGCGCCGAAATGAATGAAATGACAGGCCGGGACAAGAAAGTTTCCTTTGTTCTGGATTCGTCAGTTTACCGTTCCTTCGCAGAGGGCAACTTCGAGCAATCGGGTAATGAGCTCGACGTCGCGATCTCGGGCGACGGCTGGTTCGTCGTCCAGACACCGGACGGCGACCGCTACACCCGCAATGGACAGCTGAAACTCAATGCCGACGGTCAACTGGTTTCGCCTGCCGGCCACCCGGTACTGGGCGAAACGGGGCCGATCACCTTTGGGCCCAACGAAGCCGGGATCGAAATTGCCAAGGACGGAACAATTTCCACGAGTGAGGGGGAAAGAGGCCAGCTTCGCGTCGTCCAATTTGCAAATAATGCAACCTTGAAGAAGCAAGGCGAAACGCTTTTTTCCACTGACCAGCAACCGGACACTGCCGAGGACGCCAGGGTCCTACAGGGGGTCGTGGAGAAATCCAACGTCCAACCCATTTCCGAACTCACCCGAATGATCGAGACAGTTCGGGCCTACACGTCCGTAACGCAAACCATGAAACAAACCCAGGAACTCAGGCGCGAAGCCATTGAACAGCTTGGCACCCCGCCGCGCGGTTAGCGGCGCCATGAATGCATCGACACAAGAGGTCGGAAAGGAAAACCCGCGATGAAATCCCTGCAGATTGCAGCAACCGGCATGATGGCCCAGGAACTCAACGTGGAGGTCATCTCCAACAATATCGCCAACATGCGAACCACAGGGTTCAAACGTCTGCGTGCCGAATTTCAGGATCTCCTGTATCAGGACTTGCGCCGTGTGGGTTCGGCCTCGTCGGATTCCGGAACAACCGTTCCGACAGGCATTCAAATCGGATTTGGCGTAAAGACGGGCGCCACATCGCGCATCATGAGCCAGGGGAACTTGGCCAACACGGAAAAAGAACTCGATGTCGCCATCCGTGGTGAGGGCTTCTTTACAATTTCGCTCCCCAACGGGCAGACGGCCTACACGCGAGACGGATCATTCGAACTCGACGATCAGGGCCGCCTCGTGACCCTCGACGGTTATGAAGTTCAGCCGGGACTCACAATTCCAGACAACGCGCGTTCCATCACCATCAACCGGACGGGCAGCGTTGAAGTGCTCGTTGGTGATGACACAAACCCGCAGCAAGTCGGTCAGCTTAACCTGTCGCGTTTCGTCAACACGGCAGGCCTGAAAGCTGTGGGTGACAATTTGTATCTGGAGACGCCGTCAAGCGGCAGCCCAACCGAGGGGAACCCCGGGGATGCCGGATTCGGAGACGTTCTTCAGAAATTCCTTGAATCGGCCAATGTGAATGCGGTTTCGGAATTGTCAGACCTGATCTCGGCGCAGCGAGCATACGAGATGAATGCGCGTGTGATCAGCGCGTCTGACGAGATGATGTCGGCAACCACCAACATCCTGAGATAGGGCAGCGATGAGAACAATTGGAAACGAGATGATCAGGAGCATGACCAAAATCGCCGGCCTTTTGGCGGCTGGACTTGTTGCACTGGCCTTTGCCGGTATCGCCAACGCCCAGACCGAGCCGCTGCTACGCGAGCAAATCAAGGTGTACAGCGATGTCGTGCGCCTTGGCGATCTGTTTGAGAATGCCGGCAATGCGGCCAGAGCACCTGTGTTCAGATCGCCCGAGCTTGGCACCGGCGGCGTCGTCGCAGCCAAACGGGTGAAAGCCGCGGCCCGACAGCATGGCCTTGAGTGGCGTAATCCCGGTGAAATTTCTGAAGTCTCGGTCCAACGGCCAAGCCGCATGGTGACGCTTGATGAGATCAGCGATGCCATTAGCAAACACATCGGCCGGGATGATGAAAAGTGGTCGGTATCCTTTGGCAGAGGTGCAAAATCGTTTCACATCGACCCCCGCGTAAAAGCCAAGGTTGGTATCAAACATATGGATCTGCGTTCCGAGGCTGGCCGGTTTCGCGCCGTGGTATCCTTTGACGGCGCCGAGCATCCTGTCCCTGACAAGACATTCACCGGACGCGCGTTCGTTTCCGTTGATGCAATTGTCCCGGCAAACATCATTGATCGTGGGGCAACGATCACTTCCAGCGACGTGAAGGTTGTTCGCCTGCCGCGTTCACGCGTGTCGAATTCAGCCCTTAGTGAAATGAACGCTGCCATTGGCATGGCGGCAAAAAAGCAGCTCACTCCCGGCCGGGCGATCATGCGCAGTGATGTCGAACCGCCGAAGCTCGTCAGACGCAACAGTGCGGTTACCATCGTCTACAGGGCCGGCGGCATGGTGTTGAAGACCAAGGGACGTGCGCTTGCTGACGCAGCTCGCGGCGAAACAGTCTCGATCGAAAACACTCAATCCAAGCGCACATTTGAAGCTCAAGTGACCAGCACCGGAATTGTCACAGTTTCGGGGCGCGGGTCCCTGCCCAAGCGTACCGCCAGCAGAGCAACCCGACGCAACAGCGGGCCGAATTCATTTGTCGTCAGATAGTACGAGGAAGTGTAGGTAATTATGCAGTTCAAGCGGTTGTTTATCGCAGCTCTCGCCACAGTGCATCTCGGAGGCTGCAGTGCTTTCGACAGGCTCGGGGCCATTGGCGAAACGCCGAAACTCTCGGCCATAGAAAACCCGGTCATGCAAGCTGGCTACAGGCCCGTTTCGATGCCCATGCCGGTACCGGAAAAGGTGAGCTACAGCCCAAATTCACTGTGGCGCAATGGCGCTCGAGCTTTCTTCGAGGACCAACGCGCGCGTCGCGTCGGCGATATTCTCACCGTTCTTGTGGAAATAACGGACAAGGCCGAGCTTGAAAATTCCACCAAGCGCGGTCGCGACAATTCAGAAAGCGCATCCATTCCAAAATTGGGTGGATGGGAGGATTTGCTGAAGAAAGTTCTGCCTAAAGACGTCGATCTCAATGACTTCGTCAATGCCGCGAGCAGCTCCAAGAGCGACGGTGACGGGGGGATTGACCGCGAGGAAACGATTACGACAAAGATCGCCGCAGTCGTTACCCAGGTATTGCCCAACGGCAACATGGTCATTGAGGGCCGGCAGGAAATTCGCGTGAACTACGAAATGCGCGAATTGATCGTCGCCGGTGTCGTACGGCCGGAAGACATCACATCAGTGAACACGATTCCGATTTCGAAGATTGCTGAAGCCCGCGTCTCTTACGGCGGTCGTGGCCAAATCACTGATGTCCAACAACCCCGCTACGGCCAGCAATTCCTGGATATTGTGCTGCCATTCTAGATGGCAGGCGNGAATTCAGCCAAAGAACATCGCTCCGCGTCTTGCACAAAGGCGCGGAGCGCATTCCATTCCGAAATCACGATTATTGGTCGCGATAGACCCGTTCGCGCCGCTCATGCTGTTCTTGCGCTTCCACGCTGAGCGTTGCTATCGGCCTCGCGTCGAGACGCTTCAACCCGATAGGTTCGCCGGTCTCTTCGCAATAGCCGTAGGTACCATTTTCGATCCGCTGAAGTGCTGCATCTATTTTTGAAATCAGTTTGCGCTGCCGGTCCCGAGCCCGCAGTTCAAGTGCCCGATCTGCCTCGGAGGTCGCACGGTCGGCAATATCGGCATGCTTTTCCGATTCGTCCTGCAGGCTCTGTAGAGTCAGCCGGTTTGAACGGACGATCTCATCCTTCCAAGCTTCCAGCTTGTCTCGAAAATACGTTTGCTGACGCTTGTTCATGAACGGCTCATCATCTGAGGGCCGGTAGTTCGCAGGCAGTTTTCTGCGCGCTTTCGGCTTGGCCTCTGCGGCCTTGGTTTTCTTTGGCCTTGGCTTCGTCTTGGTTTTCGCAGTCATGACACTCTGTGCATTAATCGATGGGTTTCAATTACTGACCTGGGGATCAGAAGCACACACCGGCTCACATTCTGAATGATTCGCCCGGTAGCCTGTCGAACAGGTGCACCGTATTTAAGGCAGTCGAGATCGAAGTCAAGAAATCAGAAAGGTGCGAGAATTCTGTGACAGCCAGATTTTTTTAGTCAGCAGTCTGTTTTTTGGTGCTTGCCGACGCAACGTCAGGCTGCATTGCGCTGGAGCTTGGCGAGTTCGACGCGAGCGCGTAAATCGATCTGTTTGAGTACGTCATTTAATCCCGGGTCGCCATCTACAGTTTGTTGTTTTTCAATAGTTTTCTTCAGAAGATTGAGGTCCGAAACCTTAACCCGACCTGACAGCACTCCGATCTTCAGCTGATCCAGCAACTCAAGAATCTGGTCTCCTGTCTCAACAGCTTGCCGCCGACGATCAGTGGCATCGTCAACTGCCTGAAGCGCGACAATGGTGTCGATGCTGCTGATTTGAGCTGGACCCGCAATCTCCCGGCGTTGCTTAGATTTCTGCAAATTTGGAAGCTGAAACTCGCCCCCTCGAGAAGCGCCACCCCGGCCTGATCTGCTGGGTTTTGTGGAATTTGACCGCCGGGTCTGGGATACACGCATCATCTTGGCTCCAGAATTGTGTAATGACGTCAGTCAAATTATTCCTCCCGCCATGCTTAAGGATGGGTTAAGGCCCGGAAAATTTTGCCTAGCTAAGGGCAGAACCTGCAGCTCTTCTCCGTTTCTCTTCAAACCACGTAATTTTTTATGCTTATATTTCATATAGTTAATGACCATCTTTGGAGAAGAAAATCTGGCATGAGTTTCGCTTTAACAGTGTGAGACACAACAGCGCTCCGCAACGCATGCGGATGGGGAAACGCATTGACCAACCAAACCGTTCAGAAAAAGCACCAGGTCGGCAACATCGGGCGACGCATCGTCGTGTTGTTGGCTCTGATCTTCGCTTTGATAGGAAGCCTGCCCGATGCGGCAATTGCTTCATCGCGAATCAAAGATCTCGTTGATTTTGAGGGTATCCGCGAAAACCAGCTGGTCGGATACGGTCTAGTGGTCGGACTGAATGGGACTGGTGATTCGCTACGCAACGCCCCATTCACCCGGCAGAGCCTTCAGGCGATGCTCGAGCGCCTTGGCATCAATACCAGAGATACTGATCTGCGAACCGCCAATGTGGCCGCTGTCATGGTCACGGCCAACTTGCCACCCTTCGCCACGCAAGGCACCCGCATTGATATCTCTGTCAGTGCGCTCGGCGACGCATCAAGCCTTCAGGGCGGCATGTTACTCGTCACGCCGCTTCATGGCGCCGATGGTGAGGTCTATGCGGTCGGTCAGGGTTCAGTTGCGGTTGCGGGGTTCACCGCAGAAGGTGATGCCGCCTCCATAACCCGGGGCGTGCCGACAGTTGGGCGCATTTCAAGCGGTGCTATTGTCGAACGTGAAATTCACTTCCAACTTGCCCACCAGCGCAGCTTGCGCCTGGCGCTGCGCAATCCCGATCTGACAACGGCCAAACGCATTGCATCGGCGATCAACACTTTCACAGCTTACCGTATGGCTCATACCGACGACCCCGGCACGGTGACCTTGAGACTGCCAAGCGACTATAAAGGCACCATCGTTGAGATGCTGACAGACGTGGAGCAGCTGCGGATCGAACCCGATCAGGTCGCCAAAGTCGTTATTGATGAGTCGACCGGCGTTATCGTCATGGGCCGAGACGTACGCGTGAGTACGGTCGCTGTCGCCCAGGGCAATCTGACCGTAACGATTACCGAAGCTCCACAAGTGAGCCAGCCCACACCATTTTCTGAGACAGGGCGTACAGTCGTGGTTCCGCGAACACAGGTCGCGGCAGACGATGAAAATCAACACAGACTCGCCGTGGTCAAGGAAGGCATCACCCTGCATGAGCTCGTCGACGGTTTGAACGCGCTCGGAATTGGTCCGCGCGACATGATTTCCATACTTCAGGCGATCAAGGCTTCAGGCGCTCTGCAGGCCGAAATTGAGGTGATGTAATGGATGGAACTCTTGCAAATGCCGTTAGCCAACTGGCCAGGCCGGTTAGTGCCTCCTCGATTAAATCCAGCGTAGCTGGCGGCGCGCAGACCGCGAGGAAAGCGGCTGAAGAGTTTGAATCCGTTTTCCTCACGACCATGCTCGAAGGCATGTTTACCGGCCTCGATGCTGAGCCCCCATTCGGTGGTGGCTCGACTGAAAAGACATACCGCTCGCTGCTCGTTTCGGAATACGCCAAACAGATTTCCGGCAATGGCGGGCTTGGCATAGCTGATCAGATCACGCGCGACTTGATCGCACTTCAGGAGAATTCGCAAAAATGACTCTGAACCACGACATGACACCCTCCCCCCAGATCCCGCGGATTGAAACTACTGAAGCCGCACGAGCGCTTTGCAGGCGCATTCTCGAAACGACGACGGAGCTTGTCGGCCTGCTCGATCGGGAAACGGCAATGCTCAAAAAGGGAAAACCAGGCGAACTGGAGCCCGTTCATGTCCGCAAAGCAGCGCTCAACGCCTTGATTACGAGGGATATGTCGGTTTTCAAGCGTGACGCGGAATTCATCACCATGGCCGCACCGCAGGAAATCAACGCGATCAAAGANCAGCATTCGCAATTTCAGAAATCCCTGAGCGCCAATCAGGACGCTCTGGTCGCGATGAAAGCCGTTTCAGAGTCTTTGCTGCATACCATTGCAGCGCGGGCAAAAGCCCACTCGTCAGGTCCCGAAGTCTACGGCCGGGGCGCTGACGTCAATGTCGGACCGGCCGCGGGCCGCTCGGCAATTTCGGTCAATACTGTCCTCTAACAGTCCCCGAATATCGTCCTGGCGACAAGAAACGCTCCGATCCTGCCAAAAAGCAGGGTAACGGCTGGTTTACCCTGTCCTCTCTTGATGGGTCCCATTAACCAGTGGTTTCCAATTCCGCTTTACAACCATAGGTAGCTGGCGGGGGAAAATTCGTCAGCCCGCGCAACTGAGCGTCTTGGCCGAGGAAAAGGTGCGTCAATCCGGCAGCTTAGACCGGATGAGCATTAACGCCTCCTTAGGCTTAATTCGTGATGATGCGTCCCATGTTCCAGGAGGGACATGTGTTTGGAGTAACCCAGAAAAGGAACTACAGCTATGGCTGACATTACTCTCTCCTCGGCGGTACGTAACAATCTGCTCTCATTGCAGAACACTGCCGAACTTCTTGGCCGGACGCAGGAGCGTCTTGCTACCGGACTGAAAGTCAACAGCGCCCTGGACGATCCGACGGCATTCTTTACGGCATCGTCGCTCAACAGCCGCGCCGGCGACCTCAATCGCCTTCTCGACTCAGTAGGCAACTCACTGCAGACCATTAATGCTGCGGATGAAGGCATTTCGGCTCTTACCAGCCTGGTCGAATCTGCTCAGGCAAACGTTCGTCAGGCCCAGCAAAAGCCTGGTATCGCAAATGCGGCAGTCACCGGAACGGGCGCTGGCATTTCAGCAGATACTGCTGCGTCATTCACGGCCACCACGGCTGCGCTGTTGGCTGACCAGAACGCGGTGGAAGTTGGCACCGGCGGTTTTGGACCTGCCGCTGCGGGTACCTTCGACCTGAATGGCAATGCGGTTACCTTTGCCGGTGGCGAATCAATCGCAGCCGCCCAGACGTTGATTCAGAACGTCGCGGACGCCAACAACATCAACGTTACCGTAACCAACGATGGTACCAACCTGTCCATCACGGCAAACGACGCTGACACCGCAATCACGCTCAACAATGACTCTGGCGGCGTTCTCGCAGGTGTCGGTCTTGACACGACCACCAGCACTGCACAACGCAACCTGCTGACTCAGGTCGGCGCGTTGAACGGTCAGACGCTTACTGTGACTGTCGGAAGCCAGTCCACACAGGCGATCACCTTCGGTACGGGTGCCAACGAAGTCTCGACCTTGGCGGAACTGAACGGTGCGAATGGCCTAGGTGGTCTCACCGGTCTGTCATCCGCGTCGGTCAACGTCGCAAACGGTAATATCTCACTGACGGCCTCGAGCACGTCGGAGGATGTTGTCATCGGTGGTTCCGCCGCGGTGACGCAGACCAGCTTTGGTCTGACCGCTGGTCAGGTTATCGAGCCCGCCAACGCGACAATCGGTGCTTTGACCGCAAGTTCGACGTTGACTGTCCAAGTTGGAGGCAACGCCCAGACTTCGGTGACTTTCGGTACTGGCACAGACGTCGGCAACCTCCGCGATCTGAACGCTGCGCTGGCCGGCCTCGCTGGCGGCTCCGCAACTGTCGACGCTTCCGGCAACCTGGCGGTGACCGCTGCCAACAACACGGACTCGATCACCATCGGCGGTACGACGTCGCTGGCGACGTTCGGTGTTTCAGCAGGTGCGACCGCACCAGGCAACAACGCTGATCGGGCCGCTCTGGAGACGGAATTCAACAATCTCCGCACCCAGATTGACCAGTTGGCAGCGGATGCCAGCTTCAACGGCAATAACCTCCTCGACGGCGATAGCCTGACGGTTGTTTTCAATGAGGAAGGAACGAGCTCGTTGAGCATCACCGGTGTGACGTTCGACTCAGCCGGTCTTGGCATTACTGCCGCGGCCACGGACTCGTTCCAGTCGGACGCGTCGTTGAACTCGATCCTGGGTGAGCTCGACGTGGCGATCGGAAGCCTCCGCCAGCAAGCTTCGACCTTCGGTTCGAACCTTTCGGTGGTTGAAATCCGTCAGGACTTCACCAAAAACCTGATCAACACGCTTGAGACGGGTGCGGCGAACCTGACATTGGCCGATGCCAACGAGGAAGGCGCCAATACGCTGGCCCTGCAGACACGCCAGCAGCTTTCATCTGTTGCTCTGTCGCTCGCCTCTCAGGCCGACCAGAACGTGCTGCAGCTCTTCTAAGAGTAGCATACACAGACGCAATAACGGGCGGCGGGGTTTATCCCCGCCGCTTTTTTTGTGTGCCACAACCCTTCCCTCATCAATTCTTCAGGGCGCGTACCAAATTCCCCGCTTCGTTCTGTTGCGCCTTAACCCCGCATTAGCACTAACAAAACATAATCGGCATCGCTGCATCGCATTGATGAGAACGCGGGACATTGACGGCAATGTGCACATCTCACTCGCTGCGAGTAACCCGGAATCGGGAACAAACGACTATGGAGAATCGCAGCGAGAGGCGAAACAACGAATGGCACTGAAGGTCGAAATCAAACCAAGCGAACGCATTATCATTGGTGATGCGGTCGTTACCAACGACGGCAGTCGAGCACGGCTGACAATCGAAGGTAATGCACCAATCCTTCGCGAGAAGGATATTTTGAGGCCGGACGACGCCGACACACCTTCCAAGAAAATCTACGTCCTCGTGCAAATGATGTATCTCGCGAACGACCCAAGGGTACATCACGATCTGTATTTCCAGCTGATCAGGGATGTTCAGAAGGCGGCACCAAGCACGATGGTTCAGATTGACCGGATCAACGATCAAATATTGGCCGGCTCCTACTACAAAGCCCTGAAGGAAGCCAAAGCACTTATCGCCTATGAGAAGGAATTATTGGACAATGCAAAATGCCTATGATGCGTATCAGGAGACCTCAAAGGTCACCAAGGCTCCACGGCAACTGGAAGCATCGCTTTTGTTAAAAGCCGCCTCCCAGCTTCAGGAGGTTCATGACAGCTGGTCTGATGATACATCCGTGCTCCAGTCGGTTCTGCACTATAATCGGCGCCTCTGGACGGTATTCGTCGGTGCGGTAGCTCAGGACGACAGCCCGCTTCCGGCAGAAATAAGGAATAATGTTGCGTCTCTTGGGGTGTTTATTTTCAAACACACACTCCTCGTGCAGCAGAACCCTTCACCCGAGAAGCTGCGCACCCTCATTAACATCAACAAGGAAGTCGCCGCAGGCCTTAGCGCGGCTGCCTGACCAATTCCTCAAGCTACAGACTGCAATGCGAGAAAGTTTCGACGCTGCCCCACAATTCGTGAGGCAGCGTTTTTTCTTGTCCGGAAGGATGTTCAGGTTAGAGGAAGTTCAGGATAGACAGGTTGGCGAGGCTGGCGGATACCTGAAGGCTCGCCTGAATGCGGGTTTGCAGCGCCAGGATCTGCGCACTGACCTCAAAGATATCTGAATCTTCCGCTTCGCCTATGACGTCGCGCACGAGACC
>JGI24023J19991_10001053_pt1 | contig 21616 bp, 19 predicted proteins | sample Cruoilmetagenom1_FD_19991 | JGI IMG/M metagenome (IMG submission 19991) | reverse complement strand
CCCTATAATTCCCTCACCTCCATATAATATAGAGAGAACCGAACACCGTGCTCGACACCGCCCTGATCCTCCTCGCCTACCTGCTGGGCTCCGTGTCCACCGCCATAATTGTCTGCAAACTCATGGGCTTACCCGACCCCCGCAGCGAAGGCTCAGGCAACCCCGGCGCCACCAATGTACTGCGCGTCGGCGGCAAAAAAGCCGCCGCCATCACCCTGTTCGGCGACATGCTAAAAGGCCTGCTGCCCGTCCTCATCGCCAAGGCCTTCACCCAGGAGCCGCTGATCCTCGGCCTGGTCGGCCTCGCCGCCTTCCTCGGCCACCTGTTCCCGGTCTTCTTCGGCTTCAAAGGCGGCAANGGCGTCGCCACCATGCTCGGGGTNTTGTTTGGTCTTAACTGGTGGGTCGGCGTTGCCACCGGACTCACCTGGCTGCTGGTCGCCAAAGGCCTCAAGATCTCCTCCCTCTCCGCCCTCATCGCCACCGCCCTTGCACCGGTCTACGTCTGGTTGATCATGGGCGACAATGTATTGATCGTTCTCACTACGCTCATGACCATCATCCTGTTCTGGCGACATAAGAGTAATATTCAGAATTTATTGTCGGGGGCAGAGGGGAAGATTGGGAAGATTGGGAAGAAGTCAGGGTAGTTTTTTTCATTGCGAGAAGCGTTTTTTGCGACGAAGCAATCTCGTGATGTAACTACTACCTCTTAATTTGAGTCGCTAACGTGAACTGAATATTAAGTCCGTTCTCGGATGGATGACCTGAGCGATAGCGAAGTAATGCCGAATGAAACCCGAAGGGGTTCTACGGTGCAGCCGAGTTTTTTTTGTAAACCATGTACCCAGTCTATACAAAGCACACAAAAGAAACCAAAAAGTGCTCCCCCTAAGCTGGCACAAACGTGTTTTGATGTTTGGCTTTCTTGTAGAGGTTCGCAGACGGGCCTTCCTTGGCCCGGCTGTTTCACACGGCAGCATCCTTGCTGCCTCCTATTTTATATTTTCAAGAAAGCAAAACATCAAAACACGTTTGTGCCAGCAAAGGGGGATTGATCCACACTCTCTGCAAGAGTAATCTCATACACAATAGGTTTAAATTTTAAACATACGGCGGATTACGCTTCGCTAATCCGCCCTACGAGCTTTTATCAATTCTTTCGAGAAAGGGTTCAAAGCACAATTGCATTTAATTAATGTGGATAATTATTGCAATATGACTTTAACGACTAATACACATATATTGTTTCATAGCAAAGATCCAAATAATACAAAAATTGATGAAATACCAACTTTTGAAGTTAGCATGATTTACCAATCAGAAAAATAATCTAACAACAAGCTCAACCAGACAGGCGCAGAAGACGCGCCTGCTGGTTAGCTAAAACGTTATGCCTCATGATACATATACAATGAATATATTAATTACAGGATTCGAGGGATCAAATGAACTGGGAAACGCATCAGGTAGTACGGTTGCGTCTCTAATAGAGGATCTTCCTCGCGAACTTAAAGACATATCACACAGACTTCAATTTGAACTAATAGAAACTGACGAAACATCGCCAGAAGCATGTCAAAGACACTTGGTTAAACAGTTAGAGGGTATAATCAAACACCACGATCCAGGAATTTGTATATTTACCGGTCAAGCTCCCTCTTATAATCGTATCCGCATCGAGCGTTTTACCACAAACTTTTTCTTGGGTAAACCGATTGACAAAAATGCACCACCTGCATACTCCGTCAATCTTCCCGGCAATGAGGAGATACCAGCTGTGCTAAACCAAAACAATATACCTGCTGGGCACTCAAACAACGCAGGCCAACATACCTGCAACCATATTCTTTATTCTATGCTCCATATGGCGGCAACAAAAAATATCGATATTCGGGCCGGGTTCGTACACATTCCCATATTGCCGGAACAAGTCGCTAATGCTAAGGTTTTTCCATTCAAGGATTCACCTTCTATGGCAATTGAACAATTACGAGCAGCTATGTCTCACATCATTAAACAGGTGGTTGCCCATGAGCACGTAGGGCGGATTAGCGAAGCGTAATCCGCCGAATGTTTTAACTCTGTATAAACATGACAGCCAATTTGCTGGGGCCCGCCCCCTTTGCTGGCGCGTTTTCAGGTTTTGTATTCATAAAATTTAAAATAAGTGCGCCGCATGGACGCGGCGCTGCTCATCACCGGCACACGACGTGCCGTTGATGAGCATCAATTTGAATACAAAACCTGAAAACACGTTTGCGCCAGCTTAGGGGGAGCACTTTTTGGGAACTTTTTTGTGCTTAAAAAAGTTTCTCGGCTGCACCGTAGAACCCCTTCGGGTTTCATTCGGCATTACTTCGCTATCGCTCAGGTCATCCATCCGAGAACGGACTTAAGATCCAGCATCGCGATAGCGATTCAAATTATAAAGAAAAGAGTAATCAACTTTCCCTCACCCTAGCCCTCTCCCAGAGGGAGAGGGGATAAAACACTTAATCCAGGGCCTCCGCCAACAACGGCACCTCCACCATCGACACCTTATGCCTCTCACTACAATAATAAAGCGAGGCAAACGGTTTGTTCTTGCTATCCGCCTCACGAAACTGATCCAATACCCCCTGCCTGGCCGCCATGGTCGCAGACCACCAACCGGACGGATAAAGCGGTTGAGGAAAGTCCATGGTACGAAATTGTTCGAAACCGGCTTTGCGCATGGCCTCACGCATGACCTTGATCAGTTTCGCATGGTAGAGGGGTGACTCGCTCTGCTGTACCAGGATGCCCTGCTCGCCCAGCGCTCGGTAACAGTCGCGATAGAAGGCTTCATTGAACAGGCCTTCGGCCGGACCAACCGGGTCGGTGCTGTCGACGATGATCACATCATAGCTGCCGGGCTCGGCCTCATTCACCCACTTGAGGCCATCGACAAAGTGCAGTTCGGCACGCGGGTCGTCGTTGGATTCACACAGTTCGGGGAAGTATTGCTCTGCCAGGCGGGTGACCCGTTCGTCGATCTCGATCTGTTGGGCCAGTTGCACTTCCGGGTGTTTCAGCACCTCCTTTAGGGTACCGCAATCGCCACCGCCGATGATCAACACCCGTTGCGGGGCGGGATGGGTATACAGCACCGGGTGGCTCATCATTTCATGATAAAGAAAGTTATCCCGCGTCGAGACCATGGTAAAACCATCGATGATCATCAGCTTGCCGAACCGGGTGGTGTCGTAGATCTCGATCTTTTGAAATGGGGTCTGCTCTTCATGCAGTTTTTGTTTCACCTTTAAAGAGAAGGCCGAACCATGCTCTTCACACTCTTCGGTAAACCAGTCTTCGCCCAATGCCATCACCACTCTCCAACAAAATTAACGGACCCCATGCCGGGGATGTATACCAATTCGGTCTATTCTTATATATTGTCGCCAATTCCACCGAAACCATGCAAGGCCAATGAAGACATAATGACAGACTGGACCCTCGACAAGGCCCGCGCCACCTATAACCTCGCCCACTGGAGCGGCGGTTATTTTGACATCAACGAACAGGGCAATCTGGCCGCCTGGCCCCGGCGTGACATGTCGGCGACGGGTATCGACCTGCATGAGCTGGTCAAACAGTTCGCGGATCAAAACCTGACCCTGCCGGTGCTGGTGCGTTTTACCAATATTCTGCATGATCGGGTCGACAGCCTGTGCGGGGCCTTTAAGACCGCCATGCGGGCCGATAATTACCGAGGCCGTTTCACTGCGGTTTACCCCATCAAGGTCAACCAGCAACATACCGTGGTGCAGGAGATCATCGGTCACGGCGGCAGTCGTGTCGGGCTGGAGGCCGGTAGCAAACCGGAGCTGATGGCGGTGCTGGCCCTGGTCGAACAAAACAATGGGGTGATTGTCTGTAATGGCTACAAGGACCGGGAGTATATCCGTCTCGCCCTGATCGGCCGTCAACTCGGTCATCGCATCTATATCGTGCTGGAAAAACCTTCCGAACTGGAATTGGTGATCGAGGAGGCCAACAGCCTGGGCGTGAAGCCCTTACTCGGCGCACGCATGCGCCTCGCTTCTATCGGTGCGGGCAAGTGGCAAAACTCCGGTGGTGACAAATCCAAATTTGGCCTGACCGCCGCACAGCTGTTGAAGACCGTAGAACGCCTGCGTGAAGTGGTTATGCTCGACAGTTTGCAAATGCTGCATTGTCATCTCGGTTCGCAGGTCGCCAACATCCGCGATATCCAGCGCGGCTTTCGCGAATACGCCCGTTACTATAGTGAGCTGCACAACATGGGCGTGCCCATCAAGGTCATCGATGTGGGCGGTGGTCTGGGCGTGGATTATGAAGGCACCCGTTCACGCAGTTTTTGCTCAATCAACTACAGCTTGCAGGAATACGCCAACAACGTGGTGCATGTGATCCGGGAGAGTTGTGAGGAACATAGTCTGCCCCATCCCGAAATCTTCACCGAGTCGGGCCGGGCCATGACCGCCCATCACGCCATGCTGATCACCAATGTGATCGAAACCGGCCAGCTACCCAACCCACACATGGTCGAGCAACCTGCCGATGATGCACCGATGATCCTGCACGATCTGTGGCAAAGTCTTCGAAGCCTGCTGCAACCGAGCGCCGAGCGCGCCGTGGTTGAGCTTTATCACGATGCCCAGCATGCCTTGTCTGAGGTGCATAGTATGTATACCCACGGCGTGTTAAATCTCGCCCAGCGCGCCGAGGCGGAAGAACTCTATTACGCCGTTATTCGCAAGATACAAACCATGTTGCAACCGGCCAGGCGCGTGCATCGTGAAATCCTCGATGAACTAAACGAACGTTTGGCGGATAAATATTTTTGCAACCTGTCAATCTTCCAGTCCATTCCCGATGTGTGGGCCATCGACCAGATCTTTCCCATCGCCCCCCTGCATCGCCATCTCGAAGAACCGACTTGTCGGGCAATACTTGAAGATATCACCTGTGACTCCGACGGCCGCATCGATCACTATGTCGACAGCGAAGGTATCGAAAGCAGTCTGCCCCTGCATAGCGTCAATGACGGCGAGCCTTATTTACTCGGTATTTTTCTGGTCGGCGCCTATCAGGAGATCCTCGGTGACATGCACAACCTGTTTGGCGACACCGACTCGGTCAATATTGTGCTGGATGAAAACGGTGACCATCACCTCAGCGAAGCCCAGCAAGGCGACACCGTCGATGATGTCCTACGCTACGTTAACTTTAATGTGGATGATCTGTTACAGCGTTATCGTGACAAGATCGGCACAGCCCAACTGGATGAGGATCAGCGCGATCTATATCTAACGGAACTGGAAGCAGGGCTGCATGGCTATACTTATCTCGAAGATTAAAAAGCTTAACCACAGAGGTACACAGAGTTATTATTAAAACATTTTCTACCTGGACCTCTGCATCCTCTTTGGTTTATTCATTTTTCTTGGTGTCTTGGAGACTTGGTGGTGAGAGATTCCAAACAAAAAAGCCGACAGATGTCGGCTTTTTTATTCGGTTCAAACAGGTTTTACAGTTTGAACTGCATACCTGCCGAGATATGGTTGATATCGGATTCAATCACGGTGTATTCCAGAATAAAACGGCTTTCCTTGCTCAAGCCGACAGTAATACCCGCGCCGAAGCTCAAGCCAAAATCATCTTCAGAACTACCGCCAGCGGCTGAACTGACTTCAACATCCTCATACAGCAAGCCCAGACGGCCACGGACATGGAATTTTTCACTCACTGGATGTGAATAAACACCGTAGCCCGCCAGCGTAAAATAAGACACTTCAAAGGTTGTACCAACAACCTTGCCTTCCGGCTCGATAAAGGTCATGGAAAATTCCGTTTCGACGGAAAAGTTCTTGTGCATTTCCGGTACACGAATACCATAGGTGGCCACACCCGCGATACCACTGTCATAGCCATCGACATCGGCCAGCGCGCCCTGGGCTGAAAAATAGCGGTTAAAAGGCTCTGCGTTGGCTGCACTTGAGAATCCCATTACGGCCACGGCCAGTAATGCGAATAATTTTTGTTTCCTGCTCATTTCTACTACTCCCGACTAACACACTAAAAAGAATTCTGTTTATTTTATGTTGATTTTCTCTCTCAATATCACGAGACTCGCCCTGAAAACCAGATGCGCAATGATACCTAAAGGCCCACTAAGTTAATACCATTTCGGTCAATAGTCCGTGATACAGGTCAAACTCGATACAAATTCACCGCAAAAAAGCACAGAACTTGTGCAAATTCATTATGGCCGCAGGATACGAAACCAGCGCCACAGGTTGAGCAGGCTGGCCAGGGAGGCCGCTACATAGGTCAAGGCGGCGGCGCGCAGGATTCGCCGTACGGCAGGTTCGTCCTGCGGCTGAATATATTGTCCTTCCCTCAACACCGGCAGGGCCTTGCCAAAACTGGCATCGATCTCCACCGGCAGGGTCACCAGATGCACAAGGGTCGCCAGTAACATGGAGCCGATGCCGATGGCGGCCATAAACAGGCCCGATACCGGCGCCCGACTGATCACCATCACCAGCGGCATGGCCATCATGGCGGCGGCGCCGATCTTCTGCACCACCATGGCGATCATCGCCAGACGGGTTCGCCATTGCAGCATGGCTTCACCACGATGATGCTGGATGGCATGGCCCACTTCATGGGCCGCAACAGCGACAGCAGTTAAAGAGTTATCATCGTGATTGGACAGGCTCAGGCACACCACCCTGCGAACAGGATCATAGTGGTCACCTTGGCGTTCGGCCTTTTCGACCTTGACCCCATCCATCTTGAGTCGTTCTAACAGGTGAACGGCCAGTTCACCCCCCGTACCGGGAATACGTTCAAGCGGTTTGCTGTAACGCTTAAAGGTGTATTGCGCCCAGAGTTGTGGGCCAAAGACAACCCCCAGCACCAACAGGATCAGCAGGATAAAGTGCATGGCTCAGTTTTTATTTTTGACGACAATTGTCGCAACGCCAATATCGCTCAGGCGTTTACGTGTCTTGTTGAGTTGGTTCAGATCATGGCTCGGGCCGATGCGTACCCGATGCCAGGTGTCGCCATCATTGATGCTTACGGTCTGGATATCGGCGACCACACCTTGCAAGGCCAGTCTGGCCTTGAGTTTGTCGGCCTGTCCCAGTTTGCGAAACGAACCGGCCTGCAGGGTGAAGGAATCATTTGTTTGCGCTGCTTGCGATGAAGATTTGCTAGCCGGAGATTGCCTTTTCGGTGCGCGCAGTTCCTGCTCCGGGATGGCGACTTCCAGTTCCGGCAGGATGGTATAAAAATCAAAACGCGGACGCTTTTGATCACCATTGCCATTTTTCTTTTCCACCTGCACCTTTTGCGCATCCTTGATAGTGCGCTTCACCGCACTGGTCAGGAGTGTCTGCTTTTGTTTTGGCGTGTGTTCATTGAGATACACCAGACCGGCGACAAACAGACCGATGGTCAGGCCGCCGAACATCCAGGCCCAGCCCGGTATCGACTCCCGTTCCTTATTTTTGCTGTTTTTGGCGTAATCGCGCGGCATTTAACTTCCAGTAACGAGGCTCGAGTGATAAGTAGCGAGTTATCGAGCTTCTATGTATTCAGAGTATATCAAAGTACACCGTTCCAGGTGATCTCCTCGACCCTCGCCACTGTATGTTTACATACTTTCCGGTGCCGAGACCCCGAGCAGTTTCAGGCCATTGGCCAGCACCTGACGCACGGCCAGGTTCAGGCTCAGGCGGGCATCGCGTAGCGCTGCATCGTCCACCAGGAACTGGTGGGCGTTGTAATAAGTATGAAAATCATTTGCCAGCTCACGCAGGTAATGCACCAGCTGATGGGGCTCGTGATTGAGTGCGGCNGCCTCAAGGATTTCGGGATAGCGCCCCAGCTTNTTGAACAGAGCCATCTCATGCTCGGTATCGAGCTTGTCGAGTTGCTGCACACCGTTTTGAGAATCGTGTGACTGGCCTTTTTCTTCCAACTGCCGAAACACACTACAGACGCGTGCGTGGGCATACTGGATGTAGTACATGGGGTTGTCATTGGACTGGGACATGGCCAGGTCCAGATCGAAATCCAGATGTTGCTCGGCTTTACGCATCACATAAAAGAAACGCGCCGCATCATTGCCAACCTCTTTACGCAACTGACGCAAGGTAACGAATTCACCGGAGCGGGTCGACATTTGCATTTTCTCACCGCCGCGGTAGAGCACGGCGAACTGGACCAATAGGACATCGAGTTTTTTCGGATCATCACCCAGTGCTTGCAGTGCGGCCTTCACGCGGGGGACATAACCGTGATGATCCGCCCCCCAGATATCGATCACCCGCTCAAAGCCCCGTTCCAGTTTGTCCATGTGATAGGCGATGTCCGAGGCGAAATAAGTGGACTGGCCATTATCACGCACCAGTACGCGATCCTTTTCATCACCGAAGTCGGATGACTTGAACCAGATGGCGCCACCCTTCTCATAGGTATGACCGCTGTGTTGCAGACGTTCCAGCGCCTTCATCACCGCACCGCTGTCGGTCAGGGAACGCTCGAAATACCATTCATCATAGGTGACGCCAAAACGCTCCAGGTCATTACGAATATCATCAAGGATATAATTCAGTCCAAGGTCAAAGATCAGTCGATACTGATCATCACGCAGTAACGTCCTGGCCTTGTTGATCAGGGCATCGATATGCGCTTCCTTGTCGCCGCCATCNGGTTCATCAGCGGGAATACCTTCGNTGATCGCTTCCCAGCTATGCTGCATGGCATCGCCGTTTTCACGGTGCANGGTCGCCGCGATGTCCCANACATAGTCACCCTTGTAACCGTTACTCGGGAAATCCTGTTCACCAGGATAAGTCAGTTCGACACCGCACAGGCCGAGATAGCGCAGCCAGACTGAAGTCGCCAGGATATCCATCTGCCGACCGGCATCATTGACGTAGTATTCACGGTGCACATCGAAACCGACGGCCTCTAATAGATCAGCCACGGTTGCCCCATAGGCCGCACCACGTCCATGGCCGACATGCAAGGGACCCGTCGGGTTGGCCGAGACGAATTCGACCTGCACGCGTTTGCCCTTACCCAACTCGGAGCGACCAAACTTGTCACCGGCCTCGATGATATTCGGCACCACCGCCGTCTGGGTATTGGCGGTAAGGAAGAAATTGATAAAACCGGGCCCGGCGATCTCGACCCTTTCGACCACGGGCGAGTCGGGCAGGATGGAGACGATCTGCTCCGCCAGATCCCGTGGCTTGGCCCTGGCCGGTTTGGCCAGCATCAGGGCGATGTTGCAGGCGAAATCACCGTGGCTCTTGTCACGGGTCCGCTCAATCTGGATCTTGGGCGCCACATCGGCGGGCAGCACACCATCGGCCTGCAGGGATTGGATGGTCTCTTGCAACAGGGCGGTCAGTTCGGCTTTCATTAATAAACTTCTGAAACTCGTTGATAACGGGCGAGTATTATCCCTTGTCGTCGCTAACTTGCAACAAAAACACGTGGTTTGAGATAAATAGCAGGAAGCCAGGTTAAATGTCCTGGTTTCCCTTCCCGTAGGGTGCAATGAACGAGAGTGAATTGCACCGGAAAGTAATACGACATACGGTGTAATTCGTTGCCTCATTACACCCTACGATCTAAAACAACTCCATCGGGTCGACGTCAATTGACCAGCGCACCTTGCGACCCGGTTTGAGTGACGCCAATTGCGCCAACCAGGGTCCGAGAAACTGCTGCAGAGCCTGACGCTCACTGGCCTGCACCAGCAGCTGGGCTCGGAAGCGCCCGGCCCGACGCTCCATGGGCGAGGGAATGGGCCCGAGTATCTGACAACCGTTGCCAAGTTGTGGTCCCGCCAGTTCAGCGGCCTGCACGAGAAAGGCCATGGGCGCCTCTTTATCCGTCGAGTCGGCCCGCAACATGGCCAGATAACTGTAGGGTGGCCATTGCGTATCGGCCCGTTCCTTCAGCAGTAGCTCGGCACACTGGCCATAGCCTTGCCTGATCAGGGTTTGCAACAGGGGATGCTCGGGGTGATGGGTCTGGATCAAGACCTCGCCCGCTCGTTCAGCCCGCCCGGCCCGGCCCGCCACCTGCATGATGAGTTGCGCCATACGTTCACTGGCCCGCATGTCGACACTATACAAACCGTAATCGGCATCGAGGATGCCCACCAGGGTGACATTGGGAAAGTGATGCCCCTTGGCCAGCATCTGGGTGCCGAGCAGGATCTGGCCTTCGCCGCTATGTACCTTATCCAGCATGGCCTGCATGGCCCCTTTGCGGCGGGTGGTGTCCCGATCGATACGCAACACCGTATGACCGGGAAATTGTTTTTGTAGCGACTGCTCGATGCGCTCCGTGCCATAACCAAAGGATCGCAAATCGGTCCCCTGACAGGCCGGGCAGGCCTCGGGGACCGGCTGTTCCTTGTCACAATGGTGGCAGCGCAGGCGATTGATCTGTTGATGCAGGGTCATGCGACTGTCACAGCGGGAGCACTGGCTGACCCAGCCGCAGTCATGACAAATCAGCATGGGGGCAAAGCCGCGCCGGTTGAGGAACAACAACACCTGGCCATCGTCCTTGAGGTGTTGACGCATACGTTCACGCAGGCCGACCGAAATCAGGTGATCCATGGGTTGCTTGCGCACATCGATGAGCCTGATCTGCGGCGGAAGGGCCGCCCCGGCCCGCTTGGGCAGCGACAGGTGCTGATAACGGCCTTGCTGACAGTTATAGAGGGTTTCGAGCGAGGGGGTCGCAGTACCCAGCACAATCGGCACACCGGCATCGCGGGCCCGTAAGATGGCCAGGTCACGCGCCGAATAACGAAAACCGTCCTGTTGCTTGAAAGACAGGTCATGCTCTTCGTCGATAATAACCAAACCCAGCTGCAGCATGGGCGTGAATACCGCCGAACGGGTGCCAATAATGACCTTGGCTTCACCGCTGCTGGCCAATAGCCAGGCCGCCAGCCGTTCCTGATCCGTCAACCCCGAGTGCATGACCACCACGGGGCAGGCCAGCTGATCGCGAAAGCGGCCCACCAGCTGGGGGGTCAGGCCGATCTCCGGCACCAGTACCAACACCTGTTTGTCCTGCTCGACAACCTGTTCGATCAAATCCAGATAAACCGCCGTCTTGCCACTGCCGGTAACACCATCGAGCAGGATGGCTTGAAAGCTGTTCAACGCCTGCCCAATGGCATCCACCGCCTCTTGTTGCGCCGGGTTGAGGGTATGAGGCGCACAGATGTCAGATTGCACCAGGGGCATAACGGTTTCTTCGGTCAGCTCGACCCAGCCCTGCTCCACCAATCGCGCCATGGCCGGTCGCCAGTTGTCAGAAATAGCCGACAGGTCACCGGCATCCAGTTTTTCGTTCTGTTGTAACTGTTGCATGAGCGCCTGCTGACGGGGCGCACGTTTGAGGCTCGACACATCCAGCTCACGACCGGCCTCGGTCAGGCGCCAAACCTTTTTACCCCGAACAAGGCTCGGGTGATCGGTGCGCAGCAGGGCCGGCAGGGCCGTGCTGATGACCTCACCGATGGGATGCTGGTAATACCGGCTGGCCCATTGCAACAATTTGAGCAGGTCCGCTGGCAACACCGGCTGCTTATCGATGACTTTTTTGACCCGCTTAAGTTTGTCGCGGCTGACATCGGTGGAATTGACCACCCCCAGCAACACCCCCACCAGTTGCTGCCGGCCAAAGGGCACCAGCAGACGGATCCCCGCTGGCAGGTTTTCAGTTGATAGACCTTGCGGGGGTAAATAATCAAACGGACGCCGTAATGGACTCGGCACGGCGACACGTAACAGGGGCTCAGTGGTTGGCATAGGGCACTGTAACAATACTTTTTCTGCCAGGCACTAACATAAAAAACCGCGCCGTTGCTTGGACAAAATTTACTCCCAAAAAGCTAAGTACTTGTCACTAAATACGAATTATTGTTATCCACAAAACCTGTGGATAACTTTGTGGATGAATTGGGAGAAAGGTGCTTCAGGCCGCGACATTATTGCACTTTTGTTAAACTGGTCAGAAATTAGACGTTGTGAATAGTTGTTTACAATCAATATGTTACGCTGTTTTTATAGCATTTTGACATATTTTACAATTTTTTGACACTGCAACTCATTGATATTCCGGGACCTGTGTATAAAAGCAAAATTATTGCCCGGCAAAGGCTTGTTTTTTGATTTTAGTTTTGTTAGTTCGACATACCGGACAATGAACCAACACAGTGCACAATTAATCTGCAAACGCGCTGGCAAGGCCGTCGATACTCCGGCTGTTTTTCTCTTTTTGGTATTGAGCAATATCGGCCTCACTTTTTTCGGCCGCCCAATTGCTAAACGGTCACGCTGGTCAACAAAATCCATCAACGGCACCCCATAACCACAGGAGGTTTGGACCCGTGTCACCAGCACCCGGAAAATTTGCCGCACACCGGGAAGGTCCGCTGCAAACAACCCACGTAGATCGGCCCAGTCTTCATCTTCATCACCGGGCAGGATCACCTCACCTTCACCATACAGACGCAGGATCATGGGGTCGCCGTTGAAGGCACAGAACATAATGGTGATGCGGCCGTTTTCCAGCAAGTGGGCGGCGGTTTCATTACCACTGCCGGTCAAATCGAGAATCGCCACCTGATTGGGGTCGATCACCCGCAGGCTATCCAGACCGCGCGGTGAGAGATTCACATGAGCCTGGCCGCCGAGGGGGGCGGTGGCATTGAAAAACATCGGCTGCTGCTTGATCCATTGCTCAAGCTCAGGTGTGATTGCCGGTAATACTTTCATTATTCACTCCTTCTTGTATAAATATCAGATGGTACCACTCCTATACAGATAAAAATCACGCCTGCAATAGCGCGACCACACCAGTTACCACCCCCATCGGTCAATTGGTAACTTCTTTTCAATTAATAATCTTGTTAAAAATGATGGATATTGCGTCCATCGAGATTAAATGGATCGAAGTGGAGAAATCAACCGGCAGGCGTTTTCCTTAAAATTTTTAACCAATGCTTAAAAACTATTAAAGGGCTAGCGCTATAAACCGATAATTATCATAGTCTTTACCCGGCATATATACACTTTTTAATAATTGTAAGTGTTTGCAGCTTTAACGATTACGACCTGGGAAAACTATATGCAAAAACAACCCAAGATTCTTATCGCCGATGACACTCACCCCATTCGTCATATGATTAAAATCATGCTGATGAATGCCGGTTTCACGGATCTTGATGAGGCAGAAAATGGCTTAAAGGTACTCGAAAAACTCAAAAAGGATTGTTTTAGCCTGGTTATTTGTGACTGGGACATGCCCAGAATGGATGGCCTTGAGGTACTGAGAAATATGCGTGCTGATGAATCGCTTGCCAAGATTCCCTTTGTCCTGTTAACGGGCGCGGCAGAAGCCGACAAAGTGGCTATCGCTATCAAAGCAGGTGTGGATGACTATATTACCAAGCCAATCAAGCCGGACAATCTCGCCAAGCGAGTCAAGGGTCTGTTAAATAACCGCACATAGTCATTCGCAACATGACTCCGGCTATTGATTCAGGAGACTTCCATATAAATCGTGCTCATCACTGCCGATGATCTCAACGTCGATAAACTCTCCGGGTTCGAAATCAAACACACCTTCTATATTGACCACCCCATCCACTTTCGGGGCATCGGCCTGACTGCGGGCCAGGGTACCGTATTCGTCTTCGCCGTCGACGATCACCGTCATTCTCTGGCCGACTTTGCCCGCCAGTTTGTCGGCGCTGATGGCGGCCTGCACCTGCATGAATTCTTCCTGGCGATCCTGTTTTTCGGTTTCTGATATTTGGTTCGGCAATTCATTGGCCTTCGCCCCTTCCACTGGCGAATAGGTAAAGGCCCCGACCCGATCCAGTTGGGCTTCTTTTATAAAAGTCAGCAATGCTTCAAAGTCCTGTTCGGTCTCACCGGGAAAGCCGACGATAAAGGTACTGCGCAGGGTAATGTCCGGACACATCCCCCGCCATGCCTCGATGCGGCGCAGCACGTTCTCGCTGTCCGCCGGACGTTTCATGGCCTTCAATATTGCCGGACTGGCATGCTGCAAGGGCACATCCAGATAGGGCAGGATGTGGCCCTCGGCCATGAGGGGAATGACGTCATCCACATGGGGATAGGGATAGACATAATGCAGTCGTACCCAGGCATCCAGCCCGCCGAGGGCCTTGGCCAGCTCCTGAAAACGTGTTTTTAAAGGCTGGCCACCCCAGAAATCGGTCTTGTACTTCACATCCACGCCATAGGCGCTGGTGTCCTGGGAGACGATCAACAATTCTTTNACCCCNGCCNCCACCAGACTCTCGGCCTCGCCCATCACCTCACCGATGGGACGCGAGTCCAGGTCGCCGCGCAGGGCCGGGATNATGCAGAAGGTACAGCGGTGATTACAACCTTCGGCAATCTTCAGATAGGCGTAATGCCGCGGGGTCAGTTTGATGCCACCGGGGGGTATCAGGCTGGTATAAGGGTCATGCTCGGCGGGCAGGTGGTGGTGCACGGCCTCCATAACCTCTTCTAAAGCATGGGGCCCGGTCACGGCCAGCACATTGGGGTGGGCCTCTTGTACTATGTCGCCCTTGGCGCCAAGACAGCCGGTGACGATCACCTTGCCATTTTCCTGCAGGGCTTCGCCAATGGTCTCCAGGGATTCGGCGATGGCCGCATCGATAAAACCACAGGTATTGACGATGACCAGGCCGGCCTCATCGTACTGATTGACAAACTCATAACCCTCGGCGCGCAACTGCGTAAGAATGCGCTCCGAATCCACTGTCGCCTTGGGACAACCCAGGCTGACAAACCCAATCTTGTGTGACACCTTACGAAACCAACCTTTTAGATCAAAATGTGACGCGTTGTGAAATACGGACCTAAACGCCTATGTAAAACCTGACTCATGCCGATAAAGACCTGAGTCTCACCTACCCCAGGAACACATATGGCCACTCTGACCGCGCTGCTTGCCGATGATTCCCTGTCTGCCCGAAACCTGTTACGCGAGGCCCTGCAGCACGCCGGTTTCATCGTCACGGAAACCAAAGACGGTACCGAGGCCTGGCGGCTGGCCAATAAAAACAAATATGACCTCATCCTGGCCGATCTCTATTTGCCGCACCTCGACGGGGTCGAGCTGACCAGCAAATTGCGCCAGCATCCGGATTACGCGACGACGCCTATTCTGGCGGTCTCCAATAATAAAGCAAGCAATAAAAAGGACGCCATTCGCGAGGCGGGCGCCTCCGGCCTGATTCGTCTGCCCATCACACCTGACGAACTACTCAGTGTCTTAAAAAGGCTGCTCACCATCTGATATCACGGGTGGGCCCTCGCCGACCAAACCGCGCTATGGCGAAATAATGATGCTAATCAACCCACATTTACCTAAATTAATCACCACTATTGACGATACATTTCACAGATAGTTTCAAAAATGACAAATCCTGGAGAAAATCCTGAGGTTCAATGTTGCACCCATAAATTACAATCAGCACAAAGTGGTTCAGCTTTCTATTTTAGTGGGGAGTTATTAATGCTAGTAAAATGCAAAGTACTGATTATTGATGGTGGTGAGTCAACCCGGACTTTCATGCGCTTCGTGCTGACCAACGCCGGCTATCGAGTCTCTGTCGCCCATACCGCCGCCAAGGCCCTTGAAATACTTGCGGATGAAATGTTCGACGTCATCCTGATTGATCCGCGCCTGCCAGATATGGACGGAATTGATTTAATCAAGGAAATTAGATTAATAGAAGCGTTTAAAAGCTGCCCCATCCTGGGGGTATCCCAACCCTTCAACACGACTATCCAGGCACAGGGAAAAACGGCAGGGGTGACAAACTGGATTAATCAACCGGTATCCCCCCACAACCTGACCGAAACCGTAAAAGAAATTGCGCCTGCCCCGGAAGTCTATGACGATTAACCCAGCATGCTGTCCATATGACAGAAGTCCCCATTAAACCAGCCATTGAACCTAAACGTGATGCCCATCACACTTTACCACTAGAAGTCTGACTTTCTCTGCAAGCCAACAACAATAGCTATATTATTCAATCAGTTATTAGTCACCACTAATATTGTGCACTTCGTCACAAACCCATAATTCCACACTTTAAATCAGTCATAACAACGATACACTTACCTGCAACGAAAACGTTTTGACAAGGGCAAGCTCTGACGAAAGTCTGAGGGCGCAAAGTCACCGGTCTAAGGAGTTACGCAGCTCTATGACAGCGGGGCCACCAAAACGGCAGAGCAACACCCTGTCCATTGGTTCCCCTCCCGTTTATCAACCGGCCAAGTATGGCTGCAACACCAGGCAATAAAACAGAATAGTTGGAGTACATCATGAATAAGACATTAAACGCCCTGATAGTCGATGATTCAGCATCTATACGCATGGTATTGGACATAACCTTGAGAGATGCAGGTATCAATGTTGTTGAAGCCACAAACGGTGAAGAGGCCTTTGCCTATGCCAGCAAGCAACAGTTTGACTTCATCATTACCGATATCGAGATGCCGAAGTTAAATGGCCTTGAACTGATCAAAAAGTTACGTGCACTGGAAAATTGTAAATATCTGCCCATTCTGACCCTGACCAACCTTAATAGTGATCGCATCAAGAATGAGCTTAAGCTGATTGGTGCAACAGGCTGGTTGCAAAAACCCTTTGGCCCGGCGACCCTGCTCAAGACCATTGAGAGGCTTGCGGCATAAGGTAACATCGCAAAATCATCATCAAAGATCTGGACTGTGACTCGGGAATTTCATCTCTTCTGAAATCCCCCGTGATCACCCCGGCCAGCCAAACAACAGAGATATTTACTCCCTCCGTCTTTGTCCCTGGTCTAATTCATCCCCCGGATGATGGAACCACCTCCCCATCCAGCCTAAAGCCCCAGTAAACCACTCAGGTTATACCCCTAAATATCCTGGTGTTTTAGCCGATAGTATTACTCAAGATGTTTCGACAAAGGCAACCCCGGGTGAAAGCCCGGGGGCGCAAAGTCACCGGTCTAAGGGGTTTAGCACCCTATGGCAGCGGGACCGCCGAAACAGCACACCCAAGGGTGGGGCATTGCGCCTTACCTGAGCCTGCTGTTTTTGCTCACGACTGATGTAAACCAACGCGACAACAGAGCAGGAGTATGACCATGCCACACAAATCCAGAATATGGGTTGTAGATGATGCCAACTCAATTTGTCATCTCATGCGCCACACCCTGGCGACAGCAGGCTATGACGTCGAAATTGCCAACAACGGCAATGAGGCACTGACACTGGCCAGACAGCACAAATTCGATGCCGCGTTCACCGATATCAACACGCCGGAAATGGATGGTATCGCCCTGATCAAGGCCCTGCGTGAACTGTCGGGCTATGAACACATCCCGATCCTGGCCCTGACCATGACCAATACCGACAAGATCAAACAAACAGGTAAGGCCGCAGGGGCCACCGGCTGGATCAATAAACCGGTTTCACCACCAAAATTGCTGGACCTTCTAGATAAGTTCGGTCTGACCGCTATGCCGCGCCCCGGCCTGATGGTCTGATCGTGTTAATCCAAATCACTCAACAGGGTTAAAACGACCTAGGAGAATACCGATGGATAAATTAATGAAAATCCTGATTGTTGACGATGCTAAATCAATTCGAATTATCATGGATGTTAGCTTGCGGAATGCGGGTTATGAAATTACTCAAGCGAATAATGGTCGGGAGGCATTAGAGATTGCCCAGCAGCAACAGTTTGATCTTGTCCTGACGGATATCAATATGCCCGAAATGGATGGTTTCACCCTGATTACAAAATTACGGCAACTACCGGCCTATGCTCACACCCCTATCCTGGCGCTTACCACAGAAGATTCGGATGAGAAAAAACAGCAGGGTAAATCTGTCGGTGCCACCGGTTGGATAACCAAACCTTTTTCTCCCGAGAAGCTGACCAATATCGTTATAAACCTGCTTGGTAAGACCGCACCAAACAGGGCATAAAGTAAGTGCCCCACAACACGGCCAGGGAATCGACTTAAGGCCATCAAGAAACGGGACGGCTGATGCTATAACGTTATGTCATAATCGATGATCAGTGGAGCATGGTCCGAGAATTTCTTGTCTTTATAGGTTCTTGTCTTCAACACCTTATCGGCAAGACCGGGAGTAATAATGTGATAATCGATGCGCCAGCCGACGTTGTTGGCGTAGGCCTGGCCCCGGTTTGACCACCAGGTATATTCATCGGGCTTTTGATTCACCACCCGAAAGGCATCCACCCAACCGACGTCACCAAACAGCTTATCCAACCAGGCCCGTTCCGGCGGCGTGCAACCGGAATTTTTCTGGTTGCTCTTGAAGTTCTTGATATCGATCTCTTTATGCACCGTGTTCCAGTCGCCCGTAATGATGTATTCACGTTTTTTACGTCGCATATCCTTTAGCACGTCCATAAAACGGTCCATAAAATCCAGTTTATTGGTATGACGCTCTTCGCTCGACGAACCGGAGGGCAGGTAAAGCGAGGCCACGCTAAGATTGCCAAAATCGGCCTGGATATAACGGCCTTCTGTATCCGCGTGATCCCAGCCCAGGCCGGTGGTGACCTTGTCGGGTTTAGCCTTGCAGTACAAAGCCACACCGCTATAACCCTTTTTCTCGGCATCAAAGTAATAGCAGTGATAACCCTTGGGATAAAACACCTCGGGATGCAGTTGATGTTCCTGCGCCTTGGTCTCCTGGAGGCAGACCACATCGGCCTTTTGCCGGGCCAACCACTGGAAAAAACCCTTTTTCTCGGCAGATCGGATGCCGTTGACGTTTGCTGTAATGACTCGCATGAATTAAACCTGTTACCTAAAACGTGTATCATACCCGACCCACAACCATTTGAAGACCGTTTCCATGCAAGACTATCAACAGGAATTCATCGACTTCGCCCTCAAGTGCGACGTGTTGCGCTTTGGCGAATTCACCCTCAAGTCGGGCCGCATCAGCCCGTATTTTTTCAATGCCGGGTTGTTCAACACCGGCGAGATGCTGGCCAAACTCGGCCAATACTATGCCGCCGCGATTGCGGACAGCGGCATTGAATTCGATGTCCTGTTCGGCCCGGCCTATAAAGGCATTCCCCTCGGCACCGCCACCGCCGTCGCCCTCGCCGAACACCATGGCCGCAACGTGCCCTTCGCCTTCAATAGAAAAGAAGCCAAGGCCCATGGCGAGGGTGGTTCGATTGTGGGTGCGCCGCTGAATGGCCGCATCCTGATCATCGACGATGTGATCACCGCCGGTACCGCCATTCGCGAATCCATGGATATCATCGACGCTGCCGACGCCAAACCGGCCGGTGTGGTGATTGCCCTGGACCGGCAGGAACGCGGCAAGGGTGCGCTATCGGCCATTCAGGAAGTTGAGCAAAGCTTCAATATCCCGGTGGTCAGTATTATCCAGCTCGGTAATCTGATTGCCTACCTGGAAAACCAGTCAGGCAAGGAGGCACAATTGGAAGCCGTGCAGGCCTATCGTAATGAATACGGAATTTAACAGGCTATCAGCCTGGACCAAGCGCCACTGCCACGGCGCATCCTGCTGTGGCTTGCCGTACCAGCCACTCTTCAAGTACTGCCATTTATCGATTTATTCTCAATTTCATCCAGTAGCCCCACGATGCGTTCGGATAGGGGTGAAACCTTGTCAAACTCTCGTTCCGCCTCATCCATGTGCCCCAGTCCATGGTGGTCGATAATGTCCTTGATGATCAGGTGGAGTTCTGCATGCGGCCCTTCGAGTTCACGCATTTCCGCCATGTCCCCGTAGTGCTCCAGGCCCTCTCCGTAATACCATTTACCCAGNGCNCAATCGTGATGCGAGACGGCCTCCTCCTTGGTAAGCCCGCCCTTGCCATCCAGAAAATCCCGTAACCTCCCNCGCCACGCCAAATGGGCAGACTTGGCGAATTCCAGCTCCACGCCCTGCCTGATAACCGATACACGATCCACCAGGCTGCGCAGACGCTGCATCTGTTCGCTGATCTCCCCNGCAGAATTCACCACATCTTTGGTAGCATGGGTTGTACGATCGGCGATCCCGGCAATACTGGTAATACGTTCGTCTACCTCACCNGCCACCTGGCTCTGCTCCTCGGCAGCGGTCGCGATCTGAGTACTCATCTCATTGATGGTGGCCACCGCCTCGACGATTCTGCCCANCGCATCCCCGGCCTCGCCAGTNTCTGTCACGCTGGTCTGTACCTGTGTCTGNCTNTGTTCCATCACAAGGACGGCCTCATGTGACTGGCTTTGCAGGCGCTCAATAATACGGCTGATCTCTTTTGTCGATTCCTGGGTACGCTGCGCCAGATTGCGCACCTCATCGGCGACGACGGCAAAACCACGGCCCTGTTCGCCGGCACGCGCCGCCTCAATGGCGGCATTCAACGCCAGCAGATTGGTCTGCTCTGCAATACCGGTAATCACCTCCAGCACCTGGCCAACCTCCTGGCTGCCCTCGTCCAGCGCGCCCATGACACCCGCCGCTTTCTCCAGATGGCGCGCCAGGGTATCGATACTGTCTACCGCCTGGGTCACCACTTCACGGCCTTGCTGGGCCTCACTGTTGGCCTTCGCCGCCGCCTCGGCGGTTTGACTGGTATTCTTCGCCACCTCTTGTACCGTGGCAACCATCTCGTTCATGGCGGTGGCCACCTGGTCAATCTCGGTATGTTGTTGGTGCACCCCTCTGTCCGCTTCCGCCAGCGTCACAGAGACCTTTTGCGCGGACGTGTTTACCCGTGATCCAACCAGGCTGATACCACCCATAATTTCACCTGTTTGGGTCAGCATGGTGTTATAGGCGCGAAAGATTGCGCCAATCTCGTTTTTATTGTCCTTTTTACTCACCGGCAGGCTCTGGGTAAAATCACCCTTACTGACGGCAATCAAGTGCTCCCTCAGACGTTTGACCTGCTCCATCAGACAGCTCATGCCATAGATGCGCCCGAACAGCACCAGGATCAAAATACCTCCTGTCATGAGTAGCGCCATTTTTTGCTGATCACGTACCGTCTCATTGACCAGGTGTGCCATCATCCCCACGCCCTTATTCATTTCCGACAGGACTTTGGGCGACTGCTGGTGGATCAACTTCAGGGTTTCTGCTGTGGGTGCGGCCAGGTAAGTGAGGAGATTTTTTTTATAGGCCGTCCATAGTCCGGCCACCTTTTCCAATTGGGCCCGAATCCTGGCATCCTCTACGGGCATCAGCCCTATACGCTTATCTCCTTCCAACAGGCCACGGTGGGATGACTCAAACAAGCTAATCGTCTTTTCGACGACCGCCCTGCTCTCCACCCCCTGTGCAACCATCATTACCTCTTTGGCCACACGCTGACTCAACATACGCTGCCGCCCGGCAATATCGATGCCCGTCGCATCAGACCCCAGGCCGAGAAACAATGATATTGCGCTGATAAAGGCTAATAAAAAGATAAGCGTGTAAGAAAACAGGAACTGGCCATCGAGGGT
>JGI24023J19991_10001052_pt1 | contig 21616 bp, 20 predicted proteins | sample Cruoilmetagenom1_FD_19991 | JGI IMG/M metagenome (IMG submission 19991) | reverse complement strand
CCGAATGAATCTGCCATTGTCAACAGTCGGCATGTCGAGTGTTATGACTGTCATGATCCCCATGCCGCCAAGTCAGGTGGTGGCGATCCGGCCGGGCCGTTGACCAATGTCAGAGGTGTCAGCCGTACCGCTGCCGAGGTCAAACCGATCACGAATGAATACCAACTCTGTTTCCGCTGCCATGCCGATAGTACCGGTAAACCGGCGCCACCCACCTCACGGGTGTTTGCAGAAACTAATGTGCGGCTGGAATTTGATACCAGCCAACCGTCCTATCACCCGGTGGTGGGAACCGGGAGAAACCCCAACGTCCCGAGCCTGACCAACGGTCTGAGCGCCAGCAGTATTATCAAGTGTACCGACTGTCATAACAATAATAATGGACCAGGCGCTGGCGGAACTGGTCCCAATGGTCCCCATGGTTCCAATTATAACCATCTCCTAGAACGCCAGTATTTAACACAGGATCCGGCATCGGAAAGCGCTAGCGCCTATGCCCTTTGTTACAAATGCCATGACCGGAGCAGTATATTAGGCAATCAAAGTTTTTCTTTACACCGGAAACATATTGCTGGAGAAAATACGTCATGCAACACTTGCCACGACCCGCACGGCAGTGGCTTTGCCCGTTTGATCAACTTTAATACTGCTGTCGTTTCTGCCAGTGGCTCTGGCAGATTGGAATTTAATTCGACGGGCACATTTTCTGGTGAATGTTATCTTAATTGCCATGGTAAGAACCATAATCCCTGTACCTATGGCAGTGGTATGGGGGGAATGGGTTGTATGGGCGGTGGTGGCGGTATGTGATTATCGTCTGTTACAGAGCCCTCTGTTCTGCCGTCATTCGTCATTATTGATTTTTAAAAGTCATTACAATGAATCCGACCAATAAGAAAACGAGTTATATTTTAATATTTATAGTGTTGGCTGGGATGGCTGATACGCTGACTGCTGTACAGAATAAAAAGACTATTCCTGACTTACAAAAGCAATTATTGACCAATCCTGAAAGCATTCCTGGCCTGTTAAAACGGGGCGACCTGACCATGGGGCAAATCCCGGACCCGCACTGGAAAACCGATGCCTGCACGGCATGCCACAAAAAAAAATCCACTGCCAGTGGCAAAAACCTTCGTCACCGCAGTGTCGATAAAGTCTGCAACACCTGCCATACAAGCCTCTCGGCGCATAACTATATTCATGTTTCAAATATTAAAGTACCCAGGGATATGTTTAAACGCATGCCAAAGCCCTTTCGTGATTCTGTGGCTCGCGGGAATAATAAAATGACGTGCATAAGCTGTCATGATTTACCCATGACCTGCAAAAAAAAACGCCATAAGGAAAAAAACAAAAACCCAATGTTTTTCCGGGGCGGTCCATATAAATCCCGTACTGATTTGTGTTACCACTGTCATGACGAGAAGAAGTATCAACGGATTAATGCCCACGATCAGGTAACTGACAGGGGACAAGTGCAGAAACAAAAATGCCTGATCTGCCATACGGTAGACAAGAATCTATTGCAGGCACAAAATATTGATGAAGTGAAATTTAATATAAAGGGTAATCTTTCCAGGTTGTGTTGGGGCTGCCATAAATGGGAACCACACCCTGGCGGATCATTCACGTTTTTCTCCGGAAAAGGCGGGACGCCCAATCATCTGGTGAAACCATCGGAATCCATTCGGGAACGTATGCTGGAAATGCAAAAGAAAAACGATATCGTTTTTCCCCTCGAACCAGCCACCGGAAAAATATTTTGTGGTACCTGCCATAACTCACATGAACGCGGAGTTATTAAGCATAAACAGGCAGCCAAGGGCGCAGATAGTAAAGAACGATTGCGCATGAAGAATATTTGTATAAATTGTCATGATAAGTAATGAGACCCAGTATAAAAAGTTTCTAATTGACTTATTCATAAGGCTTTTCTGATGTAGATCAATTTTCTTTATTAACAATTTCTATACGCTGACTGTCGATATCTGGTAACGACTCCAATTGGGATGGTGAGGATGAATATTCAGCAAACGGGTGTATTCTGGATTATCATATTTTGTCTGTTTGTCCTGGGCCAGACAGCGAATGCAAAGGATGAGCTGAATTGCACCATGTGCCATAAGCATCGTGGCCTCAGCCGTATCGATGAAAACGGCAAGTTCCGTCTGTTCTATATTAACCAGGACTTATTTTCCAGCAGCCCCCACCGTCGCAATCGTTGCAGTGATTGTCATACCGATATTGATCGCATCCCGCATAAACCTGCCAAAAAAGTCGATTGCACGCAGGAATGTCATATCACCGAACCCTCGGGCAAAAAAAAGTTTTCCCACAAGACCATAGCCAAAACCCTCTCAGAGAGTGTGCATGGCCGTTACAAGTGGGATGGTACATTAAAATCCCATCAGCAAGACCTGCCGGGCTGCAAGGATTGTCATGATCAGCCTTTATATCGGCCCTTGTCATTTTATAAAGGAGAATCCCCCGGTATTTCAAAACGCGGTATCAGTCGCTGCAAGAGCTGCCACAAAACCGGTGATTTTGCTGAATCGTTTTATGAGCATATTACCTCGCGCCTGCATAAATCCCGTTCCCCACGGGAACTTGTCAAGGTATGTGCCAAATGTCATGGCGATGAGGAAATCCGCAAGCGGCATGAGCTGGATGATGTCATCACGTCCTACAAGGAAACATTCCATGGCAAGATGGTCGAGTTGGGTTCTGAGCGCACCCCGGATTGTCTAGATTGCCATATTGTGTATGGTGAGAATGTGCACTTGATTGAATCACAGACCGTGGCAACATCTGCGATCTACCAGAATAACCTGGCGACAACCTGCCGTACCGCTGAGTGTCATGAAAAGGCCGGGCCGCAACTGGCCAGTTTTCAGACCCATGTGACCTACTCGCGGGAAAAATATCCCGTGCAGTTTTATATGTTGATCTTCTTTAAAGGTTTATTGGCGCTAGTCATGTATTTCTTCCTGGCCCTGATTTTCCTCGAATTGTTAAGACGTCTCTTTCCCTGTTTTTCATGGAATAAAGAAGAATATCACGCGGCACTTGACCATCAGGAAATAGGGCATGACAAAGCTACAGATGAATAATAGTGAGGTGATGCAAGATGCATAAGTTTGAAAAACTGGTGTTCAGAGACGGTGAAAAATTCTATTACCGTTTTTCGATTCATCAACGTGTCCAGCATATTTTCTTGTTTACGTCGGTTATTCTGTTGGCCCTGACCGGTTTTCCCTTGCGCCACCCGGAAGAGGCCTGGTCAAAACCCTTATATGAATTCATGGGGGGTACGGAGATCGCGCCCATGATCCATCGCCTGGCTGGCAGTGTGTTATTGATCCTGTTTGTCTATCATACCATCTACTGGATCGTGTTGTTCATGAAGAATCGGATATTGCCGCTCAAGCGTGAAGGCAAGCTGACCATACGCAGTTTTTTCCATCAGGTCCTGTCGATGGAAATGATACCCAACAAGAAAGATCTGTATGACATTATCCATTTATGGAAATACCTGTTGTATTTCACCAATCGGCCGCCGCGTCACGAAAGGATGTCCTGGCGTGAGAAGTTTGACTATTTTGCACCTTACTGGGGTATCCCCATTCTGGGGCCGGCGGGCTTTGTGCTGTGGTGGCGTGATGAATTCTCGCATATCATGCCGGGCTTTGTTTTGAATATCGCTTACATCATGCATACCGACGAGGCCTTGCTGGCAGTATTGTTTCTGTTCTTTGTGCATTGGTATAACGTGCACTATGCCCCCGAGAAGTTTCCGGCCGCGACGGTCTGGTTGACGGGTTATCTCACCGAGGATGAGATGATTCATGAGCACTATGCCGAGTATGTCAAGGTGATGATCGAACATGGTCTGGAAGAAGAAATAAAACCTCAACACTTTGGTGGAGCAACCTACCAATGGTAAAGCTAATCAAAAAAGTCATCTTCAAACTTTATGTCGTGGCATTGATGGGCTTTACAGTGTGGTACGGGACATTTATGTTTCCACTTATTTTTGGCTTTACCGGCAAGGAAGAGGCGGCGGCCTCCCTGCGGGAAATGGGCAAGGCGGGTACCGAAGAGGAGCGTATGTTCGTCAAACTGATTGCCGAACAGACCCGGACGACAACAACGGATCTGGGATACAGGGTCATCGAGCAACCCTATATTGAAGGACGGTTTCATCATATTGGTTTTCAGATTGATCAGGATGTGGCCAGTCCCTGTATCCGTTGTCACGGTAACGCTCCACATGACAAGTCAATAGAGGTGCGTTCCTTCCTCAACATGCATGCCTTTTATCTTGCCTGTGAGAGCTGCCATATATTGCCGGAAAAGGGTAAACCAGACTGGCAATTCAAGTGGCTGGACAAAAAGACCGGTCAGGCTGTGGCCAATCCACAAAAACTGGTTAATATCGATATCCCACACCAGCAGGACAGTGACGAAAAGGATAAATATATAACATACGGAAATTATGGGGCTAAAATTGCTCCCGGATTTATGGAAAACGGGACGTTTCGTTTTATCAGTACTGAAAAAGAAATGGAATCCGTACTGAACTATATCAATAACCAGGACTTGCTGGGCACGGCGCAGCAATCACAAATGAAGAAGGTCATACATCGCAAGGTGGGTAACAAGCCAGTGCAATGCACCGCCTGTCACAAGGAGAAGGGAACATATCTCCCCTTTGCCGAACTCGGTTATCCACCCCGTCGCTTGGAAGAACTCACCAGTACATCAGTGGTGGGTATGATTCAGAAGTACAAGAAGTTCTGGATACCCAGTTTCCTATCACCGGGCAAGGGTAGAAAGTAGTTTGTTACCGGTGAGCCTCGCATCAATGCTGGAAAATATTAATCTTATCAACACCGGGATGATGCGACAATCGGCCTGAAAACCGAGCTGGAATTTTCTGGTTCCCCTGGGAATTAAAGCTTATTCAGCTTCCTCTTGTTGGAATCGCTGCATGCATCGTTGGAAGATACTAAATTTATCACCCCGGGGATCTCGCGGCAGCCTGGCGCGGGGCATGGCGTAAACCTGTCTAACAATATCACTAATAACTTCGTCCAGAACATCTGAATGACGGTTCTTTAATTTGCTTACAGACTGTTTGTAACTCAGTCCCTGCTTCCTGTCGAACATGGAAAGTACAGAAAAATTGGCGGCGTAATAACACATTAGTTCCTGAGTCTTGTGTTTTTCATTGAGCCATTCAGGGTCGAGATTGCCAATTTCATGGGCAATCAACAGGTCATTCAAGACCGCAGTAAAGCCAAGTAAGGAAAAAGTGATTTCACGGTAACTGTGTTCATTAATCAGATATCGAAACTGTAATTTCAGACGATCGATCATCTGTTTTAGGATCTTGTTTTTTTGTGGTTCACTTAACTGGATAAGGTAAGTCTGTTTGTTAAGCCTGGTCAGACCCGTTTCGATGAAGCCCATGTCGTTACCAAACCAGAGTTGCAGTATATATTGATCGTCTGGCTGAACCTGCCTGGATGAGGTCGAGAGGATGAAACGGATATCTTCACCTTCGTGTGACAGTACAAGCCGGTCACCTTGGGTGCTTTGAATAGATATCTGGTATTGTTCATCGTGTTTTTCCAGTTTCCATTGTGAGGCATTGGCCGAGTTAGGAATAATAAGCGTTAACATACTTGCCAGCAGCCAGATCAGTCGTGGTTTCGTCATATGTGATCTGTCTGTCCGGATCTGGTGATATGATCTTGCTACTGTGGAAGGCATGGTTTTGTCCTGTCCGATTCCGCTCTCTTATCGATAAATATACCGCAAATCATAATTTAATTAACTGATGTAGCACAGCAAAGATTGACTTAGGTCAATGAGCAGATTGTTTCGCTTACTTATGCTGAACCAAAATCTGCACAAATATAGGCTGACTGGAATGCACTCAATGCTACTTTCTGTTACCAGCTGTCTGGTTTCCTGAGGGGAGCGGTTCGCCACATGGAATATTTTGCACACGATAATAATAACGATAAAAAACAACAGGTTGCGCGTGGGCCGGCCTGTTGCAGGGGTTTGCCAATATTTTTTTGAACATATATCATGTATTAAAATCAGGATAAAAATATCGAGAGGGGTTTTCGGCAGATGAAATGGATCATGGATCAAAAAATGTTTCTGCCGTGTGTTTTGCTTATCAGCCTGTTGTTTGTCAATTCTCCTGTCATGGCCTTTGAAGATGATGAAGGCTGCCTGTTGTGTCATAAGTATCCGAAGATGGGGCGTATTACTGAGGATGGCGCACGCCGTTCATATTATGTTATGCCTCATGTGTTTGGTAATACAGTGCATCGAAATGTGCCCTGTACCGATTGTCATACCTACATCAAGCAATTACCGCATCGGGAAGTCAAGCAAGGGGTGACGTGTAATACCGAATGCCATTCGATCAAAAATCCGGCCACGGGTAAAAATTTCAGTCATAAACCCATTTACGAAAAATACAAACAAAGCTCACACTTTCGACCCAAACTGGCGTCCGGGCATGATCAGGACAAACCCTATTGTGTCACCTGCCACCGTAATCCGGTTTATAATCCCGAAGAGGTCGGTCCACCCAAACAGATTACTGATCGGTGCGTGATATGTCATGAAGATGAAGAGTTTGTTAAAGACTGGTACAAACATACCAGCCGCCGAATCAACGAAGTCAAACGCGAATCGGGCGAAATTATCCTGTTATGTTCTTCCTGTCACGGTGATAAACGATTGGTTGAACGCCATCTTGCGGCGGCGAAGAAAGAAGGGCGGCAGCTCGGTCGTAAATACGAACATGCTGTTGAATCTTATGAAGATAGTTTCCATGGCAAGGTAACAAAGTATGGTTTTACCCGGGCCGCCAATTGTCTCGATTGCCATGCCGAGACGACAAACTACTTCCTCAATGTCCATCTGTTGCGGCCTTCACGTGATAAATTGTCTCCCGTACACACGAGTAAACGGGTAGAAACATGTCAACGCTGCCATGTTTATGCCGATGAAAACTACGCAAAACTGGATCCCCATCCCAGTAAAAAACTCTCTGATAACCCGTTCGCCTATTATGCGGACATGGTGTACGGCTGGGTGGGTGATGTGGTATTTGTCCTGCTCATCGCACTGGCGGCCTTTGAAACGGTTGGCAGGAAACGTGACGGGGTGGGCTGGCGCCTATTTCACGGTTCTTCCTGGTGGGGACGCAGTAAACGTGGCCGGGATAGAATTGATTAAACTTTATAGTATGGGGAATGAGTAAACTGTTATGAAATTATCTGAAGAAGCACGCAATATCCTTGAGACCTCCATGCGTATCAACAACACCAGTGATGTTGAGCGCAGGGAGATTGAGGATGTAATCAGCAGAATGCCTGATGACCGTGTGCTTTTATACAAGAATGTGGTGTCGAATCCGATTGGTGATTTGCCACGGTATAATATTCATATTCGTATCCAGCACATGCTGACCTTTGTTACCTTTTTAGTGCTGGCCTTCACCGGACTGCCCATCGCCTTTTTTGAACACTTCTGGGCAGTCCCACTCAATTCGGTACTGGGTGGAGTAGAGGTGACCCGTGTGATTCACCGTACCGTTGCCGCCACCATGATTTTTGCCATGGTTTACCATATTGCGACTATCACCCTGGGAACGCTCATCAGAGTCAAGCAGAAACATTTTGAAATTTTGCGCAGTATGATCCCCACCATGAAAGATGCCCGCGACTTCAAGGCAGACATGTTGTATTTTGCCGGCAGGAATATGCAGCGCCCGGAGATGGACAAGTTTATGTATAAACAGAAACTGCACTATTTTGCCGCGGCCTTTGGTAATTTTGTCATGATTGTTTCCGGTTCATCATTCATATTTCCCGAATTCTGGGCAAGCATCTTGCCCGCCGGTATTGCATCTCATTTTCAGGAGATGATGCGGCTGTCTCATCCGCATGAGGCCTTACTGGCCTTGCTGGTGATCGCATTCTGGCACTGGTATAACGTCCATCTCGCGCCGGGTCGTTTCCCGATGCAATGGACTTTTTTAACAGGCAAGATCACCCGCGAACACCAGATTGAAGAACATTTTATGGAGTACCTGCGTTGTCTGGTAGAACTACCGGAAGAGCGGGCCTATTTGCTGGACCTGCTGGCAGCGCGTGAGTTGGATCAGTCCGATAAGAATAAGGAAGGCGTGGGGGCGTCGTAATTTTATGATGAAACCCATGACAACCTGGCAAAAAGTGATCGCCTATTCATCACTGGTGTTCATTTTGTTCTGCATGGTGTTTGGTGTGTTTACAATCTGGTTGTATTTAACTGAATTTTAAGAGATAGAAAGCAATGCATGGACTTGACACGACTACGACGGTTTTCATTGTTCTGACAGTCATATTCTTTATGCTGTTCGGTATTGCCATCCTTGTCGTTATTGATCACAAGGCGAAACTGCCGGATAGTTTTCATAGTGACCCATTCAGCATTTCCGGACTCCGTCGTGACCACCCGATGATCGGTTTTCTGACCACCATTATCCTGGGATCGATTATATTTGCCTTGTTGTTCGAATTGACGGTTGCGTTCAGTTCGAAATTGGGTTTTTTCAAAGAGAAGGAACAGCCCAAGATTTTGCAAAAACTCAGTGAACAACGTTTTACGGAAAAAATGCGTCATTTCCATAATGAACCGGAGGAGGACCTGATCAATCTGGGTAAAAAACCGGTGTGTTTTTATTGTCATGGCGACTACCCGCATTCCAAACAACGTATGATCCGCACACTGCTCAATATGCATACCCAGTTTATTGGCTGCATGACCTGTCATAATGACCCACGCAAGATCGATGAGAAGACCCTGCGCTTTGACTGGCTCAATTATTCGGGTATCGCTGTTAAGGGTCCTCCCTACGGCACCAGTCTTGATCGCAAAACCGGCTTTCTGGTTGATACGGATAATTACTACTCGAAAGTGGTTGCCTATACCTCCATGAACGATGCTGATGAATTACTTGAGATCACTGAAGATGATCCGGACGTGAAGGAGTTTATTCAGGTTCGTGAAAAGCTTACTGATAAGGATCGCGAGTCGGTTAAAAAGGCCTTTCACAAAATCGTCAGCCCCAAGGGACGTTTCTGTACACGTTGCCATGTCAGCGAAGACAAGAGCTATTTGCCATTCAGAAAGCTGGGTTTTTCTGAGCGGCGGGTTTCTGATTTGACCAATCTGAATATTGTCGGGATTATACAAAAATACCGACAGTTTTATATGCCAAAGCTGTTCAAATCCAATGTGTCCTTGCCAGGCGTAGATGTCCTGGTGGGAAAAGAAAATAAAGAAGCAAAAAAATCGGGGAAAAAAGCTAACGAACCTGGTGCGTGGTGGCGATAATTTCAAGCCCTGGACCAGGACCATAGCAGGATGGCGGCGATGAATATATTGTCCAGACATTGTGGTTTGTTACTGGTTTTATTTTGCGTATCGGTTTCAGTTCACGCAGCAAAGCCAGTCCCTGTTCATTCTATTAAGCATCTTTTCGATATCGGTGGCCCACAGAGTAACCAACTCTCCATGCCGAGCGACGTGGCAGTCGATAAAAAACGTATCTATATAGTTGATGGGGGTAATCACCGGATACAGGTATTTGACAAGGATGGGGACCATGAACTTACGATTGGCAAAGAGGGTATCAAAAACGGCGAATTTCGTGGACCCGTCGGCATCGATATCGATAGCAGGGGACGTATCTATGTAGCCGACACAGGCAATCACCGTGTGCAGGTATTTAACAAGCAGGGCCAATTCCTGACCGCCGTCGGCGTCGCTGGCAAGAAGGGTACACTTATTCGTCCGATTGATGTTGAGGTGGATGAGCGGCAGCAGATTCTCTATATTACAGGCAATAATAATCATAAACTCATGAAGTTTAACTTTGCAGGTCATTTGCTTGATGAATGGGGCGGCAACGGGGTCGAAGAAGGTTATTTCCGCTATCCTGGCACACTCGCACTGCTAAAAGACAAGCGGATCGCAGTAGTGGATATACTCAATACCCGCATTCAGGTTTTCACCCCGCGTGGCAAGGTTTCATTGCAGGTGGGAGAGTGGGGCGTGTTACCCGGACAACTGTTTCGTCCCAAGGGCCTGGCGGTGGACAAACANGGACGGATTTATGTGTCCGACAGTTATATGAATCTGGTGCAGGTCTATTCCGATGCAGGCCGCTTTCAATATGTGTTGGGTGACAATAANAAACCTGCGAAGATGGAAACGGCAACGGGTATTGCCGTCGACGANGAAATGCGCCTGTATGTTGCCGANATGAGGCAACATAAGGTGTCTGTGCATAGGGTATCAAACTATCCGGTTGGAAAATAATTCAGTCAACAACAGATGACCAGTGATGTGTTAAAGCGATTTGACAAGATTCGATTTGGACTGCTGGCTGTTTTTATTCTGATGAGCCAGCAGCTTGATGCCCGTACGCCCTCTGCAAATCGTGAGTGCTCTACATGTCATATCATGTGGTTGAATGAATTCAAACAGGATCAGATCAAAACACTGATACCCTATGATCCCAAGCCTGTTGTCAAAACCGGCAAACAGGATGTATCAAGTACTGAACGCATGTGTTTTTCCTGCCATGACGGATTTATGCTCGATTCCCGTTTTATGTGGAAAAAAGGCAGATATAGACATCCGGTCGGACAAAAACCCACGAAAGATATAAAAATACCCAAGGTGGATGGCAAACTGGTTTTTCCACTCAATGAGGATGGCAAGGTCTATTGCGGCACTTGCCATTCTGCTCATGGGGTGGACTGGAACCAGAGCGAATCAGCAGTCTTTCTGCGCATGAAAAATGTCAACTCCAGTCTGTGTATGACTTGTCATAAAGAAAGGGCGGGGGGGGCAAAGCACGGCAACCACCCTGTCAACAAGCATGTCAAAAGGCAACCCAAGACCCTGTTTCGGGTAGGTTCGAAGTTTGGCAAAGACGGACGGGTCGTATGCGAAAGTTGTCACCGGCCACATGGTGCAGCCGGAAAAAATATTCTGGTTATGAAAAATAATGAATCGAATCTATGTCGAAGCTGTCATGATGACAAAAAGACCATTAACCAGACCAAACACAATATGGCGCTTAGTGTGCCTGATGCAGTCAATGTCAATGGCAAAACGGCTGATGAAACCGGACCCTGCAGCGTCTGTCATATTCCGCATAATGCAAAGGGCGCCGCACTCTGGGCCAGAGAACGCTTTGAAAGTGAAGACCCTGCTGCAGCGCCTTGTCTGGGTTGCCATAATGATAAGGGGCTGGCAAAGAAAAAGGCGATAAAAGATCATAGTCATCCTACCCAGGTTGCTGTAAGTGAACTTGGTATTACCGTCAAAAACAAAAAATGGCAAAGTAAACACGCGGCGCTATTGAAAGACAAGCAACAGGGATTGCCACTTTATAACTCGTCCGGTCAACGTGTAAAACATGGTGGTAATGTCAGCTGTGGTAGCTGTCATGATGCCCATGTCTGGTCGCCAACATTGACACGGCCACTGGATAGAGATCAAATCACCGAGCAGGAGGGTGATGGGCAGAACAGTTTCCTGCGTATTGCACAAGGTAACGGTAGTGATCTGTGTATTAATTGTCATATTGAAAAACAAAGCCTGTTTTTCTCAAAACACAATCGTGATATCGGGTTTAGCAAGAAGAAAAAAGACAAGGATGGCCAGAATGGGATATGTGCCGAGTGTCATCTTGCCCATAATGGCAAAGGGCCATACATGTCTGCCAAGGTGGCGGGACAGGGTAAAGGGGCGATTGAAAAGATCTGTACCGCCTGTCACAAGCAGGACGGGGTGGCGGGTAAGAAACTGACTGGCCAGCACAGCCACCCGATTGGCGTGGGTCTGGATAAGGTCGGCGCCAAGACAAAATTACCGTTATTTACAAAAGAGGGTCAACGTCACCCGCAGGGTAATGTTGACTGCGCCACTTGTCATAATGCCCACCAGTGGGATCCGACAAAACGACGCTCACGTTCTGGTGCAACGGCGAAGGTCGAGGGTAATGGCGATAACAGTTTTTTGCGCATCAAAAATACAACTAAATCAAATTTATGCATAAACTGTCACAAACAACAGAAAACCGTTTTCAAAACCGAGCATGATCTGAATATCACTGCACCAAAAGTGAAAAACATTCATGGTCAGGGCCTGCAACGTTCGGGTGTGTGTGGTGCCTGCCATAGCGTCCACAATGCGCAAACCTCGGCTGCACTGTGGGCCAGAAAACCTTTTCCAGGAGATAAGCTTAAGGAAGGCCTCTGTCTCGGTTGCCACAATCAATCGGGGCCGGCCAGGGCCAAGGTCCCCCCCGTGTTTACTCACCCTGATCAGGTCCTAGCCTGGTCGGACAGGCTGCGGCAGTTCATCGGCTCAAAAATACTGCCTTATATACCGGTCTTTTCTGACCTGGGCTATCCAGAACCCATGGGAAAAATTACCTGTCCCAGTTGTCACGATCCACACCGCTGGAGTGCGAGGCATGTAGCATCACCCGGGAAAAATACCGAAGGTACCGTGCTGAACAGCTTTCTCCGTAATCGCAGCAGTGAAAATATTGTCTGTGCCGATTGTCATGGCCGGGATGCCTTGTTTCGCTACAAATACTTTCATTCAAAAACCTCGCGCCGTCGATACCCTCTTGCAGAATAATCCGGGCAGCACAATGCATCAGGCGAATACTGCATTGTGCAATATTTCACTTTATATTTCCTGATACAGCCTTGTGACAGCCCGCTTCCTGGTTGATACAGTTATTGCCCTGTATTTGCTGCAGGAATGGTCTGTGCATAGACAAGGATGTCGACTTGCCTATTATCTGAAAGGAACCAGCTACTACAACATTAAGGGTTAAGTTTAATTCTTCCAGGCTTGATGGGCAGCAATGCTTTTTTGTATTTTTTTGTTCTTATTTGATATGGTTAAGGCATGTCCCTACGAATGCATGTTGATGTGGTCTCTGCCGAGAGACTGATTTTTGCCGGTCAGGCAGAGCAATTGCATATCCGGGGTGAGTTGGGTGAATTGGGGATATTTCCTCGTCACGCACCATTAATGACCAGTATACGGCCTGGCCTGTTGCGCCTCATCCTGCCTGAAAACAAACAAGAATCTTTTTTTGTCTCTTCCGGTTATCTCGAAGTGCAACCCCATATTGTCACGGTCCTCGCCGATACGGTTATCCGATCTGATGAACTCGATCACGCCGCGGCCAATGCCGCCCGGGAAATTGAGCAATATCAGGGTAAGAAAATGCAGTTTAATAAGGAACTGGCATTAAATATCGCCCTCATCCGGGCGCTGGAAGAAGTCAGGAAATCATAAGCAGCATGCAGTCTTGCTGTGGAGCATCACCTGCTTCAGGCAAATACCACCCAGGTCGTGGCGATGTATTTGACGCCTTCCTGTACCGTCACGGCACGGTGTTCATGGGTCCAGAAGGGCGGGAATAACACCAGCTTGCCCTGTTGCGGGGTGACCTTGATATCCTGATAGAGAAACTCGGTTTCACCGCCGGGACCGGGCACATCGTTCAGGTACCACAGGGCGACCAGTTGGCGTTGGCTGAAGTCATGGCTGCCGCCATCGATATGCCAGTGATAGTGTTCACCCGGGTTGTAGCGTTGAATGCCATAACCCATGTCCTTGAAGGGGCCCTTGAAATAGGGGAAGGTCTCACGAAATTCCTTAATAGCCATACCCAGTGAATAAAATAGGGCGCGATCGATATCTTTCCAGTGCTCCTTGCCACTTACGACAAGATCGGTGGTTTTTTTGATGCTGGCGTCCTGTTGCACCGTTTGTCCGATACGACCGGCATAGTGTTCATCGGTATGTTCTTCAAAGCGTCGGATCATCTCGACACAGAGGTCGGCGGGGAGGGCGTTGTCTTTGGCATAAATGAAGGTATTGGGTTTGAGTTCACGAATAGTCGTGAGGGGCGTCACTGTCTTTTCCATGGTCCTGCCAGTATTTCAATGATGATTTACAGATGTTTGCTTTCGATCAAACTGTCTATCTGTTTAACCCAGTCCGGGTCTTGCTGGCGGAAGATTGTCAGGGCCTGGCGGGCGACAGTCAACCAGTGATCATGACTTATCTCAATGATTTGTTTGAAAGGCGCCAGGGATCGGGAATCCAGCCACGCCTGATAGAGCGTCTTGAGGCGGGGAAACAGATCTTTGCGCATATTGCTCAGGTTACCGAGATAAAAATGGATCGAGGCCTCATTATCGGCTTCCACCAGATAGGGCAGGGTTGAGAGGGCATCGGCCAGGTGGTCGCGAACGGCGCGTAGCATAAACTCTGCCTTGGAGCGGGGCAGGGCCATGAGCATGGCCTCCCATTCCTCACCCAGCAGCTTGCCGGCCATGACTTCACCGGTCTCATGCATCAACACTGCCGTCAGTTCATTATCAGTCATTTTATCCAGGGATGATTCGATATCATGTTTGAAATCATACATGGCGATGGCGCGGGCCATAGGGTTGTCAGGCTTGTTCCAGTTCCATTGCTCGATCTTTTCCCATAACAATCGGCGCAACGACTCGCGGCGTATAAAAATGGTTTTACCGAGGGTCATGGCCGGGGGAGAGCCCAGATCGCGGGCGAGTTCATTGTTGGTCACGAGTATCTGGTAATCATCTTCCTGACGCTGTGCTTCCAGCCGGCCGAGAAAGAAATGGGGTTTGGTACGGTAGCCAAGGCCACCGCTATAGACATAACCCAGTGGTATCAATTGGTCGTTGATGGCCTCGGTATCAAACGGATCGAAGGACTGATCATTGATGGTGATCGGTGTATAGTTGGTGTCTTCCAGACCTTCCCAGAGTTCCTCACGTTTGTGCAACCACCGGCCCACATCTTTCTGGGACAGACTGTCGGTAAAGCCGTGGCCCATCTCCCAGCGATANAATTCGCGCATTTTCATCAGATAGATGCAAAGGGTGAAGTCGGTGGCGAAACCGGCNTCGGCGATGTGGCAGTTGTGTTGAACNGCCTGGGTGATTGTCTGCAGTTGGCTATTCATGAGACCATTATATATATAGTGTAGGAAAATATAATACCTAAGTAATTTGCTATGTTATTATATTAGCATNGATGAATAATAATGGCTAGAGCAGTCTATAGATTCTACTTTAAATGATCTTGGCAACTTATTGATAATTGAGGTTATATTTGTGCGTGTAAGAAGTAAGTGGAGCAAGAAAGACAAGACACATTCAGTTGAGGATATCGGTGGCGCCCTGGCCTTTATCGCCTGGCGTATTGCCAGTAATGCGGTGCTTAATATGGAGAACCATGATTATGGTACGGAAACCCAGTCTCAGCGACTCGACATCATCGGTGAGTTTCTGATATTTACCATCCACATTATCGACCGCATGACGATCGACCGTTTTACGCCGGAGGAGCGACAACGCTTTATGGTGGAACTGGCGCTCAAGTCAGCCAAGCACATGGAAGATAACCGGCGTGATATTGAAGGCCCTGGAGATTACAAGCAGGCCTTTATCGACATTCTGAACCCGCGCCTCGCTGAGTACTCGGAATGTGCCTATGACGAGGAAGAGAGGGCGAGCTTCGTCATGCGTCGCCTGTTTGGTGATCATGTGACAAAGTTGATGGGCGAGAAAAACCAGAAGTGGGTTACTGCCCAGATCATTGATATTGAGGTCCCGGACATGTGCCGGACACTCGATAAATCTCTACCAAATCTGTTTATGTAGAAACGAAAACGGCGGGATAACCCGCCGTTTTCACAAAGCTGTTGTTAAATAAAGCTTATTTAACCCATTCCTTGTATTTGTCGGTTACGCCATTGCTGCCGTCGTCGTAGCCGGCATTGTAGGCATCATTAACACGCTGTTCTTCACGCTTGGGGTTGATCAGAAAGCCACCCTGCCAGCCTTGCAGGTATTCCGGATCAACACCGGCACCTTCCATTTCAACAACAGTCTTGTGATAAGTATCTAAGTTATGCATAGGTTTTCTCCTGTAGCTTCTATCTCATTCAATAAGGCAGGTATTGCGTCACCTTACCGGAATCCAAAATCATTTGTACTGCATTTGCAGTGGCCTGCCGGGAACATATATCCCCATGGGTGCAGACAGAGAGCGGGGCAATATAGCAAACTATCGCTCCCAGATCCCGTTTTCCCTTAAAATGTACCCATGCCGGATTTGGTAACTGACCACACCCATACCCGGAATTTGGGACATGGGGAGTATAGCCAAGCCGTCAGTGTGGCTGTATATCCCGATAGAGAGGTATGGGATTACCCGGTTTCACCATTAGTCATTGAAAGGTTTACGGAAAAATACCTGAGTGTTTAGCTCGGTATTTACTAATCCGGCCAATTAAGTGATAATTATAAGTATTTGGTAATATTCTATCGTAAACACCCAGCGGGAGGCAGATGCCATGAGTGAATTAAACGACGTCGATTTTAACAGTGCCATGTCGGCCTTTGAAGCCAAGCACTTTGGCCGTGCCTGCCAGATGCTGGGTCCCTTTGCCGAGCAGGGTAATGCCGATGCCCAGCATCGCCTGGCCATCATGTACCAGAACGGCCTGGGCCTGGCCGTTAACCCGGAATTCGCAGTGAAATGGATGCGGGCGGCGGCGGAACAGGGCCATGCCCTGGCCCTGCACGGTCTGGGCTTCATGTACCTGGAAGGTGAGTGTGTCGAGAAAAATCCGGCCGAGGCTGTCAAATGGTTCAAGCTGGCCGCAGAACAAGGCATGGTCGGCTCACAAACCACCCTGGCGATGATGTATGAAGAGGGTAATGGGGTAGAGAAGGACCCAGAAGAGGCGAAGAAGTGGTATGCCATGGCCGGTTTCTAAAAAAGCCTCAAACGCTTCTACTATCGTGTAGATTCCACTTTTTGGTAAATTATCACCTTTTCTGATTGCGTCTGAGACTTTTGAGTTAAATGCTAAACTAAGGTAGTAGACGGATTATTATCTGTATTACGAAAACGTAGACGAATAATTATCTTCATTTTCAATATCAATAAATACGAGTTGCTGTTCTATGCGTCCTGCCCATTTGAATAAAGTCCTGGATCAAGAGTTTCTGAGTACCCAAACCGGCCATCACACACCGGTCATGCTGTGGGGGCCGCCCGGGGTGGGCAAATCCCAGATCATCGCCCAGATCGCGGGCCGTCATAATGTGCCCTTGATCGATATTCGTCTCTCGCAAATGGAACCCAGTGACCTGCGTGGCATCCCGTTTCGTAATAACGAACTGGTAGAATGGGCCATCCCGGCCATGTTGCCTGATAGCCAGCGCCATGGGCCGGAAGGGATTTTGTTTCTGGATGAGATTACTTCGGCGCCACCCAGTGTCTCGGCCGCGGCCTACCAGCTGATTCTTGATCGCAAGCTGGGGGCCTATGAGATCCCCGAGGGCTGGGCGATCTTTGCCGCAGGTAACCGTCAGGGCGACCGCGGTGTAACCTACAGTATGCCATCCCCCCTGGCCAATCGCTTTTCCCATTTTGATTTTGACCTGAATGTCGATGACTGGGTGGCCTGGGCCTATCAGAACGACATTGATGATCGCATTATCGCCTTTGTGCGTTTTCGTCCGGAATTACTCTTCGAGTTTGATCCGGCGCATAATCCCACGGCCTTTCCCTCCCCCCGTTCCTGGGAGTTCGCCCATCGTGGTCTGCAAAAGTTTCACGACCACCCCGAGTTATTACTCGGCACCTTACAGGCCTGTATCGGCCCGGCGGCCGGTATCGAACTGAATGCCTTTATCTCTAATCTGGATCAAATGCCCGATATTGACGCCATTCTACGAGGTGAAGAGGTGGCCGTGCCGACGGAAATCGATCTGCAATATGCTGTGGCATCCTCCCTGGTGGGTCGGGCGATTCGCGCCAAAGACAGCGACGAGGTCAAAACCGTGATCGGCAACATTCTCAATTACGCTGGCAAGTTTCCGCAACGTGAAATGGGGGTCATGCTGGTGTCCGACATGCATCGTGCCATTGGCGAAGTGTTATTTACTGTACCTGAGTTTACCGCCTGGTCGAATGCCATCGCCGACTTGATGTTGTACGAAGGCTAAAGGCTTTCTGGTTGTATTGCGCCGATGATTAAGCAGGATAATGAAACCAAACTGGCCGCAGCCCGCACCCGTCTGATTATCGACAAGCCCTTTCTGGGGGCGCTGGTGTTGCGCCTGCCAATCATCGAAGCCGCTCCGGAGTGGTGTAAAACCACCGCTACTGATGCACGTTCGTTTTATTACAATCCGGAATATATCGAACAGCTCAGTCTGAGTGAAACCGAATTTATTCTTTCCCATGAGGCGCTGCACTGTGCCTTGTCCCATTTTGCGCGGCGNGAAAACCGACTCAAGCATCGCTGGGATATTGCTTGCGACTATGCCATCAACCCGATCCTGATCAAGGAAGGACTNAANGCGCCGCCGGGCACCCTGTCGGAAAAGACCTATGAGGGCATGACCGCGGAGGAGATCTATCCCTATATCGAGGATAACGACAACGAAGAAACCCTCGATCAGCATATTTATGACAACAACGAATCTACGTCTCAGAACCAGCAGAACAATCCACCGTCGCAACCGCCAAAGAAACCGGATGAGTCCGATCAAGGCCAGGAGGGTGACCAGCCGCCACCGCAAGGGGGCAGTCAACCGGAACAGGACCCCAATCAACAAGGCGGGCAGGGTGAAGGGGCCCAACAGCCACCGCCTTTGTCCCATGAGGAACGCGAGTCTCTCAATGTGCAGTGGCAACAACGCCTGGCCGGGGCGGCGCAGCAGGCCCTGCAGGCGGGCAGGATGGACGGTGATATGGCGCGGCTGGTGGATTTCCTGCTGCAACCCCGTTTGCCCTGGCGCATGCTACTGGCCCGTTATATGTCCGGCATCGCCCGGGATGATTACAGTTATACCCGGCCCTCCACCCGGCGTGGGGATCCGGCTATCTTTCCCAGTCTACGCAGCTCTCAGACCGAACTGGTGGTGGCACTCGATACCAGCGGCTCGATCCATGAAGATGAACTGAATGAGTTTGTTTCGGAGATCGATGCAATTAAAGGCCAGATCAGGGCACGAATTACCATGATTGCCTGCGATTCAAAACTGGCCGATTCCTGTCCCTGGGAATACGAGCCCTGGGAGGAATTCATCCTGCCCAAAGAAATCCACGGTGGTGGCGGGACCGATTTTGTACCCGTATTCGACTGGGTTAATAAGCAGGATCGGGCGCCGGACCTGTTGATTTACTTTACCGATGCCGAGGGCAGCTTTCCATCAGCCATGCCAAACTATCCGGTGTTGTGGTTGGTGAAGGGGAAACTACAGGTACCCTTTGGCCAGCGCATCCAACTTAATTAAACCGAGCGTAATTTTGTTATATCAGCATTTTGAATTAAGCTTTAAAGAATGATGCAGTCACTTTCCAACGAAGATAACCTGCGCCTGAATGTCTTGCTCAGCCAGAATGTACAGGCTATTCGCATCGATGAAGGCAAGATGATTGTCTACGGACTTACCGACAGGGGCGAGGCCAAAATCAAACTCAACCCGAATGTCCGGGATGAAAAATATATTCGTTCCATCAAGGAGGCCATCTCCAGCCACGTACTGGGTTCCCCCGGTGGTTACCCTATCTATATCAAACGCTGGACCCGTATGGGCCAGGCCCGTGATCAGAGTCTCGAGAGTCTGTTAAAACTCGGCGAACCGGAGGCGATCGTTGCGGTGGTGCACGCTCAAGGTCTGACCGATGAAATGGCGCGCCGTGCCTGGTGGGCCATGCCCAGTGCCGAAAATGCCCGCCGCATGCTGGAAAAAAAGGACGTTGCCGAGGGCGAGATGGGACGCGTGTTGGCCGAATTCCTGCTGGAATTTCTCCCTTATGAAGAACAGGCCCGCGATATTATCGAAAGTGTGCGATTGGTTCTGCAACCGGGGCTGATTACCGAAGAAGAACGGCAAAGCCTGTGGGACAAGGGGCAACGCAAGAATGTCTTTCGGGTGGGTTTTTTATTGGCCCAACCGGATGCCTTACCTGAGCAACAGACTGCGCATGTGTTTTTCGATGAGAGTCACAGCAAGTTACAGAAGCATATCGAGCAAGGCAATGTCTTCGCAAAACAGCTACACCGTATATATAGCGAACAGGGACAGAACTTTTTGCACACGGCAGAAAGTATTTTCGGCAAACCCTCCAATCAGGATGTGGTGATCATGACCCTGGAAGCGATCCGTTATTATCTCAATGACATTCGGCTTGATGGGGCAGGGCGTCGCGAGATGGATGCTATCGATCATGATGTGGAAAAGGTATTCCAGTCGAATAATGGCGGCATGCCCGCCGGGCTGACCGAACTCTTGGCTGATCAGCCAGATTATGCAGAATCGATCAAGGCCTTGATGAAGCTGGCCTGTGTCGGTGTCGATGTCGTCAACCCGATCTTTGCCCAGACCGATGCCATCGGTACGGCCATGCGACGTAAACTGGAACCGGTGTCCAAACCCTTGTTACAGCACTGTGCCGTGTTAAGAGGCAAGGTCTGAATATGGCATTGAACTTTATCAAACTGGCGATCAACTTCAAGGTCAGACTGACTGAAGAATCCATGCAACGTCATCTGTCTGCCTCACCCTATGTGGTAGGTGAGGAGCTGGCCCGCCAAATCAGTCGTTATGCCCAGGACAATGCTTTGGGTTATTATCCGGCCATCGACTTTTTTCATCAGAATGGCGGCGTAGAAAAAGACCTGCTTGATGCAGCCGGCAATATTTCCTGGCTGGTAACCAATATGGTACGTGAAGAAGTCCGTGTCCGTTTGCGCTCGGTATTTTCCAATATCAAATTCGAATCCCTGCAGACCCAGGCCTACACCATGCCGGGCATACGGCCGGGACAAAACAATGTCTACCAATTGCTTACCGATCACTACACCCCGGATCAGGTCAAGGTGAATATCATCGCCTCGCTGTTGCGCAAAAAAGAAAGCTTGCATGATGCCGAACAAATGGCCCGCCATCAGGTTTGTCGCTGGTTGAAAAACCGTTTTGAATCACTGGAGATCACCAACGTCCAGGCGATTTAAGAAATTTTACCACCAAGACGCCAAGGCGCCAAGAAAACCAGAATTATTTTGAATCGAAATTTGATCATGGTTATTATCAGTACAATATTATCAAATAAATATTTTTTAAACTTGGTGTCCTGGCGCCTTGGTGGTGAAAATGTTTTTAATATTATAATTTAAGTAAAGAGGTTTGTTATGCCCCATGTCGTGATGTACTGCTCTGACACTTGCCCGTTTTGCAACAATGCGGAAAAATTGCTGACCAAAAAAGGTGTCGCGATCGAAAAGAAAAATGTCGACGAGGATGATTCCCTGTGGGATGAAATTGAAGAAAAGACCGGTCGTGATACCGTGCCGCAAATCTTCATCAATGGAAAACACATCGGCGGTTTTGATGATCTATCGGAACTGGAAATGATGGATGAACTGGATGAGTTG